>Ga0209761_1001212_pt1 | contig 16566 bp, 15 predicted proteins | sample GraSoi013_1_40cm_4_FD_185818 | JGI IMG/M metagenome (GOLD analysis project Ga0209761, IMG submission 185818) | Grasslands soil microbial communities from the Angelo Coastal Reserve, California, USA - Sample 09_25_2013_1_40cm (SPAdes) (version 2) | ecosystem: Environmental > Terrestrial > Soil >...
ATTTGTCGAGAAAATTGGAGAATATTCAAACCCAGTTTCCTCTGTTTCAGTTGATTTTTTTATCTCGTACCATCCTTCAGCGGATACATAACCTTCGAACAAATGTATTGATAAGTATATTATTCGCCATTACTGGTAAATATCACACATGAATAGTCGACCCATTCTTGCGTCTGGTCCAGGCATACAAGAAAATGCTTTTCATATGCGTTCGATGATAGATTTTCTAATATCTTATCTTAAACCGCATATAGTAAAAAGAAAAAACAAAGAACGATCAAGGCAATCATATGAGAGCGTCATGGATATTTCTTCTGATTATCAAATAGATTTCAAAGAGACAATGTCAAAACAAATTTCATTCATTATCGGTGAAATAGGCGAACTTCCTAATTGGTTCAATAAAGATGCCTACATTGAAAGATGTTGGTCCAATTATAGCACATACTTGGAGCGTAACAAAGAAGTAAAAAAATACATGGTAAAGCTTGAACGAAGAGACGTCACTAACATAGAACAGAAGCTTGATAATTTTTTCTTGGCCATAGAATCAATCTATGAATCCCTGCTAAAATTATATCCAAAATTGCACACAAACGCCATGAAAGAATTTCTAGACTCAGATCTCCCATTTGAAATGTTCAACGTGTCAAATCTAGCTTATCTCAATCGAATTAATGCATTTGACATAATCAAACAAAAAACTGATGCCTTTCAATCATCTTATCATATGCGACGGGGAAATACCAAGAAAACTCAAATGGCTGCGAACGATTATGATAAATATGTGCAACCAATATATTTGAAATTGCAAAGAGCTTTAGAAGCTGAGGGACTGTTCAAGCTTTATGTGAAAATAAATAATGTAAAAGAAATGGACGAGATGTTCGTTCTTACGCCATTATCGATAAAAAAGATGGATGCTACTAGATTCACATATTCACTAGATTATTTCAGAGAAGAAACTTATGGTCTTGCCGAATTTCTATCCAGCGCTTATCATAAGAAAATACCATCTTTAAATGATACTGAAAGTATGGCGATGAGGGGATTCAGAAATGATGTAGGACAAATCCTAGTAAATTATGGCTAAATTTGTCAACCACGTCTAATCCTCACGCATGTATCTGTCTAGACTCCTCTGTAGTTATAGCAGATACGGTAAAAAATCAGGGCGCACAAACGAGATTGGGAACAATCGAGAAACATCGAAAAAAGCTAAATCTTGATGTGTATCTGCCCCCAACTGTCAGAAATGAGTGTTTAAAGCGTATTACACAGTTGTTTTGCTACGTAGGAGAGACACTTCGAAATTTCGAACATGAGTTTAGAAATTTAAAGAATGATTCTGGTATACTAAAAGATGTGACACTGGAAGATCTTACTTTTATACAGGACTTTTTCGAAAAAAGAATTTCGTCATTAAGGAGGGGTATGAGCGAATATGATCTTCTTAGGAATATCGAAGCGCTAGTTGTTAATTATCTAACCGAAAGTCTTGATTCTGTTCAATCTGTTGAGTATGCGGCTTTTGTAACAGGGATTGCTATTGGGATTAATAAAATCTCAACTGCACTGCATTATGAATTAGCCGCAAAAGTTTCATCCTATAAAATAACAACTGCCACCATAAATCAAGGGTTGTTGAAAACCCTCGAATCTGATCCTACGTTAAAAAAAATAGCAAAGAAACCAAATGATTTGCAAATTATATGTGAGGTAGAAGCACATCAGAGAACAATAAAGAAATGGAGTATACTTACTACGTTGGATAAAAATGATTTTCTAGATAATTCTGCACGTATCGAAACGGTGGCAAATGTGGTCTGTGCTGATCCACTGTATCTCCCACGCGTGATACAGCGTTTATCATCTAAACCAATATGAAGAAATAAACTTTCATTGAGTTAGTAGTAATAGATTCAATGGGTCGAACTTTATCGTTATTAAAAGAACTAAGCTAATTGTACGTCTCTGGGTTTTACAGGACTCAACCTTGACATTACCGATTTTAGATATTTATTAAAGAAGATACTTTGAGCGGTTTCGAAATAGTTTCTTTTTGTAACAAAAGTAACCCTTCTTTAAGTTTTTCAAATTTCTTTTGATGAGCAACCTTCAATGAGTTGAGTTTGGGAAACTGATCATATGTCTTTCCTCTAATTACTCTGCCGCCAGACTTTGGTCTTGGACCACCCCACTGTTTGAAAAATACCCGTACTTGTTGTTTTTTACATTGTTTTATTAAATCTAAAATCCACTCTTCTTCAATATTCCTGTAATTTGGACCACTTTCACCACCAATTATTGCCCAATCAATATTTTTCAAATTTACACAATCTAATTTCTCTAAAAGTGGTTCAAAGCTGATAAACCTTGTATGGCATTTTACTTTTCGAAGATGATCTATTCTCAACAAAGTATCATTGTTTTCAACACTTACTCCCATCCAGATATATGGGGGAATTGGAAAACCAAAAAATTTGTAAAACAATCGAGAGAACTCCACCATTTTTTGAGGTCTTTTGGTCAGTATTTGATAATTATGCCAGTCCGCTGAAATCATGGTCATAAAGCATTTTTCAATAAAGCTCATTTCAGCTTCTTCATGAAATAAATCCGACATTGAATTTACAAAGATTTTCTTAGAATTCTTCCACTTTAATGGTAGTCCAAGTTCTGATTCATGTTGAGTAAACTCAAAATTATTTTTATATTTTTTTATGCCCCAACGTTTCAGTTTTGGTGATAATCTCGCAGCGTAACAGTTCTTGCATCCTTGCGAGATTTTGGTACAACCAGTTGTTGGATTCCAAGTGGCATTAGTCCATTCTATTGCAGAGTTATCTCCCATAGCCAGTACTGAAAAATTGATTAAATAGAAAACAAGCTAACGGGAGTTGACGAATTGGCTAACACAGTTCTAAAATAAATCCTTCAAATACTACTTTATAACTTGCTAAAATTCCATGACGATGCCATAGAGCTTAGTGGAGAAACTGGTACTAAATTAAAATCAGAAATTATTGGAAAATATTATCCTCTTTGGTGGGAAATTACTTCTGGGGGCATGTATAGAAAATACCCTTATACAACTACAATTATTGAAATGAATGCTGGAACTGGGGAAGACTACATAGCTGACAGCAATGAAACAATACTTGGTTCCTCAGGTCACGCACTAAACCTCAAATCAACCAATCCTAATACTGAAAAACTTAATGTGATTTTGGTAGAAGAAGATCCTCAATGTTACACTCATTTATTAAATGTAATCAAACGCAACTGGCCTAATTTGACATATTCTAAAAATCCATTTGAAAATAACGAAGAAGATGTTTTTCTTCTTCGTAATAGATCTGAAATTTTTGATATAGTTGAACAACTCCGATTAGGAAATTCATTATTTTTCTTTGATCCTTTGTTATACACACCTTGGTCAGAGATTAATAAGGTCGCAAGAAAACGAATAACCGACTATTATCAAACAAGAACTGAATTCATTGTTTTCCTTTTTACATCTGACTGGTTTTCAGGTAGAGGAGATTTAACTCCACTTCCACAAACTAGTCAGAAAGAGTCTTGGGGTAGTGAAGAAGTTGAAACAGTAGCTAAGGCTCAGGATCTTTTTGGTTATGATAAATCATGGATGGATCATTTACTCAATTCCAAACCTAATGAAGATAAAATAGAAAAAATGGTTTCATTATATCGAAATCTGTTGCATGGGTGGTTTCGATATGTTCTGCCCATGCCATTTGAACCAAAAGTCAATCAAATCTACCATTTGTTTATGTGTTCTAACTATGAAGTAGGGATAAATATCACCCAAAAATTCTATACAAAATATACAAGAAATCCACCATTTTCTCCAAATAATAAAACTGCGTATTCTAAATTCGTAGGATTGCATCCGGAGAAAAAAATGAGAGGGTCTGCTAGATCCGATGAATGGAAGATTTTATGGGAGATTATACGAAAGCATGATGAGGGAATTTGTGATAATGCTTGTATGGATCTTATCGACATTCAATTAGATGGAATTTTTCTTCAAGAATCACTGGATTGGCTATGGACCAAGAAATATCTAAAAGAAATTGAACATTTTTCACATAATTGGGATAATATTCCTTTACTCTATCAGTTAGACTGGGATTATGTGGAAGAAACATTAGGCATTACCCGCCCACTAAAATTGATGCCTCTTTCTAAGTACAATCTCAAGGATTCAGTATCGCAACTGCAACCACATGATAAAAAAGGAACTTTAGAAGAATGGTTTTAATCAAAAGGGAATTCTTAAGTTCATACAAAATTTAGAAAATTAAATGGTAAAACTTACTAACAAAGAGCATGAGCTACAGCAACTAACACGAATTAAACAGTTAGAAAATGACTTGAAACAACAAAAATCCAGAATAGACAAATTAGAAAAAAGAATAACCGCGCTAGAAGAATCTAAATCTTAAAAGTAGATTTCTTGTTAATGCAGAAATCTGCATGATTAGACACTTATCTAATGTCATAGATTCAAAAATTCAATAATTCATGATTAATCACAAATTAATTTCTCTAAATTTCAATTTAATCATTTTTTCCTCTACTTCTTTTACCTTGTTTTTAACTTCTTTAGTTTTTTCCGTAAATAATTTGTAATACTTTTCTAATTCAGTAGGATTATCACTAAACATTAATCTCCGTAAAACATCTAATTTATTATTCAATTCATCACCTAGTTGAATAATTAGTTTTTCCAATTCCTCGTTTCCAAAATACAGTCTTGTACTGGAGAGTAATTTATTCTGAGTTATAGCTGCATCTTCTAATTTTTTCCTAAACTCATTATAATCAATTTGAAATTGTTTGATTGGTTGATGATCCTCTTCCGGAAATACCAGAAACGCTTCAATTTCTGGTCTAGTGTAATCTTTGAAAGGAATTGAATTTGGTTTTGATTTGTATATGATGTATGATTCAACAACTCGGTAAAGAAAATTATCAGATAGTATTCCAATTAATTTGTAAGAATTTTCGTAATCCGATAAAATGTCTCTTTTAATACCTAATTTTTCTTTTGTAATTTGCCAAGAATCCGTTGTAAATTTGGTTACAATACCTCCAGCAGTTATGGGAATTAAAATTAAGGAAAATTCTTTTGAAACGTCCTTGTCCAAATTACCTAAATTAAAAAAACTGGCATAGGTAAAAACTCCGGTAATTGCTACCAATATTATAAAAATCACCATCCACAAATTGATTATGTTTTTTTTATTCAACTTGAATTTTTTAATACGACTTGGAAATTTTACCGTATCTATCTTAGGCATACCGATTAGGATATTACCATCATAATCCTTATACTCGTATTGGCAACAAAAAAGCGAGCTAGAAAAGCTGCAAAGCGAAGATCAGCTCCAAAAAGATCTGCTGCAAGGCGAAGATCAGCTCCAAAAAGATCTGCTGCAAGGCGATCACGAAGAGCGAAGTTTCGAGTTGGCGGGGGTTATTAGAGAATAATTCCTTGATTTAGGTATCATTAAAAATTATAAACACTGACAAAAATATTTCATCCACTTATGTTTGTAATAAAAAACTGGGAAGGAGTTTGTAGCTACTCCAATAAGCTTACTGCCTTGCGGGCCCTGCGATTATTTCGGTTGCGGGTTCTCCCGTTTCTATAAGGTCAGAGGCTGGCAACACCATCGGGTCCATGGAATTTCGTTAAAAACAACTGATTATTCCAAAATAATATCTGTGTCTTACCAGTTCCATACCTAGAACTAGTTTCGAGTGCGGAGATTGTTACAGTATGGAACAAAGCTACGCGAATTTTTTAAACCATGATTGTATCTTAAATATCATAAATTGAGAAGCTGAGACTATGACAAACATGGATGATATCATAAAACAAATGAGAAGACGAGAATTAAAGCAAGTAATCAAAAAGTCAACAATAGCAGGAATAGTATCGTTTTCTGTAGGTTATTGTGCTATATTGAGCATGTTGTGGTTACTTTCGAATTAGTTAGGTTTAGGTAGAGACGAACGCTTTGCCTAAACAAAAATGAAAACTCTACATCTTTTGATAATCACAGTTATTTTTCTAATGTTTGTGATTACAACACATAATGCATCGGTACTCGATGCATATGCTGAAAAATGGAACAATTACTATATGCTAGGAAAATTCGATAATTCATTTCCTGCAAAGCCTATTCAAATTTTTATTTTCCAATACAAGGTAACAAATGGAACCATAGACGAGTTTAAGGGTCAACGAGGCATATTGTCAGCACAAGTTCACAGTACTGGTGCCGCATTGCTTGAAATCAAGTTTCCGCGCAACTACCCATACACAAATCAGCCTGAAAATAAGCAGCCCTACGGAGACACATCACCGATTATTTTAATGGACGTAGATGATCCTGTAAAATCCCAACCATCAAAACCTAATACTGAGACCACGGATTGCTTCTTTGTTTATTCGATTCCATTTTCAGGTGACCACAAGATTGAGTTGATATGGTCTTACCTACTGTCTACCAATTTTCCGCTTCACGGTGACAACATATTGTCATCTTGTAACTCTCGCACAATTGCAAATTGGCCACCACTAAAACAGATTAAAATTGGAATGCCCACAAGTGAGATAAAATGCGATACAGGGTTTGACAAAATACTGCATCCTGATAACAAGACCATATCATGTGTCAAGCCAATCACATTGTCAAAACTTGTACAGCATGGATGGATAAAACCAGCATTTGATCCTCGTGTATCTCCAAAGATTGTTCTCACCAATTCTTTTTATGATGGAATAGACAAGCAAGGCAAAACAGTGGTTTCTATAAACAACCAGACCTTCTACCAGTTCACATTTGGGCACTCAATTGACGATCTACAACGTGGTGAATCCATCAAATTTCAAAATGTTACATTTAGTTTTCCAGAGGGCCTGATGAAAACAATTGCAGGCGGCATCACTATTCTTGACATAAAGTTTCAAGATGGAAATGAAGAGATCTATACAGGAATTCCAACCAGATATGGCTCTTCAGCGAATAACACCCTTACAATTCTTAGCAATCACGCAAGCCCGCAAGCCGGTCTTACATACTATAAAGATGAAATCAAGTTACTAGTTGGTGAAAATTAAGACATGAAAACTCTACATATTTCATGTACTATAATGTTGTCACTTGGAGCCATTTTTCCGGGAACCAATGTAGCACTTTCACAAGAAATGCAACCAACTCAAGAGTATATTCAATTTATTCCGCTAGTGCCTACAGAAAACAGTAATGTCACTGCAATGATCAGGGTTTTCTCCTTGGACATCTATTGTGCTAACTATACCATTGACCATTTGCTTTCTGGTCATGATCTAGTATTGAATGTAAGAACAAGAGCCAATCCTGCAGAAAGGTGCCCAATGTCTTCAGAATCAGACATCTTTCTTAAGCAAAGTATGGGGAAGTTGGGTTTTGGCACTTTTGACGTAAAATTACTGATAAATGGAACTCAAAAGGTGACAACCAAACTGTATGTAAGTGAAGGAGAGATAGAAATTACCTCTACTGGAAAATACACAGACACACAAGGAGATGTACACATTGTTGGAGACGTGAAAAATACGGCTTCATATCCTGTCAAACTAGTGCAACTTGATGTTACTTTTGTAAACGGTGACGAAATCATGGCAGAAAACAAACTGTATACAACTATGGCAGTATTGATGCCCCAGACAAGTTCTGGGTTTGATCTTCTGGTAGATGCAAAAAACCTAGAAGATATGAAATACTTTGTTAGGGCAAGTTCGTTTCTTAAAGATACTAGCAAAATTCAGCAGGGATTAAAATTATCAACAGTAGAGTCTTCGTGGAAGTCCTCATCTGGAATTGGAACTGTCAGTGGCACTATTTGGAACACCGCAAACATAGATGCAAGTCAGGTCAAAGTTGTCTGTGTATTATACGACAAGAGCGGGATTAGAGTACTAGATTCTATCTTTGATTATACAAATCCACAAATCATACAATCAGGTCAGAACGGTGACTTTACTCTCTCAAGCCATTATCCAATAACTTCGGAATTTACAGCTCACTGTAATGCAGAATCTCCTCAACTAGCAATTTCGTTATCAGAGACTGTGCCAGAATTTGGCATGCCGGTGTTCGTATATGTAGCGAGCCTCGCTGTTATCATAATATTATTTAAAATAATTCCTACAAATAGTAAACAATCCTTAAATTTCATGCAGCGTATTTGATCCCATGTCAGAGCAAGGTGCTATTGACAGAAACTCTCTGACAAGACGTGATTTTCTAAAGCTTCTTGGTGCTGCCGGCCTTGGGCTTGCGTTTGCCCCCTTTGTAGACTGGGGAAAGTACATGCCAAATCCACAAACCGTAACGCTGACAAGGCAAGCGGTAATTCTTTCAGACGGTACCCATGCTAATGTCAACACGTTTCCAATAAACCACCAAGAAATAATCACATATCCCTCAACAGGGGATCCAGTTCTTGACAAGGAAGCATTTAGACAATGGAATCTAATCCGGCTTCCTGTGGACCTTGGCGGAGGTGTAAATGACGTTACTGCATTCCGTGTCTATAGTATCATTTGTCTGCACCTGTGGTGTGTGTGGAAATATGTACCTGTAGGTGAGGCTGCAGGAAATGACAAGGGACAATGTCCTTGTCATGGAAGCATGTATGACCCGCTTTCCGGAAAGGCAATTGCAGGTCCTGCGTCACTTCAAGCTCCCCCCTCAAATGTTTTACCAACGCTAAATTTAGAAGCTGACAATCATGGGAATCTCTGGATAAAACCAGCCACATGGAACGTATACAAAAATGGTGTCATAGGATACGGAAGATTTGTTGCTGCTTGATTCTTGGAACATGAAAACTATACATTTTTCAATTATTGCAATTCTAAACCTAGAATAACTATGATGATGTATTGTTTTTAGCTGATGGAACTCACTTAAATATAATATCATGATATTTTTCAACGATGTTGGATAAGAAAGCTGCAATAGGAATCGTAATTGGAGCTCTAGCAGTTACATCAGGCAGCTATCTTCTGATACAATCGGTTGCATCTAGCAGAACTCAAGAAATCTATGAAACAAGCTTGATAGGCAAAAGTGGGGATTCTATTACTCAGCTTGATACCAGTAATCCTACAAATCCAATCAAAGTTATTTATTCTAATTTTACTATACCGTATAGTATCTTCAACGCCAAAATGCTTGGGATAACAGTAGATACGCACGCTAAAATTCTGTTAATATCTATCAAGACCAGTGGAGCCGGCAATCTTACCATGGTAATCCCAAGAGCCTTGATCGATGCAAGATTCGGCACACAGGATGACAAATTTTCTGTCCTCGCTGATGGCCAAGAAGTTGATTATCAAGAATCAAAAACAAATATCTCAAGAACTCTCACTGTCTCATTCCAGAACGGGATACAACAAATTCAAGTCAAAGAACCAATCCTTCCAAATAGAACGCACGTAGCTAATACCAATTTTTCTGTAAGCTATAACATCACAAACGGCAAGGTTTTAGGTTTGAAGGGTGATACGCAGTCCTTGTCGTTTATTATTTCAATACAAACTGCTGGCGACGGAGTATTAACAATAACGATTCCAAGAGGACTAATTGATTCCCGGATAGGCAGCCAAGATGACAGATTCTTTGTCCTAGTAGATGGTCAGGAAGCCACTTTCCAAGAGATCCATACCAGCTCAGTAGACAGAACCTTATCTATTCCGTTCAAACAAGGGGATCAGGAAATAGAGGTTATTGGGGCTGGATATTGATTTCAAGATTTCAATACCAAGCATTTTCAAAACTTTTATCATTGCCGCAGTGATACGATCACATCAAGATATGCTTGACAAACTTTTCTGGTATCTTGAAAGAAAAAGAATCAAACTTCACTTGATGAATACTGAACAAGAACTGAGGAATGCAGACGTATCGCATCTAGATTATAAATTAAAAGAAAACAGAGCCAAAATGATTCAATCACTAAACCAATACTGGAAAAAAGAAGAATTTCCAAAGAATACTACCCATAAAGTAAGAATTCCTCAGATAAAAGACAAAGACGGAACCCCTTGTGCACTTGCTTATATGATTGAGAATTCTGGAAACTGCAAATTAGTAAGCCAGCTTGCCACACAGAACAACCTAGTTTCCGTAGAAGATGTTCATGAAGGACCATTGCTTGATTGGTTGAAAAAATCAGGAATAACAAAACAAGAAGCTGCCAAGATTCAACCCACGTACCAGCCGCCTCCCGCACCTTTTCATCCTGGCTTCATTGAGATAATACAAGAAAATGTTGGAATAAGTGATGGTGTATCAATAAGCAAAATTCCTGCAGGTAACGAACCCGCAATAATGATAATCGCAATAGCTTTACTCTCAATAGGAATTGGGATTATCTCTTATTTGGTCATAAGATCTTTACGTGGTAAATCGAGAAAGTAAGTTAGCAAGATTGTGTCCTATCGCTACAGGGGGACGAATGCTGTTGCTGGAATTCGCACCTGTGAGAGTCCTAGTCTTACAGGACTTGAACCAATACAATTTATCAGCAATCTCTAAAAACACCGTAAACTGAAAATTAATGTGATGACTCTACATCTTTCAATAATTGCAATTGCAGTTATCGCACTATCAATAATAAATTATTCATACGAAGAACTTACACCAAAAACGCTCTCACAACTATATGATGAATACAAAGGAAAAACTATCGTGACCGGAGAGGTTATATCAATTAACGATAAACCCTCAGAAAATCTTACATCTTATGACATCAAGACAGACCAGTTTCTGACAAGACCAGAAAAATACACTCTTGTCACAGCTTCTGCACCACATGACACAAACGAAAAAGACGATGTATATCCACACTTTAAAGTTGGTGACAAAGTACAACTATACCTAGATAGAGGATCGGCTGGATATGCCTTGTCTCCATATTCCTTTGAGATGGATAAGAGATGTTCTAGTTTTGGTCCCTCCTATCTTGATTTTGAGCCTCCACACAGCGCTCCAGCATTAGACACCATTCGGGTTCTTGATCCGAATGGAAACATAATTGGAATTCCAACCATGAATCAAAAAATTAGTCTTTCTTATGATGTGCTCAACTATTCACCATTGAATGAAACTACAATTGATATGAATATTACATTAAACGATGATCCAAATCCTATTTTTCATAATTCAAGGCAACTTGATTTGAAACCATGTAGTGGCACTACACTAACATGGGATTTTGTGCCTATACAAATGGGAAATTACAGCATAACTTTAAGACAAGGTTGGGGAACTTACGACAACAAGATAATCCTTGGCAATTATACTCTAACCAGGTATGGATTTTCACCAATTCAAATAACGAAAACCGATCTAATGTCACCACTAAAACAGTTCAAATCAGGAATCAAGGCAGAGGATGTAAAATGCAATCCTGATTTCATACTTGCAATAAAGCTGGACTATTCTGCTGCATGTGTGACCGAATCAAGTGCAACAAAGCTATTCCTTCGTGGATGGGCACTTGGCTTTACAAATTATGAGCCGATATATTTCATGAAATCAAACTCTACTGCACAAATAATTGTCAAATACTATCCAAACAAGTACCAAGGTGCCACTCCTCCTGATTTCTTGATACCTCTTCATTCTTGGATATACGATACGAAATCGAACTATCCTCTTGCTTTTATTGCGATAAATGCAACATCAAAACCCAATTATGTTCACACAAGCTCGGTTACCACAGTAAATTATACTGTCACGGCAGGTAGTACAAAAGGGGTATACTGGTTGTCTATTTTGGATCCATGCGTTCTGGTGCCAGTCGCTGTAAACCTTGATCAATCACAGCTTACAACATCAAGCCTTCAAAACCCTGGAGATTCAAGATCTTGTCCTCCACCGGAGATTCAATTCCATGTAGTAGGTGTTTCTAATATGACCTTGAAACTGATTCATGACATTAGATAAAAAATGAAAACTCTACACCTTTCAACCATTATAAAAACTTCAATTTTTTCTGTAGGTTGTTTCTTTCTGGTATTGACCGGAATTTATTTTGTTGAAAATTTTCGACATGAAGAATATATGGAAAAAACATGTAGCAAATTCGGAAGTAGTTGTCCTCCCGAAGATCCATGGTCCCTTTTACCTTTTGGAATATCTGGTTTAGTTTTGGCTCTACTTGGAATCTACCTCATTGAATCCGGGCGAATTCAACAAAAGAAATGAAAACTCTGATTCTTTCAATAATTGTATTTTTGCTAGTCATAATACTTTTCCCATTCAATACAGTGTTGGCTCAAAATGAAACTCAACCTCAAATACAATTTGATCATGTTAATTTTTTTACGGAAAAAATGAGTTGTAATTTTTATAACACTGGAAAGATTTCAGCACAAGACCAAGCGCCAAAAAAGGCAACCATAATTGTCACAGATCCTGATGCAAACAAATTCAGTACGTCAATAGATCGGGTTACAGTAAACGTATGGTCTGATTCTGACAAGAAAGGCATAGAAATTACTGCCTATGAAACAGCGGTCAACTCTGGTATATTCAAAGGAACTGTCACAATATCTGAAGGTCAGTCAACGCAAGATACCATACATGTAAGTGACGGTGACACACTTTGGGCAAGATATGCAAGTACAACGCCTTGGTCTCTTGATACCACAAATCATGGTGTTATCACAACTGCTTTCGTAGGGGCAAGTTGTCCTCCACTTGAAAGAGTTTCAGTCTCAGGAATTCAAGTCGTTGACAAAGAAGGAAATGAGCAGAAAATCATACTAGCTGGTAAACAAATTCAGATTAGATCAGAACTTGCCAACCCTACTATCAGAAACCAAACCTTCGCATATATTGTTCAAATTTGGGACAAGGACAAGATTACAGAATCTTTTTCGTGGTTATCCGGGATGCTGCTTCCCTCTCAAAGATTTAGTCCAGGTGTTTCATGGACTCCATACAAGGCAGGAAATTATACTGTAAATGTATTTGCGTGGCAAAGCATCAATAATCCCAACGCCCTTTCTCCTCCAATCTCAACTGATTTGGCTGTATGGCCTAGTTTGTCAGCTTACACAAGATCCACAATAAGAAATTCTGAAAACCTTCAATGTCAATCTGGATATGAATTGGTGATTAAATCAAGTAATAATTCTCCAGCATGTGTGAAGCCACAAACAGCACAGAAACTTGTTGAGAGAGGATGGGCAACAACTTTACACGGGGTAGATGCCTTTGGGAAGCCTCCTATAGGACTTTACAACGTTACAATATCCCCACAGCCAGTCATTTCAGGAATGCCATTTTTCGTTGACGCAATTGTTGTAAACCATCAAACCAATCCGATTACGTATTATGGAGGGTGTGCGTTTCCACTGTCGGTCAGCTTTCACAATTCCATTATTGCAAATCCCTACAATGCCATTCATTGTCTGGCATTATCTACTAACGTACTAGGACCAAATGAGACCGCAACTGTTCATACTGATAAATTGGTAATTCTATCCAACGCAACAGGGGCTGTGGTTGTTGATGGCCAAATAAAATTTAGCTATGTATCTGATGGACAACCAAGCTCAGTTTACACGGGAAAAGAATTTGTAATTCAACCCTCACAAACAATTCCAGAAATCCAGGTTTCAAATCAAGCAAATAATGTCGTTAACATGGCTAGTAATGTACTAGCTACAGTAGACTCTAACGGTACTGCTGGAATAATTGCAATAGGTAGCGATGGATTGCCAGTCATAAGCTACTTAGATTATGGAACTAGTCCTAGTCTAAAGGTTGCACATTGTGGCGATCTGGAATGTTCAAAAAACAACACAATAACTCACGTTGACTATAACGCTGAAGCCATTTCCATTACTATTGGCAAAGATGGGCTTCCAGTCATTGTATACCGTGATGATACCTCAGGTGATCTAAAGGTGGCAAAGTGCGGTAATTTAGTTTGTTCTGCAGGAAACACCATTACAATTGTAGATGCCAATTCCGTCACCGAATCGACTTCGATAACTATCGGCGATGATGGTTTTCCACTAATAAGCTACGATTCTAATGTATATGATACGATGAAAGGGCCACTAAAGGTACTCAAGTGTGGCAATACGTCGTGTTCGGCTGGAAATATTATTACATATCTTGATCAATACTCGGGTTCTAATTCAATAGCAGTTGGAGCTGACGGATTGCCAGTTATTGGTTATACTGGCCCTCACTTTTACTCGTTAAATCTTCTCAAATGTGGCAACCTTTCCTGCTCTGCTGGAAATGCTATTTCTGTTGTGTATACGTGGCCACATAATTCTCAGGGCCAGCAATATCCTTCAATAAAGATGGGCAGCGACAATCTACCACTGATAAGTTCAATTGGTCCCAAGGTCACTCACTGTACCGATCCTTTTTGCTACAGCAATCTCCTATCGTGGATAGACGTTAATGGTACTGATTCATCATTGGCAGTAGGCAGGGATGGCCTTCCTATAATCAGCTATTTTGATACCTTTTATGGTCATCTCAAAGTAGCACACTGTGGAAATGTGTCATGTTCGGCAAATAATGACGTACGCACTATAGATTCTAGTGGAAGTGATGTTGGCCATAACACCTCCATAGCAATAGGCTCTGATGGATTACCAATCATAATTTATTGGGATCGTACAAGTGGGTATCTCAAGGTAGCTCATTGTGCAAGCGTTACCTGCTAGCAATTTTAAGATAAAAGATTCCTTTTCCAAGCTACTCTAACGATAATACAGCAAGGTTACTGGCTATATTGGGTACGTTGGGGTTACTTTCAAATTGGTAAGAATTTAACTAAAATTTACAAAACGAAAATTCACTCTAATGCCTATAAGCTCTAAAGACTCGCTCAATAACCAAGCCGGCTATGACTACAGATAGTGTAAATATGACAGACCAAAGTATGTCAACTGCAATCCCAGTATGCTGCGCCTGAATTATTGGTGTCAAGACCTGTGCAGCACCGTGTTCAGCTCCAGTGGGTGCAGGAATTGTCACTGCAGATTGTCCAGCCGATGTTGTTGGAGCCACGCTTAGACTAGGACCGGTATTATTGACTGCTCCATGAATCACTGGCGCCATGGTTGGAGCGCCTTGTTCAGAACCAAGGGGTGCAGGAACTGCAACTGAAGATGATCCGGCTGATGTTGTTGCAGCGGTGTTTGCTTCAGAGCTGGTACCATTGACTACTCCATGAATCGCTGGTGCCGTGACTGGTGCAGCACCATGCTCAGCACCAGTGGGTGCAGGAACTCTCATGGCAGATTGCCCAGCCGATGTTGCTGGGACTGTGCCTGCTGCAGGGCCAATATTGTTGGCTACCTGATTATTATCGGTGGTTACTGGTCCATTTGTGGTACTTGGTACGTTTACAGTAGGATTTGGCTGGGTAACCTGTACAATCCTTGAGACAAACCAAGTTGCTACAGCAGCAATTGCAATGGAGCCAAACCTGTAAATTGCTCTGAAGGAATTTGCCAGAGACTTGCTTGTCTTTGCCTTCTCAGTAAGGTTCGAGGGCAAGATGACAATTGCAAATTTAGATGATGTATAAAATTTTGTGTCCTGAGTTTTTATATTTTTTCCAACGTTAGTAGTTCTTACAATTCGCAGGTCCTGCATTTTTTTTAAATGATATATGACAAGTGGAAGCGATATTCCAGTCTTTTGTGCGATTTGATTTGCAGTCAGCACCTGCTCAAATAATAACTTCAAGATATTTCTACTTGAATCAGAACTTAACAACTCACCAACTGATTTTATCTTGTCATCATCAGTTGAGATTATCTCTACCTTCTCGGTCAATCCTAGTGTTTGAATCTCTTGGTATTCTTCCATGGTAGGTTTTTTGTTATCGCTTGTCATAATAGTTATTTAATATTGCGGTTAAATTCAAATTTAATCAAACCCTATAAACATTTTTCGACATTTTATCTGCAGGCCAAATGAAAAACAAGAGACAGAACGCGCTATATTCCGTAATTGCTGCTGCAATAGTGCTTTTTTGCACCATAGGAGTTTTTGTCCTTTATTCAAATAATTCAGAAGGGCAATTATACCGGACGGGTGCGATGCATCCAAGCGGGATTCCATACAATATCATGCCTCTTGAGCCAACCTCATTTCTGGGTCTAAAAAAATTCAACTCTACTGATGATCTAAGAAATTTCCTTCTTGTCGCCCAGGCAAGAAATAGTGTAGCATATCCTGCAATGGATAGAAACTTTGCCATGACAACTGCTCAGAGCATGGGACCGGTAATGGGACAAGCTATGCCCGTACCATCCGAAGCAATGCGTTTGGCTCCTACCTATTCCAATAGTGCTGTGGTACCTTCTGCTGCAGAGGGCGGTACTGATTACTCCACGACAAATATTCAGGTGAGCAGCGTAGACGAGCCAGATTTTCTCAAAAACGACAACAAATATGCGTATATCTTATCACAAGACAAGCTTACGATAGT
>Ga0209761_1001213_pt1 | contig 16562 bp, 18 predicted proteins | sample GraSoi013_1_40cm_4_FD_185818 | JGI IMG/M metagenome (GOLD analysis project Ga0209761, IMG submission 185818) | Grasslands soil microbial communities from the Angelo Coastal Reserve, California, USA - Sample 09_25_2013_1_40cm (SPAdes) (version 2) | ecosystem: Environmental > Terrestrial > Soil >...
GTGAAGCACAAGCCTTGCGGGCGGCGCAAGGTTCCACGGGGTCTCGTTAGCCGCGCGCGGCGTCGGACTCCTTAATCCTTGCTCGTGAGGCTCTTGACGCGCCCTGCCGCCCAGGCCAGGAGGCGTTGCTCGGCGAATCCGCGCTCCGGCTCCTTCCAGTCTCCCGCCGCGGTGGCTACGCCGTACCACGCGATGGCGCCGTACGCCTCGGCCAGTTGCTCCACTGCCTGGCGAATGCCGGTATAGAGCGCACCGCGGTAGTACGCGCCCACCACGTCCCGGTCGAGCAGCGGACCGGGCGTATCGATCTCGTTCAGTTCCCGCTCGAACGCGTCCACCAGCGGCTCGTCCCGCGGACCGGTGCGAAAGGGCGCGAGCACGCGCTCGAGCACGTCGCGGTGTCCTTCGGCGGTCCGTTCGCGTTCCAGCGGAGCCTTGACCAACGGAAGCGCGGCGCGAATGCTCTGCGCCCTCACGTCCTGCGTCTGCCAGAGAGGCTGGTGCAATAGCGCGACCGAATCGGGGAGGTCCGCGAGCTCCGTGCGTCTGAAAGTCTCGGCATCGTCGTGCCGGTGCTGCTCGCCAAGCCGACGAAGCCACAGCAGGCGCGGCCAGGTCGGTCCAGCCTTTGCGATTCGCTCCAGTACGTCGTCTTCACGCAGGACATACAGACGAATGGGATCTTCGGCGGAGAGCGCGGCCGCTGCTTCGCGAGCCGATTGTAGGTACCTCATCGATTCAGCCATGAGCGTCTCCAGCGCGGGCTGCCGGGTACCTTGGACCTCCTCGTCGAGCGCCAACGCGGCAAGGGCGCGTGAAGGCAGCGCATCGCCGACGCCCATGTTGTCGATGGCGTGGAACGAGAGAAGCGCCAGAGCTCCGGCGGCGTCGTGGATCGCCGCTGCGCTCAGCGGCTGGCCCCTGGGCTGGGCGTGCTGCGCCCGACGGAGGCGAGCGAGCGCGTCGTCGTCGCTCCCGCCTTCGAACGCCTCCCCTGAAGGTGTATGTTTCCCGTTCGCGATCTGTCTCACGCGCGATCGCAGCAATCCAAGGCCGTCCGCGAACGACGGTCTCGTCGGAAGCACGCCGCCGAGCTGTGCGCCCACAGACACCTTCCAACCAGCGTCGACCCATTCGATGCGCGGTTCTGATGGAGCGCCGAGGACCAGTCGATCGACGTCGGCGAGACCGCGCAAGAAACGGCGATCCGGCCGCGCCCTGGAACGATCCTGCAGCTCGTCGCGGGCTTTCCAGGGATCCGTGGGCAACGGCAGCTGTGCCCGGTTGGCTTCCGGTATCGCCGCGAGCGCCGCGGGCAAGTCGCCGCGAACGTAGCGATGAATGATGATGGTCGCGGCGAACCAGAGGACTGCCACTATCGCTGCGGCCCCCGCAACGAGCCGCAAGCGCCGCCAATCGAAGAATCGGATGACTGGAAGCGGATGGATATCGCCGATCACCTCCGGCCTCGTCGTCACTACGAGCGGCGGGCTCAGCCGCGTCCACGCCAGAGCGCAGTAGACGGAGATCATCGCAATGTATCCGGTCGCCAGCGAGGCGCCGACGCCTGCGATGACCCCGACGGCGTGGAAGACGGTCTGGTCGCGGGTCACCAGGTGGAGCCAGAGGAGCCCAAGGAAGTGGATGACGGTACGGTAGTCATGGAAGAAGAACAGCTTGAGGAAAATCCCAAGGCTGGCCGCGATGAAGGCGGCGGTGCCCAGCGCGTCGGCATGCGCTGTGAGGAACTGCTCGAGCAGACCCGTCGGATGGCTGGGCCTCACCAGCGTGCTGATGCCAGCCTCCTTCGCCGCCAAGACAATCCGTTCTGCATCAACCGCATCGACATGCGTCGCCAGCAGGGCCCGTCCGGCCCAACGCAGCGTGCGCCGCCATTGGCGAGTCAACGGAACCCGAAGACGGTCCGCGAGTAGCTGCAATTGCTCGTAATCGCTAGGTCTCAATGCGGCGATATCGACAAGCTGGTCCATTCCCGTTGAAGCCCCTTCCTCGATTGGTTGCAATCACGATCAGGGGCGGAACCGGGGCGGTCAATTAATGAGCCCGGTTCGGCGCCGAGAAGCGGCGGAGTGATGAGCGGTGTGCCGATGTGCCGAGCTTCTGGACAACGACGCCGGCCCTCGATCAGCGAAGTTTTTCGCAGCGCAGGATCGCACGGTAGTCTGCACAGACCCCGATGGACGACCCGACTCTGCGCCCGCAGCTGCCTCGGACGGTGTTCCAGTTCGAGTCGACGGAAGCCGAGGCTCTGGCGGCACTCGAGTTCAATCAGACGCGCCTGGGCCGGCGGCTGCGCCGGTCAGCCGCGATCCATGCGCTCGGCATCGTGGCGGGCGTGGCCTGCCTCGGTCTCATCTATCTCGTCGCGCTCCTCGTCATCGAGCGAGACCGGTCTCGCCTCTGGGTCGTCGCGGGTTTTGCAGGGCTGTCCACTCTATTGGCCCTTTCCCGGGTCGCGCTGCAGCGTTCGATGTTCCGGATGATTGCTGCCGGGAGCGATTCGCTGAAGGGCAAGCGCACCGTCCGCATCGAGGCAGAAGTCCTGCGTTCCTGTGGTCCCGACGGAGAGACAGCCGTCTGCTGGAGCGGCATCCGCTCGATCGAAGAGCTATCCAGGCAGATCCTGATCTACGTGGACGATTTCTCCTTCCTCCTGATTCCGTCGAGCGCGTTCGTCGACGCGGCCGAACAGGCAGCGGTGTTGGGCGAGTTGCGCAGGCGGGCTGTTGCGTCAGCACCGACCCCCACCCCCGTCGCGATTCGTCACGCTGCGACGCCCATGGCGGTCGACGTGGATTCACACCATGAGCGAGTCGTGGAACCGCGCTTGACGGATACGTTGATCGACGGGATTCGCTTCGCGCTTTTCTTGCGCTCGAGGAGGCGCGGGTTCTCGGACTTCCAAGGTGATTGGGGGGCGCTCGTCTTCCTCGTGCTCTCGAGCATTGCCATTGCATTCCTCAGGGACCTGCTGCAGGTCGGGCCGAAAGGCGCGTTCTCTCCACACGGCCTTCCGGGCGTGCTCTTCGACGTGCCGGTCGTGCTGGTGGGTGCCTGGGCCCTGGCGCGGCTCGTCGGGCGCACACGCAGCACGCTGACGGTGTTCATCGCTTTGATGAGCGTGGCGCTGCCGATCGACGTCGTCGTGCTCGCTTCCAATCTGGCCGTGAAAGGATTGACCCGGAGCTGGGCGGAGTGGAAAAGCGATGCCGTCTCCCAGCTGCCATTTGCGCTTGCTCCAATCTGGTTCACGTTCGCGGCGAGCATATCTGCCGTCCGCCTGCTCGCGGCGCCCAGACGAAAATGGTTGCCGGCCGCTCTGCTCACTGGAGTGCTCATCACTTTGCCCATGACGCTCGATCGAGACCGGACGCTCTGGTGGGCGCGACATGACCAGGACGCAGCAGCAACGGATTACGAGCGGAGACGCGCGATCGCCAACGAGGACGCGTTCTACCGGCAACCGCATCTCCTCCACGAGCAGCTCGCGGCCCTCAAGCCGGGAAGGCGGGGCGTGATCGATCTCTATTTCGTCGGCGTGGCGGCCTACGCAGAACAGGACGTATTCATGAAGGAGGTGCATTTCGTCGCGAAATTGTTCGAGGAGCGTTTCGGCACCCGCGGGCATTCGCTGATGTTGATCAACAACCCCGCAACCGTGACCGAGTCTCCCATCGCGACAGCCACCAGCCTCGGCCTCGCATTGAAGAGGGTCGCCGAGATCATGGATCGCGACGAAGACGTACTGTTCCTCTTCATCACTTCGCACGGGACGAGGGACCACCAGGCGAGTTTCGACTTCTATCCCATGCGGCTGAAGCCAGTCGATCCGCGGCGCTTGAAGGAGCTTCTCGACCAGTCGGGCATCCGGCGCCGTGTCGTGGTCGTGTCGACCTGCTACTCCGGGGCGTTCGTGGACGCCCTGAAGGACGACAGCACCCTCGTCATCGCGGCCTCGGCGGGAGACAAGAGCTCGTTCGGCTGCAGCAACGATGCGGACTTCACGTACTTCGGAAAGGCCTATTTCGACGAAGCACTGCGCCGCACCGATTCCTTCTCCGACGCCTTCGAGATGGCCAGGACCGCGATCGCCGAACGAGAGCGCAAGGCGAATTTGCCCAGCTCCGATCCGCAGATGTTCGTTGGGAAGGGCATCAAGCGCGCTCTGGAGAAGTTCGTGAGCTTCCGACAGGCTGCGATGCTGAACGCATCCGCACGCGGAAGCCGACGGTAGTGGGTGATGAGAGGTTCATCGCTCCGCGCTTCGGCGGCGGGTTGACGCGCTGACATACGGTCTTGCCGGCCCCGCCCCGGCGCTCGTCCGCTCCACCGCGTCGGCGATTTCAGAGAGGTCTTCCTTCTCGAGGGTCAGATTCCCGGCAGCGAGCCAGCCGTCGACTTGTGACGGCGAGCGTGCCCCGACGATTGCGCCGCTGACTCCGGGCCAGCTCAGGGTCCAGGCCACCGCGACAGCGGCAGTCGAAACGCCGTGCCGCGCGGCGATGGGCCGGAGGGCATCGCGCAGCGCCAGGTTGCGGCTGAGATGCGGCTCCTGGAATTCAGGATTGCGGCGACGCCAGTCGTCGGCCGCCATCGCCTCGGCCCGCTCGAAGCTGAAGATGTCGGTGAGGATTCCGGATTGCATCGGACTGTAGACGATGACCCCCGTGCCATGCGCGGCGCTCCAGGGAATGACGTCCGCAGCCGCCTGGCGATGGATCAACGAGAAGGGGGGTTGAAGCGAATCGACGTGGCGAATGCGCTCGGCCCGCTCGAGCAGTCCCTGGGAGAAGTTCGAGACTCCGCCGGCGCGCACCTTGCCCTCCCTGATCAAGCGCGACATCTCGCCCCACGACTCTTCCACCGGCGTTCCGAGCGCGTCCGGCCAGTGGAACTGGTAGAGGTCGATGCGCTCGACGCCGAGCCGGCGAAGAGAAGCCTCGACCTCCTTCCGGATCGATTCGGGCTGCAGGTTGCGCTGCGGCTCCTCGAACGGCCGCGACGGGTCAGGAACCATCCCGCCTTTGGTGAAGACGTAGGGACGCTCGGCGGCCGGGATCTCGCGCAGCGCCCGTCCGACCACCTCCTCGGAATGGCCGAGCCCGTAGATTGCCGCGGTGTCGATCCAGTTGATTCCGCGCCCGACTGCGTGGCGGATGGCCGCGATCGAGTCGGCGTCGTCCTGCTTTCCCCAACCGTAGGCCCAACCTCCACCGCCGATGGCCCATGCTCCGAAGCCCACCTGCGTGATGTGGAGACCGCTTCTCCCGAGCGGGCGCTTGAACAGCACTTTCATGATGCAACCTCCTTTCGTGCCCACAGGGTACGGGAGCGACGCCGCCGAGCAACGCGCAGCCGGCGAGCGGCTTGGTTGTGCCGACGAAAGGCAATGCATGTCCGACCGGCGGACCACGTCAGGGGGTTATCGTCAGCGTCCCGTTCATGACCCTCGCCCCGTGGATGGAGCAGAAGTACGGAAACGCGCCGGGCGTGTCGAATGTCATCGGGGACGAAAGGGCGCCTCCGGAAACGCCAATTTCAGCAAATGCCGACGGCGCTGAGTTCGACGTAACCGTGTGTGCCATTCCGTCCGTCGATCTCCATTGCACGATATCGCCGGCCTTGACGGTGGTCTGGACGTTGGTCGCTCCTACGAACCAGTCGATCACCGTCGCGCCCGACGCGGGCGTTGGCGAGCCGCTGGGTCCGCTGGAGCCACCGCACCCGGCCAGCGCGGCTACGAGCGAGACCAAGGCAAGAGACATGGATTGGCGGGAGCAATTCTTCTTGAGCAGGTTCATGGCGACGCGACTCGGCCAGCGCCAGGTCTATTCCCCGAAACCGGTCTGCACCGGCTTCAAGACTCGAGGAACGGGCGGCGTGACGCAGGCGAGAAAGGTCGTACGGCGGCGCAATGCGATGGCCAGGAAGCAGCGCAGGAACGCGACCGCACCGAACTCACGGACGATGAGCCTGGCATTACGGAGCACGTGACCCGTAGTGATGACTCCGCGGATCGACATCGGACACCTCGCACATCACGATTTGCGCAGGCGTCACTTCATTCCGGCGGGAATAACCGGTGTAGCGGGCCGGTCACCCCGCCCGATGCCGTTCCCACATGGTCTGCAGTTTCCTCCGCCATCGAGGTGTCCGGTGAAGAGTGCGCTAGTGCTACCGATGAGCCTTGGCCTTCTTGCCGCCGCCTGCGGCAATCCTTCCGTCAGCGAAGCCGCTCGCACCGACGCAACCCGGCTCGTGTCCTCTGCTTCGCGCAATTTATCGGTCGACACCGTGATCCGCCTTGGCCACGAAGTCGCCGACCTCGTGCTCGATCGCTTGCTGACTCCGCGCGGCGACGAAGGTATCCCCCTGAACGACGCCGACGATCAGTGACATCGACGGTGAGGGTCGTCGTCGCATCCGCTCTTGCGGCGCTCGGTGCGTGCGCGGTCGGCCGGTGGCGCTCGCAGGTCGCGGACGATCCGCTCACGCGCAGCGAGCTTTCCAGCCGCAACCTGAGTGTCACCGACGAGACCCACGATTCCATGCTGCATGCGGCCTTCGTCCGGGCGCTGGCCAGGGAGGGGTTCACCATCGCTGCCCATCCGCCGTATCACGAGGATCTCGAAGTCACGCTCACCGTCGTTCGTGCGCCCGAGGGCGTCGTTGCCGTGGCGACCCTGCGCAGCGATGGATTCTTCATCGACGAAGCGCGCGCTTCTCTCGACGGCGCTGATGCGGCCCTTGCCACGCTGGCGAGGACCCTGGCCCTCTCGCAGGGCACGGCCGATTTCGTCCGCAACAGCGGCACCCCGCAGCAGAAGGGCCTCAGCGGGCAATAGCTCGCCGAAGGTCCCGAGGAATAACCAAGCGCCGCGCCTGGTCGGCAACGGCGGGGACGTAGAGGAAGCCCGATGACGAAGCCGCGCCCGTTGCCTGCTCCGACTGGTCATTCAATGTCGCTCACCCGCGCCGCGTTCTTCCACGCGCGCGTCGGTGACACTCCCGGTCTTTGCGGGGTGCTCGATCACGGCGTCCCCGCGGACGCGCGCAACGAGCGCGGTGAGACCCTCCTGCACGTCGCCTGCTCGAACCGGCGGTTCGATGCTGCACGCTTCCTGCTCGAGCGCGGCGCAAATCCCGAGTCGCGCAGCGAGCTCGGCTTCACCCCGCTGACGACCGCTGTGATAGACGCGGACCGCCGGCTGATCGCATTGCTCCTCGATCATGGCGCGAATCCCGACGCGACTGGCCCGGAAGGCCTGACGGCTTTGATGCTCGCAGCCATGCTCGATTGCGTCGAGCTCGTCGACCTGTTGCTCGAACGGGGCGCTTCGATCGACCTGGCGCTCGCGGACGGTTCGACGGCGCTATCCATGGCCCTGAGGGTGGAGGCGCAGCGTGCTGCACAGCTGCTCCTGGCAATGTCGTCCGTCCACAGGGCGAGAGGAGAAGCATGAAACTCGAACCGATGAAGATGGTCGCGGTCGTCACGCTGTCGCTCTGCGGGTGCGCCGGAATCGCGCGCTCGATGCAATCACCCGTCGAACGGCTGGACGAGCGTGGAGTGAGCGCGCCATCGCTCACCGTCGAGGCGGGCACCGTGCTCCAGTTCGTCAATGCCGACACTCGTCCCCACCAAATCTACTCGAATGACTGCAACGAGCTCTCGTCGACTGTCCTCAAGCCAGGAGAGGCATTTGGCACGATGCTGCTCGGCACCGGCCCGAAGCTGTGCCACTTCCAGGACCTGCTCGCGCCGCTCTCCTCCACCTACTCCGGCACCATCCAGGTCCACGACGCGGAGGAGGCACGGCGTTTGGAGACGGCGGATTGAACCAGCACCTCGGATGCAAAGCGGCCCGCAACCGCGCTCGTGTCCTTTTATTCCCTTAGGAATGCAGTTGAGGTCGAAGCGGTCGGGACACGCAAAGGAGATTCAAATGCTGAAGACCAATCACAAAGTCTCGAAGCTCGGCCTTTCGTTCGGCATCGCGCTCTTGCTTTCGGGCGCCGCGAGCGCTGCCCGTGCGACTCCGTTTCCGACGACCAGCGACGAGGCCCGGCCGCTCACGACAAAGGTAACGACGCAGGCAACCACGGTGACGGTCCCGGTGGGCGCCGTTTCCAGCACGGACGAAGCTCGGGCGCTGGCTGCCTTCTCGCTCCCCATTTCGTCCGCTACGCCGGTGGCTTCCAGAATCGTGACGAGCACGGATGAAGCGCGCGCTGCCGCGGGAGGCGACCGCCTCGTTCCCGTCGAGATCGAACGTCCCGAGGAAAGTCGCGCAGTTGCCAACAGGGCCGAGCATCACTGATCGTGAAGTCGTCCCGTCGCCTTGACCTGAGGTCGCACAAGCGAGACAAGAACCCCGTGCTCCGTCTCTTGCGCAGGGTTTGTGGTACGGCCGTCGCAGCGCTTCTCGCGCTGTCGATGGCCGGCCCTGTCCTCGCGAAAGTTCCGGCGCCAAGTCCCTGCTGCTGTCATCACTCGCAGAGGCCTTGCCACTGCCCCGTTTGCGAGCATGCCCGCGAGCTGGAAGAAGGGATGCCTCACCTCCAGCAATGCGGCGAATCGCACTTCGCTGCCAGATTGCCTGCGCTGCCCGACCTGCTTCCACCGCTGTCGGTGTCCGAGTTGCCCCTGCCCGCGATCGCCCCTGCCAGGCGCCCGCTGTTCTCCCCTGCTGAGCCGCCTCCTCTCGAAGTGCGCACGCCCCCTCCGCTCGCCTGATCGGGCGACGTTCGGGCGCGTTACTTTTTTTCAAACACTTTAAGAGGTCTTCGCATATGCGCATTTCGGCGCTGCTGTTCGCTCTTTCCATGTCGTTGTTGGTTTCGAAAACATCGCTGGCCTGTTCCGTCTGCGGCTGCGATCCCTCCGGCGGCACGTTGGGGCTGGACCGTCCGAGCATGAGAGATGCTCGCCTCGCGGTGGAGGACAGGTACCTGTGGAAGGAATCGGGCTCCGTCGTCGACAACACGCGCGAGGGGGAAAAGGAGGACCGCATCGACCTGCGTGCCCAGTACTCCCCGCCAGTGCCGCGGTTTTCGCTGCAGCTCGACGTCCCGTTCTACCCCTGGAAGGCCCACTATGGCGTGACTGGCTCGCAGGATGACACCAACCAAGGCCTGGGTGACGTCTCGTTCACTGCGCGCTGGGAAGCGCTCTACTTCGGGGGCGCGGTGCCCAGGCACGTGATCGCGCTGCTGGGCACCCTGAAAGCTCCTACCGGCAGCAACGCGCATCTGGCGCCGATCGACGGCGGCGTTTTCGACGAACACAAGCAGATCGGGACCGGCACCTGGGACGAGTTCGTCGGCATTTCGTACGCCTACGGCGATTTCCCCACCGTCGCGTATGCCAACGTCACCGCCCGCTTCAACGGCACCAACTCGCGCGGCAACCACTATGGCAACGCAATCTTCGGCACCGTGGGCGTGCGGCGAAGCCTCCTCGAGAGCAAGCATCTGTACCTGGCCGTAGACGCACAGGTGCGCAACGCCGGCAAGGACACCACGCCCGAGAACTCGTACGACGAGAACAGCGGCGGGTTCGTCGGCTATGCCTCAGGCTCGGCCGGCTACGCAATTACCAACAATCTGCTGATCCGCGGGACGATCCAGGTGCCGGTGGTGACCGCGCTGAACGGGGCGCAGAGCGAGCACCCAGTCGCGTATCTCGCCCTCGCCTACGATTTCACGTTGTGAAGCGCGCCCTGGCGCTTCTGCTTCTCCTGTCCTGCGCCCACGCCCAACCCGTGGGCGCGCCACTTCCTCCACTTCGAGTGCGGACGCTGGAGGGCGCACCGGTGAGCCTGAGCGACCTGCGCGGACCAGCCCTGGTCGATCTGTGGGCGACCTGGTGCGTCCCCTGCGCCCGGTCATTGCCGTTCTACCAGCAGCTCGCCGCGCGGACCGGCATCCGCGTAGTGGCGATCAGCATCGACGCCGACGACGCTCTGGTACGGAAGTGGCTCCTCGAGCATGCGACCTCGTTCCAAATCTTGCGCGATCCCAACGGCGTCGTGGCCGAGCAACTCGGCATGCGCGTGATGCCGACCTCCTTCCTGATCGACTCGCGAGGCGTGGTCCGCGCGCGGCACGAAGGTTTTCGCGACGAAGACGAGCCGGCGATCGAGGCGGAGGTGCGCGGCTTGTTTGCGGGCGGTTGATCTCTTGCCAGCATCGAGGTCGACGAGCAGCCATTCTCGCGCCCCAGGACGGCCCCACCTGCTGCGGCCCCGGCGCGGCCTCTCGCGCGCACCCGCCGGACTCCGACTTTAGGCGTGTAGACCCAGACTTTAGTCTTGGGTACAAACAAATCCGGCGAGAGGCTGCCGGCCTCATTCGCGCAACACCCGGTAAAGGCCACCAGCTCCTCGCACTGCGGCCGCCCCTGTCGGGTGGCTCACTCGGGGCTTTCCGCCCGTGGGGGAAATCATGCGACCTCCGTTCTACTTCGCAAGTCTCATCGTCTCGTTTTCCGTCGCGGTCCGCGCCGGCCAAGCGGGCGACGTCACGCCCGACCCGGGGCTCTTCTTCACCAATACGAGCGAGGGGCTCGCCCTTGCCGGGGAAAGCAGCGTCCTCGCCACGTCGGGGAGGCCGGGGTTCCACCGAACCGACTCCGGCGGAAAGGATTGGCAGCGGGCGATGAACGGCTTCGTCGATTCCGCCGGTGTCGAGCCGTTCGCAAGCGGCTTCTGCCAGGCGCGCTCGGCCGCTGCGACCGTCTACGGCTTCAGCAACGTGGCTCTCGGCCGGCCCCACTTCCGCACCGATGACCTCGGCAACAGCTGGCGGTCCACGGGAGCGATCGGCCCGTTGATGTTGCCCATCGACTGCGCGGTGGATCCCTCGAATCAAGAGGCTCTGTACGTGCTCGCCGTTTCAAGTCCGTCAACGGTGGGCACACCGTGCGCACCCTCGGGGTGCCCGGTAACTTCTCCACGCTCGCCATCGATCCGCGTCACACCAGGACGATCTACGCCGGCAATACCGACGGAGGCGTGCTGCGCTCCCTCAACGGCGGCGCCACCTGGGCGCCCGCGAGCACTGGCTTGCCGCCCTCGGGCGAAGTGCTGGCGGTCGCGGTCGATCCGCAGATCCCGGCGCGCGTGTACGCCTGGGTGAGGGGCGGGGGCCTCTTCGTCAGCGGCGACGGCGGCGGAAGGTGGACGGCTGCGGACACCGGCGAAGCCCTGCGCAGGTCGAGTGTCGAGGCAGGCCGCGCGGCGATGGTCGTGGACCCTGTGATGCCAGGCCGCGTCTACATCGGCAACAGCGGCGTCGTGCAGATCGATACGCTGGGGCAGGGGGCCAACTGAAGCTTTCAGCCGCGGCGCCGATCAGCTTTTCTTGAAGCTTCGAGCGCCGCCAGCGCCTTCCCGCGGGAGGAGGCACGCTCATTGCACGAGCAGTCGGCCCCTTGCGCCTGAACGGTAAGGACCGTATCACGCAGGCACGGCCTCATGGCGAACGGACGTGTCTCCAACATCGAGCTGCGCAGCGGCGGCGGCGAGAAATGCAAGGGCCACTGCCGTCGCGCCTGGATCCCTCACGCCCTTGAGATTTGTGGCGGTCACATACGAAGAGCGGCCCGCGTGGGCCTTCGTCATCGAGGCGGTGGCATCGGCTCCGCGCTGCGCGGCGGCTGCGGCGGCCTCGAGGCTCCCCTGCTCGAGCGCGTCGATCGCGGGAACGAGCGCATCGAGCATGGTCCGGTCGCCCAGCCTTGCCCCACCGTAGTGTTGCACGGCGGCAATTCCTTTCCCGAACGCGGCCCGCAAGTTCTTCGAACGCTTCATCTCGGTGCCGGCGGCCGTGAAGAAGATCGACAACAGGACTCCGCTCGATCCACCCGTCGTCTTTCCCAAGAGCTCGCCAATCGCAAGGCAGAGCTGGTCGGGATGCGCCAGCGGCAGCGCCGCCGCGATCAACCTTTCCATCACGCTCCGCGCCGCGCTGGCGAACGTCGTGCCGGTGTCGCCGTCGCCCACCTTGGCATCCAATGCGTTCAGCTCCGTTTCTTTCTGGATGAGGACATCGCAGATGCCCTGCACGACTGCCGCCGTCATCTCGTTTGCCGAACCTTGGAAGACGCTCGCCGCGGCGGCCTTGGGCAATGGCAGGATCGTGCTCGGCTCGAGTCTTGTTCCTGGCAACCAGGCGGCGGGCACGACAGGGGAGAGCAGGGCCTGGCGGCGGGCATCGTTCAAATCGATGAGCGACAAGGAGAAGCCATTCATGTCGAGCGACGTCATCAGCGGCGCCGGGCCAAAGACGAGCTCGATCTGCCGGGCAAGACGCGAATGGACGACCTCATTGACGATGACGCCCATTTCCATGGCCGCCACGCCGCCGAGGTTGTTCACCAGGAGGCCCAGCCTGGACTCCCCGGAACCCAAACTCGCGGACAACCGATCGACCATCAGATCGACGATCTGCTTGACGGACCTGGCCTCGATCACCGCTGCGCCCGGCTCACCGTGAATCCCGAGCCCGAGCTCGGCCTCCCCTTCACTGAGACGGCTCGCCGTCTTCTGCCCGGGGATGGTGCAGGCCGACAGCGACACGCCCAGGGAATGGATCGCCCCGGCGGCATCTTGCGCGCCCTCCTTCACCGTCCGCAGATCGCTTCCCGCCTCGGCGAGATGGCCGGCGATCTTGTGGACGAACAAGGTGCCGGCGATCCCGCGCGGCTTCGCGGCGCCCGGGATCGCGATGTCGTCGGAGACGATGACCATCTCGACCTGGCGACCAAGTTGCTTGGCCTTCTCCGCGGCGAGCCCGAAATTCAAGCGATCGCCCGTGTAGTTCTTCACGATCAACAAGCAGCCGGGCTCGCCCGTGACGCTGAGGATGCAAGCCAGCACGGCCTCCACGCTCGGCGAGGCGAAGATCTCGCCCGACACCGCGCCCGCCAGCATTCCCTGGCCCACGAAACCGGCATGTGCCGGCTCATGCCCGGCGCCGCCGCCCGAGACGACGGCTACCTTGTTCCGGTCCCAGTCTTTCCGGACCACCACCTTGATGTGTGGGAAGCCGTCGAGCCTGGCGAGGTGCTTTCCCGAGGAGCTCGAGAGCAAGCCGTCGATGGCCTCGGTCACGATCGTCTCGCGGGTGTTGAGGAAGCGGTTCATCGGTTGCATCCCTTCACTGATGCCGTTCCGGCGGAAAGTGTCGGCTACGCGGACCCCAGGCGAACGACGCAATCGAGGAAGGTGGTCCGCTTCTGGAGCAGGACGGCGAGGCAGCAACGGAGGTAGGCGCGCGCACCGTAGCAGCGAAGGATGAGCCCAGAGTTCATCCAAACTTCCCTGGTGGTGATGGCGCCCTGGATGCTCATCGCCGTGCCTCTCTTGCTTTGCCGCCCCGCTGCTGCAGTTTCTTCGTTTAGTGAACTGAACTCTACTAAACTAAACGAGGATGTCAAGGGGACTCCGCATGAGTCGTGCAGCTCCTCTCGGTAGAGGGTCGTGGTTGCTCGGCGCGGCCATCGCCGATCGGGCGCTGCGGGCAGACGGCGACGTGGCCTCTCTCGTCGGGCAGGCGGCGCCAGGGTCGACATGCCGGCGACCGCGTCGCGGGGACGGAGCGGCTCGGGTTCCGGCGGGCATGGCGCCTACGGACGGTAGAGCGCGCGAACGGTCCCGAGGAGCCCTTCGATGTCGAACGGCTTTGCCCAGGTTGCGCGCTGGAGCGGCCGAGGAGGCAGAGCGGCTCGCAGCCTTTTTCGACGCCCCGCGCGCTGGGAATGCCGGCGACGACGCTCTAATCGAAGATCCAGAGGCTCAAGATCGACAAGCGCCGCTTCAAGCGGGACCGAGGGACCTCCTGCCATTCTTCCAGTGCGCAGCGGCTGCGACGGCCGAGCAGGGGATGCGGTAGGCGTTGAGATGATCCCTCATGTGCTGCAGTCTCCTCGCTCGCAGGCTGCCCGGACGGCGTCCTTCGTTCATCCCAGGAGCACGACTTGACCGACATCAAGTGATCGGGCGCCGTTCTGGAATACCTGTGGAACAAAACGGTAGTGCACGGTTGGGGACCGTTGGTGATCGCTCGCGTCCAGGTATCCGTAGGTGTCGACGGTGAGCCGATTGTTCGAGTGCCGCGCGATACACTGGATCCATCGGGACCTTCAGGCGCAGTAGCAGCGTGATGATCGTGTGGCGCACGTCATGGAGCGCATCCGCCGCAGCATGCGGCTCGTCGGCCGGTACGGCAAGGGTCGCCTCGCGCGGATTTTCCCGGTGCGGTAGGCTCCAAGGGACCCCGTGCTGCCGTGTCGACGTATCTGGAGGATCACATGGCCGTTCTCGACGTAAGCCCCTCGTGCTGAGAAGACCCCCAGCGTCTGGAGACGAGATGAAGGAATCGGAACACCAGAGCCGCGCGACGGGATCTCTGCACGCTAGCGAAAATGGGCTCCGCCAAATCATCGATAATATCCCCGGCTTCGTGTGGACCAATACTGCATCAGGCGAGATCGAACTCGTCAATCAGCACTACCTCGATTATTTGGGTAAGACTCTCGATGAAGTGAAGGATTGGCCAACCGCCCTGCACCCTGCGGATCGCGCGAGGGTGCAAATGGAGTGGAGTCGCTCGGTAGAAACCGGGGAGCCGTTCCACACGGAGGTCCGCATCCGCCGTGCCGATGGCGCGTGTCGATGGTTTTACGCTCGGGGTGTCTCTATACGCGACAATGAAGGTCTGTTGTCCGTTGGTATAACTTGATTACCGATATCGATGATCGTCATGTCCCTCATCGGCCAGGAGTCACCTGAGGGCGCACTGCCCTCGCTCTATGCAGCGGCAGCAGATGTCGCCTCGGGCGAGTTCTACGGTCCGGCGCACCTCTTCCACATGAACGGCCCGCCCGTGGAGGTGCGGCTGCCCAGACGCGCCTCCGACATCGCCACAGCGCGCGGCCTCTGGGATGCCTCCGAGCGGCTCACGGGCGTGCACTTCGAGCTCGAGGCGCCCGGAAAAGCTTGCACCACGTCGTCTTCACCGGCCTTGTCTCCGAAGCCCGCCTGAGAAAGCGGTGGCAGTTCCCAAGAAGGCGACGAATGATGACCGACCTGCCAGAGCTGGAGGATCACCTCGGCCGGTCGTCGCTGCCGGAGAGGCTGGCGGCGATGTCTGTCATGCGCGCCTCGATCGCGTCGATGACAGCGCGTACCCGGCTCGTGCGCTGGACGTCGGGGTGCACGACCAGCCACAGCTCGTCGAGCTCCACCGGAACCGTGGGCAGGACCCGCTCCAACTTCGGATCAGGGTCCGCGAGGCAGCAGGGCAAAGGACCGATGCCGAGTCCAACCTGCACGGCCTTCAGGAGCGTCAGGGCGCTGTTGGTGCGCAGGACGACGCGCCCGTCGTGCACGGGCTCGCCTCCAAACTGCCCCCCGGCACGCCATTGCCGGATGCCCACGTTGAAGGTCACGATGTCGTGCCCGGAAAATCCGCTGCCGCGCGCCGGCCGGCCATGCGCCGCCAGGTACTCCCCGGAGGCATAAGGGGCGAAGGCCATGGTCCCCGCGCGGCGCGCCACGAGCTCGCCGCTCTCGGGACGGCCATACCGCAGCGCCACGTCCGCCTCGCGGCGCGCGATGTCCAGCCGCCCGGCGCCCGTCAGGACCTCGACGCGGATCTGCGGATGGCGCTCGTGCACGGATCGCAGTGCCGGCAGGACCGCCAGTTCGCCGAGCATCTCGGTCGTGGCGACACGGACCAGGCCGGAGAGCTTGCGGTCCGAACCCAACACCCGTTGCTCGCCGCGCAGGACTGCCTGCTCCATCTCCTCGCCGGCCGTGCGGATGGCTTCGCCGGCCGCCGTGAGCACGAGCCCGTCCGGAGTGCGCGAGAACAGTTTCGAGCCGAGGTCGCGCTCGAGCGCCGACAAGCGCCTGCCCACCGTGGTGTTGTCGACACCGAGCTTGCGCCCGGCGGCGGCCAGCGTGCCGGTGCGCGCCAATTCGAGGAAAAAGCGCAGATCGCGCCAGTCCGTCATCCCTGCTGCATTCTCGCACGACTGACTGGCAGAAATACACGGCAACACCTCTGGTAGATCGTGCATCAATGCAGGCGCTATGAAACGCATCCTTTACAGGGCCCTCATGTCGTTGTTCGTTCCGGCGGGCACTGCTGCACTCGCACAGACCTCCGCGCTTTCGGTCGAAGAGGCGCGAACGATCGTCGCCCCGCTCTACGAGGCGCTCAACGAACCGGCGAAGAAAGATGTCGCGAAGCTCCTCGCGAAGGCCACCAGCCCGGGATGGCTCTCTTGTAGCGGAAACGACGCGTGCGTCTCGCGAGAGAAGGTCGTCGCACGCTTCCAGGGAAGCGGCGATGCGGTCCCGGATCTCAAGTGGGAGATCGTCGAAGTCCTCGTGAGCGGCGACCGGGTCATCGTGCGGGGAGAAGCTTCAGGAGGTCCGATCCGGCCATTCCTGGGCGTCGACCCGAACGGCAGGCGCTTCAAGATCATGTCCATCGACGTGCATACGATCGAGAAGGGAAAGATCGCCCGC
>Ga0209761_1001216_pt1 | contig 16553 bp, 16 predicted proteins | sample GraSoi013_1_40cm_4_FD_185818 | JGI IMG/M metagenome (GOLD analysis project Ga0209761, IMG submission 185818) | Grasslands soil microbial communities from the Angelo Coastal Reserve, California, USA - Sample 09_25_2013_1_40cm (SPAdes) (version 2) | ecosystem: Environmental > Terrestrial > Soil >...
CACGCAAACGGTGGCGCGGATCTTCGATGCGCTCTACACCACCAAACCCGGGGGCCTGGGTATGGGGCTGTCGATCAGTCGCACCATCGTCGAGAATCACGGGGGGCGGCTGTCGGTCGTCGCGCAGGACGGTCCTGGCGCGAGCTTTGAGTTCACCCTTCCGGTGTACCGCTAAGATCGTTCATGCCGACGCCTAGAGCCGCCGTGTTCGTCGTGGACGACGACGCATCGGTGCGGGAGGCCTTGGGGAGCCTGCTGCGGTCGGCGGGGTTCGCCGTCGAGACGTTTGCGTCGGCTCAGGAGTTCCTGGCTCGCGCGCCGGCGGATTTGCCGGGGTGCTTGGTCCTGGACGTAGGGCTGCCGGACCTGAGCGGGCTCGATCTGCAGCAGCGGATGGCCGAAATGAACAGGGAGATCCCCATCGTGTTCATTACCGGCCACGGCGACGTGCCGACGTCGGTGCGGGCGATGAAGGCTGGGGCGGTCGAGTTCCTCACGAAGCCGTTCGGTGAGCGGGATCTGTTGGACGCGATCCGGCAGGCGATCGACCGCGATAAGATCGCCCGCCAGCAGCATGCCGAACTGTCCGAGCTGCGCCGGCGGTACGCCTCCCTGACGCCGCGCGAGCGCGAAGTGCTGGAGTGGGTGGTGTCCGGACTGCTGAACAAGCAGATCGCGGCCGAGCTGGGGACGAGGGAAATCACCGTCAAGGTTCATCGCGGCCAGGTGATGCGGAAAATGCAGGCCGCATCGTTGGCGGACCTGGTGAGAATGGCCGAACGGCTGCGCATCCGCTACGCCAAGCCATGAGGGTAGCCTATACCAAGATCTAGTACCCTGCGTGCCCGCCCCGTGAGATGTTGCGTCGTGGCTCACTATCCGCTGATCGCCGTCGTCGATGATGATGATTCCGTCCGCGAATCCTTGCGCGGCCTGTTCAGGTCGGTTGGGTACGCGGCCCGGGGATTCGCTTCGGGCGCCGATTTCCTGCAATCCGATGATTTGCCCAGGACCGACTGTGTGGTACTCGATGCGCGCATGCCCGGGATGACGGGCCTCGACGTACAGCGCCGGTTGATATCCAGCCATCCGGACCTGCCGGTCATCTTTATGACGGCACATGACGACGCCCAGACGCGCTCCCAGGCCTTGAGCGATGGAGCCGTGGGCTACCTCATCAAACCCTTCAGTGAGGAAGCGCTCCTGGACGCGGTCCAGGCGGCGCTCGGCTCGACATGATCGCGAAAGGTGGGGACACGCGTCGTCCCGTGTGCGTCGTGGATGACGATGCATCCGTGCGCGAAGCCGTGGGAGGCCTGCTGCGGTCCGTGGGAATGACGGTGGAGACCTTTGGGTCGGCGCGGGAGTTCCTGGCCAGCGTGCGGCGCGATGCGCCGAGCTGCCTGGTCCTCGACGTAGAACTGCCCGGGCTCAGCGGCCTCGATCTGCAGCAGGAGCTCGTGAAGGGAAACGTGAGGGTTCCGATCATTTTTCTCACCGGCCACGGCGACATTCCGATGTCGGTGCGGGCAATCCAAGCGGGAGCGCTGGATTTTCTGACCAAGCCCGTGGACGTGGACCAGTTGCTCGGTGCGATCGAAAGAGGCATAACGCAGGATCACGGTGCCGTGCGCAGCGGCGGGGTCATCGGGACGTCGCCATCCTGGCGCGGGGTGTTGGCGCAGGCGGCGAAGGTGGCGCGGGCGGAGACGACGGTGCTCCTCACCGGGGAGTCGGGGACGGGTAAGGAGGTCGTAGCGCACATGATCCACCGCGGGTCACGCCGGGCCGAGGGCCCGTTCGTCGCGCTCAACTGCGCGGCGCTCCCCGAGGCGCTACTCGAGTCGGAGCTGTTCGGTTACGAGAAGGGGGCCTTCACCGGGGCGGTGTCGGCCCGGGCGGGGCGGCTGGAGCAGGCGGCCGGGGGCACGCTGTTTCTGGACGAGGTGGGGGAGATGAGTCCGGCGGTGCAGGCGAAGGTGCTGCGGGTGCTGCAGGAGCGGGAGTTTCAGCGGCTCGGCGGCACGCGGACACTCAAGGCCGACGTACGCGTCATCGCCGCGACCAACCGCGACCTGCAGGTGGCGATGACCAAGGGTGCATTTCGCGAGGACCTGTACTATCGGCTGCACGTATTCGCGATCCACCTGTCGCCGCTGCGGGAGCGCCCGGAGGACATCCTGCCGCTGCTCGAGCACTTCGTCGACGAGCTGGGGCCGGTGGTGCTGGGGCGGCCGGCGGCGGGGATTTCGCGGGAGGCGCGGGCGCATTTCCTGGCCCACGCCTGGCCGGGGAACGTGCGCGAGCTGCGCAACGCGGTGGAGCGGGCCCTGATTCTCTGTGAGGGGGGCTTGATCAATCCCGAGCACCTGCCTTGGCGCGTGGACGCTTCGAACGGCGCCCCTCTGATCCCCCTCCCCCTGCCCGCTCCCGCGGCCGCCGCTCCCCCCGCAGGCGGAGAGTTCCCGGCGCAGGGTGTGGATCTCGAGGCCATCGAGCGCGAGCTCATCGAGGGCGCGCTCAAACAGACCGGCCGCAACAAGTCCCGGGCTGCCAGGCTGCTCGGCCTGAGCCGCAGCAAGCTCTACTCCCGCATGGAGCGTTTTGGCCTTGCGTAGCTCGGGCTCATTCCGACAGCGATGGGCCGATCCAGCGCTTACCGTGCTCGCGATCGAGTTGGCGGTGGCGATCTTCATCGTGGCGCCGGTGGGCGTACTCGCACCCAGGAGCGGTCTGGTGCCCCCGCTCCTCTTGACCGCCCTCGTCGTCACGCCGGTGCTCCTCGCCGCGGTGCTCGTCGCCTCCACGAGCGGGGCCGCGAGGGCAGCGGTCTTCGTGGCCATCGCCCTCATCGTGACGGGGATTGTGCTGGGGTTTCAGGGCCCGTCGGTGGCCGGTACCTACCTGCACCTGATCGGCTCGCTGCTCCTGGGCGGCGCGCTGATATGGGTGGTCGCCCGCGCCGTGTTCGCGCCCGGTCGGGTGACCTACCATCGGCTCGTGGGCACGCTCGTGTTGTATCTGATGATCGGCAGCACGTTCGCGGGGCTCTACGGCACCCTCGGCCTGCTGGTGCCTCACGCCTTCGGGGGCATGCCTCCCAGGGAGGACGGGCCTGCCGTCATCGCCCACGCGCTGTACTTCAGCTTCGTGACGCTCACCACTGCCGGCTTCGGCGACGTCGTCCCGACACATCCGCTCACCCGCGGCCTCACCAATCTCGAGACGGTCGTTGGCCAGCTCTTTCCAGCGACGTTGGTCGCCCGCATGGTCACGCTCGAGCTTACGTCCCGGCACGGCGCCCCAGGCGTCGACCACGCGCGCTGAGCGCTGCGGCGCACGTTCTCCAGCAAGACGAGGGCGACGTGCCGACATGTGCCCAGCTCATCGCCCGCTCCGCCCGACAACCCCCGGTGGGCGCAGAACCTCAAGCGCCGCGTCCGCCGCGGAGCCCGCCCGTAGCGATCGCTCCTCGGGCAGGCCGAACACTCAGCGAGCACAAGCGGCGGCGACGAGGGCGTGGGTCGGCGCTCGTCGCGCCGGAGCGCTCCAGCACTTCCAGCCCCGTCAAGGCGTCACCTCGATCGTCGCCATCATGCCCTTGTCTTCGTGGGACAAGAGATGGCAGTGGTACACGAACCTCCCGACTATGACCGGATCGGTGAACGGGATGATGACCTTCACCGACCCGCGCACTGGAACGTTCACGATGTCCTGGTACCCGACGAACGGTTGCGGCACGCCGTTCACCTCGGTCACCTGGAAGTGCGTCTGATGGATGTGAAAATCATGCAGCTCGCCGGACTCGTTCCGGACGGTCCACTCCTCCACCGCCCCGAGCTTGACGCGCGTATCGGTGCGGCCGGGGTCGAACGTCCGGCCGTCGATGAAGAGCGTGTCCCCGTCCTCGGTCTCGGAAAACACGATGGTGCGGCGGCCCGTGACTGCGCCCCGCAGATCGGCGACCGGGCGCAGCTTCTCGGGGAGTGCGATTTGCGTGACCGCGGCCCCCGCGACGCGCAGGGTCGCGAGCACCGCGCCCGGGTAGTGGTTGCCTTGGGGCCCGGTGCTGAAGGGAGCGGTCCGGAGCGCATAGGTTCCGGGGCCGGCCGCCTGCACGAGCACTTCCTCTCGCGCCCCGGGCTCGACGAGGAGCCGCTGCTTCGGCACGGGGCGGGCGAGGCGATAGCCGTCGCGCGCCACCTCGTAGAAGCGGTGTCCATCGAGCGTGAGCGCGTAGTACAGGTCCGCTCCGACATTCCCGATACGCCACAGCTGCGTCTCGCCCGGGCGGAGCGTAATCGTCGGATTGAGCATCCCGTTCACGGTACGGATGACGTCGTCGCCGATGCCGCGGTGCACTATCTGCCCGTGCCCGATTTGCGCGTCCTTGAGCAGCAGCACGTGCTCGGGCAAGGCGCGCAGCTCCGGAAACGGATCGAGCAGGCCCTCCACGATCAACGCCCCGGACATGCCGTTGCGCACCTGGTCGTCGGAATGCCCGTGTGGATGCGGGTGGTACCAGTACAGGCCGGGCGCATGCGTCGACGGGATGAGGATCTCGTAATCCTGCGCGCGTCCGGGCGCCACGCGCAGGAACACATTGTCCGACCTGCTGAGCGACGAGACGGACAGGCCGTGAGTGTGCAGGTTGGTCTCCTCGTCCAAGCGGTTGACGAGGCGTAGCCGGAGCGTATCACCCGGACGCACGCGCAACGTGGGGGGCACATAGCTTCCGTTGTACGCCGCGGCGAAAACCGGCCGGCCCGCGACGCTCACCGCCGCTCGCGCCGCGGTGAGCGTCAGCTCGAGCATGCCGTCACGGCTCACCACGACGACCGGGTCGCGAAAGGTGTCGGGCCGGACCGGGGCGGCATCATGCGCGTCGAGGACGGCGACGAACAGCGCCAGCGGGACGACCGCTCGCAGCTTCAAGGGGTTCGCGCCGGGGCGCCGATGGCTCCGCTCACCGTGAACGGTGTGCTCTCGACGCTTCCAAAGCCCGTTGCCGACGCGACGAGTGTATAGTCGCTGCCCGCCCTGTTGATCACGAGCGTGTCGAAGAAAGCGACACCGGACAAAGCGGCGACGGTCACGGTGCCGCTGAGAGTTCCACCAGACGCATTCGAGCCGAGCGCCACGCGCACGGTGCCACTGAATGTGGTCAGCACGTTGCCGAGCGTGTCGAGCGCTTCGACCTTCACTTCCGGGTCGATGGGGCTGCCGACGACAGCATTGCGTGGCTGAACGAGAAAGGCCAACACGCCGACGGCACTGCCGCCGCCCGGGGTGCCGCCCCCTTCCCGCGGGATGCTTGGCGCGAGCGGGGCGCCAGGACCGGCGCACGCGCTCGCGCCGCACACTGCGGCGATCAGCATGACCGTCCCGGCATGCATGCGGCCGGTCATTCGCCCTCCTTAGCCAGAGTCCCGGTATGCACGCGATTCCCGGGCTGGTGTTCCAGCGTTACCGGCGCCGGCCCGGCCGCGAGCCGGAGCTGCCGTTCGGCGCGATCGCGGCTGATCCAGACGATGGAGTCGCCGCACATGATCGCGTCCACGGGATACGGCTGCCGCGCGAAAGACTCCGCGTCGGAGCTGGCGACCGCGGTGCCCGGGAAGTAATAGAAGCAACGTTCGCCCCCCGGGTGGCTGTGAATCACCCCCACTGTCCCTACCCATCCTGCTTCCTCGCACGTCTGCCGCGGCAGCACGTGAGTCCGAGTCGCGTGAACGGGATCCACGTCGGCGGGAGCGATGCGCTGCACGAAAACGACGGGACCGCGGACCTGGCCGATCATACAGCCCATGAACTCGGTGGCGTGTGAGCCGTATGCCAGTGTGAGATAGCGGCGCGCCTGATCGGACACGACCAGGACGCGCGCCATCATGGACGCGGCGCCTGCATCGCTCGCAGCCCCGAGATGCAGCCCGAGCAAGGCCATCAACCCTGCTGTCGCACTCGCAGCGTGGAGCGGAGAAGCTCTCACGGGCGCCCCCCGTACTGCGTCAGCACCTGCGGTTGGAGCGTGCTCGAGCCGAGGCACCACCACGCCCCGAGGACGCGCAGGCAGCGCAGGTACGTGGGTTCAGGCATGCGCAACGTGATCGTGGTGTTCATGGAGTTGTGCGTCTGGCACGCAGCGTGCCAGCGGCCAGGCGATGTCGGCCCTTTGGGCAAGTTGTGGCGGTGCCATGCGTTCGATCATTGGAAGGCCGTCGCTCCTCGAGATGCGACCGACTCGGAGATGCCGAAGGTCGAGCAGAACTGCCCGGAAGGCGACAAAGGCAGAGTCGCCCTGGATCAAGTGGATCTTGTGGAGCGGACTTACTGACGTTCCAGGCTCAAGGCCGGCGCTCGAGCGCCTCTCGGTCCCATTTCGCGAGGTCCGCCGCCGCATCGTAGGTACTCTGGAGGAACGCCAGCAGCGCGTCCACCGGCGCGCTTGCGGTCCGGACGGCGGTGTAGGGCAGGATGAAGATGCCCATATCCTTCTGGTAGGACACAGCGCTGGGCAGCGGCACGAGGTCTCGCAAGCCCGCGGGTTCGGGTGCCGCGTAGGCGTAGAACGCCGCCTCCGGCACGGCGCCGCTGCCGGGCCAGAACCCGGCGCTGATCACCTCATGTGAATACGCCTCTTGAGTTACCCGGTCCGCGCCGGGCCGCTCGGGGGCCCGCCGGCCGGAGAACCGCGTCACCGCGAGGTCGAAGCTGCCCCAGAAGAAATGCACTGGGCTGCATTTGCCGAGAAACGGCTCACGAAATCGTTTGAACACTTCGTCGCTCTGGACGAGGATGCGCCAGTGCCGATTCGCGTACTCCGGATCATATGACGCATGCGTTTCATCGTCCGGGAAGGGCACCTTGTGTTCCGCCTCGACCGGCACGGGCCAGATCTTGACGCGCATGCCCAACGCGTCGAGTGCGGCGAGATAGGCGCGGTAGAATGCCGCCACGGAGCGCGGACGTAGCGCGATCTTCTGCACCGCTCCCTCGCCCGTCCGCAGGACGAGCTCGTGCTCGATGAAGTCGAACTCCGCATCGAGCGTGCGGGTGTCGTACGGCATCGGGCCGGTGGCGAGTCCCCGCGCGGTCACACGGAACGCCACCTGCCACCAGTGATTCTGCCGGGGAGCGAGCGCCAGGCAGGTCTTCCCCACCATCTGAGTCCACATGTGGAGCGTGGCATAGGTGTCCCGCCACTCCTCGAGCGGCAGGGCCGGCCACGGATCGCGTGTCGCGACATTCGTCATGGCAGTTCGGGACTGTACGGCCCGGATGGCGGCGCGTCAACCTGGAATGCTCGGGAGGATGCCCTAATAGGCATCCAGCGGCACGGCCCGTTCCACGTCACCGCGCTCGTCCCGCGCACTCCACCGGAACCACACCACGCTGGTCGCGGCCCACAGGTAGATCGTCCCCACGACCCACATCAACAGACCGCCCAGCTGTTGGTCCGCGAGCGGCGCGAGGCCCCACACCCGCGGCGCCGTCGTGTAGAAGGGATACAGCACGCTCTCCGCGAGGGTGATCATCGCGCCGGCGAGCGACATCGGAAACCCGAGCAGGAAGAGATACACGAGCTGGGTAGGATAGCTCGCTCTCGGCAGCTCGGGCACGGGCGACAGCACGGGCCACCACATGATCACCGCCGTGGCGATGAACACGAGGTGCTGGACGATGTGCAGCGGATGGTGCTCGAGCGCCGCTTGGTAGAATTGCGGGAAGTGCCACAATGTGATCGGCACGGAAAAGAGCGCGCCCGTCATGAGGGGGCGCGTGGCCCAGCGCGCGAACCCGAACACCCAGCGAGGCCGGAGCAGCGGCCGTACCACGGCGGCAGGCGTTCCATAGAGCAGCAACGGCGGAAACACGAGGGTGAGCACCAGGTGCTGCGCCATGTGGGCGCTGAAGAGATAGGAATCCGAGAGGTTGTGCAGCGGACCGTTGAGCGCCAGGCCCAGCACCGCCAGCGCGGCGGCGAACGACGCGATCCGGCGGCGCGGCGCGGCCAGGCCGCCCCAATACACGAAGAGCCCGCCCAACAGGACGAGCCCGATGATCACGCTCGGATGGAGGTCCCACTGCTGCCAGGGGGAGGGAGCCTGCACCGTCACCCCGGTCCCGCGGCACCCCTGAGCGTGAGTGCACCGAGGAAGAGGAACAGCAGGGCGACCATCACCCCGACCGCGAGCAGCAGGGGAACGCCGAACAGGAACGTGAAGAACTTGCTGTCGGCCTTCAGGTGCATGTAGAACATCACCACCAGCGTGAACTTCGCGGCCGACAGCACGAGCAGCACCGGGACGAGCACGGGGTGGAACGCCGGCACGTAGAACACGCCCACCTCGAGCACGGTGAGGATCACGAGCACCGCGCCGACCCGCAGATAAACGTCCGCCGTCGGGTGCACGGGGTGCTCCAGGGACCCTTCCTCGTGCATCGCCGACCCCCCTTCCTGTGCGCTCATTGGATCAAGTAGACCACGGTGAAGATTACGATCCACACCACGTCCACGAAATGCCAGTACAGTCCCGTGATCTCGACCGTCATCGCGTTGGCGGGTCCCAGTTTCCCCTGCAGGGCGCGCACCCACAAGGTCAAAAGCCACAGCACCCCCACCGCGACGTGCGCCCCGTGCGTCCCCGTGAGCACGAAGAAGGTGCAGCCAAACAGGTTGGTCGAGAGCGTGAGTCCCTTATGCACGAACTCCGTGAATTCGATCACCTGCCCGCCCAGGAACACGAGCCCCAGCAGCGCCGTGGAAAACAGCCAGATCTTCCCCCACTTCATGTCGCCGCGCTGCACCGCGGCGAGCGCCAACACCATCATCAGGCTCGACATCAGCAGATCGAACGTGCTGACCGAGGTGAAGGGGATGTTCAGGATCTCGTGCGGGTACGGCCCGACGACGCTTCTTCCTTTATAGACCAGATAGGTCGAGATCAGCGCCGTGAACAGCAGGCACTCCGAGCCGATGAAGGCCCAGAACGCCACCTTGCGATTGTCGAGCCCCAGGCTGGTGTGGTGCGTCGTCGCGGCGTGCGCCATCGCTCAGACCTCGAAGGGCTCGTAGGCCCAGCGGTAGATGCCGACGATGAGAATCGCCGCCCCGACGAACACGAGCCACAACGTGTGCGCCAGGACCGAGAGCGCCATCACGGGGAACCCGCAGGCCGCCACCAGCGGCCACCATGACCCTCCGGGAACGTGGATCGGCGCAGGCGGTATGGCCGGGGGATCGCGCATCGGCTCGTGGTGCTCCGTCTTCCAGCGCGGCAACCGGCTCGTGACCGTGGGAATGACGGAAAAGTTGTAAACCGGCGGCGGCGATGAGACGCTCCATTCGAGCGTCGCGCCGCCCCACGGGTCGTTGGGCGCGGCCTGCCCGCGTCGCCCGCTGCGCCACACGTTGAGCAGGAACACCAGAATCGATACGCCGATCAGGAACGCCCCGACCGTCGAGACGAGGTTCAGGGAGCCCACGCCGAGATCGGGCGAGTAGGTGTAGACGCGGCGCGGCATGCCCAGGAGTCCGATCAAATGCATCGGAAAGAACGCCAGATTCATCCCGATGAACTGCAGCCAGAAGTGCCACCGGCCCAGCGACTCGCTCAGCAGGCGACCGGTCATCTTGGGCCACCAGTAGTAGATGCCGGCGAACAGGCCCAGCACGGTGCCCCCGAACAGGACGTAATGAATGTGTGCCACGACGTAGTACGTGTCGGTCTGCTGGAGATCGGCCGGCGGCGACGCATGCGACACCCCCGAGAGGCCGCCGATGATGAACATCGCGATGAAGCCGACGGCGAACTTTAGCGCGGTCGTGCCGCGGATACTGCCGCCCCACAGGGTGCCGATCCAGTTGAAGATCTTCACGCCGGTGGGGATGGCGATGAGCATCGTGGTGGACGCAAATACCGAGTCGGCGATGGGGCCGAGGCCGACGGAGAACATGTGGTGGCTCCACACACCCCAGCCCATCAGCCCGATCAGGATGCCCGAATAGACGACGACGGTGTAGCCGAACAGCGGCTTGCGTGCAAACGTCGGCAACACCTCGGACACGACGCCCATAGCCGGCAGGATAAGGATGTACACCTCGGGGTGGCCGAACAGCCAGAAAAGGTGCTGCCACAGAAGCGGCGTCGCGCCCGCACTGGTCAGATAGAAATGCGCGCCGAACAGGCGGTCGAACATCAAAAAGACCAGCGCGACCGTGATGACCGGGAACGCGGTGATGATCAGGAACTGGGTGACGAGCGTCATCCACACGAACACGGGCAGGCGCATCATCGTCATCCCGGGGGCCCGCATGTTCAGAATGGTGACGATGAAGTTGAACCCCGCCGCCAAAGACGAGATACCGAGGATCTGCAGGCCGAGCTGCCAGAAGTCGATGTTCGGCCCGGGTGAGAACTGACGCTCCGTCAGGTTCGCGTAGCCGAACCACCCACCATCGGGGGCAACGTTCAGCGCGCCCGCGTGAAACAGCGGCCCCACCAGCCAGCTCGCATTCAGAAGCAGCCCACCCAGCAGGAACACCCAATAGCTGAAGGCATTGAGCCTGGGAAACGCCACGTCCCGCGCGCCGATTTGCAGCGGGATGATGTAATTGAAAAACGCCGCGGACAACGGCATCAGCGCGAGGAAGACCATCGTGGTGCCGTGCATCGTAAACAGCTGATTGAACGTCTCGGCGCTCACGACGTGCCCGTTGGGCTGAGCCAGCTGCGCCCGGATGACCAGTGCCTCGAGCCCGCCGATCAGAAAGAACCCGAAGGCGGTCCAAAAGTAGAGCAGCCCGATCCGCTTGTGATCGGTGGTGGTGAGCCAGCCCGTGAGGCCCTTGGGGGGGGCGTCGCTCATTTCAAACTCTGCAAGTAGGCCACGATCAGGGCGATGTCGCCGTCGCTGAGCGGCGGCTGCATGCGGGGCATCAGGGAGCCGGGCTTCAAGGCCGTCGCGTCGGCGATCCAACGCGCCAGGTGTGCGGAATCGTTCGGGAACATGCCCCCGGCGATCGTGGTGCGGCTGCCGACGTGAGTGAGATTGGGCCCGATCACGCCGGGCGATACTCCCTGGATCGTGTGGCAGGCGAGGCAGGCGCTACGCGCATAGACCGCCTTGCCGCGCTCGGCGGGACTCCCCGGCGCGGGCGTCGCCGACCCGCCCTGCTCGGCCTTGGCCCACGTCTCGAACGCGGAATCCGCATCGACGATGACCCTCAGCCCCATGGTGGCGTGCGACTTGCCGCAGAACTCCGCGCACTGACCGGGATACTCGCCCACCGAATCCGCGCGAAATGCGATGCGGGTCTCATGCCCCGGGATCGCGTCCCGCTTCCCGCCCAGCGTCGGCGCCCAGAACGAGTGGATCACGTCCGCCGAGGTGATCGACACCTGCACGGGCCGGCCCACTGGGACGTGCATCTCGTTCGCCGTCACGACGCCGAGGGCCGGATATTTGTACTCCCACCACCACTGGTGTCCGATCACGTCGATCTTCAGCGCGTCCGGCGGCGCGTCGCCCGCCGTGGCGAAGATGGTGCGCACGGTGGGTACGGCCACGAGCACGAGGATCACCGCCGGTGCGAGCGTCCAGCCGATCTCGAGTGCAGTGTGTCCGTGCGTTGGCTTCGGGGCGGGACGTCCTTCGCGGTGACGGAACCGGATGAGGGCGACCAGAAGCAATGTCTCGACCAGGACGAACACGACCACGGCCCACCAGAATATGTCGGTGAACAGATGATCGATCGCGCGACCGAAGTCGGACCGCGGCCGCAGCGTGGATTGCGGGAAGGGGCCGGCACACCCGGCCAGGGCGACGACGGCGGCGGTCAGCCAGAGACGGCAGCGCGTCACGATGTCGAGGGTCCCCAGGTCACTCTTCCCCTTCAGCCGCCCCATCCCGGAACTCCCGGGCCAAGGGATGCCGCCGCCACAGAATCAGGAGTGTCAGGACGACCCCTACGGCGTTCCCGCCGAGGATTCGGACCCAGGCGAGCCCGCCGAGGCCGACCTGGGACAGAATCGCCGACACCATCACGAACCCGAGCTCCAGGAGGAAGAATGCGAACGCCGCGCCGACGATGAGACTGCCCTCTCGCGCCGCGGCATGTACGACGGTCACGGCGACCACTCCGTACGCCAGGCACAAAACGTAGTGCAGCGTGGTGAAGCGCGCCACGCCCCCGAGCACCGCAAACGTGTGAAACGGCTCGCCCACGATCGCGTCCACCAGCGCGATCCAAATCCAAATGCCCGTGGCCACCAGCGCGCCGAGGATCACACCCTCACGTACGGAGCTGTGGCGTCGAGGCGACATGTCGGGAAGCTGCGGCCCGGCCGCGCTTGAGGCAAGGCACCGCCAGGGATAGAAGCACGCCACGCCCGCCGGAGACTGCGCGAGCGTGGCGTCTACTTCTTTAGCGAGCGATGAACCCGATCGCGCCCCGCATCGGCCTCATGGTAGTGCATCGCTCCCCTGGCAGGCGTGCACGTCCCCCTTGTTGCGGAACCCGCGGGTCGAGAGCTGTATGCTCGGATCCGGGATGTTGGTGTTGGCGTTCCGCTCCGCCTGCGGGTAGAACAGCCGCCCGGGCACGTGTGTGAATCCCTGCCCGTTACTCACCGGAGTGATCGCGGGAATGCAGGTACGCCGGTAGTCGTTGATCGTCTCGATGTTCTGGAACATGGCCACGTACTTCTCCATCATGATCGTGTCGCGCAGCGCGGCGGCGCTCAAGCCGCTGGCCACCGCCGGGAGCGGTACCGTGGCGAGTTCGGCGTTCAAATGCGATCTGGCGCTGGCCGTGTCGCCCGTGGCGGCGTAGGCCTCCGCCAAAATCAGCTCGTTCTCGGCGTAGCTCACGTACGGGATCCGCGCGTCCGGCGCGAACCGTCCGGGCAGGCAGGCGAAGTTCGAGATGGAATCCGGGTTGACGGCAATGTTGAAGTCGTCACCGCCGTATCCTCCCAGCGCGTTCAGACAGAAGTAAGCGGCGCGCCGCGGGTCGTTGCGCGCGTTCATATAGTCGACCAGGGGCTTGCCCGCCTCGAGATCGGTGCCGAACCCCGAGCTGAGCTGGAACTGGCTCCACATGTTGCGCTCGGCCGTGACCCGGGTGTGGAATGAACGCAGATCGCCGGCACCGGACGGGTCGGTGATGCCGTTCAGCGCCGCCGCGATGGCGGCAGTGTACGCCGGCACGCCCAACGACTCGGCGGTGTGCATGTAGTAACGGGCCTTGAGGGTCCAGGCGGCCCGAGTCCATCTCGCCCGCAGCGTCGCCACGGACTGATCGCCGGCCGGGTTGAAGACCAAGTCGCGATTGCCCGGGCCGGCGCCGAGGTTACTCGAGAGCTCGGTAGTCGCCTGGTCCAGCAGGGTCTGCAGCGACCCGAGAATGGCGAACCGATCGTCGAGGGGGGGATTCGCCGTGCTGGTGTCCACCTGGGAGTAGGGAATGTCCCCCCACAGGTCCGAGGCGGTCCCGATGGTCAGCGCTTCCCAGATCTTGGCGATGCCGAGCCACGTCGAGTCGCCCGCGGCGTGGGCGAGGGTTTTCACCCGCCTGATGTCGACCAGCCCGCCGCCGCCGTACACCTGCAGCCAGTCGCCGACGTTGGCCGCGGTGTTGGAGGTCTCTCCGAACACGTACTGTCCCGCCTGCTGGACGAAGCGCCCATTGGCGGCTCCGCAGGCCTGGACCCACTCGCACGTCATCATCGCCGCAAGGGCTTCCTGGAACGTGAACTGGCCGGCCTGCACGCCGACGAACAGTGGCTGGATCGACGCCGAAGTCGGCAGGTTCGGGTTCTCGGACAGCTTGGTTCCGGTCAAGAACGTATCGCAGGCCGTGGTCCCGAGGAGCAGCCCCAGTGCCACGAGCGCGACATTGGTGTTGGAACGCATATGTCGGTCTCCTCGGGTTAATGGTTCAAGGTGATGGAGAACGCGAACGAGCGCGTCTGGGGGTTGTTGAAGTAGTCCACCCCGCCGGCGCCCAGGCCCGCCGAGATCGCGCCGCCCAGGTTCGTCTCGGGGTCGTAGCCGGTGTAGTTGGTCCAGGTGTGCAGGTTACGGCCCGACACCCGGATGTCGATGCTGGTGAATCCGAGAGAGCGCTGCACCCAGGGCGCGTCGAGCGTGTACGTGATGGACACCTCGCGCAGTTTTGCGAAGCCGGCGTCCTCGATGCACGGCTCGTCGATGCCGAGGAACGGGCATCCCACGACGTCGCGGTACCAATACTCGCCGATCGACGCCGGCACGCCGGCACCCGGCCCCACGACCGGGCCATCATACCAGCCGCCCTGGCCGAAGATCTTGGTGTTCCCGGTGCACCCGGTTTCGGTGCGGGCGGTGCAGACGGCGCGCTGCTCCGTATCCTTGTGCGTACCGTAGCTCCACAGCGCGCCCTTCGTGCCGTTCCAGATCTGGCCGCCGTTCCGGATGTCGAGCAAGCCGGAGATCTGGAGCTTGCGGTACCGGAACGCGGAGCGGATGCTGCCGGTCCAGTTGTAGTTCGGGTCTTGTACGAGACGCGGATCCGGATCCTGCAGCGGGTAGCCGTTCGGGTCCACGTACAGCGCGCCCCGCGGGTGGCCCTGACACACGGCGCCGAGGCTGTCGGTGCCGCCCCCCGCCACGGCGACGATGTTCGTCGTACCGTTGGAAACGCCGCACCGCAGGAAGCCGCTCCCGAGGTACACGCCGATCGGCTGGCCGACCATCGCGATCTGGTTGTTGAAGTCGCCGATCGGGATGAACTGCTCCGCGCCGAGCGACAGCACCTTGTTGCGGTTCCGGGCCCACTGCAGCCCCACCTCCCAGCCGTAGTCTGCGCGCTGGATGGGGCGGAGGTTCAGCGATATCTCCCAGCCGCGGTTCTGGATGGACGCCGCGTTCGACCCCTGCGCGAAGTAGCCCGTGGAGACGGGAAGCGGCTCGGGCAAGATCACATCGGTGGATTTCTTGTTGTACCAGGTGATGCTCGCGTCGGCTCGATCCCTGAGGAACCCCAGATCCACGCCCGCCTCGAATTCTTTGGAGCGCTCAGGCTTGAGCGTCGAGGCCGCCTTGAGCTCGGAGCGCGTCACCATACCACCGAGCCCGTTCTGCGTCGGCGTGTTGGCCGTTCCCTGTGAGATGCCCGTTCCCAGCAGAGCTTCCGTGAGCGTCTGCGATGTGAAATAGGGCAGCGGCTCCTGGCCGGCTTCACCGTACGCCACCCGGGCCTTGCCGTACGACAGCCACGACGTGGCGCCGGTGGCCTTCGTGAATTCCCACGCCACGCTCCCTTTCGGGAACCAGCTGCGCAGGTTCGAGCGCCCGAAGGTCGACGAGCCGTCGTTGCGCAACGCCGCCGTCAGGTAGAGCTGGCTCTTGATGTCGAGCGTGCCCTGGCCGAACCACGACACGTCGTGGATGACCTGCTCCTGGTCGCTCACCGGATCCCGGCTGACCGTATTCGACGCCTTGAACGGCTGCGGCGCGACCAGCGTGCGACCCACGTTGCCGAGCTGGCGCTGGTTGCGCGTGTTGAGGTTCTGTCCAATCGTGAGGCTACCGCCCAGGTCGGGGTTGAGGGCATACGTCGCGGTGGCGGTCAAGTTGTGATCGATCGTGTAGTTGATGATCTTGCCTTCGATAACCCGCCCCTCAATGCACGGCGCCGACGACGTGATCGCGCATCCTTCGAGCCGCTCGTCGGCGGCGTAGTCCGCGCCCAGCGTGTAATTGACCTTGAGCCACGACGTCGCCAGATACTCCGCGTTCACGTTGCCGTACACTCGGCCGACGTTGGACGAGTTCTGGGCCTGGAAAATCGTCCACAGCGGATTGTCGAACGTGCGATCGTCGAGCAGCGAGCCGTCGGTCGGATGCTGCAGCCGGTACGAGCGCTGCTGCACGCTGCCGTTGGGCGTCACGACGGCGTAGGGGTAGTTGTTGAAATCGGGTGGCGTCCGCAGGTCTCCCAGCTGAATGCCGTTGGTGTTGTTGCCGCGCTGGAGGTACTTGGCGCGCGTGTCGGCGAAGGCCAAATCGCCTCCGAGCTTGAGGTTGTCGGAGACGCGATGCGATCCTTTGAACCGTACCGCCGTACGGGAGAAATAGTTGTTCGGCCCGATGACCACGCCCTGATCGTAGGTATTGGCCCCCGATAGATAGAACGTGGTGCGGTCATTGCCGCCCGAGACGGTGAACCCGTTGTCGAGCGTGTGGCCGACTCGGTACAGCTCGTTGGCGTGGTCGAACACCGCCCCGCCAGCCGGGATCGCCGGACCCCACGAACGCCCGCAGATGCCAGACCCGGGCTGATCACAGGTCCCGCCGAGCGAGGTGTCGGCGTGGATGCCGCGCGTGCCCAGCCCGTAGCTCGTCTGCAGGGGATAGGAGTGATTGATGTCGTTGAACGAGGAGGACGACCGGAACGTGAAGTGCGTCGGGCCCGAGCGGCCGGACTTGGTGGTGATCAGCACCACGCCCGCCGCCGCGCGCGCGCCGTAAATCGCGCTCGCCGCCGGGCCCTTCAGGATCTCCACCGA
>Ga0209761_1001218_pt1 | contig 16545 bp, 21 predicted proteins | sample GraSoi013_1_40cm_4_FD_185818 | JGI IMG/M metagenome (GOLD analysis project Ga0209761, IMG submission 185818) | Grasslands soil microbial communities from the Angelo Coastal Reserve, California, USA - Sample 09_25_2013_1_40cm (SPAdes) (version 2) | ecosystem: Environmental > Terrestrial > Soil >...
CCCGCTTCCGATCCAGGGCATCAAGTAGCGCTCGACCTTCGATCTCACGGCCCGGCGGCGACGCCGGGCCGTTTCATTTCCCGAATCGGAGCGAGAAGTACGAGACCGCCTCGAGCGTCGCCCGGGTGAGCTTCTGCAGGAGCGTGGTCCAGCCGGGGACGTTCATCGGGATTCCCTGCTTGGACAGCACGTGAAGCCAGTAGAAGGCCCCGTCGTCCCGCCTTGAACACGTCCTGGGTGGGTCAGGTAGCGCAGCAGGCCCAGCACCTGGTCAGCCTGGTATCCGTGGCGCGCGGCGCTCGCCGCGGCGTCGATCCGACCCGTCGGCCTTGAGGTCGTCCCAGAGCTTCGACTCGACGAACGCGAAGACCGCGCTCACGAAGGCGAAGCCGCCCAGCGCGTCGTGCACCTGGAGGCGTAGTAGTCCCGCATGCTCCGCGAGACGGACTCGCTGGTCTTCACCGCCGTCACCGGGACGGTCTTGGGATCAGCCATGTCGGCTCCCTTTCGATTCGTTCGCGGCCATCCAGGTCACGATCCGCCGCAGCCCTTCGACGGTCTCCTCGTCCTTCGGGTTCGCGCCGTAGGTGATCCGCAGGAATCCTTCGCCCGCCTCCCCGAAAGCCGCCCCAGGGATGGTGAGGACATCCGCCTCGGCGAGCAGTCGCTCCGCGAGCGGGATCGAGCGCGGGGCGACCCGCGTGAAGTCGACGAAGGCGTACATCGCGCCCTCCGAGGGCACCATCGGCAGCGCGAGCTGCCGCTCGACCGCCTCCAGCACGATGCCGCGCTGCCGCGCGATGTGCGGACGGACCGCATCGAACCAGCGCGGATCCGAGAAGGCTTCGAGAGCGACGTACTGGGAGATCGTTGGCGCGCAGGTGACGTTGTACTGGTGCACCGCGGCCACCGCGCGCGCGATCGCGTCGCTCCCCACCGCCCAGCCCTACGACCTTCGCTACGGCGGCTTGCCGCATCACAAACCCCAGCTTGCGGGCCACGAACTAGGAGGTTCGCAATGAAGATCGTCGTTATCGGCGGCACCGGCCTGATCGGCTCCAAGACCGTCGCCATTCTGCGCCAGGGCGGCCACGAGGTCGTCGCCGCCTCGCCCAATACCGGCGTCAACACCATCACCGGCGAGGGCCTCAAAGGGGCCATGGCCGGCACGCAGGTGGTGATCGACCTCGCCAACTCGCCCTCATTTGAAGCCAAGGCGGTGTTGGAATTCTTCGAGACCTCCGGCCGCAACCTTCTCGCGGCGGAGGCCGCAGCCGGCGTCCGGCACCATGTCGCGCTCTCCATCGTCGGAACGGACCGGACGCCCGACAATGGCTATTTCCGCGCCAAGGTCGCCCAAGAGAAACTGATCGAGACCTCCGGCATCCCCTACACCATCATCCGCTCGACCCAGTTCTTGGAATTCCTCGGCGGCATCGCCGCTTCAAGTACGGATGGAAGCATCGTCAGGCTTTCGCCCGGCCTGTTCCAGCCGATCGCGGCGGACGACGTTGCTGCCATCGTCGCCGATGTGGCGCTCGCGGCGCCGCGAAACGGCATCGTCGAGATCGCCGGCCCGGAACGAGCACCGTTCAACGAAATCGTCGCCCGCTATCTGAAGGCGGTCGGCGACCCGCGTGAGGTCGTGAGTGACCCCGAGGCCCGATACTTCGGCGGCCGGGTCGAGGAGCGCTCACTCGTGCCGTTGGGCGAAGCGCGCCTCGGCCGCATCGGTTTCGACGAATGGCTCCGCCGCTCACAGGCAAGAGCCTGATTCTGCATCCGCCAACCGAAGGAGAGGGCTCCATGAAACGCACCCTCTGTTCGCTGCTTGTCGCCACCCTGCCGTTCGGCAGCGTCCTCGCCGATGCGCCGAAGTCGAAGAACGCCAAGGTGACCCTCGTCTACCAGCACGAGTTGCCGAACGTTCCCGGCAAGAGCATCAAGGGCGTGCTCCTCGAATACGGCCCGGGCGGCTACTCGCCTGGCCACACGCATCCCAAATCCGCCTTCATCTACGCGACCGTGCTTGAGGGGGCGATCCGCAGTCAGGTCAACAACGGACCGGTGACGACCTACGAGGCGGGACAGAGCTTCTCCGAGCTGCCCGGCGACCGCCACCGCGTCAGCGCCAATGCCAGCGAGACGAAGCCGGCCAAGCTCCTCGCGGTGTTCGTGGTGGACACGAACGAGACGGAACTGACGATCCCATTCGGGAACTGAGGTCCCTGCGCGGCGGGGTGTAGTCCGCTGCCTCGAGAATGGTCAACGACGCTACGCGCGCTGCCGATATCCTCGACCGGGTTCGCTCACTCTACAGGCGAGATACGACACAACGGGAGCTCGTTGACGTAAACGAAATCATTCGAGAGATAATCGTTCTGCTGCACGATAAGGCGAATCGGAACTCCATTTCAATCCGCACCGAGTGACCTAGGTGTGAAGTCTCAGGACGTCGTTCACCGAGAAGAGGTGTTCATCCGGCCTCGCATGCGGAGAAGGTCGCAGGGAGCCCGACGAACAACGAGGTCCAACAGGCGCTGAGAACCCCGGTCCGACGAAGGGCTTGACAGCCTGGATAGAAAGTTCTAGAGACAAAAATTAGGTCTTGCCGTCCTGAGGGCGATGCGCTGAGACGCAAAGTCCGGGGGACGGGGGATCCCGGGGGGGATCTCAAAAATCATCGAACGACGAACGGCGTCGTCATGCCGTTCGAGCGGGGGGACGTTCACATGAAGAATCGATCGGTTTGCGCTGCGGCCGCAGTGCTGGGATTGGTGTTGTCGGCGGGTTGCGGCAAGGACTACGCCAGCGACACGACGCCCTACCAGCGTGCGGACCTGACGCGCGGTGGGCGCTTGTTCGACAACTGGATGAAGGAAAAGGGCGTCACGCCCACCGCGGCGAACCCGGGTTACCTGCTGACCAAAGGGACATCCAAGAGCATCACTGCCTCCTGGCGCTGTAACGAGTGCCACGGCTGGGACTACAGGGGTGTCGATGGAGCCTACGCGACGGGCTCGCACTTCACCGGCGTGCAGGGACTCCTCGAGGCGCAGGGCGACCCGCCGGAACATCTCTTCGCCGTCGTACAGGGCGGCTCGGAGGCGAAGGGGATGACCGCCTTCGGGGTGAAGCAATCGTTCACCGATGAGGACATCTGGGACATCGTCAAGTTCATCAAGGAGGGGACGGTGGACCTGTCCGGGCGCATCGATCTCGCGACCGGCAAGCCGATCACGGGCGACGCCGCGAGAGGGAAGGAACTCTACGAGAAAGGGCTCCCCGGCACCAACGTCTACCAGACCTGCACTTACTGCCATGGCAGCGACGGCCGCAGGATCAACTTCCACACCGCGCCGCAGGCGCCCGAGTACCTGGGCAGCGTCGCCGAAAACGCTTTCCAATTCACGCACCACGTCCGCTTCGGATACTCGGGCGGCGTGTTGATGCCGGCGTACCACGACCGTGGCTGGACGGTGGACAACGTGATGGACGTGCTCGCCTACGTCCAGACGCTTCCGGCCCAATAACTCGCGCGAGCCCGGGGGGGAACATGGACCGCAAGCTCTTCAGCAGTCGCACTAAGCGATTCGACCATCGTGTCGTGGCGTCAGCGCTTGTTCTGCTTGTCGTCACGCTGCTGTTGCTGGCGGCGCCGGCCAGGGCTGCGCCGGAAGGGGCCGCGCCGGCCAGCGCTGCGCCGGAAGGGGCTCCGTCGGAAGCGGCCGCGCCGCTCGTGCTCGCGCTCGCGCCACCCGAGCAGCCGGGCACTGACGACCCGGACCTCGACTTCGATATTCCTGCCACGGCGGCCCCGCAGCAGGCGGTTTCGTCCCAGGACAGCCACCTGTCGTTGCGGCGCGGGATGCTCGTCGGGCACCAGGCGCTCGGCTTCGGGCTGCTTGCCACCGACCTCGCGGCCACCATCGTCGGCCAGCTCAACTACAACGATCACTTTGTCAGCGGCGCACCGACCGGCCGTTACCAGAGCGCCCACCGCACCCTGGCGTGGGCAACCGTCGGCACCTTTGTGGCAACCGGCGCGCTGGCGGTCTTCGCTCCTTCCCCTCCTCGTCGGGTCTCCCAGGGCTTCGACCGCATCGCCCTGCACAAGTGGTGCATGGCCAGCGCGACCGCGGCCATGGTGGCCCAGGCGGCGCTGGGGATGGCGACGGCTGGACGCGAAGGCCGGCTCAACCAGCAAGACGTGGGCAAGGCCCACCTCGTGATCGGCTACTTCACCTTTGCCGCCCTGGCCATCGGCTTCGGCTCGCTCGTCTTCTAGGGAGGCCTGTATGCTGCCCATGCTCGCTTCGTTGCTCCTCTCCGTGCCCCTGCCCGCGCGGAGCACGCTTTCGGTCGATCCGAAGGCCAGCTCCATCCGGTTCCGCGTCGACCACTCCCTCCACGGGGTGGAGGGTGAGAGCAAGGAGATCGACGGGAAGGCGCTGGCCAAGGACGACGGCAAGGTGATCGCGCTGGTCCGGGCGCCGCTCGCGTCGTTCCACTCCGGCGACAGCAATCGCGACGCGCACATGCTCGAGGTGCTCGAGGCGGAGCGGTTCCCGATGGTGGTGTTCCGCGGCGTGGCCACGGCCGGCCCGGAGAGCGCGGAGCCCGGCGCCCCGGTCGAGATGAGGGGCGAGATCGAGCTCCACGGGCGAAAGAGCTTGGTGAGCGTGCCGATCAAGGTGGAGCCGCAGCCTGACGGCACGCTGCGTGCGCGCGCGGCCTTCGACGTCAGCTTGGACGCCCACCAGGTGGAGCGGCCGTCGCTCCTGTTCATCAAGGTCGCCGACGCCTGCAGGATCGAAGTGGACCTGGTCCTCCGCCGTCAGCCAGGTCGCGAACAGGCCCAAGAGTCCGCCGCGGGGAGCAATCAATGACCCGCGCATACATCGCGCTGCTGATCACGGCGCTCACGGCCTGTGGGATACCGGAGCGCGGCCCGCTGATGAGCGCCGGGGAGGACTGCCTGAGCTGCCACGGTTCGGGCACCGGATTGGAGCAGGGTCCAACCTGGTCGGTGGCCGGGACGGTCTTCGACACCTTCTCCGCCGCCTCCGAGGAAGGGGTCGGCGGCGCGGAGGTGCGGCTCACCGACAAGAACGGGCGCGAATTGTCCCTGACCTCGAACAGTGCCGGCAACTTCTACAGCGCGGAATCGCTCGCCTTCCCGCTGCAGCGGGCGTGCGTCGAGCGCAACGGCGAGGTGTTCTGCATGCGACGGGAGGTACCCGACGGCTCCTGCAACAGCTGCCACAACATCCCGCCGACCTGGGCGGCGCCGGGGAGGGTTCGCTCGCCGTAGGCCGTCCGGGAGGACCTTGAACCGAGCTCTGCCGGAAGCCGCGGTCACCAGGTGAGACGGGTGCCCGCGAGCACCTCGAAGTAGCTCGCGTTGCGCGAATCGTCCCCGAGCGAGGTGCGGTGGCTGACGTGGAAGGCGAGCTCGAAGAACAACGGCGCTATTAGATGCAGGTCGGTGCCGGCCATCAGCCCCGCGTCGTACATGACCGCCGCGCCTTGGCGGCCGCGCTGCCGCGCGATCCGCTGCAGGAGGCCGTACTGCAGATAGGGGACCACGGTAGCCGAAGGCGATGGCTCGAGGAGGTAGTGCTTGAGCACGAGGCCGTAGACGAGCTCGGAGATCCGGTCGGCCCCGAAAAACTGCCGGTACCCCCCCTCGATGCCGAGCGCTGACCGGGGGGAGAGCAGGAACTCGTAGACCCCGATCACGCCCGGCCCCGCCTGCGAGGTGTCGCCGGTGAACGGTTGGGAGATCAAGATTTGGGCGGACAGGCCCAGCTTGAGCGCGCGGGTCTTCGCCGCCGCGGCGGCGGGAGCAGCGGGCCCGGGCGGCGGGTTGTCCTGCGCGCAGACGAGCCGTGCGGCGAGCACCAGGGGAAGGAAGAAAAGGCACGTGCGGGCGCAGTTCATTCGAAGGTCGTTCAGGATCTACATGCTCCGGCGGAACGTTGCACGAAAACGACTGGAGACGGCTGCGGTAGTCAAGATTGAGGTCGACGGTTGGAATTCCTTTCGCTCGGGGCCTGACTATGCGTCTCCTGAGCAGTGGTCGAGCTTCTTCGCGGCCGCGGAGCGGTACCCGCTGCGGCAGCGCCTTGCGGCGACGAAGATGGCTATTCGCGACCGCTTACTCTTCGATGCCGTCTCGCTCGCGGCCGCTTGACGAACCAATACGTACGTCCGTATTATCGCAGTAGTGCCCAAGCGATCGCATCGCGACAACCTCCTCGACGCTGGCCGCAAGGTCATGTTCGAGCGCGGCTATCGCGGCGCCGGCGTTCGCGACATTGTGTCCGAAGCCGGCGCTCCACAGGGGTCGTTCACGAACCACTTCCGGTCCAAGGAGGCGTTCGCGGGCGAGGTGCTGGATCAGTATTTCGACTACCTCAGGGAAATCGTGCAGGCGACGCTGGGCGATCGATCGCTCTCGCCGCGGGGTCGGATTCGTCGCTACTTCGATGTCATCACGGGAAAGCTCAAGGCCGAAAAGTGGGCACTGGGATGCCTCATCGGGAACCTGAGCCTTGAGGTCTCGACGGAGAGCAAACCATTGAGGACGCATCTCTCCAATATCTTCGCGGAGTGGCGCGAACCCTTCGCCGCGTGCATCGCGGAGGCACAAGCGGCCGGCGAGATCGCGGACAACTTTCCGGCACGGGATCTGGCCGACTTCCTCCTCGCTGGATGGCACGGGGCCATGCTGCGCATGAAGGTCGATCGAAGTTCGAAGCCGCTGGAGCAGTTCAAGGCCATCGCGTTCGCCACGGTTCTCGCCAGGAGACCTCGATGAACGCCGTCACGATCAACCTGCAAGCGTTGCGGCGACGAGTCCGGGGCAAAGGAGGCTCGCGATGAACAGGACGTGTCGGTCCACAATTGTGTGTGTGGCAGTGGCCATGCCGCTGGGAACGCTTGCTGCGCAAGGGGCGAAATCGAAAAGCACCGCACCCGTCAACCGCAGGGAGGAATCGCATGGGACGTCTTGGTGAGCGGTTTCGCTGGGTGGCCGCCGCCGCGACCGGCGCGACTGTGCTCGGCGGCGCGCAGAGCGTCGGCGACGAGGCGAGGACGAGTACGCGGCGCGCGGATCCCCGCGGGGATATGGTCGCCGTTCTTCCGGCTCAAGCTCCGCACCCTTCGCTGGGGCACCATGCGGACCTGTTCGGGCGCTTTGTGGGCACGTGGGACGCCGACTACTCGTTCATCGCGCAGGACGGCAGCGTTCGCCACTCGCGCGGAGAGGTGCTGTTCGGATGGGTCCTGGACGGCTACGCGCTCCAGGACATTTTTCTCAGTTACCCGAAGCCCGGCTCGACCGACGAGCGGAAGATGGTCACCGGGGTGCGGTTCGTGGACCCCAAGACTGACAAGTGGACCGTCATGTTTGCGGCCCCGGCCTTCGGGGTCGCCATCCGGATGGAGGGCGGAGCCGAGGACGATCGCATCGTGCTTCGCGGTCACGACGACAAGGGGGCCTTGCTGCGTTGGTCGTTCAACGACATCCGGCCAGATTCCTTCGTTTGGCGCGGCGAGACTTCGCACGACGGCGGCAAAACGTGGCGGCTCGAGGAGGAGCATCACATGACGCGCCGCGGAGGGACCTCCGGATCCGCTCGCTGAGCCTATGGACTTTCCGTATCGAGTAAGCGAAGTTCCGTCGCCTGGTCCTCCTCCCGCTTCATCGCGACTCAGCCTGGCAGAGCGCGGCGGGCGGGCACCAGGCTGAATCGATTCTCGACCGCCCCGACCAAACACTCCCGCCCGCGAAGAACTGACCTTGTTGCCGTCGAACCGAGGTCCTACAGGCGCTTCGTTCGAGAGGAGGTGCGGTCGGAATTCTTCCACGATTCTTCCAAGAATTGAGTGGAGGTTGGAAGAACGTGGGGGAGTGCTGTGGAAAACAGCCTCTCGAAGAAGCCCCGCAGTACGGGCGGATCGACGATTTGCGTGCGCCGTCGCCGGCTACAGGGTTGGTGGTTTTTCGTCTTCGAATCTCTGTGGGGACGCCATCTTTTCCAGCCCCCCAGACGGGTAGCCGGACGCGCCGCTTGTCGGCGGCCCCCGTCCCGTCTGATAACCCTCGCGCAGGGCGGCAGGCTGTGGCCGAACCCCACACGTAGCGAGGTCGAGAATGGCTACTGACAGGCAGAAGATCGAGACCGCTCTGAACAAGGGCAACGGCGTCCTGCGGCTCGTGCCGTGCTGGGTGCCCCGCTCGTTCTGCATACCGGGGAAGCGGCTCAAGCTGCACCCGAACGACTACTATGCGTTCGGTGGACATCGCGGCGGCATCGACGAGCGCTGGTTCGCTTCCACCACCAAGGCGGACAACGGACCGGAGACGCTCCCGGACGAGGGGCTCAGCTACATCGAGGCCGGGAACGGCGCGCCCGCGAAGGTGCTGCTCAAGGACGCCATCGAGCTCTGCGGGAACGAGCTGCTCGGGCCCGAGGTCATGAAGAAGTTCGGCGGCTGGGTGATGTACAGCAAGTTCTTCGACAACCAGGAGCCGCTGCCGTTCCACGTGCACCAGACCGACGAGCGGGCCGCCGACGTGGGCCGCAAGGGCAAGCCCGAGGCCTACTACTTCCCGAAGCAGCTCAACAATCACGGCGGCTGGTTCCCCTACACCTTCTTCGGCCTCCACCCGAAGACGGCGAAGGAGGACATCAGGCGCTGCCTCACGTCCTGGGACCAGGGCGACAACGGCATCCTGGATCTGTCGAGGGCTTACCGGCTGCGCCCCGGCACCGGCTGGGACGTACCACCGGGGGTCCTGCACGCACCGGGCTCGCTGCTCACCTACGAGCCGCAGCGCGCCTCCGACGTTTTCGCGATGTTCCAGTCGCTGGTCTGGGAGGCCTACACGCCCAAGGAGCTTCTCTTCAAGGACGTGCCGAAGGAGCGGCGGGACGACCTCGACTACCTGGTGAGCATCCTCGACTGGGAGCTGAACGTCGACCCCTACTTCTACGAGAACCGGTTCATGGCGCCCAAGCCGGTGAAGCCGGTCGAGGAGATGCGCGCCGAGGGTTACGAGGAGACCTCAATCGTCTACAAGTCGGAGTGGTTCTCGGCAAAGGAGCTCACCATCCTGCCCGGCCGGACCGCCCTCATCCGTGACGACGGCCCCTACGGCGCGATCGCCATCCAGGGCAAGGGCAAGCTGGGCACGCTCGACATCGAGTCGCCCGCGATGATCCGCTTCGGGCAGATGACGCAGGACGAGGTGTTCGTCACGGCGAATGCCGCCAAGGCGGGCGTGAAGCTCACCAACGCCAGCGACACCGACCCGCTGGTGCTCCTCAAGCACTTCGGGCCGCGTCCCCAGCAGCCGGCGCCTGCCGCGGGCAGACGGTGAGAAAGGAGGGAGCCACTCGAAAGGGTTTGCCCGCAGCTGCTATGGTTCGAGCGACGCACAAAACGAGAGGACCCGGTCTGTCCGCCGCGCCAACTTGCACGGGCGCCCGCCGGGTGTTTCCCAACCTTCCAGGGAGGCAACAATGCTGAAGAAAGCTCTGCTCGCAATTCTCGCCGCCATGGTCCTGCCGCAGGCCGCCCGCGCGGCAGGTGGCCCGATCAAGATCGGGATGACGGTCCCCGGGCTCAAGTTCCCGTTCTTCGTCACCATGAAGAACGACGCGGAGAAGGCGGCCGCCAAGCTCGGCGCCACGATCGTGTTCGCCGACGCCCAGAACGATTCGTCCAAGCAGGCCGCCGACGTCGAGAACTTCGTGGCCCAAGGCGTCCAGGCCATCCTGATCTCGCCCATGACCGTCGACTCGCTCGTCCCCGCCATCGAGGCCGCGGTGAAGGCCGGCATCCCGGTCGCGACCGTCGACCGCAAGGCGAACACGGACGCGGTGCTGGTCCACGTGGGCGCCGACAATGTCCAGGGCGGCCGGGCGGCCGCGAAGTTCATCATCGACAAGCTCGGCAACAAGGGCAGCGTGATCGAGCTCGAGGGGACGCCCGGCGCCTCCGCCGCCACCGACCGCAAGGCCGGCTTCGACGAGGTGATCAAGAAGTCGAACGTGAAGCTGCTCGTCAGCCAGACGGCCAACTTCGGCCGCTCCGAGGGCCAGAACGTGATGGAGAGCCTGATCCAGAAGTACCCCAAGTTCGATGCCGTCTTCGGGGCCAACGACGAGATGATCATCGGCGCCGTCGAGGCGATGTCGGCCGCGGGCATCAAGAACAAGGTGACCATCGGCTTCGACGCCACCCCGGACGCCTTCCAGTACATGAAGGAGGGGAAGCTGAACGCCACCATCGACCAGTTCCCCGGCAAGCAGGCCGGCGACGCCCTCAAGTATCTGGTCGACTACGTGAACGACAAGAAGAAGCCGGCCAAGCAGGTCGTCTACATCAACCCGGCACCGGTCACGAAGGCGCCGTAACGGCCGGGCTTCACGGTGAGTCCTGGGTCGGTGCCGCCGGGAAGGAGGCACCGACCCTTCGATTCCCGGGTGCTGGGGAGGGGTGATGGCGGAACGACTGCTCCGGATGAGCGGCATCAGCAAGAGCTTCCCCGGCGTCCGGGCGCTCGACCGCGTCGACCTCGACCTGAACGCGTCGGAAGTCCACGCGCTGGCGGGTGAGAACGGGGCCGGGAAGTCCACGCTCATGAAGATCCTGGCCGGCGTCTACCGCGCGGACGAGGGCGAGATCTGGCTGCGCGGCGAGAAGGTGACCGGCACCGGCCCGCGCGCCATGATCGACGCGGGCGTGAGCGTCATCTACCAGGAGCTCAACCTGGTGCCCTACCTCTCGGTCGCCGAGAACATCTTCCTGGGACGCGAGCCGCGCAGGGCGGGGGGTTTCATCGACTGGAAGAGGATGTGGGCCGAGGTGAAGAGGCTCCTCGAGCCCTTCGGGCTGTCGCTCGACCCGCGCGTGCGGGTGAACACCCTCGGTCCCGCGTACCAGCAGGTGGTCGAGATCGCGAAGGCCCTCTCGCTCCGGTCGGACATCCTGGTCATGGACGAGCCTACCGCCGCGCTCACCGGCCGCGAGGTGGACCGCCTCTTCGAGGTGATCCGTAGCCTGCGGCGGAGCGGCGTGTCGGTGATCTACATCTCCCACCGGTTGCAGGAGATCAAGCAGGTGGCAGACCGCGTCACCGTGCTCCGCGACGGCCGCCGCATCGTCACCGCGCCCGTGGAAGGGATCACCGTCGACGAGATCGTCCGTCACATGGTGGGCCGCGCGCTCACCGAGCAGTACCCGAAGGACCGCGTGGAGGCGGGCAAGGAGGTCCTCCGGGTCGAGGGGCTCTCGAAGCGCGGCGTGTGCACCGACGTGTCCTTCTCGCTGCGGCGAGGCGAGATCCTCGGGCTGGCCGGTCTCGTCGGCGCCGGCCGCACCGAGATCGTGGAGCTCATCTACGGCGCCAAGCGGAAAGACTCCGGCCGGATCTTCGTGGACGGGCGGGAGGTGAGCATCCGGTCCACCCGCGACGCGGTGCACCGGGGCATCGCCCTCATCCCCGAGGAGCGGAAGAAGCAGGGTCTCGTCCTCGGACTGTCGGTTCTCGACAACGTGGCCCTCGCGATCCTGGACCTCCACTCGACCGCCGGATTCATCCGTCGGCGCGAGGTCACGGCGCTCGTCGCGCAGGTGACGAACACCGTCCGGGTGAAGACGCCCTCGCTCGGCCAGTTGGTGCGGAACCTGTCCGGCGGGAACCAGCAGAAGGTCGTGCTCTCGAAGTGGTTCGTCCGCAACTGCGACGTCTACATCTTCGATGAGCCCACCCGCGGCATCGACGTCGGCGCGAAGGTCGAGATCTACCGCCTCATGCAGGAGCTTGCCGCCAGGGGAGCCGGCATCATCATGGTTTCCTCCGAGCTGATCGAGGTCACGAACATGAGCGATCGGATCGCGGTCGTCTGGAACGGTCGCATCGTGGGGCAGTTCGCGCGCGGCGAGGCCACCGACGAGCAGGTGATGAGCTACGCGCTCGGGCTGCACGAGCAGCGCGCCTCCTGAGACGGCACCGCCGCCGGACCAACGGGAAGGAGCGGTCGGGATGAGGTTCGACGTCAAGCGCGTGCTGAAGAACTACGGGATCCTGTTCGCGTTCGTCCTCGTCTGCGCCATCCTGGCGTGGCTGTCGCCGGTGTTCCTGAGGTGGAACAACATCCTGAACGTCATCCGGCAGAGCTCGATCTACGGGATCATGGCCGTGGGGATGACGTTCGTCATCCTCACCGGCGGCATCGACCTCTCGGTCGGCTCGATCCTGGCGGTCGCCGGCGCGCTCGCCGCCGGCATGTTGAAGGCCGGCGCGGCTCTGCCCTGGGTCGTCCTGGTGGCTTTGGCCGTGGGCGCGACCATCGGCCTGGCCAACGGGGTCATCGTCACCGTTGGCCGCATCACGCCGTTCGTCACGACGCTCGGGATGATGAGCATCGGCCGCAGCCTCACCCTCATCTACTGCCAGGGCTATCCCATCAGCGGCTTCAACCCCCAGTTTCGCTACATCGGCGGCGGCGACCTCCTCGGCATCCCCTTCCCCATCGTGGTCTTCCTCTTGACCGTCATCCTGGCCGCGGTGATCCTGAGCGAGACGCGGCTCGGCCGGTATACCTACGCGATCGGTGGCAACGAGGAGACGGTCCGCCTGTCCGGCGTCCGGACCAACTTCTACAAGACCATGGTCTACGTCTTCGCCGGCGTGACCTCAGCGGTGAGCGCGGTCATCCTCACCTCCCGGCTCAACTCGGCCGAGCCGGTCGCCGGCCTGGGCTACGAGCTGGACGTCATCGCGGCGGTCGTCATCGGCGGGACGAGCCTGAACGGCGGCCGCGGCAGCGTCTGGGGGACGCTGGTCGGCGCGCTGCTCATCGCCGTGATCAACAACGGGATGGTGTTGCTCGGCATCTCGCCCTACTTCCAGCAGCTCGTGAAGGGACTCATCATCCTCGGCGCCGTGCTGCTCGATCGCCTGCGCGAAGAGCCTGCCTGACGCCCCGGCTTCTGCGGAGGGCGGCGCCCTCAGCGCCGCTCCAGCCTGGCGCAGAGCGCCCGGACGGCGCCGAAGTCGGCCGACACCGGGACGCGCTGCGACGCGCGCGCACCCTTGAGAACCAGCGCGCCCTGCTCGGCCTCGATGGCGGTGACCCCCTCGCGAACCAGCGCCTCGTCGAGGCCGACGAGCGCGGTCCCGTAGCAGAGCGTACGCTGCCCATCCGCCGGGATCTCGACCGTCGTCGGCGTGTCGAGGATGTTCGGGACCGCCCGCGCGTAGGCGAGCCCGTTCGCGAACGCGCCGACCGCGTTCTCGGTGCCGAGGCAGAAGCTCCGGTCCGCTCCACCCTCGTGCAACGCCCAAGGCGTGAATGGCCGGCCACCGTACTGCAGCCAGAGGTCATTGAAGCCGAGCGCGATCTCTCCCGCCGGAAGCGCTGCCCGACCGGGGAAGAAGCAGACGTACGCCAGCCGCAACTCGGGGTTCACCACGCAGCTCCAGCCGAGCGCCAGGCGCGAAGGTACGGCTCCGGTGACGAAGTCCGTCCATCCCACCATCCCGGGCACGATGCCGAGGTCGACGGTCCCGCCGGAGCGGAGCGGCGCGGTGGCGAGGCTGGAGAACTCTGCGCCCTGGACGAGGCGACCGGTGTCGTCGAACTCGGTGCCGCTCGGCGCAGCCAGGAAACGCTCGGCGCACAGCTGGATGCGGCAGCCGGCCTGCAGGAAGGGGGCGCCGAGGGTGTTGTGCCGCGCGACGTTGATCGCCTGCGTCGCCTTACCGCCGTTGGCGATCCGCATGACGGTGAAGTAAGCGGGCTGACCGGGCAGCACGAGGTCGCAGCGGGTCCAGGCGAGCGGCATGGCGGGTGCGGGGCTGCGCAGCGAGAAGCGCGCCCAGGCTGCGCCGGAGCCCTCCTCGACACCGAGGCCCTCCACCGTCCATTCCTCGTTGGCGGTCCAGCCGTGCGGCGGTAGCTCGATCCCGTCGACGACGCAGCCTGGGCCGAAGCTCGGGCTGCACGGGAAGTCCCCCGCGATGAGGTACAGGAGCTTCGCCTTCCAGTAGGCGCCGTGCCGGTCGGGCGTGAACGGCGCGCCGGAGTTGTCGCGGAAGTCCGGAAGCCAGTGCGCGTTCAGGACTCCGCGACCGCGGCGAAGGCCGAACTCCGGCATCATCCCGCCGACCGTCTCGACGAGCGCCTGGACCTCGTCGTTGGCGAGGAGCACCGCCTTGCGGCCCATGTACTCGACGCGGCTCGCCTTGGCCGTCTTCATGGGGATTCCCCGTGGCGCTGGCGCGCCCGAAGATGACTCACATCTCTACGATACCAGCTTTGAATCCGCACGTTGCAGCCAGCTGGGGCGAGCAGGCGGCGGCACCCGGACGTTCGCGTCGCGCCGCCGGCGGCGCAGAAGACGAACTTCTCTCAGCCGCCTGCGCCAGCGCGGAGGCTTCGCCGTGGGCCGAGGCCTTCTTGCTTGCGGCGGAGGTCGCCTTTCGCGGCTGCCGGCGACGGGGCTATCGTCCAGTCATGTCGACATCGCGAATCTACCAGGAACAGCTGGTCGGCGTCTTCGGCCAGCCCGTGGCCGAGAACCCGACGGTGGTGATGCACCAGGCCGCCTTCGCGGCCTTGGGCCTGCCCTGGCGCTACCTGACCATCGAGGTCGCGCCGGAGGACCTGGAGGCCGCCATGCACGGGCTCCGCGCCTTCCGCATGCGCGGGGTCAACCTCACCATCCCGCACAAGGTGGCCGTCCTGCGCCACCTCGACGAGGTGCGTCCCGCGGCCGCGCTCATGGGCGCCGTGAACACCGTGGTACGCGACGGGGACCGGCTGATCGGCGAGAACACCGACGGGAAGGGGTTCATGCGGGCGCTGAGCCAGGACGCCGGCGTGAACGCTCGCGGGAAGCGCGCGGTGGTGCTGGGCGCGGGCGGGGCAGCCCGGGCCATCACCGTCGAGCTGGCGCTCGCCGGAGCGGCCCAGGTGACGGTCGTGAACCGCTCGGCCGCGCGTGGCCACGCGCTGGTCGAGCTGCTCGCCGCCCGTACCCCGGCGCGGGCCGAGCTGGTCGTCTGGTCGGACGCCTACGCGGTCCCGGGTGCCACCGATCTCCTCGTCAACGCCACCTCCATCGGGCTGCCTCCCGATGTCGCGGCGAGGCCGGCGCTCGACTACACCACGGTCGGGCCGGGCCTGGTGGCCTGCGACGTCATCCCCGCCCCCAGCACGCCCTTTCTGGAGGAGGCGCGCCGTCGCGGTGCGCGCGCGGTGGATGGCCTCGGGATGCTGGTCTACCAGGCCGCCATCGGGTTCGAGTTGTGGACCGGGAAGGCGGCGCCGGTGGCGGTGATGCGCGACGCGCTGCTGCGGGCGGTCGCCGGCGGGTAACCGATGGCAGCGGACACCGCCGCGCGGCTCATGAGCAGGAACACCGCGCCGTCCTGCAGGAGCCCCAGTTGCCGTTCGCCGAGAAAGCCCTGGTTCGCGCTCGTGACCGAAGCGAGCACGAACACGACCTTCGAGGTCGACAGCACCTCGCGGGGAGAGGAATCTCCCGTCAGTGCATTTCGCAGAACGAGCCGCTGAGGGTACCTTTGAAGCCCGTCGCCGTCGCAGTGCCTTGCGATACGAGCATGCCGGTCTTTCCCGCCTGCGCGCCGGTTCCGGACGTCACTTCCTGCACTTCGAAATAGAGGCCGCTGGTGGAATTGAGCACGCCGTAATCGTGGAGGGTGACGGTGCCATCCGCGGTCGTGATCACGAGATCGCCGGTATAGAAGTCCAATCCGGGCGGCGGGCCGGGCTGGGTGGTCGAAGCGCTGAACCAGGTCGTTCCCTTGAGGTTCTCCGACGTGACGTTTCCGGCCGTGCAAACGCCGACCGGGCTCGTGCAGCCGGGGGCCGTCGAATAGCTGGTCGCGATCGTCGCGTTGACGCCGACACACCGGTTTTCGGTACCCCCGCAGCCAGCGAGGATGACCATGGCCGCCGCCGGGACTTTCAAGTGCCATCGCATGCGCTGCATTTCACCCACACTGTACGGCGGCTTACGGGTAGCGCATCAAGCTTTCCGTGTAAGACAATGGCGCTCAAACCCTTCTCTCCACGTAGAGCGCAGAGCGGCTGCGCGGGCTCTCATCGAAGGTGCGACCCCTGATGCGGCCGATCTTTCACCCGGCAAGGGGCCATCCGGCGCAGACCGCCCGATCTGGTGGACACGATGGAAAAGGACGACCCCTGCGCAGCGGAGGGTAGTCCGCTGCCGCGTGGGTCCGTGGCCTCGCCTGCGAGGACGTCGTTTACGACGCCGATACTTGGGAGTGGATGTACACCCAAGGCCACGCGCAACCCGAATGCCCTCCTATTGCGCAACCGATCGCGAAGCGACCACCGGAAGGCGAGTCCGCCCGCGACAAGCAGTACGACGGCCACACTGAACTCGGCGAGCAAGAGCACATCGCCACGCTAGCACGCCACAGCAGAGGTCCTGGGCCCGTCGAACAGTCACTCCCGCTCGCCGATGAGCAAG
>Ga0209761_1001220_pt1 | contig 16543 bp, 15 predicted proteins | sample GraSoi013_1_40cm_4_FD_185818 | JGI IMG/M metagenome (GOLD analysis project Ga0209761, IMG submission 185818) | Grasslands soil microbial communities from the Angelo Coastal Reserve, California, USA - Sample 09_25_2013_1_40cm (SPAdes) (version 2) | ecosystem: Environmental > Terrestrial > Soil >...
CTCAAGGCCAACTACCCGGTGCTCGAGGGGTGGCTCAAGCGCTTCGGCGACACCTTCACCTGGCAGCCGCCACAAGCGGGGGCGATCTGTCTCGTGAAGTACCGCCAGGCGGTAAACGCGCTGGAGCTCGTGGAGAAGGTGCGCGCCGAACACAGCGTGCTGCTCGTTCCCGGGGAGCACTTCGGCCTGCCCCACCACATCCGGTTCGGCTACGGCGAGGAGCTGCTGCACCTCCAGGAAGCGCTGGCGGAGACGGAGCGGGCCCTCAGGCGGGTGTTCGCCGACTGAGATGCGGGTCGTCCCGCTAGAGGCGTTCCGGGACAAGCTCTCCATTGCCGCGACGGTCGCGGCGGTGGAGCGCGGCTTCCGCGCCCTGGCGCTGGGGGAGGCGACCCTGCCCGACCCGCTGGTGATGGAGCTGGCCGAGCTCTCGGGCGAAGTGCACGTGAAGGGCGCGTACCTGCGCGGGGCGCGCCACATCGTCTTGAAGCTCGCGACGGGGTTCTACGGCAACCGCGAGCGCGGGCTGCCGTCCGGGGACGGGCTGTTCCTGCTGCTCGACGCTCAGACCGGCGTGCCGGAGCTGCTGCTGGAGGAGCACGGCTACCTCACCGACCTCCGCACGGCGGCGGCAGTCGCGCTGACGCTGCGCTACCTCGCGCCGCGCGACGCCACGGAGGCCCTGCTGGTGGGCGCGGGTGCGCTCGCCCGCATCACGGCGCGGGCCATGGTGGCGGAGCTGCCGCTGCAGCAGCTCACGGTGTGGAACCGCACCCCGGAACGGGCCGACGCGCTCGCCCGCGACGTCTCCTCGCTCGTCCCCACCCGAGTGGCGCCGGCGCTCGAGCCGGCGGTGCGCCGGCACCGGGTCGTCGTGACCGCGACGGCGAGCACCACGCCGCTCATCAAGGCCGCGTGGGTCCGGGCCGGCACCCACGTCACCTCGGTTGGCACGGGGAGCCCGGAGAAGGCGGAGCTCGAGCCGGCGCTCCTCGCCAAGGCCGACAAGCTCGTTGCCGACCGGCTGGTGCAGACCGAGCGCTACGGCAACCTGCATCACGCGCTCGCGGCCAAAGCGCTGACGCGCCAGCAGGTCTACGGCGAGCTGGGAGACCTCGCCGCCGGGCGGCTCGCGGGCCGGGAAACGGCGAGCGAGATTACCGTCGCCGATCTGACGGGCGTCGGCGTGCAGGACGCCGCCGTGGCACAGGCTCTCGTGGAGGCTTTGGGGCTATGAGCGGGCATCGCTACCGCCTCGTCGACTTCCTGGGGTTCACGCCCGTGAGCCACCGTCCGCCGCTCCCCAAGCGCTGGTGGGTGTACTGTGGCGTGGCCTTCCTCGCGCCCAGCCTGGTGTTGCAGGTCGTCCCGGCGAGCGAGGTGCCCTACCGCGACCTCGTCTGGCTGCTCACGCTCGTTCCCGCGTACCTGTTGTCGCTGCACTACGGCTTGCGCGGAGCCGTGGCCGGCCTCGTGATGGGTACGGTGCTGTTCACGTCGATCCAGTTCCTCGTGGCCTTGAACCTCGAGCCAGAGGACTGGCGCATCACGGTGCCGATCTACGTCGCATACGGCGTGATTGCGATCTCCGTCGGCTGGCTCTCCGAGCAGCTGCACCTGTTCTACGCTCGGGCGATCCAGGGGGAGCGGGTGGCGGTGATCAGCCAGGTCGCCGTGACGATGCGGCACGAAGTGAACAACGCGCTGGCCACGATTCTCGCCGAAGGGGAGCTGCTCGAGGCCGACGCGGTGCTGACGCATCCCGAGGACAAGGAGTCGCTGCAGAGCATCCTGCGCATGACCCGGCGCATCCGGGACAGTATGGACAAGCTGGTGCACCTCTCTGCCGCGCCGACCACGCAGTACGCGGAGGGGGTGGCGATGATCGACCTGGGACAGCTGAAGCCGCGCGGTGGGGAGGGGGAAGCGGGGAGCGGTACCTGAGGGCTCAGCGCAGCGCGGCGTGCAAGAGGACGTAGCTCAAGCCGCCGATTCCCGCCGCGGCCGGGATCGTGAGGATCCACGCCCACACGATCCGACCCGCTACCCCCCACCGCACCGCGGAAATGCGCTGCGCCGCGCCGACGCCCGAGATCGCTCCGGTGATCGTGTGCGTCGTGCTCACCGGGATGCCAAAGTGCGAAGCGACGAACAGCGTAATCGCGCCGCTCGCCTCGGCGCAGAAGCCGCCGAACGGCACCAGCTTGGTGAGGCGTTGTCCCATGGTCCGCACGATGCGCCACCCACCCGCCATCGTCCCGAGCCCCATCGCCGCGCCCGCGAGCAGGATCACCCAGGTCGGCACGTGGTCGGCCGTCGTGACGTGTAGCGCGCGGACCGGGAAGTCCGCGAACAGGCGCTGCTCGGCGACCAGCAGGCCCACGACGATGCCCATCGTCTTCTGAGCGTCGTTCGTCCCGTGGCCGAGCGAGTAGGCCGCCGCGGAGCCGAGCTGCAACACCCGGAACACGCGGTCCACGCGCCGGGGCAGGGCGCGCCGCAACAGCCACGACAGCGCGACGTACAGCAGCAGGGCGATGGTCAGGCCCATGAACGGCGCGACGACGATGAAGACCACGGGCTTCACCCATCCCGCGACGAGGATCGCCGAGAAACCGGCCTTCGCGACGGCCGCCCCGCCGTACCCGCCCATGAGGGCGTGGGAGGACGAGGTCGGCAGGCCGCCCCACCAGGTGATCAGGTCCCAGCAGATGGCGCCGAGCAGGCCCGCCAGGATCACGCTGGCATCGACCACGGAGAGGTCGACCAGCCCCTTCCCCATGGTCTTGGCGACCGCGGTCCCGAACACGAACACGGCGATGAAGTTGAACGCCGCCGCCCAGACCACCGCGGCCGTGGGCGACAGCACCCGGGTCGACACCACGGTGGCGATCGAGTTCGCGCTGTCATGAAACCCGTTGATAAAATCGAAGACGAGCGCGACCAGGACGATCGCGAGGACGAAGGCGATCGAGCCTGCCATCAGGCGTGCTTCAGCGTCACGGACTCCAGCACGTTCGCGACGTCTTCGCCCTGGTCGAGGGTCTGCTCGAGGTTATCGTAGATCTCCTTCCACTTGATGATCTCGAGCGCGTCGCGCTCCTTCTCGAACAGCTGGCCCAGCGCCTCATGGTAGATCGCGTCTCCCTCTTCCTCGAGCTGCTTCGCCTCGACGCAGAAGCGCATCACGTCGTCGCCCTTCTTGAGGCGGCTCACGCCTTCGGCGAGCACCGCCACCATGCGCTGGATCACTTCGGTGAGCTGTTTCACACCCTCCGGCGCGGGACCGAGGTGAAAGATCTGTGAACGCCGAGCGGTGCCGTCGATCGCGTCCATCACGTCATCGAGATCGGACGCGAGCTGGTGGATGTCCTCGCGGTCGAGCGGCGTGATGAAGGTGCGGTCGAGGCGGTTCACCACCTCATGCGTGACCTGGTCGGCCTCGTGCTCGAGGCGCTTGATCGCCTCGACGTGCGGGGTGCGACGCTCCGGGGACGCGTCGAACAGGTCGCGCAGGTGCTGCGCCGCTTCCTTGTTGCGGGTCGCGACCGCGACGAACAGATCAAAGAACTCCTCTTCTCTCGGTAGCAGGCGCACGCGCATCTCCGGGGGCGGTCGGCACAGAAGATAGCGGCCCCCGACGGGAGTCACTAGGTTACCACCACCGCATGGCCACGACCCAGCAGCCACAGGCCGAGTTCGTCAAGGCGATTTCCCGGCTTGACGCCACGGCGCTCGTCGTGGGCTCGATGATCGGGTCGGGGATCTTCATCGTCTCGGCCCAGATCCTCCGCGACGTCCACGCCCCCGGCCTGCTGCTGCTCGTGTGGGGACTCTCGGGCCTGGTGACGCTGATGGGGGCGCTCGCCTACGGCGAGCTCGCGGCGATGTTTCCCAACGCGGGCGGCCAGTACGTGTACCTGCGCGAGGGGATCTCACCGCTGTTCGGCTACCTGTACGGCTGGACGCTGTTCGTGGTGATCCAGACCGGCACGATCGCCGCCGTGGCCGTGGCGTTCGCGCGCTTCACCGCCGTGCTCTTCCCCGCGCTCTCGCCCGACGTGTTCCTGGGCGGCACGATCGTCTTGCCGGCGCCGATCGGCGCGATCACGGTGGGACTGTCACCGCAGCGCATCCTCGCGATCGCTTCCATCGCGGTGCTGACGTGGATCAACGTGCGCGGCGTGAGGACCGCCGCGGTGATCCAGACGTCGCTCACGGCGATCAAGACCGCCGCGCTCGCCGGGCTGATCCTACTCGGGCTCACCGTGGGCCGGAACGCCGCCGCCGTCGCCGCCAACTTCGGCGACCACTTCTGGCCCGCGGGCGGCATCACCGCCGCCCTGTGGCCCGTGATCGGTGCGGCGATGGTGGGCTCGCTCTTCGCGATGGACGCGTGGAACAACGTCGGGTTTGCCGGCAGCGAGCTCAAGGACGCGAAGCGCGACCTGCCGTTCGCGATGGCCGTGGGCGTGCTGGTCGTGACCGCGCTGTATCTGCTCGCGAACGTCGCCTACCTCAACGTGCTTCCCGGGCAGGCGATCGCCACGGCCCCGCAGGACCGCGTCGGCACCGCCGCGCTCGAGGCGATCCTCGGCAACGCGGGGCTGTACATCATGGCCGTGGCGATCATGATCTCGACGTTCGGCTGCAACAACGGCCTCATCCTGTCGGGCGCGCGCGTCTACTACGCGATGGCGCGGGACGACCTGTTCTTCCGGTCGGCGGGCCTGCTGCACCCGACCTACAAGACGCCCGCCGTGGCGCTCATCGTGCAGGCGGTGTGGACGAGCGTGCTGTGCCTCTCGGGGACGTACAGCCAGCTGCTCGAGTTCGTCATCTTCGCGGCGCTGGTGTTCTACCTGATCACGGCGGTCGGGCTGTTCGCGCTGCGCGTGCGGCGGCCCGACCTGCCCCGGCCCGTCAGGGCGATCGGCTATCCCTGGCTCCCGGCGCTGTACGTCGCCGCCACGGGGCTGATCGCACTCGCGCTGCTCGTCGAGAAGACGACCTACAGCGGGCTCGGGCTGTTGTGCGTCCTGATCGGCGTGCCCGTGTACTTCGGGTGGCGGGCCATGGTCAGGAGACAGGTTTGACGGAGACGGCGACGTGCGCAAAACCTTCCTCTTAGCAGCGGCGACCTTCGTCGCGGGGGCGCTCGGCTGCAGCGGCTACGACGGCGCCGGGCCCGGGGCCGGGTCCCTCGCGGTGGATTCGACCCGCCCTGCAACAGGCGCCACCGGCATCGAAGCCGGGACCACGGTGCGGGCGTACTTCAACGAGGCCCTCAACCCCAGCACCGTGACGAGCGCGACATTCACGCTGAGCACGGGGGCCAGCGACCTCGCCAGTCAGGTGGCCTACGACGCCGGGCGCAAGGCCGCCGTGCTCTCCGGGCCGATCCTCCCCGGGAAGACCTACGACGCGACGGTGCTGACCGGGATCCGGGATGTCGGGGGGACACCCCTTCCCGCAGCCCACGCCTGGAGCTTTACCACTCGCACCTGGCAGCCGGTGGCGGTCGACCAGACCGGTACGGTCGGGCGGTACTCGTCGCTTGCCGTGGATGGGACCGGCCAAGTGCACGTGAGCTACTTCGACGACACGAACAGCGAGCTCAAGTACGCGACCTGCGCAGCGAGCTGCACGACCGCCGCGACCTGGCAAACCGTCACCGTGGACCAGGGCGGGGGCTCCTACAACTCGCTCGCGGTCGACGGAACGGGCGGCGTGCACGTGAGCTACCGGGACGGGACCGACCTCAAGTACGCCAGCTGCGCCGCGAACTGCATGACGGCCGCGAGCTGGGCGACGGTCGTGGTCGACCAGGGCGGAGATCTCGGTGCATACACCTCGCTTGCGCTGGATGGGAGCGGCCGGGTGCACGTGAGCTACTCCGACGGCACGAATGTCGACCTCAAATACGCCACTTGTGCCGGGAGCTGCACCACCGCTGCGAACTGGCAGACGGTCGCCATCGATCAGAGCGGGTTTGTCGGCGCGTACACGTCGCTTGCCGTGGACGGGAGCGGCCGAGTGCACGTCAGCTACCAGGGTGACGCCGACCTCAAGTACGCCACCTGCCCCGCGGGCTGCACCGTTGCCGCGAACTGGACGAACGTGGCCGTGGACCAGACCGGGTACGCCGGCGCATACAGCTCCCTCGCAGTGGACGGGAGCGGCCGGTTGCACGTCAGCTACTTCGAGGAAACGAAGGGCGACCTCAGATACGCCACCTGCGCGGCGGACTGCTCGACTGCGGCCAATTGGCAGACCGTCGCGGCCGACGAGGCCGGGGATATCGGCTACTCGGCTTCGCTCGCCGTGGACGGGAGCGGCCGGCTGCACGTGAGCTACGCGGACTTCACGAACGGCGACCTCAAGTACGCCACCTGCGCCGCCGACTGCACGAGTCCTAGCAGTTGGCAGACCACCGCCCTCGACCACACGGGGAATCTCGGGGGGGAGGACTACACCTCGCTCGCCGTGGATGCGAGCGGCGGCGTGCACGTGAGCTACTTCGACGACACGAACGCCGACCTGAAATACATCAGGTAGCGGAGGCCCCCGTAAACCGCGGATATTCGCCCAACAGCTTCACCTCCGCCCCCTGCCGCTCCAGCGCCGCGCGCACGTCCCGCATCGCGGGCTCGGCGGCGCGCGCCTCCACGTCCAGATAGAAGAGATACTGCCACGGCGTCGCGCGGTCGGGCCGGCTCTCGAGCTTGGTGAGGTTGAGCCCCGCGTCCGCGAACGGGGCGAGCGCGCGCGCCAGCGTCCCCGGACGGTGCGGCAGCTTCAAGCGCAGCGTGGTCTTCGCGGCCACGCCCGGCGCGGGCGACACCGGCTCCCGCGCCACGAGCAGAAACCGGGTCTGGTTGTGCGGCTCGTCCTCGATCCGCTCGGCCGCGACCGCGAGCCCGTAGCGCCGCCCCGCCAGCGCGCCAGCGACGGCGCCGAGCGCCGGATCGCGGCACCGCGCCACCTCGGCCGCCGCCCCAGCGGTGTCGTAGAACGCCACTACCTCCACGCCCACGAGTCCCCGCAGAAACCGCTCGCACTGCGCCAGGGCCACGGGATGTGAGATGACCCGGCGCAGCCTACCGGGCGCTGCACCGGGCAGCGCCAGCAGGCAGTGATGCACGGCGCTCACCACCTCGGCCACCACCACGAGCCCCGACTCCGCGATCAGGTCGAAGTTCGTGGCCACGGAACCGACCAACGAGTTCTCGATCGGCAGGAGTCCGTAGTCCGCCCGCCCGCCCAGCACCGCGTCCACGACGTCGCGAAACTCCCGCTGCGGCTGGGACGTGGCATCGGGGTGCAGCAGATAGAGCGCCTCCTCGCTGTAGGCGCCGGGCTCCCCCTGGAATGCTATCCGCTTGTTCGACATTGCATTATGGTAACTGGCAGCGATCCTTGCCGTGAGCCGGCTTCGGGATATATTCGGGTTAACGCCCGGGCCGCCCACCATGCAACCAATCTTGCCTGTTCCGGATCCTTCCCGCACCCCGTCAGGGAGTCCGTTAGGGCGACCGTCAGGGAGTCCTTTAGGGCTGCCCACGTCCCGGCCCTGCCCCGACTGCGGAGTCCCGCTGCTCCACCAGTCGGGGTGCCTCATGTGCCGCGAGTGCGGCTGGTCGAGCTGCGGGTGACGAACGCCCTCCCGGTTCTCGACGAGCGGCTGCGCGGCACGAAGTTCGTGGCGCTCGGCACGCGCTCGATCCTCAACTCCCCCACGCAGACCGGGATGGATTTCTGGTCGCTCAATCCCTACGTCGGCTGTGAGTTCGGGTGCAGCTACTGTTACGCCCGCTACGCCCATCGCTACGTCGTCGAGCGAGCTCACGACGCGGGGAAGCTGAGCGACGACCAGTTGCGCGAGTTCCGGGGGCCGCACGGCTGGGAGGCGTTCGAGCAGCGGATCTTTGTCAAGGAGCAGATCCTCGCGGCCCTCGAGCGCGACCTGCAGCGCTTCTTTCGGTCCGCTGGTCCGACTGGCCGACCGTCCGACACGATCGTCATCGGCACCGCGACGGACCCGTATCAGCCCGCCGAACGGCGCTTCCGGCTGACGCGCCAGGTGCTCGAGCGGTTGGCGCGCTGCGAGGAGCTGTCGGTCGGGCTGATCACGAAGAGCCCGCTCGTCGCCCGCGATATCGACGTGCTGCAGCGCGTGCAAGACCGGAACGACCTCGAGATTTACGTTTCGCTCATCACGGTCGACGCGGCGCTGATCCGGAGGGTCGAGGTGCGCACGCCGCTGCCCGCGGTGCGGCTGCGGGCGCTGCGCCGCCTGACCGCCGCGGGACTCAACGCGGGGCTCATCGTGGCGCCGGTGCTGCCGGGCGTCACGGACGACCTGCCGCGTCTGGAGGCGCTGTTCGGCGCGGCGCGCGAGGCTGGGGCCCGGTTCCTCCACGCGGGGCCGCTCCGCCTGTACCCCGCCATCCGCGACCGCTTCCTCCCGGTGCTGGAGCAGCATTTCCCGGAACTCGCCGCGCGCTACCGGCGCGCGTACGCGCGGCAGAGCGCCGCGCCGCGCACCTACGCCGCAGCGCTGACGCGGCGCATCAAACGCCTCCAGCAGCGATTCGGCTTTCCGGTGAACGACGGGATGCGGGACCGCTACCGGCCCCGCCGGGAGCCGGCGCAGCGCGAGCTCGGCCTATGAGGGAGTCCGCCCGCGCACCCCGATCGCCTGGACCTCCTGCCACAGCGTGTCGGAGCGGATCGGCTTGAGAATGAAGCGCTCGGAGTCGGTGGGGCCGTCCACGCCGAGCGACAGCTGCTCGGCCGTGCAGAAGATGAAGCGGCCGCGCAGGCCCGGGCGCAGGGTGGTCGCTTGGCGCCAGAACCACTCGCTGCCGTGCAGCTGCGTGTCGGTCACCACCACGTCGAAGGTGTCGAGGATGACCGCCTGCAGCCCTTCGACGCCACCCGCCGCGGCCGTGACCGAGCAGCCACGCTGCCGCAAGAAAGCGCACAGGCTCTCCCGCAGGTCGCGGTCGTCGTCCACCACGAGAACGGTGAGCATGTCGAATGTCGGCTGCGAGGGGACGTGATCCATGTAACCACGTGGCGGGCGCACGCGGACCTGCACGACCTGCACCATCTCAGCACTAGCAATAGCGCCGAATGCGGTTGCCAGCAAGGGGCCCGATCAGGCGACGTCGGGCCCGGAGGCGGCGCGGCGGCGGGACTGCTTGGCCAGCTCCTGGACCCACCTGGGCGGCGAGACGCGCCGCTGCTCGTACGCCACGGCCAGGAGGCGGGCGATGTCGCGTCCCAGGGCCGCGGCCTGCTCGGGCGCGAGATCGCCGGCCAGCTCGTTGAGCAGGCGCACCAGCCGGCCCACCGTCGGCGGCCGCAACGGCCCGCTCCTCGCCGCGAGCCAGCGCTCGAGCTTGGCGCGCGTCGTGCTGCGGGGCGCCGCGCCGTTCAGGAAGTTGCGCAACCCGTTCGGAGAGACGCCGACTTCGCGGGCGGCGCGTCGCAACGAGACGCGCGCCGCCTGCCGCGCCACCGCGTCACGCAGCAGGGGGATGGGGAGGGACGGAACGGTCTGCTTCATCCCTCTCCCTTCCCCCTTCCCTCCTCCCCTTCCTCCCACAGCTCCGCCAGCGCGCGGATCGTCCCCGGCGCGTAGCCCTCGGCGCGGTTGTTGACGAGGATGAGCGCCTCCGTCCGGCGGCGCACGGTCTCGTCGATGAGCCGCACCAGATCGCGGCGCAACTCCGGCAACGGCTCCCGCAGCCGGTCGTAGGGCTCGAACAGCTTGACCGCGTCGCTGTACGCCCGACCCGGCTTGAGCAGGGCCCGCGCCACGGTGAAGGGCGCGGTGAACGTCCACCCGAGCGCGAGCTGCGCCCCGATCGCCGGCACGTCGGTCCAGGAGTTGAAGACGTGCGCCACCGCGTGCCGCTTCAGCACCTCGCCGTGGATGTCCGTGAGCAGCTCCGGGTTGCGCAGCTCGACGGCGTAGCGGGGCCCCGCGGGCAGCTGCTCGCAGAAGCGATCGAGCTGATCGGCCCACTCGAGCGGATCGGGGAGATCCTTGCCGCGCATCGCCTGAAACTCGAACACGAACGCCCCGGCGTGATCGCCGAACGCGCGCTCGTAGGGGCCGAGCACGGCGTCCTTGAAGACGTCCGCGTTCAGGAAGTCGGGATTCCGTTGCCCGGCGAGCGGGCCCCACCGCCCCTCGAGATTGAGTCGCTTGGCCGTGATCCGGTCCCACACCTTGCTGACACAGGGAAACCCGGGCGGCAGCGCCCGCGCGTAGGCCGCCAGCGCCTCCTCGGAGGGGGGCTCGTAGAACGCGCTGTCGATCCCCACCGTGCGGAACAGCGGGTAGCGCACGTACTCCTCCAGCCGCCTGGCGGGCTGCGCACCCCGGTACCGGCGATGATAGACGTCCCCCGCCCACCCGTCGTAGGTCCACGTCGAGGTTCCGAAGCGCACGCTCGGCGGCAGCCGCCCCGCCAGCTCGACCAACTCGGGCCGCGGCGCGGGCAGCGTCTCCGCGAAGAGCGACGGCTGGTACTGATCCATCGGGGTCATCTTATACGTTTGCTCATGGCTGTGACAGGTGTGACGTAACGATCTGTAAATCAGATACTTATAACATTCGCCTCGAGCCTTGCAGCTGGCTTATCTTCGGGATATATTCGGGGCCCATTAGGACACCCGGATGGATCGGTATCTCTCTCCCCCGCCGACGAGCTGTGTGGCCGTCTGCGTCTGGATCCCGCTGTTCGCGCTGCGCTGCGAAGAGGCGCAGCGGTCCGAGCTCGCGTCCCAGCCCAGCGCACTGCTCGCCCCCGACGCGAGCCGCCGGGTGGTGTGGCAGGTCTCGCCGCTCGCCCGTCAAGCGGGGGTGCGGCCGGGAATGACGGTGAGCCAGGCGATCGGTCTCTGTCCCGCACTGCGGTTGTGCGAGCCCGATCCGGTTCACTACGACGAGCGATTCGCGCTGCTGCTGGCCGCGCTCGCCCGGGTGAGCCCCGTGGTGGAGCCGGCGGAGCTGGGGCTCGCGTACGTGGGGACCGACGGCTTGGAAGGGCTGTACGGGGGACCGGAGCAGATCGTCGAAGCGATCAAACGCGGAATGCGGAACGCGGAACGCGGAACATTCGACCCAGCTTCCAGCTCCAGTTCCGCGTTCCGCGTTCCCCGTTCCGCGTTCCGTGTGGGGTGGGGCAAAGGGAAGTTCGTGGCTTGGGTAGCAGCAACCCGGGCCAAACCCGGGGGCGCGCTCATCGTCCCTCCGGGGGAGGAGGGGAAGTTCCTCGCCGCGCAGCCCGTTGCCGTGCTGCCGCTCGATCCCGACGCGCACCGGCGGCTCCGGCAGCTCGGGCTCCGCACGCTGGGGCAGCTCGCCGCGCTGCCCGAGGAGGCGATCGTATCGCAGTTCGGGCGCGCCGGTCGCCGCTGGTGGCGGCTCGCGGCGGGCGCGACCGCGGAGCCGGTCGTCGGCCGCGTGCTCCCCGAGCCGATCAGCGTCTCCCTGACCTTCTTCACGCCGGTGGCGGACCGGGAGATGCTCGTGCTCGCGCTCGAGCGGTTGATCGAGCGCGCGCTGCGGCATCCGCGCCGCACGGGGTGGCGCGTGCAGGCGGTGCGCGCGCGGGCCGAGCTCGAGCGCGCCGCCTCGTGGCTCGCCGAGGCCACGCTCAAGGACCCCTCCGCGGACCGCGACCACATCGCCGCGCCGCTCAAGACGCGCCTGGCGCAGGCGCCGCCCGCGGGTGCCGTGGAGCGGCTCGTCGTCGAGTTCACCGCCTTCGCCCCGGGCACCGCCGAGCTGCAGCTCTTCGCCCGGGACGCGGGTGCCGCCGCGCGGGCCGGCCAACGACGCGCCCTGCGGAGCGCCGTCCAGGAGATCACGCTCCGGCTCAAACGCCCCATGCTGCATCACGTCATCGAGGTCCAGCCATGGTCCCGTCTTCCGGAACGCCGCTACGCGCTGATCGACTATGAACCGTGACTCGATTGCGGATTTCGGATTGCGGATTGCGGAATGAGAACCGACCGGCTCCGGGCAATCAACACGCCCCGGCGCGTGGAGGTGGAGCTCGGAGCTGCCGGGCTCCCGGTGATGGTGAAACGCTGCGCTGTCGAGTCCGTGGGCGAGATCTGGCGCATCGACGATGAGTGGTGGCGCGCGCCGATCCGCCGACGCTACGTCGAAGCGATCCTGGAAGGCGGGAAGCACGTGGTTCTGTTCGAGGACCTAATCACCGGAGAGTGGTGGATGCAGAAACCGTAACTGCGTGGGGAGTAGGGAGTGGTTCCATCCAGTGCCAGATCAAGCGACGCGCTGTTTGAGCATGCACCGTCGAGTACCACTCCCCACTCCCCCACGTCTTTCACAATGTACATCGAACTCCACTGTCATTCGGCATACTCGTTTCTCGACGGCGCTTCCCTCCCCGAGCAGCTGGCGCTCACGGCCGCGAACCTGGGCTACCCGGCGCTGGCGCTCACCGACCACAACGGCATCTACGGCGCGATGGCGTTCGCCCAGGAGGCGAAGTCGCTCGGCCTCCAGGCGATCACCGGTGCGGAGCTGACGCTGCTCGACGGTTCTCACGTGACGATTCTCGCCGAGACGCCTGAAGGATATGCGAACCTATGCAGGTTGATCACCGAGGCCCACCTCGGCCGCGCCGATCGCCGCGACCCGCGGCTCGAGTTCGCCGCGCTCGAAGCGCGCCACGAGGGGCTGATCGTCCTGTCCGGCTGCCGCGACGGCCTCCTGCCGCGGCTGCTGCGCACAGAAGGGCGCGCCGCCGCGCGGGCCTGCGCCGAGCGCTGCCGCGCGGTGTTCGGGCGGGAGAATTTCTTCGTCGAGCTGCAGCGGAACTACGTACGGGGCGATCTCGCGCTCACGCGAGCCCTCACCGACCTCGCTCATGACGCACGACTTGGCGTCGTGGCGTCGGGTGACGTGCATTATCACAGCCGCGAGCGTCACCGGCTGCACGATGTGCTCGTCGCCACCCGCCACCGCACTACGCTCGACGGCGCGCACGGCGCGCGGCGACCGAACAGCGAATTCTCCCTGCGACCACTCCAAGAGGTCGCGATGCTGTTCCGTGACTGTCCCGATGCTGTCGCCACTGCGGGCATCATCGCCGAGCGCTGCCGCGCGTTCGATCTCACACGAGACCTGGGCTACGGCTTCCCCGACTTCCTGGGCGCCGACCGGACGCCCGCCCCCCGGGCGCTCGCCGAGTTGTGCCGGTCACGGCTCGAGCAGCGCTATGCCCAGGGCTCCGAGAACCGCAGCGAGGCCGAGCGCCGGCTCGAGCAAGAGCTGACGCTCATCGAGCACCACCGGCTCAGCGGATTTTTCCTGGTCTACCACGACCTGTTCGACCTGGCGCGCGAGGTGGCGGCCGACGTGCGGCGCGGCTCGCGCCGGGCGACGGGCAACCTGCTCCCCGGGCGCGGCCGCGGGTCCTCGGTGTCGTCCATCGTGTGCTACCTGCTCGGGCTGTCGCACATCGACCCGGTCGCGAACCGGCTGTTCCTCGGCCGCTTCCTGAACGAGACGCTGGCGTCGGTGCCAGACATCGATCTCGACTTCCCGCGGGAGATCCGCGAGGAGCTGATCCGGCGGGTGTACGCGCGCTACGGCGCCGAGCACGTGGGGCTCGTCTGCTCGTTCCCCACCTACCGGCTGCGCTCGGCGGTACGCGAGATCGGCAAGGCGCTGGATCTGCCGGCGGGAGAGATCGAGCAGGTGGCAAAACTGGCCGACAGGCGCTCAGGCGGTCTGGCGGACGAGCTCGATCAACTCCCCGGCTTCGAGGGCCGCCGGAACGCCCCGTTGTGGAAGGAGCTGTGCGAGCTGGCGGAGGAGATCGCGGGGCTGCCGCGCCACGTGTCGCAGCACGTGGGCGGGATGATCATCTCGAGCCGGCCGCTCGTGGAGCTCGTGCCGCTCGAGCGCGCGGCGATGCCGGACCGCGTCGTGTGCCAGTGGGACAAGGACTCCTGCGACGATGCGCGCTTCGTCAAGATCGACTTCCTCGCCCTCGGGATGCTGTCGCTGGTGGAGGAGTGCGTCGAGCTCGTGGCGCGGCGCGAGGGAGAGCCGCCCGACCTGTCGCGCATCGACTTCGCCGACCAGGCGGTCTACGACCGCATCTGCCGGGGCGACACGGTGGGGTTGTTCCAGATCGAGAGCCGCGCGCAAATCCAGATGCTGCGCCGCACCCGGCCGCGCGACCTCGCAGATCTCGCCGTCGAAGTGGCGATCGTCCGGCCCGGACCGATCGTGGGCGGGGCGGTGAACCCCTATGTGCGGCGGCGCGAGGAGCAGCGCCGCGCCCGCGAGGCCGGCCGCCCCTACGAGCCGCCCGTGGACCACCCGCTGCTGCGGGACGTGCTCGCCGAGACGCTGGGCGTGATCCTCTACCAGGACCAGGTGCTGCAGGTGTGCCAGGCGCTCGCCGGCTTCACGGCGGGGCAGGCCGAGGCCCTGCGCCGCGCCATGAGCCGCCGGCGCAGCCGCGAGCTGATGGCGGGCTTCTGGGAGGAGTTCCGCAGCGGGGCGGCGGCCCGCGGCGTGACGGAGCGCGTCGCCGAGAAAGTGTTCACGCAGGTGATCGCCTTCAGCGAGTTCGGCTTTCCCAAATCGCACGCCGCGGCGTTCGGCCTCCTCGCCTACCAGTCGGCGTGGCTGCGGCACTACCACCCCGCCGAGTACTACACGGGACTCTTCAACAACCAGCCGATGGGGTTCTACTCCCTGGACGCGCTGGGGCGGGACGCCAAGCGGAACGGGATCGAGATCCGGCTCCCCGACGTCAACGTGAGCGATGTGTGGTGCACGGTTGCAGACGAGGGAAAAGGCCGGTTGAAGGCCGGGGAAGGGGGAAGGGGAGCTGGTGTCGTGCGGGTAGGCCTCGCGTTCATCCGAGATTGGAGCGAGGAGACGGCGACCGCGGTCGTGGCCGAGCGCGAGCGTGGCGGCCCTTTTCGGAGCGTGGGCGACGTCGTGCGGCGCGCGCCCCCGCAGCTCAAGCGCCCGGCGATCGAGCACCTGGTGTGGGTGGGCGGGTGCGACGGGTTCGGACTCACCCGGCGCGAGCTCGTGTGGCAGGTGGGCCTGTGGCTGCCGCCCACGGCCCATCCGGGGGACGACGCCCGCCGCCGGCGCCAGCTCGAGCTGCCGCTCAACCACCCGTTCGAGCACCTACGCTTCGACGGGCTCGAGGCCGGCGAGCGACTGCTCGCCGAGTACGCCGTGCTCGGCTTCGCGGCGAGCGGCCATCCGCTGCAGCTGTTACGCGACGCGCTCCCGGCCGGCGTGGTGTCGAGCGATCGCCTCCCTGGATTGCAGCACGGCTCAGGGGTCGAGGTCGCCGGACTCGTCGTCGCCCGCCAGCGGCCGGAGACGGCGAAGGGGTTCATCTTCGTGCTGCTCGAGGACGAGGCGGGGATGGTGAACGTGATCGTCCGGCCCGACGTGTACCAGCGCCACCGGCCGGCGATCCGCGGCGAGCCGCTGCTCTGGGTGCGCGGCAAGCTCGCGAAGGACGACGGGACGGTGAATCTGCTTGCGGAGGAGGTTCATGGACTGCAACGCGGAACGCGGAACGCGGAGCGCGGAACAGACGACACGTCGGCCGGTTCCGCGTTCCCACTTCCGCGTTCCGCGTTCGCCTTTCTCAAGTCCATGCGCCGTGTCGCGCCGGAGTCCAAGGACTGGGGGTGAGTTAGATTGTAGTATGGAACTCGCCACCCTCGCCGGCGGCTGCTTCTGGTGCCTCGAGGCCGTGTTCGAGCAGCTGCGGGGCGTCGCGGGCGTGACGTCGGGCTACGCGGGCGGGCACGTGCCCCATCCGAGCTACGAAGCGGTGTGCACCGGCACGACGGGGCACGCGGAGGTCGTGCAGATCGCCTTCGATCCCGCAGTCGTCACCTACCGCGAGCTGCTCGAGGTGTTCTTCACGCTCCACGACCCCACCACGCTCAACCGCCAGGGGCCCGACACGGGCACGCAATACCGCTCGGCGATCTTCTACCACAGCGCCGAGCAGCGCGCCGTCGCCGAGCAGGTGATCCAGGAGCTCGAGGTGGGGAAGGTCTGGGACGACCCAATCGTGACCGAGCTCGTCCCGCTCACCGAATTCCATCCCGCCGAGGAGTACCACCGTGGCTACTTCCGCCGCAACCCGAACCAGGCCTACTGCCGCGCGGTGGTGGCGCCCAAGGTGGCGAAGCTCCGCAAGCTCTACCTCGAGAAGCTGAAGCAGCCCGTGAGCTGAGGCGCCGGTCGGCCGCTTGAGCCGCTTCACGGACGTCCTCCTCGTCTCCCCGCTCGCCGACGGCAGCACGTGGGTGATCATGCGCGATTTCGGCTACGACGTCGGCGCCGAGGCGAGCGGCGACCACATCGAGGTTGCCGTCGGGTTCCAGACCGACTTCGCCACGATCCCGCGGCCCTTCTGGATCATCCTGCCGAAGTGGGGCCGCTACGGGAACGCCACGGTGATTCACGACTGGCTGTACTGGACGCAGGCCCGCC
>Ga0209761_1001222_pt1 | contig 16538 bp, 17 predicted proteins | sample GraSoi013_1_40cm_4_FD_185818 | JGI IMG/M metagenome (GOLD analysis project Ga0209761, IMG submission 185818) | Grasslands soil microbial communities from the Angelo Coastal Reserve, California, USA - Sample 09_25_2013_1_40cm (SPAdes) (version 2) | ecosystem: Environmental > Terrestrial > Soil >...
TGTCGTGCGGCCATGAGAGTAGATTCATGGAAGATTACTGGATTCGATCGGTCACTGAAGACGGCGCCGTGCGAGCCATGGCGGCGGTGACGACGGCCACGGTGGAGCAGGCCAGACGCCGGCACGGCACCGCGCCGACCGCGACGGCGGCGCTGGGCCGCACCCTGACGGCGGCAGGCCTGCTTGGCGCGACCCTGCGGGTCGGCCAGACGATTTTTGTCCGCATTCTTGGGGACGGCCCCCTGGGTGGGGTGCTGGCCACCAGCGACGCCGCGGGCACGGTGCGCGGATACGTGGCGAACCCGGAAGTGCACCTTCCGCTGACGAGCAGCGGGAAACTGGATGTCGGCCGCGCGGTTGGGCGCGGGACACTGCATGTCACCCTGGACCTGGGGCTGCGGATCCCTTACCACGGCAGCGTCCCGTTGGTGTCAGGAGAGATCGCAGAAGATCTGGCCTCGTACCTGGTCGTGTCGCACCAGATTCCATCGGTGGTGGCGCTCGGCGTGCTTGTCGCACCGACCGAACGGGTGATGGCGGCCGGTGGCGTGATGGTGCAGGTCATGCCCGGCGCGGACGAGCGCGCGGTCTCCTATCTGGAGCAGCGGGCGAAGGCGCTTCCGGCGGTCACGTCGATGATTTCAGGCGGCAACACGCCGGAGGAGATGGTGGAAGCTGCATTGGGCGAGATGTCCAGTCAGGTGGTCGAACGGGGCGCCGTGCGCTTCCGCTGCCGCTGTTCGCGGCGGAAGGTGCAGCGGGTCCTGATCAGTTTCGGGGAGACGGAGCTCCGCGAAATCCTGGCGGAGCAAGGACGAGTCGAGGTTCGCTGCAACTTCTGTGCCGCCCGCTATCTCTTTGACCAGGAGGCCGTCGAGAACCTGATTTCAGGGATGAGAAACGGGAACAGGCGAACGCGGGAACGGGGAAACGGGGAGACGATCCAATCGCATTAAGGGGCCGCGATCCCGCGTTCCCGCCAACGCGGTCTCTGCACGCGTCCTGAGGACAAGCACGTTGTGCACACGGTGAGCCGCCGCGGGGCCCCGTTTACCAGCACACGCACCCGCTGCAGGTTCGGAAGGAATCTCCGGCGCGTCTTCACCGCCGAGTGGCTGACGGAGTGGCCGGTAGAGGGTCGTTTCCCGCAGATTGCGCATAGACGAGCCATCACCAAACCTCCTCAAAATACCCTCCGGATTGTAGCATGCGGCCGTGGCCAAGGAAAGGGTCGCACACCGTAGAACACTAGTGCGAATGGCCACGTCACGCCGCACCGTCGCCGTCGCTGCGGGCCAGGCTCGATCGACTTCCCGGTCGCCGCTCGACGTCCCCGCCCAGTATGTCAAAGGTGTCGGTCCTGCCCGCGCTGTGCAGCTGGCACGCCTGGGGCTGCGTACCGTGGAAGATCTCCTATACCACGCGCCGCACCGGTATGAGGACCGCAGCCACCTGGCCTCGATCGCATCGCTCGTGCCGGGTCAAAAGCAGACCACCGAAGGCGTTGTCCTGGCCCTCAGCGAGAAGCGACACGGGGCGTATCAGTTCGTCGCCGCACTCTCGGACAACACCGCTGTGCTCCAGGCGATCTGGTTCGGCCAGCGCTACCTACGCCGGGTCATCCGCCGCGGCACGCGGCTGATTGTCCACGGGAAGATAGAGCGCGCCGGGAGGTTGCAGATGGTGGTGGAGGAGTTTGAAATCCTCACCGGAGATGATACCGATACGCTGCACACCGGCCGCATCGTCCCCATGCACCCTGCAACCGAGGGCCTCAGTCCGAGGGTATTGCGCACGATTATCGCGCAGGCCCTCAGCCAGTACCGGGACGGCGTCCCCGAGTTGCTTTCGCCCGCCATCCGCCACCGCCACGACCTGCTCCCGCTGGGGGAAGCGCTGCGGGCGATTCATTTCCCGACATCGCTTCAGGAGGCGGACGCCGCCCATCGACGACTTGCGTTTGACGAGCTCCTCATCCTGCAGCTGGGCGTGCTGATGCGGCGCCAGGCGCTGCAGACCATCGACAAAGGTATCCGCTATGCCGGCGACGGGGACCTCCTTCACCGCTTCATCGGCGCCCTGCCGTACGCGCCGACGCGGGCGCAGCGCAGGGTCCTCGATGAGATTGCCGCGGATCTTCGTCGTCCCGCGCCCATGAACCGGCTGCTGCATGGTGACGTCGGTTCCGGAAAAACTGTCGTGGCCGCCGCGGCGCTATGGCTATGTGTCGGAGGTGGATACCAGGGGGCGCTCATGGCCCCCACGGAGATCCTTGCCGAGCAGCACTACCTGACCTTCCGCCGGCTCCTGGCGCCGTTGGGGGTGCGTGTGGGCCTGGTAACCGGAGGGGCGGCAAAGCGTGAACGCGAGCATGTTCGTGATGCGCTGCGGGCGGGAGACGTCGATGTGGCCATCGGCACACACGCGCTCCTGGAGGGGGGCGTGACCTTTGGCAGGCTCGGTCTGGTGGTGGTGGACGAGCAGCACAAGTTTGGAGTAACGCAGCGGGCCACACTCAGGCAGAAGGGATTCCACCCAGACGTCCTGGTCATGACGGCGACGCCGATTCCGCGGACCCTGTCGATGACTCTCTACGGCGACCTGGACGTCTCAGTCCTCGACGAAATGCCCCCCGGCCGGGGTGCGGTGCGGACCTATGTGCGCGGTCCGGAGAAACGCCCGGAGGTTTATGCGTGGGTTCGCGAGCAGGTAGGCTCGGGGCGGCAGGCATACATCGTCTGCCCGCTGATCGAAGAATCCGAGAAGCTTCAGGTCGAAGCCGCCGTTCGTCTGGCCGAGCGCCTCAGCGAGGAGGTGCTCCGCGGCGTGCCACTGAGTGTGCTGCACGGTCGAATGCGCCCCGAGGAGAAAGAGCAGGTCATGGACGCGTTCCGGGGGGGCAGGACGAAGATCCTGGTGGCGACGCCGGTGATCGAGGTCGGGATCGACGTGCCGCAGGCGACGATCATGGTGATCGAGGATGCCGACCGGTTCGGGCTCGCCCAACTTCACCAGCTGCGCGGCCGAATAGGGCGGGGTACAGGGGCGTCCCACTGTATCCTGCTCAGTTCGTTAGCGACGGATGCCGCCCGTGAGCGGATGGAGACGATGGCCCACACGCACGATGGATTCGTCGTCGCGCAGCGGGATCTGGAGCTGCGGGGACCGGGGGAGATCCTGGGCACGCGCCAGCACGGGCTGCCGGATCTGCGCATCGCCGACCCGCTGGCCGACGTCGCGATCCTGGAGCTGGCACGCGACGAAGCGCGCCGGTTGCTGGCCGATGATCCAGGCCTGACGCGCCGCGAGGATGCGGCGCTGGGGCGGCAGGTGCGCCGACGGTTCGTCGAGCGGGCCACGGTGGCCGTCGGCTAGACCGGCGATGGATGCGAAGGGCAAGGCCGTGCGGGGCCGACGCCGCGAAGAATTCCGGCCCACGCTGGCCCGTGTCCGTGACGCGGTCTTCAACAGCCTGCGCGGGCGCGTCGGCGGCGCCCGCGTGCTGGACCTGTACGCGGGTTCCGGAGCGTTGGGAATTGAAGCCCTGCGCCAGGGCGCCGAGCGTGCGGTCTTCGTCGAGCACAACGCGAAGCTCGTGATGGAGATACGGCGCCGCTTGATCGGCGAGGAGTTGGCGGGTCGCGCCGAGGTGTGGCGGCGGGACGCGCTGGCTGCGGTGCGCGATCTGGGGTTGGCCGGCAGGGTGTTTGAGATCATCTTTCTGGATCCCCCGTACGGGCGGCGGTTGATCGCCGCCACACTGCGGGTCATCGGCACCGCTGGGATTTTAGCGCCGGGCGGCGTCGTGGCGGCCGAAGGGCATTGGCGAGACCGGCCGTCTGACACGGGTGGGTTCGTCTGCCGGCGAGAGGCGCGGTACGGCGAGACGATGGTGTGGTACTTCGAGCGGGCAGGAGGCGACACATCATGACCGTGGCAGTCTACCCAGGCAGCTTCGACCCCGTCCACAATGGGCACCTGGACATCGTCACCAGGGCGGCGCGGGTGTTCGACGCCGTTGTGGTGGCGATCGCCGATAACTCCGAGAAAGAAGGACTGTTCTCGGTGTCAGAGCGATTAGAGATGTTGCGGGCTGCCATCTCAGACCTGCGCAACGTCCAAGTCGACGCGTTTACTGGGCTGACGGTGACCTTTGCACAGACCAAAGGAGCGGGGGTACTGGTGAAGGGGCTTCGCGCGGTCGTAGATTTCGAGTATGAACTGAAGCAGGCCTCGATGAATCAGCGGCTCGCGCCGAGCCTGGACACCGTGTTCTTCATGACCGCGCCCTCATATTACTTTCTCAGCTCCAGCCTAATCCGAGAAGTGGCCAGGCTGGGCGGGTCGGTGGCTGGACTCGTGCCCCAGGCGGTTGAGGAGCGTCTCCGTGTGAAGTTCCGGATGCGCTAGGTGGCCGAAGACGCATAGTGCGGCCAGCGTCGTCGAGTGTGTCCTGAAAGCTTATCTGGAAGGGTACGCAATTGTTGAAAGGCAATATAGCCTAAGCCTATACTGAAGAGTCTGCATTCCGGGGTGTTTTGGCGTGCGTATTGACGTGGCGGAGGTGGAAATCGGCCAGGTGCTGCGCGCCGCCTTCGCGGAGGCCGTGAACAGCCGCACCGAGGACGTGACGTTTGATGCCCCGGTGACTGGAGAGGTCGAGGCCGGCCGCACCCCCGGGACCCTGTACTTGCGGGGCCACCTGGCCGCCACTGCACCGATGGTCTGCGGCCGGTGCCTGGGTGCATTCCGGCAGAGCCTGGCGATCGTGGTAGACGAGGAGTTCCTGATCGGGGGCGCCGCAGTCGGCAGTGGCGGAGCGCTGGGCCCGGAGGACTTCGCCGTCCCGCTGGGTCCCGATCTGGTGCTTGACGTGACCGAGGTCGCGCGCCAGCACTTGCTGCTGGCGTTACCGATGGTGCCGGTCTGCCGCCCGGACTGCCGGGGTCTGTGTCCGCGCTGTGGGGCGAACTTGAACGAGCGGGAGTGCGGCTGCCAGCGGGACGAGGTCGATCCCCGTCTCGCGCCGCTGCGCAACTGGCGACCACGGAACCAGGGGACCACGGAACCAAGGGACCACGGCACCAAGGGACCAGGCTGACGCCACACGGATGTACGCGGGTACCTTGGTTCCCTGGTACCTTGGGATCGTTATAAGGAGGCACTATCATGGGCATTCAGAAGCATCGCCGCTCGAAGATGAGCGGCGCCACGCGGCGGGCGCACTGGAAGCTCCGGGAGCCCACACTGGTGACCTGTCCGAAGTGTCACTCACCGATGCGCGCCCATCGCGTCTGCCCCACGTGCGGGACCTACGCGGGTCGCGAGGTCATCAAGATTGAAGGGACCGAGGAGAAGTAGCACCTCAGTTGAAGAGTTGGAGAGTTGAAGAGTTGGAGAGTCAAGCATTCCTGCGATGGAGTGCCGCATTTGGTTCTCCAACTTTTCAACTTTCCAACTCTCCAACTGTCCAACTCCGGCAGGTGGCGCAGTGAGGATCGCGGTCGACGCCATGGGAGGGGACCACGCCCCCGACGTTGTTGTGGCCGGGGCGGTGACGGCGGTACACGACCTCGGCGTGGAGGTCGTGCTGGTCGGGCCCACCGCCCGCGTGGAAAAGGAATTGGCGCGGCACAGGCCGGTGCCCTCCGGGCTCTCCATCGTGGATGCGCCGGAGGTCATCGAGATGCACGAGTCTCCGGCAATGGCGGTGCGGCGCAAGAAACGTGCGTCCATCGTCGTGGCGATGGAGTTGGTGCGCGATCATCGCGCGGATGCCGCCGTCAGCGCCGGCCACACCGGAGCCGCCATGGGGGCGGCGCTGCTGAGGTTAGGCCGTATTCCCGGCGTAGATCGGCCGGCCATCGCGACGCTCTTGCCGACGGTGGCGGCTCACCCGGTGGTGTTGCTGGACGTTGGCGCCAACGTCGACTGCCGGCCTCAGCACTTGTTGCAGTTCGCGATCATGGGCGCCGTGTATGCGCAACGGGTGCTGGAGATTCAGACGCCGCACGTGGGAGTCCTCAGCAACGGAGTGGAAGAGGGGAAAGGGTCTGATCTCACGCTGCGTACGACCGCGTTATTGCGCGACTCCGGCCTGGACTTCGTCGGCAACGTGGAAGCGCGAGACGTGTTCAGCGGCGTGGCGGACGTCGTGGTGTGCGACGGGTTTGTCGGCAACGTCGTTCTCAAGTTCGGCGAAGGGCTGGCGCTGACGATCCGTGACATCGTGAAGTCAGAGTTCCGGGGGTTGCCGGGCCGGCTGCTGTTGCTCTACCTCGCTCCGCTGGCAGGAAAGATCCGCCGGATGTACCGGCGTATCGATTACCGGGAATACGGCGGGGCGCCGCTGCTCGGCCTGGAGGGTGTCTGCATCATTGCCCACGGCAGTAGCAATGCCCGCGCTATCAGGAACGCGATCCGGGTGGCGGTCGAGGCGGTACGCCACGGATTCGTCGACGAGATCCGGGCGCAGATGCCGCGGTGGAGCGAAGCCCCCCTCAACGCCGGCGCGTCAGGGGGGCCGGCGCTGAATCCGGCAGCGGTGCCAGGCCCGGCGGCTTCCGATCCGTCTGCCGACCACCACTGAGCGTCTGGTGAAGCGAGCGTGGCCACACCACCACGAGGAGATGTGATGCAAGGATCGACGATCACCGGCATCGGCCGCTATGTCCCCAGCCGGGTGATGACGAACCACGAACTTGAGAAGATCGTGGACACCACCGACGAGTGGATCGTCAGCCGGACGGGGATCCGTGAACGCCGCATCGCAGCACCGGACGAGGCGAGTTCCGATCTGGCCTTCCATGCCGCGAAGGAGGCCCTCACGGACGCCGGGGTCACCCCCGAGCAGATCGACCTCATCGTCGTCGGCACAGCCACGCCGGACATGCTGTTCCCGGCGACCGCCTGTATCCTGCAGGATCGCCTGGGTGCCCGTAATGCCGGGGCATTCGATCTGTCGGCGGCATGCAGCAGCTGGGTGTATGCTGTGGCCGTCGCGCACGGGTACATCGCCAGCGGCCTGGCCAAGACCGTCCTGGTCGTCGGTGCCGAAGTGCTGTCGAAGTTCACCAACTGGAAAGATCGCAACACGTGTGTGTTGTTTGGAGATTCGGCCGGGGCGGTGGTGATGCAACCCTGCGCGCCGGGCCGGGGATTCCTGTCATTCTATCTCGGCGCGGATGGTTCGGGCGGATCTCTGATCGCGATACCCGCCGGCGGTTCGCGCCTCCCGGCCAGTTTCGAATCCGTCGAGCAGAACCTCCACTACATGCAGATGAACGGTCGGGAGGTCTTCAAGTTCGCGGTGCGTTGCATTCCCAAGGCGATTGAAGAAGCGGTGCGGCGCGCCCATGTGGCCATCGAGGACGTCGACTGGTTCATTCCCCACCAGGCGAATATCCGTATCATCGACGCGGCGGCGGAACGGCTGGGCCAACCCCGCGAGAAGTTTTTCATCAACGTCGAGCGTTATGGCAACACCTCCTCCGCGTCGGTGCCAGTCGCCCTGTACGAGGCGGTGCGGGCGGGGCGCATCAAAGAGGGTGACCTGGCGGTGCTGGTCGCGTTCGGCGGCGGGCTCACGTGGGGATCTTGCGCGCTGCGGTGGACGATGCCCACGTCGAACAGTAGGCAGTCAGCAGTCGGCAGTCAACGCGCGTAGGAATCCGGCATGGTAGACTGCTGACTGCAGGCTGGCGACTGCAGACTTTCTGTGTCACCCGCAACGTTGTCGGTACAGGACACATGACGATCGCATTCGTCTTTCCAGGACAGGGTGCCCAATACGCTGGGATGGGCAAGCAGATAGCCGCGGCGTCGGCCCAGGCCCGCCAGGTCTTTCTTCGCGCTGATGAGGTCCTGGGGTTCCCGCTGTCGCGGCTGTGCTGGGACGGGCCCCACGACGAACTCCGCCGGACCGACAATACGCAGCCGGCGATCCTCGCCACCAGCATGGCCTGCCTGGCGGTGCTGCAGGCGCGCGGGGTCACGCCGCACCTGGTTGCCGGCCTCAGCCTGGGCGAGTACACCGCGCTGGTGTGCGCGGGGGCGATCCGGTACGAGGATGCCCTCGTCGTTGTGCGCCGCCGTGGCGCGTTCATGCAGGAGGCCGCGACGGGCCGGCGGACCGCCATGGCCGCGATTCTGGGTCTTGACGCCCCGGCCGTACGCCGGATCTGTGGCGCTGCTGCAACCCGGGGCGTGGTCGAGCCGTCTAACTTCAACAGCCCTGGACAGATCGTGATCGCGGGAGACGAGGACGCGGTGCAGGAGGGGATCAGGCTCGCCAGGGAGGCCGGCGCGAAGCGAGCGGTCCAGCTGCCGGTCAGCGCTCCGTTCCACACCAGCCTGATGCGTCCGGCGGCGAGGCGACTCTCCGAGGTCCTGGTGGGTCTGACGATCCGCCCCCCGACCATTCCCGTAGTCAGCAACGTGACCGCGCAGCCGGTCCGCGAGCCGGACGACATCCGGCGCCTGCTGGTCGAGCAGGTGGCCAGTCCCGTGCGGTGGGATGAATCGGTCAGAGCCATGGCGGATGCGGGCATCACGACGTTTGTAGAGGTCGGGCCGGGGACCGCATTGTCGGGATTGATCCGCAAGACCGTGCCGCCCGCGCGGGTGTTGCACGTGGAGGATCCCGCCTCGCTGCAGGAGGCGGTCACCGCCCTGGAGGTATCTCCTAGTGATGTGGCTTAGCAAGACAGGAGGCGGTGTGTGCTACCCCCTCACCCTTTTATCCCTCTCCCTCCAGGGAGAGGGGGATAATGATGGCCCCTTCCGGGGCCTCAACAACGGAGCCGGCGATGGGAGCGCTTGACGGCAGAGTCGCCATTGTGACCGGCGGATCAGGCGCCGTCGGCAGCGCCATCTCTATGGCGCTCGCGGCCGAGGGGGCGAGGATCGTCGTCCACTACGGAACCCACCGCGATGCGGCCGAAACGGTCGTGGGCGCCATCAGCGAGCGCGGTGGTGTGGCCAAAAGCATACAGGCAGATCTGGCCGTCCCTGCCGGCGCACCGCGAGTCGTCGCGGCAGCGTTGGAGGTCTTCGGGCGGATCGATATTCTGGTGAACAACGCCGGCATGATCCGCGATACGCTGATCCTGCGCATGAAAGATGAGGACTGGCAGGCCGTGCTCGACACGAACCTCAGCAGCGCCTTCTACTGCACCCGGGCTATATTACGGGAATTCGTGCGTCAGCATGGCGGCCGGATCATCAACATCGCATCGATCGTGGCGGAGATCGGAAATCCCGGGCAGGCCAACTACGTGGCGGCCAAGGCAGGCATGATCGGGCTGACCAAGGCCGTGGCCCGCGAGGTCGCCTCGCGCGGGATCACCGTGAACGCGGTGGCTCCGGGATTCATCGAAGCCGGGATGACCGATCGGCTCTCACCCGATCAGGTGAAAGTTCTTCTGGAGCAGGTCCCCCTGGGGCGGGCAGGGAAACCTGAGGAAGTAGCCGCCGCGGTGGTCTTCCTCGCCTCTGACGACGCATCGTACATCACCGGACAGGTCCTGAATGTGGACGGCGGACTGGTCATGCGCTGACATGGCTGGGGTATGATATCGGCGGTGCGGTAGACTGACACGGGGGTGGGAAGCTCGATGGCATCCATCTTTGATCGCGTCAAAAACATCGTCGTGGAACAACTCGGGGTAGCGGCTGATGAAGTCTCCCCTGGGTCCTCGTTTGTGGATGATCTCGGCGCCGACTCGCTCGACGTGGTGGAGCTCGTGATGGCTCTGGAAGAGGAGTTCGGCGTTGAGATCCCGGACGAGGATGCCGAGAAGATTGCCACTGTGGGCGAGGCGGTGAAATACGTCGAAGCCCACATGGGCGAGCACGCCACTGAGTAGCGGCAGAGGATCATCTCCGGCTCGTGAGGTGCCGCCGATGACTCGGCGCCGGGTCGTTGTGACCGGGATGGGGGTCATCACCCCCATCGGGATCGGCAAGGAGAGCTTCTGGGCGGGTCTGATGGAAGCGCGGAGCGGAGTGGGGCGGATCAGTCGCTTCGACGCCTCCGGGTACGATACGCGGATTGCGGCCGAGGTGCGCGACTTCGACCCCGCGGCCTTCATGGAAAAGAAAGAAGTCCGCCGCAACGATCGTTTCGTACAATTTGCCTACGCGGCCACGCGGCTGGCTCTGGAAGATGCCCATTTCACCATCACCGCCCAGAACGCCGGGCAGGTAGGGGTGCTGATCGGGTCCGGCATCGGCGGCGCGGAAACGTGGGAGAATCAGCATCAGATCCTGCTGGAGCGCGGCCCGGGCCGCGTCAGCCCCTTTTTTATCCCAATGATCATCGTGAACATGGCGGCAGGCATCGTTTCGATTCTCACGGGGGCGAAGGGGCCCAACAGCGCCGTGGTCACCGCGTGTGCGACCGGTGGGAACGCCGTCGGCGATGCGATGCGAATCATTCAGCGTGGCGAGGCGACGGCGATGCTGGCCGGCGGCACGGAGGCGGCAATTACGCCGTTGAGCGTGGCCGGCTTTTGCTCGATGAAAGCGATGTCCACGCGCAACGACGAGCCCGCCAAGGCGTCCCGGCCGTTTGATGCTAAGCGCGACGGATTCGTGATGGGGGAGGGGGCCGGCATGGTCCTCCTCGAGGAACTCGAGCATGCGCTCCGGCGCGAGGCATTCATCTACGGGGAGATGGTGGGATACGGAATGAGCGGGGACGCCTACCATATCACGCAGCCGGACCCCGAGGCGGACGGCGCCACACGCAGCATGGCCAATGCGCTGCACGACGCCGCAATGGATCCCGCCGACGTGCAGTACATTAACGCCCACGGCACGAGCACCCCCTACAACGATCGGACCGAGACGCTGGCGATCAAGCGGGTCTTCGGGCCGCATGCCGGCAAGGTGGCGGTGAGCTCGACCAAGTCGATGACCGGCCACCTGTTCGGTGCCGCCGGCGCGGTGGAGCTGATCACGTGCGCCCTGGCGCTCCAACATCAGGTGCTGCCCCCCACGATCAATTACGAGTTTCCCGACCCGGAGTGCGATCTGGATTACATCCCCAACGCGCCTCGCCCAGCGGCAGTCGACGCCGCGATGTCCAATGCCTTCGGCTTTGGCGGGCACAACGCCACCCTGATCGTCCGCAGGTATGACCGGCGCTGACACGACGGCTCCCGCGCTTCCAGCGATCGATCCCGACCGAGAGGCTCAGCTCGCGGAGCTGGAGGGCAAGCTCGACGTGCGGCTGCGCGACCGCCGGTTGCTCAGTCTGGCGTTGCAGCATGGGTCGTACGGCCACGGGGGCGGCAGCCGCCGCGAGAGTTACGAGCGGCTGGAGCTGCTGGGCGACGCCGTCCTGAGTCTGGTCGTGTGCGACCATCTGTACCACCGCTATCCGGATGCCCCGGAGGGCGAACTGGCCAAGCTGCGGGCTCGAATCGTCAGCGAGCCCTGGTTGGCGCGCATCGCCCAGTCGCTGGATCTGGGACGCTACATTCTGCTCGGCAAGGGGGAGGAGAAGGCCGGCGGGCGGCACCGACCGGCGCTGCTGGCCGACGTGCTGGAGGCAGTGCTGGGGGCCGTCTACGTGGACTCCGGTTTCGGCGTGGTCCACGCCGTGGCCACCCGGCTGCTGCAGGATGCGTTCGACGAACTGGAGATGCCAAGCGAGGACTACAAGAGCACGCTTCAGGAACTGCTGCAGGAACAGGAGCGGCGCATTCCCCGCTACCGGATCAGCAGTCAGGAAGGTCCCGATCATGCCAGGATCTTCGTGGCGTCGGTTGAAGCCAGTGGCCGGATTTTGGGAGAGGGAAGAGGGTCCAGCAAGAAACAGGCAGAGCAGGCCGCAGCCCGCGAGGCGCTGCGCCATCTGGCCCGGCGTGGTCGGACGGGAGAAACCCGTGGTCAGGGGTCAGGGGCCGGGGGTCGGAGCGGAAATGTCGAGGCACGTGCCCGACCCCAGACACCTGGTCCCCGACACCCGCCTACGGGGCAGGCGGCGCGATGAAACAGATCTGGGCACCCTGGCGCCTGGAGTACGTCCAGGCAGAGAAAGCTGCGGGCTGTATCTTCTGCGCGGCGCTGGCAGATCCCGACGATAACCGCACGCTGATCGTGGCCCGCGGCCAACGCTGTTTTGTCATCATGAACCGGTTCCCGTACAATGCAGGACACGCGATGATTGTGCCCAACCGTCACCTGAGCCGGCTGGCTGATCTCGATGACCAGGAGCTGGGTGAGCTGTTCCGGTACACAGATTACTGTGTGCGGGTGCAGGAGCGCGTGTTGCGTCCGGAAGGGTACAATATCGGCATGAACCTCGGTCGAGCCGCCGGTGCGGGGATCGACGACCACTTACACATCCATGTGGTGCCGAGGTGGGTCGGAGATACCAACTTCATGCCGGTGCTGGGAGACGTGAAGGTGATTCCAGAGCATCTGCAGGCGACTCATCGCCGGCTCAGCGACGGGTTCGCCGCGGTTCTACGGGATGCTGCGGTCGCGCCGTCCGGGGGCACACGGTGAGAACCGTCGCGGAATTCATGGCGAAGTCGCTGGTCACGGCCGCCCCGGGCGAAACGGTGACGGCCGTAGCGCGCCGGCTGACCGAACACGGCATCGGGGGGCTGCCCGTGCTGGAGGCGGGGAGCACTGTGGGAATTGTCACGCTCAAAGATCTGGTAGGCCAGCCGCCGTACCGGCCGGTACGCGAGGTGATGACCCGGGACGTCGTGAGCGTGGCTCCCGCCGCGCGCATTACCGATGCGTACGCCATGATGGACGGCCGGCGGATCGGCCGGCTGCCCGTCGTGGACCACGGCGCGCTCGTCGGCATCGTCACCCGCGGGGATCTGCTCAAGGAATTGGGCCGGCTCACCGATCCGATGACCGATCTGCCCTGGTCGGGGACCCTGCGCCAGGAGGCTGCCGATCTTCTCAAAGCCGGGCGCGAGGTCTCCGTCCTGTTTATTGATCTCGATGACTTCGGCATCGTGAACAAGCTGTATGGCCACGTCGTCGGCGACCGGGTGATCAAAGCGGTGGCGCTGCTGCTGCGTGGGAAGACTGATCCCGAGAGCGATGTCATCTGCCGGTACGCCGGCGATGAGTTTGCGATTGTCACCACGCGGACGGTGGATGCCGCCACAGCCCTGGCTTTGCTGCTGCGTGAGGCCATCGTGGCCACCGAAGTACCCGGGGCTCCGCCCGGGGCGGTCAGCGCGGCAATCGGGATTGCCGGCGGCAAGCGCAGCGTCGAGCGTCACGACATCCACTATGATGCCACCGTGGACGATCTCATCACGATGGCCAGCCGCGCGTCCACCATGGCCAAACGGACGGAGTCTCGGATCCTGCACAGTTCGCAAACGCCGACCACCTCCCGCGCCGAGCCCGGGGGAGAGGACCGGGTCGCGATCCGCCGGATCGATCTGGGGATCGAGGATGGCAGGGGGACGGCAACTGTCGAACTCGAGCTCAACGGCCGCCGTGTCACCGGCCAGGCGCAGGGCTCGGTGCTTGGTTCCGGCGGCATGCGGTTGCTGGTCGACGCCACGATGAGCGCCGTGCGCCACTGGCTTCCCCAGCCGTGGGACGTGGCCGTGGAGGAGATTGCCCGGACCCCGCTCGACTCCGGCGAGGCGGTGCATATCTTGCTGGTCATGGGTTCACCGACCAGCGAAGAGCGCCATGTCCTTGGGTCTGCGCCGTACACGGCTGATCCGCATGAGGCCGTGGTCAAAGCCACGATGAAGGCCATGAACCACGTCTTGGAGCAAGCGCAACGTGCTCCGGCATAGTCGTCTGCTCTCACGGCTGCGGCCCCGCTCGGTTGCGCCCGGGCTGAGCGTCCTCCTGCTCGCCGGCGTGCTGGCGGTGGCGGGCGCACAATCGCCCCCGGTCGCCTCAGGGACCGCCGCACTCGCCCACGTGGCCACGCTCAGCCAGCAGATCGGTCCGAGGCCGGCAGGATCGCCGGCCTACATCCGCGCGACGGAGTACGTCACGGAGCAGTTTCAACGGCTGGGATATCGTGTCGAGCCGCAGGCGTTCCCATTCCAGTTCTTTGATGAGCCGTATCTGCCGATTCTGACTGTGGTGGCCCCGGTCGACCTGGTGCTTCACCCGGCGACAATGATCTACTCCACCGCCACGCCGGAAGATGGCGTGGAAGCTGAGCTGGTCGATGTCGGTCTGGGGCGAGAAGAGGACCTGCGGGGGAAACGGCTGGATGGCAAGGTGGCGTTCGCCGGACGAGGACAGATCCGCTTTTCGGAGAAGGCGTCGTCTGCTGCGGCGGCCGGGGCGTCCGCGATCATCATCTTCAACAACCAGCCGGGTCCGGCGCAGACCGGGACGCTGCTGACGCCGTCGAGAATCCCGGTCGTTATGATTCCGTATGGCGAAGGCCTGCGTCTGGGGGCGTGGCTGGCGGCTGGCCCTGTGCGTGTGCACCTCGTCATCCGGACTGTGACCGAACGGCGCTCGTCGGCCAACGTGATCGCGGTCAAACCCGGCACGAGTTCACCGCAAGAAGTCGTCGTAGTCGGCGCGCACCTGGACACCGTGCCGCCCAGCCCGGGAGCCAACGACAACGCGTCGGGAGTCGCCGCGGTGTTAGAGGTGGCCCGCCTGCTGGCGGAGGTGCCGACCGCACGCACGATCCATTTCGTGGCATTCGGTGCGGAGGAGTTGGGGCTGATCGGCTCCAGCTACTACGTGGCGAACCGGACGCTCGCCGTGACGGGGATGGTGAATCTTGATATGGTCGGGCACGGCTCGCAGGTGCTCATCTCAAACTCCGCCGGAACCGGCAGTTTGCTCGACGTCGCCGAGCGGGTGGCAGGCCGACTGGCGCTCCCGGTTCGACGTCTGCGCCTCGGCAGTAGCGACCATGAGTCGTTTGAGAGGGGGGGAGTCCCGGTGGTGTTCATCCACACCGGGGACGACGACGTCATCCATACCCCGCAGGATGTCTACGCGCGGATTGACCCGAACCTGCTGGCACAGGCCGCAGCACTGGCTGCGGCGCTCATAGTGGAGATCGCCCGCTAACCTACCCAACCTGTGTGAACGCGTCATTTCGTTGGCCGGCGTCGTATTTCCACCCGGCCGATGCGCCGGCCGATGACGGTCTCGACCGTAAACTGCAGCTCCCCCAGCGAAAAGTGGGCCCCGGGTTCGGGGATTCTTCCCAGGTGGTAGAAGATGAATCCCCCCAGCGTGTTGGCCTGCTCTCCGGCCAGGGCGATCCCGGTCAGGTCCTGAAGAGTGGCCAGATCGATCGAGGCGTCGACGATGATGCGATCTGGCTGGGTGAGATCCACGAGCGGGGGCTGTGGCCGGTATTCGCCGGGGATCTCGCCGACGATCTCTTCGAGCAGGTCTTCGATGGTGACGATGCCTGCGGTGCTGCCGTACTCCTCGAGCACGACCGCCAGCTGGGAACGGCCGTGCCGCATCTCTTCCAACAGGTCCACCACCGGTTTGGTCTCCGGGACGTACAGGACCGGCCGCACCAGCGCCGTGATCGGCGCGTCGGCGCGGCCGTCGGCGAGCTGGATCAGCAGGTCCTTGGCGTGGACGGCGCCGACGATGTGATCAAGATCCTCGCCGATGACCGGCACCCGGGTGAAGCCGCGCTGCCGGATCACGGCGACCGCTGCGCGCACCGCCGCGGTGGCAGGCACGGCGGCGATGGCGGTACGGTGCACCATCACCTCGCCGACCACGCGGTCCGTGAGGCGGAACACCCGCCGCACCAGGGACTCCTCTTCGCGTTCCAGAGTCCCGGCCCGTCGGGCCTCGCCGACCAGCATCACCAACTCCTCGCGCTGGTAGGCGACGTGCCTCCCACTTGGCGCGCGCAGTCCAAAGATGCGCAGCGATCCGTTGGCCACGGCGTTGAGCGACCAGATGAATGGTTTGAACACTCGGGAGAATGCCGCGGTCGGTGGCACCGTCACCAGGGCGGTGGGCTCGGCGCTCCACAACGCGATGCTCTTGGGGGCCAGTTCCCCGAAAATGATATGCAGGGCCGTGATCAGGCCGAAGGCCAGCGCCGCGGAGATCGTTTGCTGCGCCGCCGGTCGGAAGGTGGTGGGCAGGTCGCCCAGCAGCGGCTCGATCAGTGTGGCAACAAACGGTTCACCGATCCACCCCAGGCCCAGGCTGGCCATGGTGATGCCCAGCTGGGTGGCCGCCACGAACGGTTCGGGGTTCTCCGTGGCCCGTTGGACCAGCCGCGCTCCGCGCCGGCCCGCTCGCACCAACTGCGCGATCCGGGTGCGGCGGGCTTTGACGATGGAAAACTCCGCAGCGACGAACAGGCCGTTGGCCGCCACCAGGGCGAACACCGCGAGCAGGCGGAGCGCGATCGATGCGGACGAGAGATCCATGCGTGTCACCTCATGGAGTGAGGTTCCGCGGTGCGGAGAACGCCTCCTGGTTCGGTCTTCTGGTTCGATCCTGGTGATACCGGACGGCTCTCGGAGACGGGACCCGTAGCTCAATCACTCCTTAGCCGCCCTTCGGGGCCCGGTCCGAGG
>Ga0209761_1001225_pt1 | contig 16532 bp, 20 predicted proteins | sample GraSoi013_1_40cm_4_FD_185818 | JGI IMG/M metagenome (GOLD analysis project Ga0209761, IMG submission 185818) | Grasslands soil microbial communities from the Angelo Coastal Reserve, California, USA - Sample 09_25_2013_1_40cm (SPAdes) (version 2) | ecosystem: Environmental > Terrestrial > Soil >...
CCGCGTTGAACTCATTGACAAAATGAGCTGTCCAATCGGCAAGAACCTCATCTATTGCCACGCCGTCAGCCAATCCAAAAGTGAGGTCCAAGTCGGACCATCTGTCGCCGCCACCGCCTGCTGTAGACCCTATCATTGCGCCGGCGACTAGTCGAGGGTCTGCACGGCTCATTTGCACGAGGCGCTTGCGAACTAGATCGCGCTCCTCAACTGTGAACATGAGATATCACGCTCCTCACAGTTTCGTATATCTTGCGCGGCGTGACCCAGTCAGACTCTGACCGAGTGGGTCAAGAAAACGTGGGAAGAAAGCGGGCCAATACCCTTTGATCCAGGCCCTAGGAGAAGCTTATTGGGTCTTTGACGCGGGATTTCTTCGCTTGATGGTCACCATGACGAATGTTGCTCCTCCATACTCTGCTTCGTCCAATACTTTCAGTTGCCGTGGTATAAATCGGTAGAATCTGTAGGATCTCAACTGTTCTGCGAGTTTTTTCTCGTCTTTTTTCGTACTGGACATCCATCTCATGTAGGATGGAAACCGCTTCGCGTTTGCTCGTTCGGCTTCTCGGGCCAGTTGTCCTTCCGTTTGAGAACATGTACCGAATAGTTGTAGTCCACGGCCAGGAGCGTCCCAAGGCTGGTTGGTCCGGAAGATCGTCATTGCCATAGACGGATTCCTCGACAAGTTCCTGCAGTGACGAGACTTGGTGTCGGACAGGAAGAATATTTCCAGATCATCAAGGCCTCTGTAACAGAAATACGCTGTGTTGATGTGCGGCCGGTTACGTGGGTCCAGTGTAGCAATCGAGCAGAGTTCGCTGTCTCGCAGAATACGAATGATGCTTTTCCGCAGTCGCTGATCAGAAAGATTCCCGGCCACCGTTTTCAAGAGTCAACCAGGCTGTGCTTACTCTGTGAGTTTGAACACAAAAGAGATTGGGTGCTCTTTCAATCTGGAAAGTTTCATTGCGTGAACACTTTGTCCTCTCTGATTGACTCTTTTCTTTCTGCTATCATTGCTACGAGGGAATCGGGGATTCCGCTAAAAGGGCTAGCGGGTCGCCAATACCTACTAAGAGTACCTGCAATTGTGAATGAGAGGCACTGTCCTACACGCAGAACGATCGCTAGTTCGACTACAATCTCATCTGGCTAGCCCAATCGGGACAAAATTCACGCAGTGTTCATTTCTAAGGGCAGGCATTACTTTCTGGGATCTCACCAACTTGAAGTAGTGGCCTCCAAACCCCCAACAACAAATAGAAATTCGACCGCTCCGAACCCCCTACAACCAAACATGGTGTCCATGATTTGACTGAGCTAACCATAGAGCCTCCAGCCGTAGAAACAGCAACCCGATCTCAAGCCAGCAGAGCTGTCCTAGCTTTCATCTTCGCCACAGTCCTCTTTGATACCCTCGGATTCGGCATCATAATACCCGTCCTTCCCGGTCTGGTTGTCAGCTTCGTCCAGGGAGACCCTGCAAGAGGAGCTGAAATCTTCGGTCTCTTCGGCACAACATGGGCGCTAATGCAGTTCCTGTTCGCTCCCTTGCTAGGAGCACTTTCCGACCGTTACGGTCGACGACCAGTCCTTATTCTCTCCGCCTTCGGCCTTGGCATAGACTACATCATAATGGCTCTCGCACCCAACCTAACCTGGCTCTTCATCGGGCGAGTAGTCAGCGGCATCACAAGCGCCAGCTTCACCGTAAGCTTCGCATATGTAGCAGACACAGTTCCGGGAGAACGGCGGGCCGGCGCATACGGAATGATAGGCTCCATCTTCGGAGTAGGATTCATCATCGGACCCCTCGTCGGAGGACTATTGGCGGGAATAGGCCCACGCTTCCCATTCTGGGGCGCAGCAGCACTCTCGCTCTCAAGCGCCGCCTACGGACTGATTGTGCTGCCAGAATCCCTTCCTCTCGCGCACAGAAGCCCGGTCTCACTTCGAAAAGCTAACCCCATCGGTTCCCTATCCATGATACGCGCGCGACGGGGACTCGCGGGCTTCGTCACAGTCAATTTCCTTAACTTCCTCGCCTTCCAAGTCCTCCCCAGCGTCTACGTACTCTACGCCGCTTACAGGTACGGCTGGGGGTACGCCCTAGTCGGAACAGCACTCGCAATAGTCGGTGCCTGCAACATCATCGTCCAAGGTCTCCTCGTCCGACGCGTCGTCGCCCGGTTTGGCGAGCGCATCGCCCTACTAATCGGAATAGTCTCCGGCACAGTAGGATTCGTGATCTGGGGGCTAGCACCAAACAGCCTTGTCTTTATGAGTGCAATAATCTTCTACGCGCCCATCGGATTCGTCCAACCCGCGTTGCAAGGCCTTATGACTCGGCGAGTAAGCCCATCCGAACAAGGACAACTGCAAGGCATCAACGGAAGTCTCATGGGCCTCACCGGTGTCATCGGACCCACACTCTTCACATTGATATTCGCATTCTTCATCGGAAGCCAGGCACCCTTCAATCTTCCAGGCGCGCCCTTCTTACTCTCAGCATTCTTGATGATCGGCTCGCTCATCCTAACGGCAAAGATCACAAACGCTAGAAACCTCGCCCCACCGAGCAACGACTTCCAACCCTAACCGAACGAGCGGAGCAACCAATCTCTTTTTGTATCGATGATCTGGTAGGGAAGAGCATCTTGATGTCGTGTCGCGCCCGTGAATCCTCGCTGCGAGTGCCCTGTGACAACTGTGAAGACTCCACTTGTCAGTGTCCGATCTGCCGCGAAGCAGCCCTCACCGCACAACTATCCAAGTCAACCCGGAAACCCTCCCGGTCAAAGTGAGCAAACAGCCCTACCAACAATTTCCTCAAATAAGATCGGATAAGATGATGGAGACCCCGAAAAAGGGGTTTGAATAATTCGCGTTAACCCGCGAAATCTTGATAGGCTATGGCGCCTATGTCGCACATGATGAAACCGCTAGGCCTAGAATGGCTCCTTGAGCGAGAAGATCCTCCTATTCGACTATTTGCACTTCATGACATCTTTGGACGGTCTCCAAAAAGCAAGGAAGTGCTCGAGGCCAGAGAGCAAATCAGAAAATATTCTCCTGTACGAAAGGTTCTGAAGGCTCGGACAAAGGACGGATACTGGCCACCGAAGGAGACATGCTACTCGCCCAAGTGGACATCCACGGTTTGGCCCTTGATGCTTCTAGGCGAGATGGGGGTCACTCCGGACGAAGGCGTTAAGCGCGCCTGCGAGAAATTTCTTGACCTCCACCAGCTGGACAACGGCGCCTTCACATGTCCTAGCCCTCCGGAGGTGAAGCGCTGGGTAAGGCGGCACCCGGGGACAAAGGCCCACCGCTGGGAGGAGCCTTGCCTTACTGGCAACATGATCCGGACCCTGCTCGTGTTCGGGTACGGAGAAGACCGGAGGGTCAAGAAGGCGATTGATTGGTTGCCCGAGCATCAGCTCGACGATGGAGGCTGGAACTGCAACTATCCTGAGAAGAAAGTGAGGCACAGCAGCTTCATGTCGACAATCGAACCGCTCTGGGCCTATGCAGAGATTCCGCGTACAAAGTGGACGCGTAAGATGAAACGGTCCGCCGAGCAGGGAGCAGAGTTCTTGCTGATGCACCGAGTCTACAAGAGTGACCATCATCACTGGAAGAACAGCTTGCCATTCGCTACAGCTTTCCATTTTCCAATGTACTACTATTACGATGCCCTGCACGGTCTAAGGGTCCTCGCAAAATTGGGATACGGGGACGACGAGCGTGTTAGGGACACGGTCCACCTGATCCTATCCAAACGTTCCCCAGATGGGAAGTGGTTGTTAGAGGGAGACTGGTCTCGCGAGCCGGAGGCGCAAGAAAACAAGAGGAAGGCGCTGGTGGATGTTGAAGAGCTCTGGAGGCCAAGCAAATGGGTTACCCTGAACTGTTTCAGAGCCCTTACCGCAACTGGAGACCTGGTTATTTCGAAAAAGTAGTCTGCTCAACCCGACCGTTGAGCGGATATTCCACTAGGCAGCTCCGTGACCGATGATTACTTAGCGTTAGTCGGAGACAGAACTAAGAGTAGTTTACATTAGTCAAAGAATGTGATAAAGGCCACACATTAGCGTATTCGAGGCATGGTTCTCCGCAGAACCGCGTTACTATTTTCTCAATGCTAGTCAATAAATCCCCCTTGTAGCCAGTCTTCGGCAGCTGATCACGATGAGCGATTGGAACGTGGGGGTCATTGCTGAGTTCCGCAAGAACGATGGAAAGGTGGGTGGTAATTTCGAGGGTGCGCCGCTGTTACTTATCAATCACAAGGGAGCCCGGACCGGAAAACCGCGGACAAACCCAGTCATGTATCTCAAGGACGGCCACCGCTACCTGGTCTTCGCTTCAAAGGGAGGAGCCGACACCAACCCCGACTGGTATCACAACCTCAAGGCCCACCCCGATGTGAAAATCGAAGTCGGAAACGAAACTGTAGACGTACATGCGGAGGAAATAACCGGGGCCGAGCGCGACCGACTGTATAAGAAACAAGCCTCACTCTACCCGCAGTTTGCCCAGTATCAACAAAAGACCACGAGGACCATTCCTGTGATGGCGTTCACACCCAAGACCAGACGATAATAGCCAGAGCTCGGTGATCCTACTAGCTTCTTCCGCGTTGTTCCTTGGGCGCGGTACTGTTCGTAGCTGACCTTTTTCCATCCAGTCGACCGTCTTGTCGTCAAGCTGTTCCTGAATGGCCGCGTGAGTCATGGCTGTGGTCGGCGTAGCGCCATGCCAGTGCTTCTCACCGGTCAGGTTATCGCAGTTTGCTGTCGAGGAACTCTAATGTCCTCTTCCAGGCAAGATCCGACGCGTCGCGATTGTATTCTACGGGCCTATTCTCTTCGACAAACCAGTGTTTCGTTCCCGGGTAGAAGTGAAACGCTACTTCCCTTCCAGCCTCGCGAATCTTCTCTTCTGTAGCCCGCACATCACCAATAGGTTCCCACTCATCCTCGGGTGCAAAATGTCCGAGATATGATGCCCCCGCCTTGGAAAAATCAATCGGATACGTTCCATAGAAAACAACAACTGCTCCAACATTCTCTGGCTTCAGCGTGCTCAGTAAGAGAGACCATGCTGCGCCCATGGAAAACCCTACAACGCCAATCTTTCGTCCCGATACGGATGGTAGTGACTGGGCATAGTCTGCGGCGCCCAAGACGATCTTCTTCACTCTCTCCTCCGCCATTTTTGAGTGGAGCTCCTTCGCTTCTTCGACAGTCTTTGCCAAAGCGCCGTCGTGAAGGTCAGGAGCTAGTGCGAGAAACCCTTGAGATGCCAGCCTGTTAGCGAAGCCTTTGAAGAAGTCGTTGAGTCCCCACCAGGCATGTAGGACAAGGACTGCTCCTCGTGGCTTTTCGGGCGACGCCAGGTATCCTTTTCCTTGTCCGCCTTCTACTTTGAACTCGACCATCCTCCCCTTCATCGTCATCGAAAGTGAACTCCGAGAGAGCTTCGCGGCGAGCGGTAATCAAATCTTTGCTCGCAGAGCAGAACGGTGACGATTGAGCGAAAGTAATGTCAGGGGATCGCTTTACGTAAAAGTACCTCGCCTGGGACGACCAACATTTCCCTGTACATGTTGACTGCGTGAAGACTCCCGTGTTTCTTGGAGACTTGGCCGAAGCTCGTCCGCGTGAACCCTTCTGACGCGAACAGTGCTTCAGAAGGTTCGTTGTCCTCCTCCACGCTTGCAAATACTTCTTTCACCTTGGAGGCTTTGAAGTGCCGCAGGGCGTCTTGCAGGAGTAGTTTCCCGATCCCCTTCTTTCTGCTCGCTTTTGCAACTGCGATGTAGTACACGTAGCCGACGCTTTCCACTAGCATTTTCAGCATGACCAATCCAACTGGCTTGCCTGATGATACTGCGGTTCTGACCAGCTCGATATCTCGAAGGGTCCTCTTCGAATGCATCAGGTACCATCCTTCGAAGCTCTCCTCAAGTATCCATTCGAAGCCCGCCCTATTCCTCTTGGGGACATCTATGATCGCCATATTCTCCTGGGCTGTCATAGGCCGAAGACGCGCTCCGCGTTGAGATGGAGTATCTTCTCCTTGTCACCCTCATCCACTTCCAACCTCCTCACCAAAGCCAACGTTTCCGAGTGCTTCGTGATTGGGTAGTCGGTTCCGAAGAGGATTTTCTCGGCCCCGGCCGCAAAGTAAATGGCCTCGCTGATCTTCTTGGCAAGCCACTCCGCATACTTCTCTGCATATGGACCACCCGTCATCAGTCCGGAGATGTCCGCGTAGACCTTCGGGTGCTTGTAGATGAGCTCGGCCACATCCTCAAACCATGGATTGCCAAAGTGGCAGAGGATCATGATTAGGTCCTCCCTCTTGTTCGCCAATCCATCCAATGTCAGCGGGTGAGAGCGGGCGAGGTCTCCGGTGCTGAATGCTGTGTCTCCGGTGTGGAAGAGCACCGGGAGACCCTCTGACTCTGCATAGTCGTAGAGCCTGTCAAAGACAGAGCTTTCCGCTGACGCCTTCACATAACCCAGCCTCACCTTGAACGCCTTCACCTCCTTCCTGTTTTCCTCGGCAAGTTTGACAGCAGCTTTCACCTCTTTGGCAGTGGGCTCTACTGTAATCACTGGCGCAAGCATCCCCCCACTCCTCCTGCACAGCCTGATGACATCGTCGTTTGGAAGAGGGGCCCCTCCTTGTAGTGGCGGGCTGAGGAGCAACCCGCGCACGATCCTGTGCCCTCTCATCGTGCCCAACAGCTCATCTAGATTGTACCTTAGCCCGTTCTTCTGGGCGAAGTGATTGAGAGCGTCGTCTGGGCGTTCAGACAGGTGCGTGTGGGTGTCGATTATTTCTTGCAACCATCTCTCACTCGAAACCTGAATTCAGATGAGACTGTTCTTCGATCGTCCCTCGTAGGATAACCATACGGTTGCGGCGCCTCATCGGGTAAGATTCGAGGGTACCGCTCGTCAAATATATTCGATAGCCGTTCAGCCCCTCGTCTCAGGACAGGGGTCGACGAGGTTTGAAGGCATCCGGAACGTCTGACATTCGTATTCTGAGGAAGCCGCACACTCCCCCATGTGATTTTTGCGGAGAGGATTTTGAGGATGGAGAGGATGCTTATCGTCTTGCAAAGGGCAAAGTCCACTACTCCGTTCCCTCTTTCGTCCCGGAGACCGCGTCCATATTCTTCCACGAGGAGTGCTGGAGGAAGGTCGCTCTAGAGAGGAAGAAGGGCGCGGCGAAGCAGCCACGCCCCGAGACACAAACATAGACTCGCCAACGAATGCTAGTTCCCCACTAGAAAATAGGCATATTTCCTCGGTCTCTATTTCGAGGTCAAGAAGTCCAGGATCGCCCTGTTGACCATATCCGGTTTCTCGGACAAGAGGAAATGTGTCGCTCCCGGTATGATGCACAGTTGCGCTCCTTTGATCGACCTGAACAGCTCCAGCGTATGTTCAATAGGAATTGCCTCCCTATCCCCTGCCATCACGAGTGTAGGGGCGCTAATCTTTCCTAGTTCTTCCTTTGTGATGTTGGGTTCGTTAAGCCACAGTCTCTTCGTTTTCTCAACGACGACGGGGAAGTAATCAGGACCGTCAGGAGATGCGTCATCATAGCGTTTTACCAGAGGCGACGCAGATTTCCTAAAGGACTCGGCTGTGAGCGAGCTTATCCAGTTCAGATCCTCCTTAGACTGAGCGTTGGTATCGAAGAGCCCGCCTACAGAGACAAATCGCTTGACCATGTCCGGTCGAGAGATAGCGACAAGAAGGGCGGTGATCGCCCCATCGCTCCAGCCCACAAGGTTTACCGCTCCGAGTTTCAGCGACTCGATGAAATCTGCCGTATACGCCGCCATGGTGTCGAAGCTGAACGGTTCAGCGGTATCGGCAGTATGCCCGTGCCCGGGCCGTTCGAAGGCAACTACCTTGAAATGCTTCGCCAGTACCGGAGCCTGCGAAGCGAAATCTTCAACGGTCCCGAACCCTCCGTGCAATAGCAGCAGAGGCTCCCCGCCCCCTGATGTCTCATAATAGACTCGCGAATTCCTTATCTGGAGATGCATGGAATCGCCAAAAGCCACCGGTCTATCTAAGCTCGGCCTGGAATCAAGGGATAATGAGGCGAATCCCCGCGAGGCAGTTGGGCCGTCATGCGAGCTTTTCCATAAACATAAAGCCTGATATCTCTGACGTAGGATCAAGCAAAGGTGGCGAAGCATGTCAGTTCCTATTCGATTGGGAAAGACAGAGATTGGGACCATGTTCCTCCTTTCTTTGGTATTTCTTGCAGCTGTCCTCGCAGTTCTAGGGGTTATTTTCCAGGACAACTGGGCCAAAGGGGGAGTCGGAGCAGCAATTATCATCGCAATCCTGCTCTACTGGAACATAACCAAAGAGAGAAAGACCCTTACGCCGTAGGCCCTCAAGCTACTGGAACCTCCCATCCCCTCAACCAGCCTAGCAGCGAATTCTAGAGCCACGGCAGGCCTAACTAAGGAAATACTCCCGGCAAAGCTTCAACAATCTTAGAGAGAATTGCGGTCGTTCCACTGGTGCCTATGTGCGTCCCAGTGCTTGTTGTATCTTCCGGGACCGGTCTTCGAGTCCCCTTCGCTCGCAAGCCTCTAGTTGCATCTCAAGGGGAGGGACACGAATCGTGTATCCATTCCAATGGACGGTTTGAAGCCTAGCTCTAGCCATGGGGCCGAAGTCACTCGGTCCTCGATCATCCACCCATTTCTCCACGTCTCCAACCCACTCTATCCTTGCATCGGCAAAGGCTCTGCCAAACCATCTAGCTATCCACCCATGACTCTCTTGAACCGGTTCCACAAGCCACTCAGACATCGCCCGTCCAAGCTGCCGTGCCCCCTCGCTATCAGTGATGATGTCGAGATCCCTCGGGACCAAGTCGATCCGCCGTACAGCCAAAGCCGCGCTGCCCGCCAGCCACCAATCAACATTCTCTGCAGAGGCTCGTTGGAGGAAATTCAGCAAAGCTTTGTCCCATGGCACAGGCCTTGCACCAGCAGTTTGTAGGATCATCTCTTCCGCAGAAGAGGCAAAGCGTGCAAAGATCTTGGCCAGATGTGGCGTGTCAGTCTCGAAGGCTCGACCGAAGCCGTCGTCTGCCTCGACGAAACCGAGATCTCTGGCCGCTCTGTGGTATGACGGGTCTAGCTCGGATACGAGAAAGTACGTCTTACTGCCTGCGGTTTTCCGAATAATTCTCATCGCTTCTACTGCCTCCCAATTGCAACTGATCTTTCGTCGCTCAAAACCGCAGGCTGCAAGCTGCAGGCTCGGGTTGAGTTAGTCCTAATAATTTCTATCAATTTTGTGGCGAGAAAGTTGCCATGGTTACGGGCCGTTAAGGAATCGAAGAAAAACTCTCTTCACATATAGCAATCTAAGACGAGGTTGACTTCTTTGTGGATCGTGTCTTCTTTCTGCGATTGCGGGGTTGCTTGGGTTCTACGGGTTGCTGCGTTTGCTGGGGATTGGCTGACGGAGGTCCATTAGCTACATGTCCCAGGGTTTGCTCATGGCGAGAGCGTATTCTGACAGGAGAGATGAAAAGAAGAGACTCGGCCGAATTGCAACACCGAAACTAATCTGGACCCTCTCTGATTCTGGCTACGCAAGGCTAAATCTCCCGTTTATCCGGCGTTCGCTTGTCTTGAAGCACCCGAAGCCGGTGAAACCAGTTACTAAGTCAATGGAGAGGGATACGTGTAGATGCGGGTGTGGGTGTAAGCGCAAGGTCGTACTGGTCAAGGGAATGTACGGAGAGCGCTTCCAGCTCGCTTTTTGTCAGCCGTGCGCTGAGACCCACCAGAAGACCGGAAAGTACAGATCGGTGCCTCTCCAGGGCCCCAACAGCCAAGCCAAGTCAAAGCACTAAGAATTCAGCAATCTTTTTGTCCGGTCGCCAATCAAGATGAATTACCTGTGGGACGTAATTGTCATCTATAACCTGTCCGAAGTGTGGAACGAGTAATGTCTCAACCGCAGGATTCTGCTCCATCTGCGGCAATCCATTGGTGAGCGTTCCTTCCGGACAACCTGTCACGCCTTCGCCGCCACCCTCGATTCCCGCAACACCTGCCCCAAATCCTTACTATCAATACGCAGCCGGTTACTATGCAACCGCGCGTGCGACCGGAATAGACCGTACGAAAACCGGGCTATTGCTGCTGGTAATCGGATTCTTCCTCGGCTGGATTCCAGTTGCTGGGGCAGTCGGCGGTCTCCTCGAATTGATCGGGGCAATACTGGTAATACTGGGTCGGCACACATTCGGGCCCGAGCATGCTCGAAACGTCATATGGTCAATCATTATTTTCGTAATAGCAATAGTTGTCGCGGTTGTGGCCGTGGTCGTTGTCGTCTTTTCAGCTCTCTCGACCTTCAATCCTAACAACCCTGTCGCGCCACAGGCTTTTGCATCATCCTTCATGAACTTCACATTTGTCATAATACTAGTCGGAGCAGTGATCTTCGGTCTTGCTGAGGTCCTCTTCACCTATGCATTGCAGAAAAGCGGCGGACAATTACTTCTATGGTGCGGATATGTTTCAACCATCGCAGTGGCCTCCATCGGAGTCTTCGTACTGAACAGCATCCCATACTTGAGCAACGCACTTTCAATCGTTCCTGCACTATTCTACGGTTACGCTTACTATCTGGCAAGAGATCGGATTGTCCGCGGGGAAATTCCCGCTCCCGCGGCACCCCAGCCAGGACAAGGAACCCGCGCATCGAATATTTGACTCGTATTCGATCTAAAAGATCCGTTCAACGCCCGAATGGTCATTCTTGGTGTGGGAAATTCGTAGGTTCCGCGTTGGCCGCCTTACCCGGGTCCACGAGATGATCCTTTCTGCTTCAAAACCCTCCTGGTGTAGATGAGGACGATTACATATCCGATGGCTGTGTAGAACGTTATGTCGAGGATGAAGAAGCTCCAGTTGTAGCTCGTAGGCAGCGGACACATATTGCAGACTGGGAGAAATTCTACAGTCTTCCAGGGAAGCGGAAGGCCGTATTCCGTGGTGCCATTTCCAACGCGCCCCCAGAAACCTGTTGTCCAGGTGGTGAGGACCGCGAGCACAGGAATCACGAAGTAGAAGGCGGAGAAGCGTCTGGGTTTCACGCTTTAGCTCCCGACCCGTCCTGAAGGATCGTGGTGGGAACCACGGCGATATCCGCAGCACGAACACCGTTTGACAATAGCTCAGGCGTCACTAACGTCCTCATTTTTTTCATCTGAAAGATTCTCTCCCTCTTTTCGAGCTAGAGGTCAGCTCAGTGTGGTCATCTTCATTTTCACGCCGCGCTTCCCAAGCCGGTCTAGCACATACCGGAAGAGCTTCGGATCTTCAGCGATCTTCTCCGGCGTAATTATTCCGGTCTCCTTGATCTCCCCACGCCCCATAAGAAGAGCGGCAGAAGTGCACGGATAGGCCGTCGTCCGAGCCATCGCCGAGACCCCTGATTTTCGATCATAATGATCCAACAGCTGGTATCGCAGATGAATCCGCCTTCCACCTGATATCCCCTTCACGTCAATCCTCAAGGCCAGAAAATCCTCAGGCGACCCCTTTGACATTGCCCTGCGAAGCAGCTCTATCGACAACTGCCGCGGCTCCACCACAACATCACCAACCCTGACCGGTTTACGCTCAAAGAAGCCTAGGACCCGAAGCGTCTGCATCATATCTGCATGCCCCGGATACCTCAGCGTAAACTCGTGCATCTCTCTAGTTTTCGGATAACTTCTCGGAAGAGACCCAAGACCATCAGTCAGAAAATATTCCAATTTCCCAACTCCGGGAAAACTCGTGAGACCGCGTCCGGATAACGCCTCAACCTTCTTCCGCTTACCCTCCTCGATAACCTGCACCGGTCGCGAGTACTCGTTCACCACATCCTCAAGAGAGAAAACAATCCGATAGTTCAATGGAGGCTCAGGCTTCTCCGGAAGACCACCCACAAAGACCTCCACCGATCTCATCTGATCAAGCCTCCTCGAAGCATCACCAACACACATGTTCGTGAAACCAGGCGCCACACCACACTGAGGCACCACACGACAACCAACCTCCGTCGCCTTACTTTGAAGCAGGAAAGCATCCCGAGGAGTATACGAGATGTCCACAGTATCTCTTCCAGCTTTGACTGTTTCAGTCATCAGATCAAATCCAAGCCGGCCGGGTAGAGCACCGCAAACAAGGTCAACTTTTCCTAGAAGCGCATGGAAACGCTGCTTTTGTGATATGCTCAAGTTAACGGTCTGAACTTTCTTCGGAACCCTTTTTCTCAGGAGCTTTAGGTTGTGGGAACTGGAATCCATTGCGACTATGGAGTCAACTTCTCTCGATCCCACGAGGTCTCGCGCGATCTCCGAGCCTACCTTACCGCATCCCACCACAAGAATTTTCAAAACTAACGTATTCGAAGGAGGAGCTGCGTCCTCTTAAGCTGGACGCGTAACAAGCTCTCCATCGTTGGACTACTGATCCTTTCGAGGACGAGCTATGCTTATCAGAACAAGAAACGATCTAAGACGACGCGGACCGAAGAATGAGCATTTTTGGAGGGCCATCGAACTGTCCTATTTGTGATCGGTCTCTCGTGCCAGAGCAGGGTGAGGGTTGGAGATTGGTTGGTGGAGCGCGTCCCACGGACTGGTTTCTGACACATTGTCATAGCGACCATCAGGACTACCTGGCTTGGAAGAGGTCGAAAAGCCCACTCATCGTATTCCTCGGCATAACCACAACAATCATCCTCGATCTCTTGCTTTCCTATGCATTCTCCATCTTAGGCGTTCGACTTCCTGGTAGAACGGGAGGAGGGCTCTTCCTCCTCATGGCGTTTCCCGCCTTCCTCATCTGGCGGCCCGTCGTGGACCGATTCGGAACTCGCAGGTTCAGAGACGAGTGGCAAGCGAGAGGAGGCTTGCCCGCATCTGCTATCCCAACATCGGAATAGCGTCGTGGGAACTGTCATGATATTTTAGCGAGCAGTTCTACTGAACTCGAATCACGTATGTCTCTGAACATTTCAACTACTTGAAACAGCCTACGAGCGATGGTGTGGTAATTCTCGCCGGACGTAAGCAGAACACTGACAATGGCAGTTTTGGAATTGTGCTCTTCAACGCAGAAACTGTTGAGGAGGCACGCGAGATCATGTTGAATGATCCTGCGGTGAAGGAACAAGGTATTCCGGGCGGAACTGTTCCCTTACAAAATGGCCGTATTTGGCCCTAACAACGCCAAATGGGATTAGGAGAATATCGCTTTGACCGCGTCTGCAGCGACCCGAGGGAGAAGGGTGGCCACCTTTCTCTTCTTCAGCATTTTCGTGATAATCTTGCCTTGAAAGTCCATGTCTCCCTCGGCTTCGATCTCACCAACGTTCTCCCGTAAAACCGAGAAGAGCCGATCGAGAGTCTCATCGGATAATCCGGCGAACAGTTTCCGTGCTAGACCCATTTTTCGCAGGTCTGACCCGAATTTCTCTCTCCACTGGGTGTCATAGTCTCTTAGAAACTGTTCAGCCTCCACTCCTTTGTGGGTTGCAGCAGATGCCGCGGCAATTCCAGCAAGCTTTCCACAATAAGCTCCGATGACAATCCCTCCACCAGTTGTCTGCTTCACCTGCCCAGCTGCGTCTCCAACCACGATGAAGCCGGGAGACCAGCATCTTGCTACCGGCCCGGCGACTAGTACTGACCCAGACTTGGTCGCATCGACTGTCGCCTTCGGCCACTGCTCCTTGACAAGGTCATCAAGGAATTTCTTGACGTTACCCTTTTTCGAGGCGAGGCCTACTCTTGCGCTGTTCTTGCCGGTGGGAATGCTCCATGCGAAGAATCCAGGTGCTCTCTTGGACCCGAAGAAGAGCTCAACCAGATCCCCTTGCTCCTTCATATCGGCCAGTTCGTACTGCAGACCCGGCAGAATCTGTCCCCAATCAGGTGCCTTAAGACCAGCCTGCTCCGGTAACCTACTTCCGGCACCACTCGCATCGATGACGACTTTACTCGCAACCTTAGACCCGTCAGCGAGCGTGAGAGAATCTCCATCAGCTGTCCGTTCGAACTTTGAGGCCCGAGTCTTCGCCCGAAGCTCCACACCAGCCGCAACAGCCTGTTTCGCAAGAAACTGGTCTAATTTCAGTCTGTTCAGAATAAGTGCTACGGGATCTTTCTTTCGAACTTCTATCGATTCACCATGAGGCGGAAAGAATCTTGCACCATGGATCAGTTTCTGACTGAAACTCGAATGAGCTTCTAGTCCCAGAAGTTCTAATCCTGAGATACTCACAACACCAGAACAGTGGCTAGGCAAGCCAACTTGTGGATGCTCCTCTAGAAGTAAAACCTGGGCGTTCTTTCTCGCCGCCTCAAGCGCGGCCTCGCAGCCAGCGACACCCGCTCCGACAGTAACAATATCGTAACGATCGGAGGGGCTTCCCAATGGGAAGATCAGTCTTCGAACTCTATTCTAAGCGTCAGACTCTTCAATTCGCGCGCGAGCTTCTTAACAACCTCAAAATCCACAGGGTTCCGCCACGGCCTTCGACCGTTCAAGATAACCTTGGTCTCCCGGCTCCCATCTGGGAGCCAGATAGTGTTGATTGTTAGGATCGAGAATGGTATGAAAAGGCCCTCTAGAAAGTCTCTATCATCTCCTCCTTGGCTGAGGACCTTCACCCGTCTACCGACTCGGTCACCCAGATTCTTGGCCAGCTTGGCACCGCTCGCGAGAAACGTGTCCATCCCCCTCCTGTCGACCATAAGTGCCATGATTTCACCCGCCTCAACAGCCTTATGGAATGTAACGTTCTGGAGAGTCGGGTTCTCCTTCTCCAGTTCAGTGATACTGCGAATAACCCTGATGTCTAGGTCAGTGATCTGACCCTTCTTCAACTTCTCCTCGCACCGAGAGCAAAAGATTCCGCTCTTGACACAGAAGCTGTCCAGGATCGTCTTTACCATTGATACCTCGACCTATCCTGACGGAGCGGCAGGGTTCTTGCTGCCTGAGTTTCTCGATCCCTGGGAATCTGGCGCCCGAACAAGCGTTAACCTATCTTAGTCGATCTAAACCGACTTCTAGGCTAAGAGAATCCCTGGTTCATAAATGCATTACGCTAAGCGCTTCTGCCCCCGGTTAATTCCACCGCGCCATCGCCTTCCTAGGCACGGCTTCAACCTCGCCGTTCTCCAAACAGACTCGCCTCTTTCACAACGGCGAGACGCCTAACACCTTAGCTCTAGAAAACCGATTCGAGGACTTTCTTGACAAACTCAGCTATCGAATGACTATCGAGTACAAGGGAAGAGACATGCCACGCTCCGAAGGGAAGACCGACAATTAACATCGCTAGAAGAAAAAGAAACAACAAGGGCTATATGTCCGCCTCTTTCCAAACTGGAGGCATTATCCGAAGGCTTGCGCCAGAGAAGCTCGAAGTACCCGAGTATTTCATCCATCAACCTCCTCCAGTGCACGGTTCAGGTCTCGGCAGACCGCATTCTCTCCCTAGAGCTTTCATGATGAAGAAGGTCAAACTATCTTTCTCCTACCAGAGTTGGTGACATTGTTAGAGCTAGACTAGGGGCAGAGCCACCGTTATTGTCACAGATGCTGTCGCCGTCTGTCCATTCGCATCTGTAACCGTCAAGGTTACAGTGTAGGTTCCTGGGAGCAGGTACGAGTGGCTGACACTGGATCCGCTGCCTGTTGTCCCGTCGCCAAAGTCCCAGCTGTAGGTGTAGGGCTGAGTTCCACCGGTCGCGCTAGCGGTGAAGGTCACAGGCGCGAGGATTACTGGGTTTGAGGGAGAGTAGGAGACGCTTGCGGACGGGCGAGCGTTTACCGTTATCGTCTGAGATGATTTCGCGGTCAGACCAGCAGAGTCGTTGATTGTCAGTGCGACCGTGTAGATTCCGGCCGACTGGAACGTGTGGCTGACCGAGCTTCCTGAGGCGGTTCCACTGTCGCCAAAGCTCCATGAATAACTGTAGGGCGAAACTCCACCGGACGCCGAGCCAGTGAATGAGACGGCTTGTCCGGCGTCAGGCGAGGAGGGATTGTAAGTGAAGCTAGCTGACAGGGGTGGCGGAGGCGGGCTGCTGACTGTCACGGATTGTTGAGAGGTCATAGTCTGTTGCGGCGACCCGTTATCATTTACCGTGAGGACGACAGTGAATGTTCCTGCTGACGTGTATGTGTGGGTAACTATGGAGCCAGTAGCACTTGACCCGTCTCCAAACGTCCAGGTGAAAGAGTAGGGAGTTGTTCCGCCGCTTGCAGAAGCTGTGAAGGTGATCTGTTGGCCGGTCTGCGGTGCGGAAGGTGTAAAGGTGAAGCCAGCTGTGAGTGGAAGAGGACTAGTAACGGTGACCGACTGCTGCGAGCTAGCGGTCTGTTGAGGCGAGCTACTGTCCCTGGCCGTCAGGGTCACGGTGAAGGTTCCTGGCGAAGAATAGGCGTGGGT
>Ga0209761_1001228_pt1 | contig 16524 bp, 14 predicted proteins | sample GraSoi013_1_40cm_4_FD_185818 | JGI IMG/M metagenome (GOLD analysis project Ga0209761, IMG submission 185818) | Grasslands soil microbial communities from the Angelo Coastal Reserve, California, USA - Sample 09_25_2013_1_40cm (SPAdes) (version 2) | ecosystem: Environmental > Terrestrial > Soil >...
TCCGTGAGCCATAGGACGCGTTCCGTCGGCAAGTCGTGGGCCTGCCGCACGCGTTTCGGGTTCGTGCGGGTGATGACCAGGCCGCCGCCCCCGCCACCGAGGAAATCCGTCAAGAGGCGGAACGCCCGTGCGGGTCGCTCCTCCTCTATCAGGTAGCTGCGGCCTGGTGTAAGTTCGTGGGTTGCCGTCGCCGAGCTCGGCGGACGGTCGGCCCGCTCGTCCGCGATCCGCTCATGCAGCGGTTGCGGGATCGGTTCCGCGGTCGGTTCCGCGGTCGCACCGGACAAGACTTCGCGGGCGAGATCCTGGGTGAGCGGGCGATGCATCAACGACGAGAACGCCACGACCCGATTGAAGGCCCCACCGAGCTCTCGGACGTTGTTCGCCACGAGGTTCGCGATGCACGTCAGCACTTCCCCCTCGATGGCGATGTTCTCGTCGCGGGCGCGACGCTCGAGGATGGTCACCCGCATCAGGAGGTCCGGAGGCTCGAGGCCGGCGACGAGCCCCGATTCGAAACGCGAGATCAGGCGCTCATCGAGGTTCGGGATCGCCTTCGGGGCGCGGTCGCTCGCCAGGACGATTTGCTTCTGCGTGTCGTGCAAATCATTGAACGTGTGGAACAGTTCCTCGTGAACCTCCGGCATGCCACTCAGGAACTGGATGTCATCGATCAGGAGGCAATCCATGCCGCGCATGCGCTCCCGGAACGCGGACAAGGTGCCGACCTCCTTCGCGTTGGCGAGGCTCGACGCGAACGTTTCGCAGGTCAGGTACAGCACTTTCGATTCCTTCGCATGGGACACGACATAGTTCCCGATCGCATGGAGGAGATGGGTCTTCCCGAGGCCCGGGCCAGACGTGATGAGGAGCGGATTGTACTCCTTGGCCGGCTGCTTCGCGACCGCGACCGCGGCGCCGTGGGCGAACCGGTTGCTCTCCCCGACGATGAACGACTCGAACGTGTACGTCTGGACGAGATTCGTCGCCGCATCCCGCGCGGGCGGCGATTCTTCGAGGACCTTCCGCGCGACGTCTTCGGTCGAGTATGGACCGGCCTCGGGCCGCAGGGCCTGCTGCTGTTTCATCACGAGATCCAGGACCTTTCTGGTGCGCTCTTGCGAGTCTCGCCCTCGCTCCAGCTCGACCTGGCGACGCGCTTCGATCTGGCGCAGGCTCTCCACCGCATCCCGGAGGCTCTCGACCTCCGTGTCGATGTCGGGGTGTCTCACGGGGTCCTTGAGTCTCTCCCGGAGAATCGCGGCTCGGGATTCGAATCCGGAAACATCGAGGCCGGCCAACATCTCGCCGACGGCTTCGGCCTTCTTCACGCCGTCGCGCATCGCGACGACGGACGCCGCGAGGATCGACGGTTCCGCATCCAGGTTCGATTCGACGGAGGAGATGTCGTACCCTTTGTCCTTCCACGCGCGGATCTGCTTCTCGACTTCCGACCGTTCCATCGTCTGCGGGATCTTGGTCTTCTTGACGACCTTCGCGGGCCGTTCGAGGATCGAGTCCGCGTATTCTCTGACCAAGCCGTCCATGTCCACTCGGGCGTGGAGCTCCACGATGCACGACTCGTCGTACGAGTCCTGCCACACTTTCTTCAGCGCGCTCCGCCCGCGGTCTTGTGTGCCGTCCCGATGGTACAGGCTGGCCTCGGGGTTCCCGCCTCGGAGGAGGACGATTCCCTCGGACCGTTTCCCGCTCCCGCCCCGAACCGTCCGGACGTAGCCCGAGAATGAGTACTTCTTCAGATCGAGCAAGAGCTGCTTGAGCGCGTTGGGACCGCCCCGCGTGGTACGGATGAGTTTTCCCTCTGGAAGGAGGAGGTCCTGCGGCGTAGAGGTCCCTCGGTGGCGACGGCCCATTCCCGGGGCCCCTCTAAAAAGGTTCCAACCTAGTTTCCTCGTTTGAGAACCGTGAGGCATCCGCCGCGGCGGTCGACGCGCACTCGCGATGCGAAAGGACTATTATGCTCCGGGATTTTGCGTCGTATGCCGATGGCCCGGGACTTCTTCACGATGGATGATTTTGACCTCTCGGGCCGCACGGTCCTCCTGCGAGTGGACATCAACTCTCCGATCGACCCGGCGACCGGCGAACTCCTGAACGATGCGAGGATCCGGGAGCACCTGCTCACGATCCGGGAGCTGCGAGGGGCGAAGGTCGCGTTGCTCGCGCACCAGTCGCGACCGGGAAAGGACGACTTCACGACCCTCGAGGTGCACGCGGAGCGGATCGGCGCACTCCTGGGACATACCGTGCGGTACGTGCCGAGTCTCTTCGGCCGGCCCGCGATCGAGGCGATCGAGTCGATGCATGTCGGGGACGTCATCGTACTCGAGAACACCCGCTTCTATTCGGAGGAAGACGCGCTCGCGGACACGAAGCTCGAGAAGATGGCCAAGACCCACATCGTGAGCCGACTCGCGCCCCACGCAGACTTCTTCGTCCTCGATGCGTTCGCCGCAGCCCACCGGGCGCAGCCGAGCCTCGTCGGGTTCTGTGAGGTGCTGCCCTCCCTCGCGGGTCGCGTGATGGAGCGCGAGCTGACGATGCTCACCCAGGCGGTCCAGCAGCCCGAGCGACCGAAGATCGCGTTGCTCGGAGGCGTGAAGGCCGACGACTCGATCGCGGTCGCGCGGCACATGCTCGAGAATGACGTCGTGGACAGCGTCCTCACGTCCGGGGGCGTCGCGAACCTATTCCTCGATGCCGCGGGGATCGACCCCGGTAAGCCGACGACCGACTTCATGCGCCGGGAGGTCGAAGACTACGAGGCGCACCGGGCGATGTGCAAAGAACTCCTCGCGCTTTTTCCCGGACGGATCCTGCGGCCCATGGACGTGGTCCTGAATGACGACGGCGTGCGGAAGCCCGTCCCGGTGTCCGATCTCCCGGCGAAATGGCAGGTGTACGACATCGGACTGGACACGATCGCCCATTACGTCGACGAAATCCGCCGCGCAAAGACGATCTTCGTCAACGGTCCGGCGGGCGTATTCGAACTCGAGCCGTTCTCGGTCGGCACCCGCGAGCTGCTCACCGCGGTCGCAGAGGCGGACGGCTTCTCGATCGTCGGCGGCGGACACACCGTCGCCGCGGTCGAACAATTCGGCCTGGCGGATCGGATCGATCACGTGAGCACGGGAGGCGGAGCCCTCATCAACTTCCTTGCGGGGAGAGAACTCCCGCTCGTCGCCGCGCTCAATCATTCGTTCAAGAAGTTCGCGAAGACCAAGAAATAGGCGGCCGGTCGCCGGCCGGTTCGCGAATCCGATATATACGCGGAGGCTTTGGCCTCCCGATGGTCCGTCTGCGCAGGCCGCCGGAATGGGGCGTCGAACCCGTGCCGCCGGCGTTGCGGGTCCTGCGAACCTTCGACCTGTTCGTGTTGTGGTCGAGCCTTGGCGTCGGGCTCCTCGTCCTCGCCGCGGGGACGCTCCTCATCGGTGTTGGCGGCTTTGGGTTCGGCCTGACGCTGGCCGAGTCCGCGGTGGTCGCCTTGGTCGGTTCCGTCCTGGGGAGCGTGATGCTCGCGGCCGCGGCGCACCACGGAAGCCGGGCGGGCGTTCCGACGATGGTCAGCCTGCGTCCCATCCTCGGTCGAACGGGGTCGTACATCCCGACGGCCTTGAACGTGTTCCAGCTCCTCGGCTGGGCCGCGTTCGAACTCCTCGTCATGGGGATCGCGGCGGCGACGCTCGCCGGGGACATCTTCGGGCCGTCGACTGCGGCGCTCTTCATCCCGATCTTCGGCGTGGTCGTCGCGGCCCTTGCCCTCGGAGGCCCGCTCGCGGTCATCCGCGCGTGGCTCGAACGGTTCGCGATCTGGCTCGTCTACGCTTCGACAGCCGCGATCGCAATCGCGCTCGTCCTGAAGGGTCCCGACCTCGGCGCGCGGTACGCACCGTTCTCGGGGACCACCTCCCTGCTCCTGGCCCTCGACCTCGTGATCGCGATGCCGGTCTCTTGGTGGCCGCTGATCTCGGACTACAACCGATTCGCGCGATCCTCGAAAGACTCGATGATCGGGACTGCCGCGGGGTACACGATTGCGAACACCGTGTTCTACGTGCTCGGAGCCGGGCTGATGGCCCTTGGGATCGCCTTCGGTCAGCCGAACTTTCTGGCGGTCATCGGCTTACTCGGCCTCGGCGCGTTCCCCCTTCTCATCATCCTCGTCGACGAAACGGATAACGCCTTCGCGAACGTCTACTCGACCGCGGTTTCGGTCCAGAATCTGACGCCGAAGCGACGCCAGGCGACGTTCATCATCGCCGCGACGGTGATCGCGATGGCCGGGGCCGCGTTCCTCTGGAGCCGCGGCGAAGGGATCGGCGGCGGATACGAAGGGTTCCTGTTCCTAATCGGCGGGCTGTTCGTGCCCCTCCTCGGAGTCGTCATCGCGGATTCCTTCGTCGTGCGTCGCCGGAGGTACGCCCCGGCGGACTTCTTCGAGGCCGCTCCGCGGTGGCGATGGCCCGCGTTCGCGAGCTGGATTCCGGGCATCGCCCTGTACTTTGTCATCGTCGTCTTTGGCCTCCCGATTGGCGCCACCGTTCCCTCGTTCGCCTTGGCTGCCGGGCTTCATGTCGTACTTTCGAGAGTCGAGTCAGCGCTGACGAGGCCGACCTCGGTGGCCACGAGCGGCGACCCATGAGTACGGAACGGTCGAGGCCCTATGACTCCCAAGCCACGACGACCTGCGGAAGTGGCACAACGGTCCCGTCATTCCGGGTGTACCTCGTCAAAGTGTCATCCGTGAAGATGATCGCCGCCTTACCGTCCAGTGGGTTGATCGCGACCTCGAACAGGTCGAGCAAGTTCCGAGTGCCTCTCGCGCAGCCGGTGCCGTTCGTGCAAATCACGCCGACATGGTTCGGCTGGGCGGACACGGCGGTCTGCGTGAACTGCGAACCGTCGTCGGTCGTCTGGGCCATGTACGTGTTCCACACCGCGGTCGGGTTGTCCTTGCTCGATGCGGTCGTGCCATAGTACACGATGTCGACCTTGCCGCCGAACGCCGCGACCCACGGGAACACGGCCGTCGCCGCAGGACCGGTGTTCACCGCGACCGCAGAACTCCAGGTCGACCCGTGGTCGGAGGACGCCGCGAACCAGACCGTGTGAGCATCCGACCAGGCCGCATACATCTTCCCGTTCGTCGGATCGATCGCGAGGGCCGGGAATACGTTGTTCAGCGCGGTGTTGACCGCCGCGTGGTACACGATCGTCGGGACCCATGTCAAGCCCTTGTCCAAGCTCCTGGACACGACAATGTTGTTGAAGTTGGCGTTCGTGCCCTTCTGGAGGCCGCCCTGACCCGCCGCGTATACGACGAACACAGAGTGGGTCGTCGGGTCCGCGACGATCGGGCCTTGGTCGTTGTTGAACGTAGACATCCCGGTGAGGCCATCGTGGCCTGGAATCGGATCGCGAACCCGAGTCCAGGTGAAGCCGTCATCGTCCGATCGCTGCACGTGAATCAATGTGCTCGAGCCGCTATCGTGATACGAGATGTAGACCGTCGCACCGTCGGAGGTGATCCACTGTCGGTCCGCTTGGGTCGTGTCGATGATCTGCGCCTTGCAGTTGGCGAAGTTATTGGATGTATCCGCATTTGGGCATGTAATCGCGGAGACTCCAAGGCGGGCTGCGGTGAACCGCGGGTTGACCAAAGCGACCAGGCTCGTGAAGTGAAGGGTACCGGTTGACCCGATGTCCACGTCGGCGTCCTCGCCCCCAAGCTGTCCCGATGCAATGCCGTTGTCAGGGATTCCTTGGTAGCCGGGGGGCCCACCGAACGAAGTCTTCCACACATTTGTTCCGAAAGTTATCCAGGAGAGTGAAGTGAAGACCGCGGTCCCGCCCGGACCGATCGTCACGGCAGGCTCGCTACTTCCGCTGGCCAACACCAACGCGGTATTCGAGAACGTGATCCCCGAGGCGCTCCCGGACGGCTTCCCTGCGACGACCGTCGAGCTGAACATGCTCAGAGCGATCGCTACCGCCATCAACCCAATGAGACCGTACCGCATACGACGCCTTCCTCCGGACTAACGCAGCCAAGGGGAGTATCCGTCAAATAGCTTTCGCGAAGAGTAGAATGTCCGTGGAACCGTCGTTTCACGTTATCAGAAGTGAGACCGCGTAATGCCGATTCGGATGGTAACCTTGCCAACGCGCGTTCCAGGCCTCCAATCCCGGCCTGGACGTCAGAGCGCGACTAACTGGATGCGATGCGTGAAGCCCCACTCGGTCAGGGCGCGTTGAACGGTGGGCTCGCAGGCTTTCGGGACCCCGAGGACGAGCTTGTACTCAGACGGGAGGCTCCCACAATAGCTCAGCAACTCGTCTTTCGTATCGGATGTAGCGAAATCCTCGCAGAGCTTTGCTTCTCCGTACACGGTCTTGGCGAAGTAATCCGCCTGAACATCCGGCACCATGTCGGCAACCGGATCCGCGGGACTCTTGACATTCGAGAGCCCCTGAGTCGTGAACCAAGTGGCCAGAGTTTTTCGCATGCGTTCATGCTCCGCACTCTCGGTTTTCCCAACCATACGGCCGACAAGCCAACGGCTCCGGCATAAAGGTATCCCGGGGCGCGCCGACACAGACTTCACTCATCGCGGACCGTCCGCGAAATCATGGCGTTGTCAATCGTCAGGGAAGCCACCGGGAGTGTGTGGGTGCGAGCGGAACGTCTTGACCGGAATCGGGCCCTTCGAATTCGCTCCATGGGCCGAACTTATTACCTGCCCGCTCGATAGAGCCGTCGGTCCATGAGCGCGCGAGGAGGCACCGTCTCCGGACTGGGGAAGACGAGGGTCGAGGCCCTGACGGATGGCATCTTCGGAGCCGTGATGACGGTCCTCGGACTCAGCCTGACCATCCCGTACATCACGGGCCCGGCAAATCAACAGCTCCCGGCCCTTGAGGACATCGTGACGGGAGTCCTGACGTACGCGCTCAGCTTCGTCACGGTCGGGGTCTTCTGGGTCGGTCATCATGTTGGATTCCAAATCGTGAAGCGCACGGATCGGACGTTCATCTGGCTCAACAATACCTTCCTCCTGTTCATCGGCCTGCTCCCGCTCACGACGGCCCTCCTGGGACACCACCCGTTCCAGCAGGTGACCATCGTGGCCTACGGGCTCAACCTCCTCGCGATCCAGATTTTCATGTTCCTGACGATCTGGTACGCCACGCTCCATCATCATCTCGTGGAAGCGGGCCTCAACGACCGCTTCATCTGGCTGGCTCGGCGCCGGATGCTCATGGGACCCGGCTTCTCCGCGGCGGCCATCCTCCTCTCCTTCCTCAACCCCGTCTTCAGCCTTGGGGCCTACGTGCTCTATCCCGTGTTCTTCATCACGCCCGGTCGAATCGATCGACTCTGGCGGCGCCAAGAAGTGAAGTAGGACCGATCGGCCGTGCGCCACGGAAACAACGGATCGAAAGGCCACCGCGGGCATTCGAACCGCGGATGCCTTCCGTAAAAGTGGGGAGCCGCCAGAGGGCTTCGATCCCCCGACCTGCAGTTTACGAAACTGCCGCTCTGCCGGGCTGAGCTATGGCGGCATTTGCGCGATCGCCTTCGTACAGGGCGGTCAGGCGGAGGATCCGCTCCAACCGGCTGAGCTACGGTGGCGCGAGCGGAAGGAAAAGCTCCCACGCCATAAAGATTCCGAGGACATCCGCAGCCCGCGGACAACGTTTAAACGCGACCCCACCATCGCGCGGTGTGCAGCGCGTCTCCGGGTGGTATTACGACGGCCGCCGCTTCCGGGAGGGGACGGTGGGATGGGAAGACGACGTCGTGGTAGAGGTCCGCTCCGGGCGCGCTCGGACTCCGCTCGCAGAAGGCCTGATCGTCCCGGGAATGTGGAACGCGCACACGCACCTGGGCGACGCGGTCGTGACGCAGGAACTGAAAGGGACCCTCGAGGAGCTCGTCGCACCGCCGCGCGGTCTCAAGCATCGCGTCCTCGCGAAGGCGAAAGATGCCGCGGTGATCGCCGCGATCCGACGGGCCATGGCGACGATGGTGCGGACCGGAACCACGGGGTTCGCCGACTTCCGCGAAGGAGGGCTCAAAGGCCTCAAACTGCTCTATGCGGCGGCTGCCGCCCTGCCGATCCAAGGGATTGTCCTCGGTAGGCCGGTCGAGCTGTCATACGATCCGCGAGAGGTGGCGGCGATCCTGCGCGCATCAGACGGGATCGCGGTGAGCTCGTACATCGATTGGCCGCGTCACGCAATCGAGAAGCTCGCGGCAGACGTCCGACGGGCCAAGAAGATCTTCGCGATCCATTGCTCCGAACGATTGCGGGAAGACGTCGACGCAGTCCTCGATTTGAAGCCCGCATTCCTCGTCCACATGGTCCAAGCGACGGACGCGGACCTCGAGCGGTGCGCCGACGCGGACGTCCCGATCGTCGTATGTCCTCGCTCGAACGCGTTCTTCGGGATGACACCGGACATTCCGCGCATGCTCGGGCACGGAGTAGAGCTCCGTTTGGGGACGGACAACGCGATGATCAACACGCCGTCCCTTCTGCGAGAGATAGAATTCGCGTATCGTGTCGCCCGGATGAAAGGCGGCGTGCCGGCGCGCGAGATCTTCGAGATGGCGCTCCGCGGACATCGTCTCTCCGATCCGGACGCTCCATCCGGGATTCACGTCGGTGCCCGGGCCGACCTCGTCATCCTAGATCTTCCGGGAGGGCCGAACGGGTTTGCTTCCCTCGTGCGAGCCTCGGCGAGCGACGTCCGGCTCGTCGTCTCCGGCGGACGGCTATGGCCCGCACCGGCTCCGTCGGTCCGGGACGCGTCGATGATCCGGGGACGCCGGCGCGGCGTCGGTCGCCCGAGCCGATGAAACATCCTTGGTCCACCCCATCCTTTATCCTAAGACGCCACTTTCTGGCGCCATGGCCTCCTACGACGACGTGATGTCGTTGTCCGTCCGCCGCGGTTTCCTGTGGCCCGCGGTCGACTTGTACGGAGGTTTCGCGGGTTTCTACGACTACGGCCACAACGGCTTCCTCATGCGCCGCAGGTGGGAGGACCTCTGGACCGAGACGTTTCTCGGCTTGAGCGATAACTACTACCTCATCGACACGACAACGATCCTCCCGGAGGCGCCTCTCAAAGCCTCCGGCCACGTGGACCACTTCTCGGACCTCCTGGTCACGTGCACCCGCTGCGGGGAATCGTACCGCGGAGATCAGCTTCTCGAGGGCGCGACGCACGAAGAGCACGAAGGACTCACACCCGGAGAGCTGGACGCTCGAATCCGCGAGTTGAAAATCCGTTGCCCAAACTGCAAAGGCGAACTCGGGCCGGCGCGACCCTTCAACATGATGTTCCCGCTCGACGTCGGGCCGACCGGAGGGGATCGTGCGTACCTTCGGCCGGAGACCGCCCAAGGTGTCTACCTGAATTTCAAGCGGGAGTTCGAGGCGTTGCGCCGAAAGCTCCCGATGGGGCTCGCGATCGTCGGGCGGGCGTACCGGAACGAGATCAGCCCGCGCCAGGGCGCGTACCGCATGCGCGAATTCCTCCAGGCCGAACTCCAGATCTTCTTCGACCCTGCGACGTTCGCAGACGGGCTGCCGTTCGACGCGATCGCATCCACACCGATTCGCATCGCCTGGGCCGCAGAGAAAAACCAGCCCGGCGCCCACGACCTTCTCCCGAAGGATCTCGTCGCGCGAGATCTGCCACCCTGGTACGTCTACCACCTCGCGGCGGTCCAGCGATTCTATCTCGAGCGGCTCCAGGTCCCGCGAGAGGCATTCCGCTTTGCGGAGCTCGATGAGAAGGAGCGCGCGTTTTACAACAAGATCCACTTTGACATCCAGGTGAGTCAGGAGAGCCTCAGCGGATTCAAAGAGGTCGGCGGCGTCCATTACCGGACGGACCACGACCTGAAAGGTCACGAGGCGATGTCTCACACGAAGCAGTCCGTCACCTTCGAAGGAACGAAACTCATCCCTCATGTTCTCGAATTGTCCTTTGGCGTGGACCGCAACGTGTGGGCCCTGCTCGACCTGTCGTACAGCAAAGGCGAGCGGATCGTCTTGCGACTCCCGCCACGGCTGGCGCCGGTGAGCGTCGGCGTCTTTCCCCTTGTGAACAAGGACGGGCTCCCGGAAAAGGCCGAGGCCCTCCACGTAAGGCTGAGGAAGCGCCTCGCCGCCTTCTATGACGACTCCGGTTCAATCGGCCGACGGTACGCTCGCATGGACGAAATTGGCACGCCCTTCACCGTGACGGTGGACCACGAATCGCTCGAGGGAAAAGGGGTCACTGTCCGCGAGCGGGATTCGCAGAAGCAGATTCGTCTGACCGAGTCCGAGCTCGCCGACACGCTCACGCACCTCCTCACCGGCGACAAGACGTTCGGCGCGTGAGCGCATGGCGTCGTCACGCCAGGTCGACGCCTTGGTCCACCAGCTCGAGGCGGGGATCGCGCAAGAGATCCACGGTCGCGGCCGCGTGGCCCTCGCGTACTCCGGCGGACTCGCGAGTACTCTCATCGCAATGATCGCGCGAAAACGATGCGAGCTGGACTGCGTCGTCGCGGGCGTCGACGGATCTTCCGACGTCCTCGCCGCGAGAGCCGCGAAGTCCCATCTCGACTACCGGATCGAGGCGGTCATCCTGAGTCGCGAGGACGCGATGCGGATCCGCGCACGAATCGAGCGGTCTCACCCAAGATTGCCGCGGCGTGAAGTCCATAACCTCATCCCACTCCACGCAGCAATCGAGCGCGCAGAAGGTCGCTCCGTCCTTGCTGGATTCGGAGTGCCTCGGCCAAGCGCGGCGATGCTCGCTGCCCTTGGGCGCGCCGCGGTCGTCTGCCCTCTTCGCACTATCGCGCCCAGGATGGCTGCTCTCTCACGCCCCACGCTCCGGGCCGCGGCTACAGCCCTCGGCCTCCCGCGAGAGTGGGCTCGCGTGTCCCACCGCGCTCCGGCGGACGGCGCAGGCATCCGGGACTGGCTCCGCGGATCAAACGACGACAGACACTTATCGCTCCGTTTCAGTCCCGTTTGTGAGAATCACGAAGCCCGCGAATTTCCTTCCGATGATCGACCGTAGCAAGATTAAATAGACCCCTCACGAATGGTTGCCGTGGTCGGCGTCCGCGTGGCGGACAATCGGTTGGGGGGGCTCCAACCCGTGCAAAATCGAGCAGCGCGATTACCACGCTTCATCTTCGGCGTCGCCCTCCTTCTTCTCGCATTCACGCTCACGGCCTCCCTCGCATCGGCAGTCCCTCGCCGCTCGTATTATCAGCTCGCGGTCATCCTGAACGATTCCCATGCGCCCGACGTCGACTTCACGTTCTTGTTAGACTCGCCGTACCTGAACGATCCCGTCAACAACAGCGATGTGATGGCTCGGACGATCAGCATCACGGTGGTCTTCGGTCCCGAACTCGCCTATCTGCAGCAAGCGGGCGGTACCTACCATGAGGTCGCCCTCAACAAGATCGGGGACTGGTCTTTCTTCGCCAACACGACGGAGACGCCGCAGACCGCGAGTCCCGTCTTCACCACAGTCGCGGTCACGTTGACGTACACCGACAATTTCGATCAGAACCCTCGGACGATTTATCGGTCCCTGACCTTCGCGCTCAAGTACGTCGCGCCCCCGCCTCCCGTGAACACCGCCTGGGCGGCGGCCGCCGGCCTCGGTGCCGCGGGGGTCCTCGGCTTGGGCGTGTACGTGACGCGACGTGCGCGTCTCGAGGAGCTGTACCTCATGCACGACAGTGGAATGCTAATCCGTCACTGGTCCCGCACGCAAGGCATGGTCCACGACAGCGACATCATGAGCGGGATGCTGATCGTCCTCCAGGAATTCGTCCGGGACTCGTTCGACGATCGAGGCGGGACCCTCGAACAATTGCGCTTCGGTCAACGCCAGGTTCTGATGCTGCGCGGCCAGCACACGGTCCTCGCCGCTGTGATCGTCGGCCGATACCTGAACAACCTGCCCAGGAAACTCCAGATCGCGGTGTGGGAATTCGAACGGTCCCACTCGGACATCCTCGCGAAGTGGGATGGGGACGTGGCGCTCCTGCCGCAGGCGGATCTGATTGCGGCCCGGTTCATTCGCCCGCGGCTCCGACTTCATCCGAACTGAAGCCCGTGTATTCGCATCGCTGACATTGAGTCAGCAAGCGTTATAAGAGTGGCCCCTGCATGGAGCGAGGCCGTCATGGTCGATGACCACGTCAAGCGAAAGATCTTGCTCCTCGGCGACGGCGCCGTGGGCAAGACGAGCCTCATCCGACGCTTCGTCGTCGACAAGTTCTCGGACGATTACATCACGACGATCGGCACGAAAGTCACGAAGAAAGACTTGCGAATCGAGTCGCCCAGCAAGGCGACCGACATGACGTTCATGATCTGGGACGTCCTGGGCCAAAAGGGGTACCGGGGGATCCAGGAGAGTTCGTTCCAGGGGGCGAAAGGCGCGCTCCTGGTCTACGACGTCACGCGCCCGGAGACGGCCGAGAGCCTCCACGAGTATTGGATCCCGCATCTGCTCTCCGTCACCGACCCGATCCCGATCGTCCTCGTCGCGAACAAAGTCGACCTCGCCGATTCCCGTCGGAAGGTCCAAGAGGACCTAGACGACCTGAAGGACGTCCTCCAGGTGGACGGCTTCGTGAGCTCTGCAAAGACGGGCCTCAACGTCGAAGCGGGGTTCCTCGGACTCGCGAAGGCGATGATCGCGAAAGCGGATGCGAAGATCACGAAACGAGACGCCGTCGAAGAGACCTGGAATCCGTACATCGCGGTCACGGACCAGATCATCGTGGACTTCTGCGAGTTCATGGGAGGTCAAGAGGCCGCGATGCCGATCGCCCGCCAGCAACTCACGCGCGCGGGCATCGACGTCAAGGCACCGACGAAGGAGGGCCTGCGTCTCGCGGTCGACTACTTGGCGGAAGCGGAGTCGTCGTTCCGCAACGCCGCGGACGTCGAGGCGAGCAAGCTCCGACGGCTCGGCTGGATCAAGGAAATTTCCTGATCACAGCGGCTTGACCATGTACGGCGCCCGTAACTCGTAGCCGAGGTTGCGATAGTAACCGCGGACGCCGACTCCCGCGGTGACACGGATCGCGCGGGCATCAAATCCCTCTTGGGCCAGGCGCTCGCACTGGTGCACGAGCCGACGACCGAACCCGCGATGTTGCCAGCGGTCGTGCGCCGCTTCATGGATCCTCACCATGGGACCGAACACCTTCAGCTCGCGGACCGTCGCGCCGGCCGTGTCGATCCGAAGACGCGCGTACGCAACGAGCACATCGAGCCCGGGGTCTTCGAGGCTGAGGAATACCTCGCGTCCTCCAGAGGATTCGTAGTCGGACCGCAACAATGTCAGGGCTTCCGGACGTGGCTCGATCTCGCGGAATCCGACTTCGCGACACCGGACGCACACACACCTCAGGCCGCTCGCACGAAGTCGTTCCCTTGCGAGGAGGCGGAGGTCCCCCTTCTTCGGTCCATCTTGGATTTCCGGCGCACCGATCTCTCGCTGCACGCGCTGGATCCGGCACCACCGCGGGACGATCGCCTTCACGCGGGCGATCAGCTCGACGGCCTCCTCCGTCGTGAGCGGCGTGTAGCGGCCAGATTTCCATTGCCCGTAAAGGGCGGTCCCGGGCAGGACGAGCGTCGGATAGATCTTGAGAAAGTCCGGGCGGTAGTCCGGATCGTCGAACAACGTCCGGAACGACTCGAAGTCGCGGTCGCAGTCCGATCCCGGGAGACCCGGCATCATGTGGGCGCCGACCTTCAAGCCGGCGGCCTTCGCGCGGCCCATCGCGGCGCGGCTCTGGGAATCCGTGTGGCCGCGGTGCACCGCCTCGAGGACATCGTCGTGGGTCGACTGGATCCCCAGCTCCACGCGCGTGGTGCCGAGCGCGAGGCACGCGTCGACCTCCGACCCGAGGAAGCAGTCGGGTTTCGTCTCGATCGTCAGGCCGATGCAACGGGCCGCGGCGGTCTCGTTCGCCGCCTGGGCCGCGACGATCGAATCCGAGACGAAGCCGTTCATGGCGTCGAGGCAGCCTTTCACGAACGACTCCTGGTACTCGCGGTCGAGAGACGTGAAAGTGCCCCCGAGAACAATCAAGTCGACCTTGTCGGTCGGGTGTCCGATTTCCTGGAGAGACCGGAGACGTGCGACGATCTGTGATCCGGGATCGTAGCGGTGGGCCGACGCGCGTTGCGCCGCGGGTTCTGTGCCGAGGTACGACTGCGGTGTCCCAACCCTCGGTCCACCGGGACAGAAGGTGCACACGCCGTGGGGGCACGCATAGGGCGCGGTCATGACCGTCACGACGGCGACGCCACTCGCCGTACGGGCAGGTTTGACTCGTAGAAGGTCCACCAATTCTTCACGGAACGCGGGCGGGAGCCAACCGAGGACTTCCGAGTCGCTCGGAATCCCCGCGAGGCCGCGGGACCGCGCGACACGTCGCTTCAATTGTTGGAGCTCATCCTTCGATGTGGGCACGCGCTCTCGCAGTTCGGCGAGGAACGCCGCGAGGAACGAATCCTCTGAAGAAGCAGACAGCGCTAAGGCCAACGCTTCGGCCTCCCGAGACCTCCGCCATCGTGATCGGGAGCGGCGAGAATCAGCCGGTCTCCTCCTTCCGGGTTGCGCGCGCGGGAACCATCCGCTCCCTCCGACCGAACAGGTCCGTCGACTGTGCAAAGCCGACCACGAGTGAGGCCAGACCCGCGAACGCGAGCGCGGTGCCCGCTATGACCCCGGTGTCGAGGACCGGCGTCTGCGCCAACACGCCGATCGGGTTGAACGCCGCGCCGAGCCAATCGAGGAAGAGCGCGAACTCCAGCACCCCGAGGGTGCCGACCCCCGCCACGCCGAACGCGAGCCCACGGATCCCGGCACTGGACGCGCCCGCGGCGAGGTTCGCCCGCCAGAGCGCCGCGACCAACCCGCCGAAGAAGAGGAGCTGGCCGAAACCGGACGTCAGCGCCAGAACCTCCCTCACCTCCAAGACGGGGAGGACGACGATCTCAGCGACGCGCGCGGGATAGAGTCGCAGCAACTGGGATACGAGGTACAGCCACACCCCGAGGAATGCGAGGAACAGCCAGCCGCGGGGCGATCGGAGGCCCGTCCGCCCGATGCGAAGAGAAGCCATGAGGCCGTCATCTTCCTCCTCGGGGAAGAACCTTGGCCTCGGCGAATCCGATCAGCCGTACATCGTGCCGTGCTTCTCGACTTTCGGCGCATCCCCCGGCACTTGTTCCAGGATGTCGACCGCGAGCACGACATGCAACGGAATCAGGCGCAGCTTTCCCTTGAGCTCCTGATGGCTCTCATCGAGTTCCACGACGATCGCGTCGTCTGTCCCGATCGTCGCGTATCCCCGGAAAATGCCCTTCGTGACCTTGGTGCGGTCCCGCGTCTCCATGGACTCGATCCGGTACCGGGACCCTTTCGTAAGCGAGACGATGTCTTCGGCCAACTCCGTTACCTCCGTTGCTCGGCGAGCTTCTCGAGATGGTCGACCGTCTTGCGGTAGTTCTCCATCGCGATCTCCACGTTCGATTCGACGAAATTCCAGGCCTTCGAGAGATTGCCGTATCGGATGCGGTACCCTTTCCGGACCGAGCTGCGCTCCGTGACGTTCACCTCGTCGAGGAGGTCCATCTCCTTCAACTTGTTGATGTGCCGATAAATCGTCGCCTTCGTGGTCTTCAACTTCGCGGCGAGCTGCTCGACCGTCCAACCCTTGTCGAGGCGGCCGAGAAGGCATTCGACGAACAGCCGGTACGGGACGGAATCCCGCACGGAACTCGCGTCGGTCTTTGGATCGTACCCTTTCGGGATGTAGCCGATTTGCGTGAGGAACAGGAGCGCGACATCGTCGATGTCCTTCAGCGGCGTGAGCGGGGTGTTGCTCACGATGACGATTTCGAACGGCAGTCGGAACCCCTTCGCCTCGGTATCGGGGAGGCGTAGTTAAGGCTTCCCATTGAATATTATGCAGGATTGTGATAATAATAATGCTCAGACATCGACAATTCCGCTGTACGTGTCGATGCGAAGCCCACGCGCCCGGAGCTCTCGAACGAGCGCGTTGATGCCGATGCTGTCCGAAGCCACGTGCCCCGTCACCACCAGGTTCTTCGAACCCTCGCGCCCGAAGAGCTCCCACAACCGCCGGAGGGCCCCCGCATCGATGTGGATATAGAAAACCGTGTCGATGCCGTGCTCGAACGCCGCTCGGGCGACGGGAACCCCTCCGTTCGTCCCCGCGCCGTGGTGGACCGCCCATTTTCCGAGCGGATTATCGATCTTCCCCATGCGGACCGCGATCCTCGTCTTCGCCGCCTGGAACTCCGGAATCGTATAGAGCGTGTCGATCGCATCGCGCACTCGCGGATCCGGTTTCAACTTGGCGCGGAGCGTCTCGTCCATCACGCGTCGCCCGATCTCATCGCATGGGTTGTG
>Ga0209761_1001229_pt1 | contig 16513 bp, 16 predicted proteins | sample GraSoi013_1_40cm_4_FD_185818 | JGI IMG/M metagenome (GOLD analysis project Ga0209761, IMG submission 185818) | Grasslands soil microbial communities from the Angelo Coastal Reserve, California, USA - Sample 09_25_2013_1_40cm (SPAdes) (version 2) | ecosystem: Environmental > Terrestrial > Soil >...
GTGAGAATCGGGGCATGTTCCAGATTCGAGATCAGGGCTTGAAATGGGCGAGTCAATGGCTAGAAGCTAGTGAGATGACTGCTTGTCTCACTTGTCATCCCTCTCCTTCGCTACCTGATCCTTGACTGACTTGAAGAAATCGGTATTCTCTATTCGTCCAGCTTCCGAGCGGACAGCGTCTAGGTCAATTTTCAACCTGGCATGTGTTACCTTGCGACGTCTGAACGCGAAGAATGCAGCAACTAGTAGCAAGGCGAGTAGGGCGGCTATTATGGCGAAATAGTAGAGGGGGAAAGACGCGTTCCCGCTAGTCGTATTCTGAACAGTGATAGCTCTCGTTGCAGAACCAGTGTTGGGAGGCGTCGGAGAGTCCGATGCCGTGACGACAAGAGACCAGAGCCCACCAGTATCTGAAGGTCGAATCGTATAGGTTCCGATCCATAATCTCAAGGATGTATCGAAAACAACCGGAACTGTATCGTTGATCGTGGGCGTCCCGCTGTAGAGTAGGTAGGCTTTCACAGTGCCCGGCTGGAAAACCGTACCGTCAGGATACGTGATGTTCGCATTGAACGTAAGCTGTTGACCCACAGCGATGGTAGAGTTAGTGGTTACAATGACAGTTAGAGGGATGGTTGCTAGTAGCGGGGCGGTGGAGACTATTGTTCCGGGACCATTGTTCCCGTAAGCGTCGCTGTAAGCATGTCCCCCCAAGCTTGCCGTCCAGGTCCCCGTCTGATTATCCAAAAAGGTCTGGTAAGACGCATCGAAAGTCTGAGACGTACTATCATATGTTGCCGTCAGAGTGACGCTGTTACCACCGGATCCAGCTAGGCTCAGGAGAGCAACTCCTGTCGAGGGAATGGACCCATCTGGATAGATCGGCTGGAAGAAGAAACTCATCGTCTCAGTCCTCTGATAGACTGACTTGACGGACGTGATCGAGCTAACGATCATAATCGCAGGTCCCAGCGAGAAAGGTTGCGAATCAGCCGGATTCTTGACAGTGCTGGTTCCGGCCAAGGTGACCACGTAAGTGTCTATTGTTGCGTTCCTTGGGGTCTTCCAACTTGTCGCCACAATCCCGGTGCCCGTCGCTGGTACGATTTGGGAAAAGACGAGCGTTGAGGTGCTCTGGGTTCTGATGGTTACTGTGACACTTTCTGACGCGCTGTATCCGCTTGCCTGTATGAGCACAGTTTGTGTTCTCTGATATGAGGAACTATCCGTGATGGTGAGTATGAACGAGGTCCCAGCTATGCCTGGCGCTGCTGTGGGCCATAGTTCATCGACCTTGGCATTGTACTGGCCGACTAGCGTGTTCGATCCTTGGAATGAAGGGCCTGGGTAGACAACTATCAGAGTAAACTTGTCCTGGCCTGGTGCGGTCGTATAGTTCGCCAGAGATTGGGCGGTCTTCCCTGCGGGATCGATCACTGAGAACCTGAATCTGTATTGGGTGTTGGGGACGGCACTATTTGCCGATAGGACAAGGCTGACGGTGTTTCCCTCTGACGTTGCGGCCGGAACGGAGTTCAGAGAGAATGGAGCATCGGCATGGACTCTTGGAACCATGTTGATCGATAGAAGCGGGACAAAGACGACGAGCGCAAGCACGATGCATTGGCTGATTCGTGAGTATCGCGTGGCACGTCTTCTCCATAAGCGTCGATGACGAGCGAGGATAGTTCTGTCAGCGACTAAAGTGGGTCGTAACTTCTGGCTCTAAGTCGAAGTATCGAAGAGAGACTGAGAATTACGATTAGGGCCTGTTCGGGGCGAATCCTGAGTGTTGCGTTAGGTTGTGACAGGAACAACCTCTGTGATTGGTGCCAGAACCTGTTCCTCGGGTAGTTTGAGGTCTTTGAATGAACGCCAAAAGTAGCTGATAGCTGCGAGATAAAGAACCGTGCAGATCATGAACGGTAGTGCTAGATAGATTGAGTTCGGATTACCAGCCCCCAAGTCCATGATGTAGGCGCCGATGCCTGTGCTGATTGAGTTGGGCAGCCTCCACAGTGCAGCCACGAGGGATGAAGCAATTGATCGCTCCTCCGGAGAGACCAAACCCATCAGGAGAGAATTCTGCGCCGGGTTCGACATCATCATCAGCATGCTTCTGACGATGTAGATCGTGGACGCTGAGGCGAAGTTCGGCGAGAATGGCATAGAGAATAGGAACAGAGTTGACGAACCTTGCGTTAGAACTATCGTCCGAACGGTTCCGAATCGTCGTGCTAGCAGAGGAGTTGCAAGGTTTGCAACTCCCATAACTAGACTATTGACACCACCAAAGATGGGTCCTGTGACATCATTTGCGAGGCCGTACTTGAGATAGGCCCAGCCTGACACGAGGGGGATTACCATTCCTGCTCCAATTGCAATAGTGAAGGCGTAGATAACGTACCGAAGGATAACAGGGCGGGCTTTTCTTGGAATTATGTGGAATTCCATCTGCTCTTGCATGTGGGACTGGGACTCTGATACTCTGGTGTAGATGATGAGCGGGCCGATGAGGCTGATCGCAGCGATTCCGACGAACATGTATCTGTTGCCAGTAACCAAATCGATCTGGTACATTGATTTCATCACGGCGAGGAGGCTGGTGCTGAACCCGCCGAGTGCTGCGCTGATCGTTGCCACGAAGAATGAGAGGCCGAAGGCGCTGGTCCGTTTCAGGTTTCCTGCTTTGTCAGCTAGCATTGCTCCCCAGGAGGATGCGTACATCGCCTCGGAAAGTCCGGCCAGAACTGCGGCCCCGAACAAATGGGAAATGTTAGTGTCGATTCCGAAGATTGCTATTGCGAGACTTGCGAGTACTCCGCCTCCTACTACAAACTTCTTCTTGCCATAGCGGTCGGCTAAGCCCCCAAAAAGGAGGGTAGAGGCGGCGCTAACTACGCCGAAGGTTCCGAGGATGTAGCCTCCTGTGCTAAACGGGATGCCTTCTAGAACTAGAAAGACCTGCAGGGAGATGAAGAAGAGCCCTTCTGCCGCCCAGTTGAAGAAGCTGGAATAGATCAGGAGATTGGCTTCACGTGGTATGCCCTTGTACTCGTCAAAAATGGAGCCGATGCGCTGAAACAATGGCGAGCAACAACCCTTCTAGCTGGTTTTACAAAATTTGTCGTCGGTGGCTCTAAAAGATTAGTCTCGGACCGGCTGCTTTACGACACTTCTCCGTTGCTGAACCTTGGTCTGGAGAGACTTTCTCAGTCTCCGTGCTCCCTCTCTCTCTTCTATGATGAACTCCTCACCTGTCCATCTGTCGTAATCTAGTCCAAGCTTCTTCTTTATGACATCTTTGAGTTCAAGATCAATTTCGTATCCGATTCCCTTCCGTCCCAACTCCCTCGCGACCTTCAATGTTGTTCCTGACCCTAAGAATGGGTCCAACACAGTTTCCCCTACCATTGTGAAAAGCTTGATCAATCGCTTAGGGATTTCTTCTGGGAAGGCCGCAATTCCCTCTTCTATCCTACCTGGCATTGGAAGAACATTGGTTATGTTCCACACAGTAAGGTTCCATCCCTCGTCGTTGAGTCTGACCGTATCTATTTTGGAAGATTCCAAGACATCCTTCGGTGCCTCCTTCAAATGGCCATAGTCAAATTCGCCATTCTGGAACAACAGTATGGATTCCTGGATATTGTCCGGGTAGAAGTACATAGGATAGGGATGCTGAAGGACAACCCCGCTCCGCCTGCTGATTCTAGTGTAACCGGCCGGCTTGACCCATGTTATCTTGTCTCGATAAAGAAGACCTTCTTCCAAGAATATTCTAGTCGTATCAGCAACAAGGGGATACTTTCGCCCGCGACTGCCGTTCCCTTCCTTCACCAACATATCATCAGTAACTACCGCGCAAATTCTTCCTCTCCCTAACACTCTTCTGCTCTGAGAGGCAAAGGATCTGATTAGTCCAAGATAGTCCTCGTAGTTCGGAAAGAGGTCTGGATAATCGAAGGGGGCATTGAAGTACGGAGGAGACGTCACAATGAGGGAGACTTCAGCGTCAGCGACCTCGCTTGAGGTCATCTTTTGGAGATCTCCAAAGAAGACTCTTAGACCAGGGATTTTCTGGGAGTGCTCTCCTTCTGGACCCATGACGAAGCGACGTTAGTCTAACGGTTAGTCTCATGCATAACCTTTGTCCAGATTGAACACCTGGCACGACCGAGCTTCTACATCCCAGTACATTGTACTTACAAGCGCAAGCTCCAAGAGACAGTAGAGTCATGGCAACGATTTCATGGCGGAAGTGGGACGGTACACTCTCGACACACTGCAGATTTTCTTTCCGTGGGATGATGATCTCTATACCTATTTCAAAGAGCGTGGACTTGGCTCTGCGGGCCTAGGAAGCAAGAAGCTTCCTCTGGTTTACACTGATAATTGCGAGAGCACAGCTGGGCTGAAAGAAAGAAAACGCAAGTATGTTATCGATCCCAAGTTTTTCGGAATGACTCCCGAGGCGCTCGGATGGAAGCGAACACAACATGAAACTGAGTTTGTGATTCCGGCAGAAAAACCGGAAATAAGAATAGCCACCACTCATTTCGGCGACATCGGCGACACCGATCTCCTTTCGCTGAGCATCATAACGAGAATCGGGGGATCTGAGCAGTACCACCTCGAATATTCTAGCATGTCGGAATTCGGCAGGATATACAAGAACTGGGCAACCTTCTACTTACCATTTCGGCAAGCCAAGGACTTGGCTGATCGTCTCTCTCACTTCTCAAACACTGGTATGGAGGCTCAATTTCTCGAGGAGAGCAAACAAGCTCAACGAGAGAAATTCATCTATCTCAGCGTCGGGGTTCGGAAATACAACTTCTCATATTCTGCCCTCGATTACGCCAAGCACTTTTTCGAAACGAATGGGGTTACTGGTTCGCTTCCAAGCCTTGCCTACGACGACTCTGACGCCGTATCGAGAGATCTGATGGAACCTTTGTTGAAGATCGGTGTTATTCAGACTAAGAGCGCCGAAGGGTTTGAGGAGAGGAAGCCCCAAGTTGCAATCAAGTTGTCCCAACCCAAGATGACCACTACGAAAAGAGGGATGAGGGGAAGAGTGAAAGGAAGGATTCTCGAGAACGGTGACTCAGCAAACTTCATGATTGTCGACGCGACAGACTTCGCGATGAAGATCGGGAAAGTATGCGACATGTACCGAACCTAGATTCCTATTTTCCTTGGCCGTAAGGATTACAATGTGCGCATGATGTGTTGAGCCATGCTGGATTCCACCCAAGTTCCTATTGCACAGTCGGCTTTGCTAGTGATCGACGCGCAGGACTCGTTCAAAGTCGGTCCGCGATGGGCAAGGCGTAACAACCCAGCTTTTGAAAAGAATGTTAACGCTCTCGTCGGAGCTTATCGTGCTGCCCATCTGCCGGTCGTTTTCTTCTTACATACTGACAGCGACCAGGCGTTCAGCAAAGACAGCCCCTCGTTCAAGCTGATGGACTTTCTCAAGCCTCGGAAGGATGAGCCGGTTATGGTCAAGAACACGCGCAACTGTTTCACAAGCACGACTTTGCAGCCGTACCTGATAGAGAAAGGTGTGAGACGCGTCAGCATTACGGGTATCCAGATGGAACAGTGTTGTGAGACGACCGCGAGGATCGCGGCAGACCTCGGCTACGCAGTAGACTTTGTCACTGAAGCGACGATGACGTTTCCGATTCCGAACTGGGACAAGCCCGGCGAAGAACTCGGAGTCGACGCCATACGCGAACGGACAGAATACGCCCTACGACGACGATTCGCGCGAATTACCACAGTCAGCCAGCTACAAAAAGAATTGAAAGAGAATCCAGCCAAGTAGAAGTCTTCGAACATGGCTCCGGGCTCAGGTCGTACTTGCCGTTGCTTGTAGTCCTTCCCATGGGAAGGATTTGTGCTTCTTGTAATACTCGACGAGGCCTCCTTCCCGCATGAGTCCTCGAAGGAAGTCTGGAACCTTCAAGGCATGATACACCTTTCCATCCTTCGTCGTGACGGACCAGTCCTGAAGATTGATGGATATTTCGTCGAATTGCTTTACCTGTTTGGTTATTCCTAGGACTTCTAGGGCGGGTAGGCCGATGGCGAAGCTATTCCGATAAAATATTCTGGCGAAGCTCTCTGCGACTACTGCTGCTATTCCTGAGTACTTGATGGCTACTGGTGCTTGTTCGCGGCTGGATCCTCCTCCGAAATTTCTCCCGGCAACGAAAAGGTCGCCTGGTTTGACTTTCTTGTAGAATTCGGGGTCAAACCCGTACATGGCATACTTCGCCATTTCGACAGGGTCGTTGGTTCGGGCTTTGAACCGGAAAGGTATGATGATGTCCGTGTTCACATCGTCAGGCCAGACCCAGGTTCTGCCACGGATGATCGTGGAGGGTGCTGGGAGGCTCATAGGTATCTCCTAGGATCCGCGATATGCCCTTCCAAGGCTGATGCCGCGGCCGTCGCTGGAGATGAGAGATAGATCTTGGCGGTCGTGGCGCCCATTCGTCCCACATAGTTTCGTGGAGAGGTGGAGAGACAGGTTTCGTTCTCGCCGAGGACACCGAGGTGGGTTCCGACGCAGGCGCCGCATGTTGCGTTGGTGAACACTGCTCCTGATTCGAGAAACGTTTCCACTAGGCCATCTTGGATTGCTCTTTCGAACACGTTTCTGGAGGCCGGAGTGATTATGCAGCGGGTCCCGGCCTTGACCTTGTGGCCCTTCAGTATCTTGCCAACGACCTGTAGGTCTTCGTATCGTCCGTTGGTGGAGGAGCCGATGAAAACCTCGTCCAAATGATCGTCCCCGAATTTGCTGGCACTGCGCACTTTGCTCTCGTTCCCTGGACCCCAAACCTGGGGCTCAAGAGTCCCTAGATCGATTTCGTATTCTTCTTTGTAGTGGGCTTTGGGTCCAGCGTGGATCTCGAACATCGCTTTCCGGTTTGCCGTTTTGAAATAGTCCTGAGTTACCGGGTCGACTTCGAAGATGGAGAGTTTGCAGCCGCACTCCATCGAGTTGTTGCTTATGCAAGCCCGTGACGCGATAGAGAGGTTCTTGACCGCCGGACCCTTCCATTCCAACGACTTGTAATTGCCCCCATCTTCTCCTACCATTCCGATGAAGTGGGTTATGATATCACGGGCATAGACGCCCTTTTTGAACTGGCCAGTCAGATTGATCTTGATAGATTCTGGGACTCGGACCCATAGCTTGCCGCTCGCCCAGACAGCAGCCATCTCAGAACTACCAATACCGGTCGCAAAAGCGCCTATCGCCCCAGCCTGACAAGTGTGAGAATCAGCGCCGAAGAGAACCATACCCGGCACCACATGATTCTCGAGAAGATGCTGGTGGGATATACTGCCCTCGACGAGCCTGACGCCTTGTTGCTTGACGAACTCTCGAATCAGAATATGGAGATTGGCAACCTTCTCGTCAGGAGCAGGAAAACTATGATCTATCACAAGATGGATTTTCTTTGGGTCCCAGACCTTCTGAACACCCATCTCACGGAAGACCTTGATCGCTAATGGCCCCGTGCTATCCTGCGCCATTGCCATGTCGGCCGGCAGAACAGCGATTTCGCCCGCATGGTGAACCTTCTTGCCTCCATCGGCCTTAACACTGATGATCTTCTCAGCGAAGGTCAGCGAGTCGTCATTGAGAATGGTCTGAGACAAATTAGTTCCCGAAGACCGTAAAAACTGTCGCTATTAAAACGTGGTTTGTACGCGGCAAATCTGAATCTTAACTGTTGTTTCATCCTGTACGGGGAAGTACTTTGTAGAACCTGATTGTCTCATACAACGCGAAGATTAGGCCTGCAAAGCATAGGACGGATGCGATTAGGAAGTACGGACCTTGGCGAATCGAGAGTGTGAAGCCGACCGAGAGAAGGCTGAAAATTACGACAAAGAAGATCGTGCGTGGTACTATCCACCTTCCGCTTCTGTAGTATAGCTTTAGCACGCCAAAACTCTTCGATTTGACGTGATACGTTCCATCGTAGTCTTTACTCGCAAGCTGGTACCGGCATAACTTGTCAAGATGATGCTGGGCCAAGGTAGGACTTGAGAAGTCCAGAGCCCGCTGTGTTTCTCGAGCGGAAGACTGCTTCATTCTTAGCAAATGGAGGTAGGTCCTGAGAGTGTTGTATTCCCCTGCAACCTCCTTTTCCAACTCGGCTTCGTGTTCGTCTGCGGACATGAGCTCCAAGTCGCCCTAGCGGCCCTCACCGTGGTTGGAGCCAAGAGTTCAACGCATCAATAAGAGTGTCCGGATCAGCAGTGTTGGACATCAGTATTGATGGATAGGGTGGATTGAAACCCGAAGCGGTTTTCAGCCGATAACCGACCAGGGGAGGGTCCATGTAGGCAGGATTACGCCCTGCCACATAGGAGTAGACTCCAGTATTCTTCAAGGCGTCTAGGAACGTCGACGTTGGGCCGCCTACTGCTACTAGGCTCGCTCCCTTCAAGTAGGCGGTCCTCAGAAAAGTGAGGGTTGAGTTATCGCTTGTGCGAGTGCTAATCCAAGTACCGTCCATCATGACCAAGGAACTCGAGTTCATCTGTTGCAACGTCTCGTTTGACGTCAGCTTTGAAGGGTCCAGACTGGTCACAATGACCCCTAGACTTCTCATCCTCGAAGTCATCGAGAGGAGCAGTCCACCTGAGCTTGGTAGGTACCAGACAGTGTGAGCCAGGAGTTGGTCGATCTTGGGCGGTGCAGGGAAGTAGTAGCTTACCGCCTGAGGTGCAATAGCCGCTCCTGCTATTCCAATGATTATGGAAAGCGAGAGTAGTGCAAGGAACATACGCGTCGAATAGATCGGCAACTCGATTCCCTTCCTTCTCCCAAACTATGAGTACGGCGCGGTTGGAAGTAAACCATATTCTTGTACAAGGCTGGAAAGAACTTGTACGAACTCCCAGAGTCCTTTCGTGCTCAACTCCTCGTCGAGCCATTTCAACGATCCTTGGTCCTCTCCAACGTTACTACGAAATCGTAACCTCAACATTTGTTCCTAGGAATTCCCCTAGGCTCGTGGCTTCTTCCCTGACAAGCTGTTTTCCTGCCGAGTCTAGACGGCCGAATGGGTGGATCCTCAATTCAATGTGGCTGCTCTTCCGTCGTTGTTCCCATACTCCCCCGGCGACTCCGTTGATGAGTAGAACCGGTGCATTGCCTTCGAGCTTCCTGAAGACTCTGGTTCGATGGCTTTGAGAAACGAAAAGCTCGCGCGGGTGATAGAGCATCACATAGCAATCCCAGCTCGGAAGAAGCTTCACAGAACGAACTCTCTCAACATCGACGATTCGTTCAACGTCTTCTCTCCAAACCCATCTCTTTTGACCTTCAAACTCAACCTCTTCCAACTCGTCAGCAATGTACCCCAGTAGCATTTTCGCCTTGTCGGGACGTAGGCCCCACCAATGACCGATATCGTGATGGTTAGCTGGGCCATATGTAGAGAAGAATCGTCGGAGAAGCATCTTCCAGGCGTCGCGTCCACTGGGCTCGTCCCATTTCCCAATCCATTGATCCGGCCGGACGAATGTGACCTTAGATCCCTTGCTCGGGCCGAAGCAGAGGTATCCCTGTTCGGCTGCGGGCTGTAGGAGGTTGCCCCAGCCTGAGAGCATATGTTTGCGGAGACTGGCGCTCATCCCTAGACGCTTAACGACCTCCTCAGCGAGTTGTTCTCGAGTTAGAATCTGTCCGTCAAGTGCTTCACGAATTGCGCCGACGATTTTCTTCCTCTCTTCGACCCCAATTTCAGGTGTGAGCCGGTCTCGTTTGACGACCATCGTCGTCTTCCTCGCGGCAACGTAGACAGGCAAATCGGAGTCCGGGATTAGATGAAGGGTTCCGCGCATACACCAGGTCTTCACGAGGGAACGATGTTTCCAGAGTGCATCTTGAACATCCTGGATCGTGATGTCCTCGACCCGCGCCCAAAGTGCCAACGCCGCATAAGACAAGACCTGGGACTGGACCCCGCAGATGTCCGAGGCCACCCTTGCAAGTTGGCCCTTTTGATCTCGTTTGTTAAGATGATGTCTTGTCAGGCGCCAGGAGTTCACCTGAGACTTGGAGAGGTTTACGACCATCCCGTCTTACAATCCACGAATTGCGAATTTGTCGACGGCAATGACGCCATGCATTCTTAATAGTTCGGACAGCGTGAAGTAGAGGATAGGTTCTTCGGGGTGTTTGGGAACCATGGAAGCTGACAGGTTTCCGTATTATCGTGATCAGATTTTCGATCTTTACAATTCTCAAAAGTATCGAGAGGCTCTGGCAGTAGCATTTCAGGCCCAAGAGAAATTTCCCGAGAGACATGCGAAAACCTCCTACTGGATCGGTTGTCTCAAGTCTAGGCTTGGAGAATCAGAAGAAGCTCTTCAAACTCTAGAGAAGGCTTCGAAGGACGGCATCTGGTGGCCCGATCAAGCGCTTCTAATGGAACCTGACCTTGAACCTCTTCAAAACAGACCGGAATTCAAGGCAATAGTTGCGGAAAGTCAACGCCTCCAGCAGAGAGCTCTGTTGAGAGCCAAACCTGGGGTGATGGTTTTGACTCCGCGAACCATTTCTCCCAAAGAAGGTCAGCCTCTCATTATCGCACTCACCCCCAGGGTTGGACATCCCGGAGAATTCGCGGACCAGTGGAACGGTGCTCGAAACAGCGGGTTTCTTCTGGCTGTCCCGCATTCTTCGCAACCGATATCCTCCGAAGAATATTGCTGGGACAATACCGAGCGTTCAGAACATGACGTCGCCTGGGCCTATAAGCAGGTTCGGGACAAATACAGCATTGACCCTGACAAGGTGATAGTAGCAGGTTTCTCCCAAGGAGCCGCTCTCGCGATCCACTTGACCTTGAACCGAACATTCCCTTGTCGCGGATTTATTGCCGTGGCCGCATCGGATTGGGTCGCTCCCGAGAGCAAGCCCGCGGGCCAGCGAGAACATCCCAGTGAGGCGTTCGCGTCCTTCATTAGAACCAAAGAAGTTCGCGGCTTGAAAGGTGTCATCATCATGGGCGACAAGGACCCCTTCCTTCCCAAGGTCAAAATGCTTCTTGATGGAATGCTTGAACGGGGCTTCAATTGCAAGATTGATGTCGTGCATAACCTAGGCCACGAATTCCCATCCGATTTCGAGAAACGACTTGAATCGGCCACTCACTTCTTACTCGACTAGGTATCTGATCCTAGCTCTAGGAGGAGAATGAGAACACGCAAACCATGTTGAAAATTCGCAAGGCAAGCGTTGAAGACGTCCCGCTGATCTTGTCTTTCATTCACGAGCTGGCGGAGTATGAACGGGAACCCAGTGCCGTTCGAGCGACAGAAGACGACTTGATCAGAGATGGCTTCTCAGCGGATCCCAAGTTCAGGGTAATTATTGCAGAGTGGGATGGCAATCCTGCCGGTATGGTCTTCTTTTTCCAGAATTATTCAACGTGGCAGGGAAGGCACGGGCTCTTCGTGGAAGACCTCTTTGTCCGGCCGCAGTTCCGACGCAAAGGCATCGGCAAAGCTCTCATGGTTCATCTGGCACGAACCGCCATCGAGGAGAAGTGTTACGGGATGCGATGGGAAGTGCTCGATTGGAACACGTCCGCCATTGACGTTTATCAGCGATTTGGGGCTCGTTTCCGAGAGCACTGGCGAGTCATGCAGATCACCGGCGAAGATCTGAAACGCCTATCTCGAACAGAATTGTAATCAACCATTTCCTCTCAAGGGACATTCGCCGGGCTTCGATCGCGCCGTTGCCGATCCTTAAGTTAGTTGGACCGCATCGTAAGCAGAGCTCAGTGATGCGACTTGACAAAGAAGGTCAATTCGATCATTAATCACTCTCTGTTTCCGATTCCGGTGATAGCTCTTCTCGCGCTTTGGATATCGGTTCCCTCATTTGTCTTAGAGTACTCGCCTTTGTCGGGTGCCGCTCGGAACCAGATTGTGCAATGGGAATCTCTCGTCCTCCTGTTTCTGCCGTTGCCCGGTATCGTAGCCGCAGTTTACGGCGCTTTGACCGGAAAGTGGCGATTGGCCTTTCTGGTAGGAATTGGTCCGTATCTTCCTCTCCTCTTCCTTGGGTCGCCGAAGCCAGTAATTCTTCTCGTCATTGGTGTTCCAATGGGGTCGATAGGGATTGGAGCAGCCTTGTTTAGAGGAGGGGATATGTCGAGGACAGCCGGGTTTGCGCTCTTGGGTACTGCGTTCGCTACTTGGATTCTTGTAGTCTCAACAATAGTCTCTGGCTAAATCATCGAATAAATGAGATTGCTAGCGCGTCTCCAGCCCCGATTCCTCAGTGGATAGTTAGATTGAGGCTTCACTCAACGGATACCGGCACAGTTCTGATCCTTTCGAGTGCCTCTCCGAAATCCTTGATGAGATCCTCTGTCGCTTCGATTCCAATCGACACTCGAATCAATCCGTCTGTGATCCCGAGCTTCTTCCTGTCTTCCGGAGACATCCCAGAGTGTGAGGTGACCGCTGGTCTAGTTAGTAGGCTTTCCACCCCGCCGAGGCTAGGCGCTATGATTGGTATAGAGACGTTTTTCATGAATTGTTCTGATGCGGTCTTGCCTCCTTTTGGTTCGAAGCTGAGCATGCCGCTGAACCCGTCAAACAACTGTCCAGCACGATTGTGTTGGGGATGGCTCATCAGCCCTGGATAGTTCACCTTGGCAACCGCGTTATGATCCTCCAGAAATCTCGCAATCTTGAGAGCGCTCTCATTGTGATATCTCATGCGAAGCGCGAGTGTCTTCATGCCGCGATGTAATAGGAAGCATGCGTGCGGGTCCAAGCTTCCGCCAAGATGATCTAGTCGATGTTTGACTTTGCTGACTAGCTCCGAGCTTCCAATGACCGCTCCGGCGACAATGTCCGAGTGTCCATTCAGATATTTCGTACCGCTGTGGAGTGAGAGGTCGAACCCGTGCTCGATGGGACGGAAGTTGATCGGACTGGCGAAAGTGTTGTCGATCATGGATATGAGTCCGTGGGCTCTTGCGAATTTGACAACCGCTTTATGGTCTGCTACCTCTAGCATCGGATTCGTCATCGTCTCGACATAGATCGCCTTCGTATTGGGACGTCGCTTCTTTTCCCAAGACTCGGGATCGTTGCCATCGATAAAATCATAAGATATCCCGAACGTGTGAAGGTCTTTCGTGACAAAATCATGGGTCCCACCGTATAGGCAGTTCTGGATGAGTAGATGGTCCCCGTTATGGAGGAAGGTGAGTAGGGTGGTGGAAATTGCTGCCATCCCGCTCGCGGCGACAAGGGCGTCCTCCGCGCCTTCGACCGCGGCCAGCTTCTCGTGGAGCACCTTCGCATTTGGCGTGTTGTTTAGGCGAATATACTCGATATCATGGTAGCCTGGCTCTTTGCGGGTCTCAAACATGGCCGACTGGAAAATCGGCATACTAACAGCCCCCTGAACCCTCGGCTCCGGCTCGCCGGAATGAATCAGCTTAGTCTCAATGTGCTTGAACTTCTCTTTCATGATATAACCCAGATGGGATAATCACTCAAACTATCATCTGAAGGTAGCTAAGACCCTTCCGCCAGCTCGATCACTAAGAATCTATCACCATTGGGAAATAGGAAACCCTTAGCATCTGAGAGTCGTTACTCTATCTGTGAGTTCCCCGAATAAGTTTCGTCGGAACGACTTGAAAAAACGTCCACCCTCCCGACCGGAAAAAGTGAGCTGGCAGAAGTGGCTCGAGCACTGGGAAACATGGAATGCGATTGTCGCAGAGGTCAAGCCTCCCCAGTGTGGCCTATTCGGTTGCGACGAGAAGGTCAAGGTCCAGGGTAGGTGGAAGTGTACTGCCTGCGGCAAGATCACAGACACAGCAGTCTGAAAACTTTGGTTACTACATGGGCTCTGTGAGTTCTCCCAGCTTGTTCGTTAGCGCGTTGTTTTGTGCATTGTCGACTGGGCAGGCGATGACCGAGACGCCATTATCGGCTAGTGATCGCTTCAGTGTGGGAAGTAGATCTCCTGCTCGCTTGATCAGGTATCCTTTGCCGCCGAAGCTCTCAGCGAACTTGACAAAGTCTGGATTGCCAAAGTCGACATGCGAGTGGTGTCCGAGCTCAAGGTCCATCTCCCACTTGATCATACCATACGAGCCATCCACCCAGATCAACACCACCAACGGTATCTTTTCTCTCACAGCGGTTTCGAGTTCCATCGAGTTCATCAAGAAACCAGCGTCCCCAGCAACAGCCAGAACCTTACGGTCTGGGAAGGCAAGCTTCGCAGCAATTGCTCCTGGCAATGCGAAGGCCATTGTTGAGAGACCATTGGAGACGATGCAAGTGTTCGGCTGATAGGTCGGGTACAAGCGAGCCATCCACATCTTCACCGCGCCCGTGTCGACCAGCACGATGTCCTTCTCGCCCATCGCTGCCCGGATCTCGGCGACGATGCGCTGGGGCTTGACGGGGTAGGAGTTGTCGTTTCTTCCGATCTCAAGCTCCTCCTGTAACAGGTGTCGGATCTTCTGACCTGTCGAGTTCATTGTCGGGTTTAGCTTAGTCTCTCGGGCTAGGGCGTCAAGAGACTCCGAGATGTCGCCTTGGATGCCGACCGCTAGGTGGTAGTGAGCGTCAACCTGAGCAGGATAGCGATGGATGTGAATGATCTCTTTGTCACCCGTCGGATTGATCTTAACGGGATCAAACTCTTGCATGTCATAGCCGACACTCAGAATCACATCGGCCTGGTCGAAGCCAAAATTCGCGTAGTCGTGGACCATGAATCCTATTGTGCCTAGTGCGTTGGGATGGTTGTCCGGAAAGACTCCCTTACCCATGAACGTCGTCGCGACAGACATGTGAAGACGTTCGGAGAAGCGAACCAGCGCCTCACCGGCGTGATTACGCACGGCCCCGTGACCCGCAAGTAGGATGGGGCTCTTCGCCGCCTCTAGAACTTTCGCGGCACGCGATATCTGGGCAGGAGAGGGAGAGGTATCACGCACGACATTGATCTCGAGCGGATGATGCCCCGGAGGCACGGGCATTTTTTCGACATCTTCCGGCAATGCCAGATAGACGGCGCCGGGACGTTCGGTCTGCGCCAGCTTGAACGCCTTCCGAACCATCTCCGGCACAGCTTCCGGTCTCGGGATGAGTTCAGCCCACTTTGTGACAGGCTTGAACATGCTGACGAGGTCGATTATCTGGTGAGATTCCTTGTATATCCGGTTCAAGCCGCCCTGCGCGCTGATAGCGACCACGGGGACGCTGTCGCTGTTGGCGTCCGCGGTTCCTAGTAGGAGGTTGATCGCTCCGGGCCCGAGGGTCGCCACGCAGACTCCCGCCTGATCGGTTAGGCGGCCATAGATGTCGGCCATGAATGAGGCAGCTTGCTCGTGACGAACAAGAACGAAATGGATAGACGAATTGTTCAACGCGTCGATGAAATGAATATTTTCCTCGCCTGGGATGCCAAAGGCATACTTGACACCTTCATTCTCTAAGCATCTTACAAGAAGTTGAGCAGCAGTCTCCGATTGTTTTTCGCCAGCTTGCTCTCTCATGCTTGTCGTTTTTTTCATCAAGAATCCCAGATTTTCGACTTGGGTCGCTGGTTTGGCCGTCTGTAATTAATGCGTGCGGTCCCTCTCTGCAGGTCCGATGAATCCCACATGGCTGCGGGCTTGGTTACAATTACCGTATCTATTTTCTTCGAGGGTTGTTACGGTACGACAATGAGGCGAATCGAGACTCGCATCTTCCGCATCGACACTGAGGTAGCCGAGCAGCTCGACGAGCTCGCGCAGAAGAACAAAATTAGCGTGAACGTTATCGCAAGCCAGGCGCTCAGAAAGCATGTGGAATACGATGCCTACGCGGAAAATTTCGGCCTAGTCACCATCTCCAAGGGGCTCCTGAAGACATTCTTCAGTCTGATGTCGGAAGAGCAGGCAAGAGCCCTGGGTAGGAAATCTGGCGAACATGAAGGGGTCGCTCTCATCACTTTCTGGTTCAAGGATTTCAACCCGGAAAATGTGATCAAATCCTTGGACCGGGTAGCTTCGCACTACAATCACAATTTCGAATTCGAGTACACCCATGATGGACAAGCGTATGTTGCGGTACTCAGGCATGATTGTGGACCCCGCGCTTCAGCTTTCTATGCTGAATTCGTCAAATCGGTCTTCGCACTCCTTGACACGAGGGTTGAGCTGGAAGAAACGGAAGATCAGGTCGTCGCAAAGCTATTCGTTCGGAAGCCTGACGAGCAACTAACCGCAAGGGACGCCATTCCTGATGAGCTGAAGCTTCTATATGCTCAACCATCCCCAAGACAGGCCGTTTAGCGCAGTCAGATTCCGAACACGCTTGGGATAATTGGAGTCGCACGGGAAAAGAAGGGGCAAGGAGGTTGATGCCTCCTAGCTCTCGGTTGGGTTTTTCCTAGGGAAATATTCCTGTACCAGATGTCTGTGTTGCGATA
>Ga0209761_1001231_pt1 | contig 16500 bp, 17 predicted proteins | sample GraSoi013_1_40cm_4_FD_185818 | JGI IMG/M metagenome (GOLD analysis project Ga0209761, IMG submission 185818) | Grasslands soil microbial communities from the Angelo Coastal Reserve, California, USA - Sample 09_25_2013_1_40cm (SPAdes) (version 2) | ecosystem: Environmental > Terrestrial > Soil >...
CGAGATCATACCGCGTTCGGGACAATTACGCCTGGTTTCGGGCTTGACATGGTGCCACGGCTCGTTGAGGATGGGTAGCCAATTCCAAAAAGGAGTTGCGAGAACCAGGTATGCGAGTTGTTTTATGGGTGCTGTTACTTTTGCTGTCTCTACTTTCTACAGCCGTGCACGCGCAGTGGGTAAATTATCCTCCTCCCGGAACGCCTCTGACGCGTGACGGCAAACCCAACCTCGCCGCTCCGGCTCCCCGCACCTCAGATGGCAAGCCCGATCTCTCCGGCGTCTGGTTTCATGAGCGCACTTCCGTGGCGGAGATGAAGCGACTCTACGGCGCCATCATCGACGAGCAGATTAAAGTGGGTGTGCCGGGAATGGAAATAGGTACCCAACACAAATATGCCTTCAATATCCTCATCGACTACAAGCCGGAAGAGGTACGGATGCGGGCGGCCGCAGTCGATCCTTCGAACGTTTGCACGAAACCTCCCGGCTTCCCCCTCGCGGGTCTTCTGTCGGAGCCCCTCAAGATCGTACAGTCGCCGCGACTGACCGTGATCCTTTACGAAGTAGACAACCTGCATCGCCAAATTTTCACCGACGGCCGCAAGTTACCAAAGGAGTTCGCGTTGCCCGCGTACCTGGGTTACTCGATAGGGCATTGGGACCGCGACACCCTGGTGGTGGAAACCGCGGGGTTCAACGACAAAACCCCACTCGACGCAGTGGGCCACCCACATAGCGAATGGCTACATGTCGTAGAGCGCTTCCATCGCCGTGATTTCGGACATTTAGACGTCGAAATGACCTTCGACGATCCTGAGATGTACACGAAGCCCTTTACGATTAAAGTTCCCCACGATCTCGTTCCCGATAACGACATCTTCGAAATGTTCTGTAATGAGAACGAAAAGGACCGCCAGCACCTCAAACAGAAATAGAGAGCAGTAACTATGTATTTATCGGTCCGGCATCACTTCCCGTTAGCGTCCGGTGATGAGCCGCTCACTGAACTTTCCAATACTGCTGCACCATACCGGTTCGCGCGTTTGTGACACTAAACGAGCCGTCGGCGTTGGCGGAGAGCTTGATCCAGTGGCTCGTGGCTTCATCCAGGTTTGCTATCCGCTCGTCTGCGAAATTTTCTGCGCCTGCATTTTGCGAGCGATGCAGTTGCCATACATCCAAGCCTGGAAGGCGGTGGAGCAGTGTGAACATGTCTGCGGCTCCGCCTTTTGTGCTTCCGTTGTTGACAACGGCAATTCGAGGTTTAAATGCAGCAAACGTGGCCGGATCGGCAGCATCGGGACCGCCATGGTGGGCAACGAGGTAAGCATCAACCTCGCCGATGAGATTCATCGGACAGACAAGATCAAATAGTGGCTTGCCGGTAAGATCACCCACGTCGAGAAATCGAAATTGGCCGAACTGCAGGACGAACCCCGTGGATCGCGGGTTCTCGTAGACCTCTTGTGCAGATATTGCCGAAGCTGCACATACTGCATTCGGCTTTCGCGGCCCGAGTATCGGTTTTTCAATTACCCTTCCCGCGGAACTGACGATTACGGCATGCATATCCTTCAGCGGAATCCGGTCGCCTGCTTTCGCGACGATGTGACGGCGCGCCTTAGCGCGAGCGGCCGCATAAGCCCAGAAGGCTTCGAGTGTGCCTCGGCCCCCCTGCTCCGCTTCGGGAAGAACGTTGTCGTGGTCGATGAATGTCTCGATCGGTATCTGCGCCATAACATCGGTTACACCGCCGTCGTGATCCGCATGAAAGTGTGTGGTCAACAAATAGTCGATCCGTTTGAGACCCGCCGCGCGAACCGCGGCAACAATGCGTTGCCCATCGCGGCCTCGATTTGACGTGTCGTCGAATCCGTTCGCCGCGAAACCCGTGTCTACCAGCAGGGATTCGCCCCGCGGAGTAACGATCAGCGTCGACTGCCCTCCTTCAACATCGATGAAATAGATGTCGAGGGTTTGCGTTGCCATTGCGGCAACGGCGAATAGAGTTATTCCTGCCGCAGAAATGCAGATAGTCTTCAACACGCGCAGAAGTGTACAGCAATCATTGGATCACGGAAAAGGTGACCGCGTGTACGGCATCGCCAGAAATCGTCAAATCGTGGAGGTACACAGAAGGCACAAACGGAAGCCAAAACAGCACAAGAAACTCGTTTTTACCAGTGCGCCGCCGCGAAGCGCGAGCCCCACAGGGCGAAGCCTCGAGAGAAGCGGCGGGTGAGGGTCTCAGTATTTTGCCGCAATTTAGACCCTCACCCGACGCGCGTCAGAGTTGCTGCAGGAGTGCAATCGTGGGAGGTTCCATCACTTCAACGGACTTTTGGACAAGTGTCCAGTATCCTTCGTCTGCCATGATCTTTCCCTGAATCGCCTGAATACTCGCCAGATCCTTGGCTTCGCCGATCAAGTAGATCGTCCCCGGAGGGCCGAACTGCTGCAGGTGCACCTGGACCTTGACGTCGTGTTTGCTGTTCATGTATTCCGCGAGTCCTTTGCTGGCGGCTATGGCCTCGCGGACCTTACCCGGCTTCGCTTTGCCTACTCCAACAATTTTGTACATGTCTTTTCTCCTTTCCAATGTTGATACGAAACAGTCGCAAGTTCGGACGGAAATCAAACCGGCAATTTTCCGCTGCTGGAATGAAGGCGTTTCAACAACTGTATCTGCCCCGCGTGGTATAGATCGTGCGCAGCAATACCCGTGAGCAGATCGACATTCCGGACTTTACTTCCCGGCGCGATCATAGCCAGATCTTTAGAAGTCAATTCGCTGATCACACGCTTTAATTTTGCGTGCAAATCGAGCAATAAACGAAGGTCCGTTTTCCACTCGGCTTCCGACATGCCCGCGGAAGGCCGCACAAACCAATTCGACCCCTTTATCGGAAAGGAGCCTCGCTTTTCAGAGAGAAGCCGCCTCACCACGGCATATTTCCAATAGGCGGAATGAACCACAATTTCCCAGATGTTATGTCCCTCGCGATTCGGGCGCCATGCAGCTTCTCTAGCGGTAATTCCTTTAATCGATCCCTTGAGATTAGTGCCATGCCAGGATTTGTGATCGAAAGCTTGATCGATCATCTTGTTCAGGGTGATAAGTTCGGGACTCACGCTCGCCTCTGTTGGTGGCTCAGTTGCAACTGAATTATCTAGTCTACTGGATCGGGATTTCGGTCGTATCGGCCGAATTGTCATTCAACGCGGAGGGGTTCGATGACCAAGAGTGTCACCATTGTCTTCGCGCTGGCGGTGGGTCTCACTGTCGGCATTGCTGTGGGCGGCGGCGCCCGCTCCCCAGGGGAGATGGACTCAATAGCCGATCTTCGATATTTCTGTGATGGGAACGCGATAATTCCATCCCCGCGGCAAATTCTCCTGGCGGACTTCAAAACGCAATTCTGCACTCGGGAGCAATGGCTTTTGATGTCGATCGAGGACCTTTTGACTGTAATCGAAAATGGATTTGCCGTCGAAATCGGTAAACGCCATTTTCAGTTCTGCCATCCTCACTGGTTTGTCCGAAACATTCTTCAGATAGCCGGAAATGACATAAATCCTGTGGCGCGCAAAGTTCTCGCTTGTTGCAATACTCAGATGCGACAGCTGCAGATAAGTTTGGATCGTGGCCGTGTCCGGTATCTCCGTCAGAGGAATGCTGGAAACATTATTCCGGGCAGAGGGTGCAAGCGCCCACACGAGCAACATCGCGACAACCACAGCAATGGAAGCACTGATGATAATGATCGAACGGCGTTCACCCATATCATTTAGCCGCGGCCACTCCGCTCATGCTCCGCTGATCACCATCTTGCCGATCTTCAACGTTGGCGCCGCGATTGAGCCAACGAAGGTCACATCGTTGCCGACCATCTCAATGTTCTTGAGCATGCCCCGCAGATTTCCGGCGATGGTCACTTCCTGAACGGGATATTTAAATTCCCCGTTCTCGATCCAAATTCCTACTGCTCCACGGGAATAATCCCCCGTAACCATGTTTACTCCAAAACCGATCAATTCGACGACGTACAATCCAGTCTCTACCGAGCGAATGATTTCGTCGGGTGCATAGGTTCCTTCTTTGAGATGGAAATTCGTTGGACCAATGGTAACAACGCCCGAAGCGGCGCGACTGCCGTTTCCGGTAGGTCTCGCTCCCAATTTTCGCGCCGTGTATGCGCATTGGAGGTAATTGCGCAATACACCGCGTTCGATGATCGGTGTAGTTTGAGCTGGTATGCCTTCATCATCAAACGGGCTCGAGCCCAGCCCTGCCGGCCTTCGCGCATCATCAACAATGGTCACGTCGGAGGATGCGACCGTCTCGCCAATCTGATCGACCAGAAAAGAGCTGCGCCGGTAGATTGCACTTCCAGAAACAGCTTCGAAAATGTGATTAAGCAGAGAACGCGCGCTTAGCGGATCAAAAACAATGGGTACCTGGCAGGTTGGAATTTTGCGGGCGCCCAACCGTCGTATTGCCCGACCCGCGGCTTTCTTGCCGATTTCTTCGGGTGCCTCGAGTTGGGAACGATGCCTTCCGGCCGACATCCAATAATCCCGTTGCATACTGCTGTTGGATTTGGCGATGGGAATGCACACCAAGGCCGCGGTTGTGCCCTCGTACTCACCGAAGAAACCTGTCGTATTTGCGAGCGCGACACGTGACCGCGCATACTCGAATGACGCACCCTCGGAATTCGTGATCGCCTTGTCGGTTTCAAAAGCGGCCTTTTCCGTTCGAACGGCCAGACTGATGCGTTCATCGGGCGTGAGAGTTTCCCAGGACGGATCAAGCAGATTCAAGTCCGGAAAGTGGTTTTGAAAGAAGGCCGTTTCGGGCAGGCCGCCACTCTCGTCCTCCGAAGTTAGCCTGGCCATTTCGACCGTTTCGTCAACAAGACGCTCAACAACCGGTCCGGAAATATCGGATGTATGAGAGGTCGCCGTGCGTTGACCAAGGAAAACCCGCAGCATCAGACTGCGTGAGATGGCCTCTTTCAGAGTTTCGATTTCCGCTATCCGAACAGTTACCGAGAAAGTATCGTCCTCGCGGATCATCACATCCGCTGCGGTGGCACCGCTCTTCTTCGCGCGATCGATAACTTGTTGGGTGATGTCTTCGAGTGAGTGCGTCACTTCGAATTATTTCTCGGTACCGCCGACGGTAATTTCTCGAATCTTGATTGTCGGAAGGCCGACGCTGACAGGAATTGTTTGCCCCTCCTTACCGCAAATGCCAACTCCCTGATCGAGTTTTAGATCGTTGCCAACGGCTGTGACTTGACGAAGAACGGTTGGGCCATCACCAATCAACGTCGCACCTTTGACGGGTGCCGTAATTTGCCCGTTCTCGATCAGGTAAGCTTCGCTGGCCGTGAACACGAATTTCCCGCTGGTGATGTCGACCTGGCCGCCCCCGAAATGAACGGCATACAAGCCCTTCGTTACAGATTTGATGATATCTTCAGGCGCCGAGTCTCCCGACATCATGAACGTATTGGTCATCCTCGGCAAAGGAATGTGATCGTAACTTTGACGGCGGCCATTTCCCGTAAGCGGCGCTTTCATGAGTTTCGAGCTTAGCCGGTCCTGCAGATATCCCTGCAAAACCCCTTTCTCGATGAGCACTGTTTGATGCGTCGGATTTCCTTCGTCATCCATGTTGAGAGATCCACGGCGGAACGGAATGGTGCCGTCGTCAACAACGGTGCAAAGCTCCGATCCCACCTTTTGTCCAACGAGACCGGCAAATGCCGACGTCTTCTTACGATTGAAGTCGGCCTCCAAACCGTGACCGATGGCTTCGTGCAAGAGAATGCCCGGCCATCCAGGCCCGAGTACGACTTCCATCGGACCAGCCGGAGCATCAATAGCACGAAGTTGCAAGATCGCCTGACGCGCACTCTCACGAGCGATGGCGCCAGGATCGAGATCGCCGGTAAAAACATCTAAGGCGCGCCGACCCCCGCCTCCCTGATATCCGGATTGGCGTTGGCCATTTTCTTCCGCAATGCACATCACATTCAGCCGGACAAGAGGTTGAAGATCCCAGGCGGCGCGGCCGTCGGAGGTCGCAATTAAAATGTGTTTCGTCTCATCGACGTAGCTTGCTTGAACTTGTTTGATGCGCGGATCATACGCACGCGCAGCCTCGTTGCTCAGCTGCAACAGTCGGATCTTTGCTGCGATTTCGAGTTCAGCGGGAAATGCGGGAACCGGATACAAATTCCGTTCCTGATTCAGTGGTGTTGGTATTTGAAGACTTCCTCCCACTGCAGAGGAATGTGCAATAAACGCCGCCGTCCGAGCCGCCTTCAAAATATTTTGGCGATTCAGATCATCCGAATACGCGTAACCGGTTTTCTCTCCGGAAATGACACGCACGCCGGCTCCAAGACTGACGCCCTTGGTTGCGCTCTTGATGATCTGTTCCTCAAGAACGATGGAATGGTTGATGCGGTATTCAAAATAGAGATCTGCGTAATCGCCGCCGCGGGACAACGCTTCGGATAAGTACCCCTCCAGATCGCGCGTCGTGACGCCGTGCTTCTCGAAGAAGATTGAATTACTGAGCGCCATCGACCGGTCCCACAACAACCAATGTGTAATTTTCGCTATCCAAATACATTTTGGCGACACGCGATATGTCTTCGATCGTTACACTCCGAATATATTCCGGATATTTCACGACGTAATCGAAACCCAGACCGTACACGTCTGCGTGCACGAGAAAGCGCGCTATCTGCGGACTGGACTCGAAGGAAAAGACAAAACTGCCCGTCAAGTAATCCTTCGCGTTTTGCAATTCTTGTGCCGTTACCGGTTCTTCTCGGATCCGGCGGATTTCGTTCACCAACCCTTCCGTCGCCAGTCTCATATTCTCCGGCGAGGTCCCAATAAACGCGACAAAACGGCCGGGATCCAAACCTGCGGTCATTGTAATGCTTGCAAAAGTCGTATATGCCAATCCTAACTCATCTCGAAGCCGCTGAGGAATCCGCGCCGTAAACCCTGCACCCCCACCCAGAATCGTGTCGAGCACTTGAAGCGCGTAGTAATCCGGATTGGTGCGCTGCACTCCGAGATGACCCAAATAGATATTGAGTTGCTGAGCCGGCATACGGATGAATTTTGTCCGCTTGCCCGATTGGCGAACAGGTTCCGGATAAGTTGGGAAAACAATCGGCCGGGCGCGCCAGCTTCCGAATGTGTCCTGGATTTTAGGCAGGAGCTCGGAAACTCGGAAATCGCCCACCACGGCGAGAACTACATTATTAGGAAGGAAATATTTTTCATGAAAATCGAGCAAATCGTTGCGCTCGATCCTCTCGACCGTTTCTGGATATCCGTGCGATGGACGATGTAACGGATGATCCTGGTACACCAGTTCGTTGAATGCCCAGCCTGCCACAACCTGAGGCCGGTCTTGCGCGCTCGCAATTTCCGCCAAGGTCCGTTCTTTTTCCTTGTCAACATACTCTTGCGGAAAAATAGGACGCATCAGGAGATCCGCCAGCAGCTCTAATCCGAGAGGAACATCTTTGTTCAAAACACCAGCCGAGACGACGACCCGCTCAAAGGAACCGTCTGCCTCGATAGCGCCCCCGACGGATTCAATTGCGTCTGCGATTTCGAAGGATGTACGGGTCTCGGTCCCTTCGTCGAGCAACCGGCTGGCCATGATTGCAACGCCCGCCTTCGACTCCGGATCGTACCTGGCCCCAGTCAACACGCTTGCATTCAATGAAACCGTCGGTAGCGAAGGATTCTCAACCAAGAGAATCTTCATGCCGTTATGAAGAACATGGCTGTGAACCTCAAAAGCTCTTCGCACGCCGAGTTCAGCCGGCTTCACTTTCATCGTCCTCGACTGGTTCGGAGCCATCACTCAGCAAAAGAGCTACAGTGCGGCTATCTTCATTCAGATAACGGCTGCAGGCGGCGGCAACATCGGCCGCTGTGACGGCGTTGATACGCGGGAGATACGAATCGATATAATCGAGATCATAGAGCGTTTCGATTTGCCCCAGCAGGATTGCCTGATCCAACGTCCTTTCACGCGAGAGGATGAAGTGAGCTTCGATCTGGTGCTTCGCCCGATCCAACTCATGCTCGTTCAGCTGTCCTCCGGCGATCCTCCCCAATTCGTCGTAAATACTTGTCTCGATTTCTCCAATCGAGTGGTCTCCACGCGCTTCGGCTCGGATATGAAACAGGGTCGGGTCTTTCGATTCGCCGTATTCCGCAGAAACAAACGTCACCGACTGCTCGCGTTCCACCAATCGTTGGTAGAAACGGGAGGCTTTTCCTTCCGAAAGAACGACTCCCAGTACCTGGAGTGCATAGCTATCGACATGCGCGATCTGTGGGGCGTGATAGGCGATTGCTAACCGCGGCACCTTCGAACGCCAGCGAACAATCAGCCGTCTCTCACCGCGTTGAGGCGGCTCCTTCAACAGCATGGGCGGAGGCGGAGCGCCCGCCGGAACCGAACCAAATGCGCGCTCTACTTTGGTCAATACCTCGTTGGTTTCGAAATCGCCGGCAAGCACTAGAATCGCATTGTTTGGATGATAATAGCGGCGATAGTACGCCTGTTGCTCCTCGACTGTCGCGCGCTCCACATCCTGCAACCATCCCACTATGGGATTACGATAGGGATGTACCTTGAAAGCGGCGGCTTCCTGTTCCTGCAACAACAGTCCCCAAGGCGAATCCAAACCGGTTTTTAGCTCTTCAATGACAACCTTCTTCTCTGCTTCAAACTCTTCGGGATCAAAGGCGCAGTTGATGATCCGATCGGATTCGATTTCCAATGCGACGTCCCATCGGTCGGACGCGAAATTGAAATAGTACGCAGTGAAATCATGCGACGTGAAGGCATTGTTGCCGCCTCCATTTTTCAGCGTAATCAGGTCAATCTGGCCTTTCTTGAATCGCTCGGTGCCTTTAAACAACATGTGTTCCAGAAAGTGGGACTTTCCGGTCTGGCCCAACTCCTCATTGCGTGATCCCACACGGTACCAAATCATGGCGGTCACGATCGGTGAAGTATGGACTTCTTTCGCCAGCACAACCAAACCGTTGTCGAGGACCGTCCGGCGAACATCTTCCATGGCGAACGCTGAAGGAATTTCGAGAGACGACATTTCTGTTTTCTGATTAAAAGTAAATTAGACTGTTTTTCTAAAGCCAGGGGTGCGCGGCTTCGTGGAGCAGTCGCGGAGGGAACATTCCCTACCAAATCGAAACTATCACAAGGTCGCTGGACCTGTCACATATGATTTCACTGTCCCCAACGGAAGTCGAGCGGCGCTTTGCCCTTATGGGCATCCCGAATCGGTTTACTGAGACCGAAAGAGCCGATTTCGACACGACACCCATAGTTGACGCGAAGGACGTAGTGATCGTTTTTCCTACTCCACGGGCGTTGTCTGGCCTCAACATATTGAATTTAAGAAAGATAGTAGGAACCGACCCGCGTAAGCCCCCCTCGTTTTTCGATCACCCTTGGTACCTGGAAGAACCTTTTGCCCAACAGGATTGCGAACCTGGTTGGCATTTTCTATGCACGAATGTCCTGCCCGATTCGGTATCGCAACCAATCCACTACATCAGTAGTCTACGTGATTCCGGCTTGGAACTGCCGTCAGCTATTGAAGTTGTCCTTATGCTCTTCCTGCATTTTGCGGGAACCGGCGAGCAACTCCTCCAAAGGAAGCATACATGGTGTAGAGACCAGGCCAGTTTAGATCGATTTGTGACGGTGGGAGCCTTTGGTCGAAACGGATTGTTCCTGAGCGCTCATCCCGGTATGTATGCCAGCCGCGGGCTCGGAATTTGCGCGAAACTTATGCGCTAGCCGTGTGGTGCGCTTTTCGGGCGACTTGAATTCGGATCAAGGCCCGTTCCAGTGCTACGAGTGCGCGCCCGTAGTCCACGTCCTCGCCGCCACGCGCGATGCGCTCTTCGGCACGCTGTTTTGCGCGCATGGCACGATCGAGATCGATCTCGTGTGCGCGTTCCGCTGTCTCCGCAAGGATGCGAACGTGATTCGGCTGAACTTCAACGAATCCCCAGGCAACGGCGAGGAAAGACCATCGATCGCCCCTACGATAAGCGACTTCTCCAACCTTCAGTTCGGAAAAGAGCGGTGCGTGCCCAGGTAGCACGCCAAAATAACCCTCTGAACCCGGGATCTGTAGCTCGTCGACGGCTTCATCAACGACAGCGCGTTCGGGAGTGACGATGGTCAGCTCGATCCTGTTATCGGTCATGCTCACTTGACTGCAGCCAGCCGTTGGGCCTGTTCGAGAGCTTCTTCAATGGTACCAACCATATAAAAGGCCTGCAGCGGAATGTCGTCGTGTTTGCCCTCGACGATTTCCTTAAAGCCTTTGAGCGTGTCGGCAATCTTGACGTACTTGCCTTCTCGGCCAGTGAATTGTGCCGCAACAAAGAAAGGCTGAGACAGAAAACGCTGGATTTTCCGCGCCCGAGCGACGGTGAGCTTGTCGTCTTCAGACAGTTCGTCGATGCCCAAGATGGCGATGATGTCTTGCAGGTCTTTGTACTTCTGCAATACTGCCTTAACCGAACGCGCCACGTTGTAGTGCTCAGCGCCAACGATTCGGGGATCAAGAATACGTGAAGTTGAGGCTAGCGGATCGACTGCGGGATAAATACCCAGTTCCACGATTTGCCGTGAAAGGTTGGTCGTCGCATCCAGATGCGCAAACGTTGTAGCGGGTGCGGGATCGGTATAGTCATCAGCCGGAACGTAGATGGCTTGAACCGAAGTGATCGAACCTTTTGTGGTAGATGTAATTCGTTCCTGAAGCTCGCCCATTTCCGTTGCCAGCGTTGGCTGATACCCCACTGCAGAAGGCATCCGGCCCAACAGAGCAGAGACTTCGGAACCGGCCTGCGTAAATCGAAAGATGTTGTCGATGAAGAGAAGAACGTCCTGTCCCTCATCGTCGCGAAAATATTCGGCAGTGGTGAGAGCGGTAAGGGCAACGCGCAGCCTTGCTCCAGGCGGTTCGGTCATCTGGCCATAAATGAGCGCCGTCTTATTGATGACGGGCACGCCCTCACTCGTCTTCGACTCTTTCATTTCCAGCCAGAGATCGTTCCCCTCGCGGGTGCGCTCGCCGACACCAGCGAATACGGAAATGCCGCCGTGTTTGGTAGCAATATTGTTAATGAGTTCTTGAATGATGACGGTTTTCCCTACTCCCGCACCTCCAAATAGACCAATTTTTCCGCCCTTCAAATATGGCTCGATGAGATCGATGACCTTGATCCCGGTCTCGAACATTTCAAGATTTGTATTTTGGTCAACAAGCGCAGGAGCCGGCTTGTGAATGGGATCACGCCGCTTTGCTTCGATCGGCCCCAACTTGTCGACGGGTTCTCCAATCACGTTAATGACGCGCCCCAAGGTGGATTTGCCGACCGGAATCGATACAGGCCCCCCGGTGTCTTCAGCAGACATACCGCGCACCATCCCTTCCGTGGGCTGTAACGCCACGCATCGCACGCGGCCCTCGCCGAGGTGTTGTTGAACTTCGACAATGACATCGATTGGGTCCGGCACGTTGAAACCTCTGCTAGTGATATGCAACGCCTGATAAATTGCGGGCTGCTTGCCTTCCTCGAATTCCACGTCAACAGCCGGACCAATTACCTGTGAAACTTTTCCGATGTTTGCCATTGTCATTAGACTCCCGCTCCGCTGACCACTTCGATGATTTCCCGCGTGATCGCTGCCTGGCGAATGCGGTTCATATTGAGCGTCAGCATATCAATCATCTCACCCGCATTTCTCGTAGCCGTATCCATTGACGCCATGCGGGCGCCGTGCTCCGATGCGGCCGATTCCAGCAAAGCTCGATAGACCTGTACTTCCACGTAACGCGGAAGCAGCCGATTAAAAATCTCTTGCGGAGACTGTTCGAAGATGTAGTCCAGCCGCGGCTCTGTTTCTTTCAGGTCAGCGCGACTGAGAGGCAATACTTTTTCCACGACGACTCGTTGTTGGATGACAGATTTGAATTCGTTGTAGACCATGTAGACGGCATCCACTTCGGCATTCGTATAGGCCTGGATAATTGCCTCGGAAATGTCCTTCGCGTGACCGTAATCCAGCCGCGAAAAAATATTCACGAACTCCGATCGAATGGGCGCCGCACGACGCCTGAAGAAATCGCGGCCTTTTCGGCCGACCATCATCAAATGGGTCGTTTGGGTTTGATGTTCTCGTATGAAGGCCTGAGCCGTACGGATGATGTTTGCATTGAACGCGCCGCACAGACCGCGATCCGCCGTAATGACGAGGAAAAGAATTCGTTCTTCAGGCCTAATCTCCAGAAGCGGATGCGACACATCCTCCAGCCGTGCCGTGAGGTGGCCCAGAACTCTCTTCAACTGTTCCGCATAAGGTCGCGCGCTAAAAACGCGCTCCTGCGCCCGCCGCAGCTTCGCCGCGGAAACGGTTTTCATCGCCTTTGTCAGCTGCTGTGTATTTTTGACCGACCGGATGCGACGCCGGATATCCAAAAGGCTTGGCATAGCTTATGCCGCGCGGTGAGGCTCGTTCTTGAATCGTTCTTTCGCCTCTTTGATGGCCTTCTGCAGTTCGCCTTTGGTCTCGTCGTCGATCGTTTTTCGGTTGCGAATTTTCTCGAGCAGCCCGGGCTGGCTGGCGTCCAAAAACCGGTAGAGGTATTGTTCAAATGGACGGCAATCCGCAACGTCAAGGTCATCAAGTAAGCCGTTGGTTCCGGAAAAAATAATCGCGATCTGCTTCTCAACAGGAATCGGCGCGTATTGATCTTGTTTCAATACTTCGGTCAACCGCTGCCCGCGACTCAATTGCGCCAACGTCGCTTTGTCCAGATCCGAACCGAATTGCGCGAAGGCCGCGATGTCGCGGAATTGAGCCATGTCCAGTCGGAGCGAGCCGGCCACCTGGCGCATTGCCTTGATCTGCGCATTGCCGCCAACGCGAGAAACGGAGAGGCCTGTGTTCACTGCCGGACGAATACCGGAGTGAAAGAGATCGGTCTCGAGATAAATCTGCCCGTCCGTAATAGAGATGACGTTTGTTGGAATGTATGCAGAAACGTCACCTGCCTGCGTCTCAATGACCGGAAGGGCCGTCAGTGATCCCGCGCCGTTTTGGTCATTCAATTTTGCCGCGCGTTCCAGCAGCCGCGAGTGGAGGTAGAAAACGTCGCCTGGATAGGCTTCGCGGCCGGGAGGCCGTCTCAACAGCAATGAAATCTCACGATACGCGGCAGCATGTTTGGAAAGATCATCGTAGACACAAAGCGCGTGGCGCTTGCTATCGCGGAAATATTCGCCTATCGCGCAGCCGGCATAGGGAGCCAAGTACTGCATTGGGGCGGGATCACTCGCGGAGGCTGAGACGACAACGGAATAATCCATTGCGCCGTATTCTTCTAGTGTCTTCACGACTTGGGCAACCGTGGACCGCTTTTGTCCGATTGCAACGTAGACGCAGACGACGTTCTGCCCTTTTTGATTGATAATCGTGTCGATCGCAAGTGCTGTTTTCCCGGTCTGACGGTCACCGATAATTAATTCACGTTGACCACGGCCGATGGGAATCATGGAGTCAATCGCCTTCAGCCCTGTTTGTAAAGGTTCTTTCACAGGTTGCCGGTCGATGACACCAGGCGCGAGGCGTTCAACAGGCGTACGATCTTTGGTGACGATTGGTCCTTTGCCATCGATGGGCTGCGCAAGAGCATTGACGACACGTCCGACGAGAGCCTCCCCGACCGGTACTTCCATAATGCGGCCGGTGCGGCGAACCTGATCACCCTCGCGAATCTCCGTATACTCTCCTAGCAAAACCACGCCGACCTGACTTTCCTCGAGATTGAGGGCGAGACCCATCACACCGTGCGGGAATTCGAGAAGTTCGCCAGCCATGGCCTTCTCGAGGCCGTAAACACGGGCAATTCCGTCGCCCACTGAAATCACATTACCTACTTCACTGACATCCACTCCGGCACGGTATTCTTCGATTTGCTCACGGATAATTTTGGTGATCTCGTCTGCTTTGATTTCCATGTTTCTTTTATTCCTCGACTAGACGGGTTTTAAAAGCTTCGAGTTGCTGGCGAACGGAGCCGTCGTAAATTGTGCTCCCCACCTGCGCGACGACACCGCCGATCAGAGAAGGATCGACAGTTACTTCCATCCGGATTTGCTTTCCGGTGGCTTGCTCAAGCCTGGCTGCGAGTCTCTGCTGTTCGGAATGATCCAATAAATATGCGGAAGTCACGCGAGCACGAACAATACCGAGCCGTTCATCCAAGAGCTTCTGGTAAGCCTTAATAATCTCCTCCAGAATTGGCAATCGATCGCGATCAACTAGGATGCCAATGAAATTGGCAACACGGCGTTCGAGATTCAACGCATCGAAAATTTCCTTGAGTAATCGCCGGCGCCGCTCACCCGCTATCGTGGGATTCTCAAGGAAGCGACGGGCAGCCTGCTGATCGTTTAATAAGGAACTAAAATCTCGCAACTGTTGAAGACCGGCCTCTGCGGTCTCGGGATAGAGCACATCGATCAACGCTCTGGCATAACGGTTAGCGACTACAGACATCGAGGCAACACCATTGCTGGATCAATGACGCGCATTTTCTAAAATTACCGGGAAACGTGCCGCATGAAGCCGTTCGCGCACGTCTGACAAAGGGATGAAAGTAACATCCGGTTACCGGACTGTCAACAGATGCTCCGCGCGGCGCACAGCCGAACCGACCTCAACAGCATCCACGCCGGCTGCCCGTAAGCTTTCCAGCAATCTGTCCGTGTCTTGCGGGTCGGAAAAGATGAGAAGCCCGCCTGAGGTCTGAGGATCAAACAAAATATTTTGCTGATCAGGCGGGATGGAGTCATGAATATAAAGGTTCTTTGAGAAGAATTCGCGATTGTTGGTAAGACCTCCTGCACAAAATCCCTCCCGGCTGTATTCGAGCGCACCGGGCAGCAGTGGAAGTTTTCGAAGATCGATTTCTATGGAAATTCCGCTCGCTTTGGCAACTTCGATGGCATGGCCAACAAGGCCGAATCCGGTAATGTCAGTCATGGCGTCAACTCGAAAGCGCAAACAGATCTCCGCCGCCTGCCGATTGAGCTGCAACATGATCTTCACGGCTGCCTGAACGTGTCCGGATGATGCCTTCCCGCGCTTCAACGCGGTTGTGATCAATCCCGTGCCAAGGGGTTTTGTGAGAATCAAACGATTGCCTTCACGTGCCGCTCTGTTCTGTTTGATATCCTTTTTTGCAATCGTTCCGGTTACAGCGTAACCAAACTTAATTTCGTCATCACGAACCGAGTGACCGCCAAGTAGCGCGACTCCTGCTTCATTGAGTTTCTGTAGCCCGCCAAGCATGATCTCGCCCAGAACACTGAAATCCACGCCCTTCGTGGGAAACCCGACAACAGAAAGTGCGGTTTTTGGGACTCCGCCCATCGCGTAGATGTCACTCAATGAATTAGCCGCAGCAATCTGTCCATACGTGTGGGGATCGTCCACAATCGGAGCAAAGTAGTCCACGGTTTGAACCAGGCAGATATCGTCTGTAAGTTGAAACACGCCGGCGTCGTCGGCGTGTTCAAATCCGACAAGAATCCCGGGAATATTCTGCCCAGGTATCGTTTTTAGTGCGAGGTCCAAGTCCCGTGGGCCGAGTTTGCCTGCTCAACCCGCAGACTTGGCGAATTCTGTCAACCTCATCAGTTCCTCTCCCGGAGGGAGTTTTCTTGTTCCGTTAGCGGATGCGTAGCGACAGTAATTTCCTCCGGAGCATCGGCTGCCATCTGGACGTGCCCATCGAGGAGTGCCCCAGGGCTTACGATCAAGACCGGAGTTCGAAGGTCGCCGCGTATACGTCCGGCTGCCGAAACTTCGGCCCGGCGCTTCGCCTCAACGCTTCCAAAAACCTGGCCGTGGATTTCGATCTCGCCTGCCTTAATATCGGCATGCACGCGGGCGTGCTCGCCAATGATCAACATATCAGCAGTGGAAATCGAGCCGTGGAAGTTACCGTCAATCCGGAGCGTGCCGGTGTATTCCAGCTCACCGGTCACGTTTGTTCCCTTGTCTAAGAATCCGAAGACTTGATCGGATGTCTTGCGAAATTTCATTTCGAGCTCCCTCCCTGGATAATTGGTCCGGCGAATCGAGTATGGCATTGAGACCTGACAGAGACAAGGGCACTTTCCCCACGTGTGGCTTGGAAATTCGACCTAGTTATACCTGGGAATTTTCGCCAAGCTTTTACGCCAACTCTTCGTCGCCGCTTTCGTAAACAATCGAGCAATGCCGGAAAAAATGTATTCGATTTGATACGAACTGCGACGCTTTGTATTTGGTGGAGGCTTCTTTCATAAGGACGACCTTCGTCGGCGGTAAGCCGGGCGTGTGGT
>Ga0209761_1001234_pt1 | contig 16473 bp, 7 predicted proteins | sample GraSoi013_1_40cm_4_FD_185818 | JGI IMG/M metagenome (GOLD analysis project Ga0209761, IMG submission 185818) | Grasslands soil microbial communities from the Angelo Coastal Reserve, California, USA - Sample 09_25_2013_1_40cm (SPAdes) (version 2) | ecosystem: Environmental > Terrestrial > Soil >...
GTCGACGGTCCGCCCGCCGAGAACGTGCGCCGCGGCGTTCGCGTGACCCGACAGACCGGGCAGGTCCTCACGCCTACGGCCAGCCCCGACGACAAACAGATCGCGTTTCTATCCGACAGCGGCGGTCATGCAAACCTGTGGGTCGTGAACACCGAGAATGGCGGGCTGCGCCAGATTACCTACGAGCGCGATCGAAATGTGGCCGTGGGCGTCCCGGTGTGGTCGCCCGATGGCCACACCATCACTTTTGTCTCCTCGCGCGGCAACCAGGGGTTGACGTTCGGGGTTTGGCTGGTGGATTCGGATGGAAGCAACCTGCGCAACGTCGCGAATCCCGGTCTCGGCCCTGCCTGGTCACCGGATGGCCGCTGGGTGTATTACTCGACGTGGAGCGGTGTGGCAGCCACTGATGTCGTGCTGAAAAAAGTGCCTGTCGATGGAGGGTCGGCCGTCACCGTCAGGACTGAGCGGCTGCGCAACGTGATCGGCGTACATGGCGCCACTCTGTACTACACCGTCGAGCGGCCGAACGTCGACGGCACGCCGGAATCCGAAATCCGGGCCGCCACTCCCGAGGACGCGCCATTTCGCGTGCTCGCGCGCATTCCGGCCTCGCGGGCGCCGATCTGGCAGATCGTCAATCCCGCGCTGTCGCCCGACGGGAAATGGCTGGCCCAAGCACTCACTGACGGGTTTACCACCAACCTCTGGGCGCTCTCGACAACCACCGGCGAGTGGCGTCAGATTACCGATTTCGGTGAACGCGCAACGTTCGTCGCCCGCCGCGTCTCCTGGTCGTCGGACGGGCGCTCTATCCTAGCCGCGGTCGCCGAGGGCGATTCCGACATCGTTCTGCTGGAAGGGCTGACGAATGTTGGGCGCGAGTGAGCGAACAGGAATGGGGCCGACTTTGCAGACCAGAAGCGCTTCGATGAACATGCGTGCGCTTGTACTGATCGCGGCGTTTCGGAGGGATTTGGCCCAAATGCGCCGACGGAGCGTGGATTTTTCGGCATGCGCGGTGAGCTAATCCACAGCCCGCGGTTCCCGAGACGCCCGCGGTGTCGCCAGACGGTCGCAATTCCATTAATGCTTGCCAAAGATTCTGGGCGGATAACTGGGAATCCGGAAGGAACCGAATTACTTCCTGTTTGCCGACAACACGCCCGCAATCGGCCAGACAGATCGGCTTTGGCTCACTTGCTGATAGACACTCGAACTTTCACGAGCCCATCATCGCCCGGCACTCTCGCTGACGCCTTGGCCGTGGTGTTGCGACACTGAATCGGAATCGTCCATGCGAACCGTCGCCGAGGCCGTGACCGTGTTGATGCCGGTCAGAACCGCCGGGCCGCCATTCAGCACCACGATGTCGGTTACGATCGCCGGAACAGCGGCCTGTCCAGCGTTGATGGTCACGTGAAAGACGCACTGACCCGGGGTCGTGGAGATGCCGGTGTTCGTAGTCTTGTCCATTACGGACACCAAAGCTACGCCTGCTTGTCCTACCAGGATCTTGATATTGTCAGGAGGAGCGGCGCCGGCATGGCAGTCGCTGGTGGAATCGGTAATGGCGATGTGGGCTTGAGCGATTTTGTGAGGAGTAGTGTCGATAAACGGAAACGCAGCGCCCGGCGCGAGGCCGGAGAGCATCGAGCTTGCGGCGATGAGCTGGCCCCCGCCACCGGATGCCGATGCCCGCCCTTTCGGGAAGAGTATTACGATGGCCAAGACCGCCACACCAATCGACAGAAACAAATAATATTTCCGAGCTTTCATTGGAACACCTCCTGAGTGTAGTTTCATGGGCAGCCTGTCTGCCCTTGGCTCTTCAAGAAGTCGCGCAACTTTTGCTGGGCGACAATATCCTTGAGCCAAAAACGAACGTACGGGATTTCCGCATGAGGCATGTCATGCGAGTTGCAAACCAGGTCGTTCGTCGTAGATGCTTCAGCAACGAACTTTTGGTACGTCCCGAAGTCCGCGTTTCCCGGCTCAGCTAGATGGCAAGTTCTGCAGTATGGCTTTACGACTAGATTATAAAGGCCAGGATCGGGAGCCCAGCCAGGCGGAACGTAATTGTCAATTTCGATGCTGCCTGTGTTCGCGACTCCCTTGGGGTATGAGCCGTTGATGAAGTCCGCGATAGCCGGAGCCGGCGGGTTCGTGGCTAGGACGAGCTGATTTAGCTTGCGAAATGCTTCCTCTTGTCCGTAGAGATCGAAGTTGAAATCATTGCTGAACTTGAACGAGTACATGTCGAAAGGCAGAAAAGAGGCTCCCAGGACCGAGTCCGTGGGGGAATCGTAGCGACCGCCGTGACACGCCATGCACATTCGCGGGATAACCTTGCCGTTCCCGACAGGTTCGTCGATAGGTTCGTCGTCAAGCGCCACATTTCTCAGTAAGGATCCATCAACACCAAAAGCGTAGAAGGTAACATTGTTTGCATTGTTCGGCGCTCCGGAGTTTGGAGTCCATACCATCGCCACAGTGCCGAAGGGACCATGACCACTAATGGCATCGTCGATAGCGCCCCCACCCTCTAACGCCGGGAATTCATATGTTGGAAATGATTGATTGGGGGTACATCCGGTCCAGTCACAATTTTGGAACCCAAAACCGTTGGCGACCTTGACTGGCGGAGGGCCATAGTTGGTGACGTAACAAGCGATGTTTTGTCCCGATTGTAGGCAGTGCATGTCGCGTCCGAACGCGAGGTCGCCGCGGTTTCCATAGACGGCGCGAACGTCCTGCGCCCCACTCGTGAAACCGTTTGCTGCAAGCCATGCGTCGAACAGAGTGCCATTGGGAGGGGCAACGAGCGCATTGGCTCCGATCGTGTTGTAGTAATTACTCGCCTCGGAAACATCGATAAGAGCTGGACAGCCAGATAAATTGTTGGATTGGGATGGCGAGGGGCAATTTCGGCTGAATTTGTAACTCAGCCAGGCATTGGTATGGGCCGGTGGCTGTGGTGCCGCATCGCAGCCGGCGAGAAATAGAACGACCGTGATCAAGGCCAATCCGGCAAAACGACTTCTACGCATGTTCTTCCTCCGAGCGGGTATGTGCAGAGAGTCAAGAGTGCGGTCCATTTTGTGTTGTTCCTGGCTGTGGCTCATATGAGGCTTCTCCCTCTACTTCAGGCCGATCAGGACGGTGTGAACGGTTCCGTCGTCCAAATGGACTTGGACTTGCCAGGTTCCCGTGGAGAGCGGCTTCGTGCTGAGGTCGTAGATGTACTGGCTTCCGTCAAACCGGAACAGATCACCGACGTCTGCGCTGCCAGGCGGAGTGGCGTCGATGGGAGCCCCAACCGGCGCGCCCGCGGAGAACATTTGCAGCGTCAAGTGGGCGATGGCGGTGGAAACAAGAACTCCCTTAACGTCAGTCAGCGGAAACTTCACTGGCACATTGCTTCCCAGCTTGAAGACGCCGCTGCCGTCGTTCGGGATAGGCGGCAGGAAGCCGGTGAAGTTATAGAGAACGGAAAAGGTAGCCGTCTGAGTCGCGGTGTTACCGGCCACATCGGTGGCCGTGAGCGTGAAGGTGTTCGTTCCCGGATGATTGAGCGTGACTGTGGTGCCGCTGATGATCGGGCTGCCGTTGAGAGTTGCCTGGCTGCTCGCCAATCCGGACAGCGCATCCATCGTCCCAAACGTCAGCGTGAGCGACGCGTTGTAAACGTAGCTCGCGGCGAGAGCCGGCATCGTCAGGACAGGAGCTGTTTTGTCGAGGTTGATGGTCCGCTGCGTTGCAGCGGAATTTCCGGCACGATCCGTTGCCGTGCCGTTTACCGTCTGATTGGTGCCTTCCGTGCTGATCAACGTCGGAGGCGTGCAAGAATCAATCTGCGAAAGCGCATCCGAGCAGGTGAAGCTCACCGTCACGTCGCTCTTGTTCCATCCTGCCGCATTCGCGGAAGGCGACTGCGAGGCTGTGATCGTGGGCGGCGTCTCATCAATCCGTACGCTGATGCTCTGTGCCGCCTCCGCATTTCCCGCGTTATCCACGGCGTGGAAGGCGATGGAGTAGGTTCCCTCCGCGGAAAAGTTCAGCGTGGTCGAAGCGCCAGCAACGACTACCTCCGGGTTGGCTCCTATGGTGTAGTGAACTTCCTTTACGCCAGAGCCCCCAGTATTGTCTGTTGCATTGAGAGCTACGCTGACGCTGGTTTTGTTCCAGCCATTCGCGTTCGGTGCTGGAGAAGGCGTGGCGAGCGTTGTCGGCGGCACAACGTCGGTGGTGTTCATGACGATCGAGACGGAATTACTGAAGAGATTGGCCACCGCCACGTCCGGCTCTTTGTCCCCGTCGAAATCGCCCACGGCCAGCGATAAGGGGTCGCCGCCCACCGAGAAGTTCCGGACCGCCCGGAATGAGCCCGTGCCATCTCCCAAAAGAAAGATGACCGAGCCATTCAACCGATTAGCAACCACCAGGTCGAGCTTTCCGTCTTTATTGAAGTCACCAACTGCGATGGAGGAAGGGGACCTGCCGACCGGATAGTCCGTAACTGTCGGGAACGTGCCGGTACCATCTCCCAAGGAAACGGAAACTGCGCTGGCAGACAGATCGGCTACCGCAAGGTCCATCTTGCCGTCACCATTGAAATCAGCCAGCACGACGGCGGAAGGCCCACCCCCCACCGCCACAGGCGAATTGATGTTTGGCGTAAACGCGCCCTTGCCGTTGCCCATCAAGATTGCGACGGCATTGTCGCCAGCGTTGGCGACCGCCAGATCGTCGTTGCCATCCTGATCAAAATCGAACACTGCGACAGAGGACGGACGCGAGCCCACTCCAAACGGGGAACCTGTGGCCTGCGAAAAGGAGCCGCTGCCATTGTTATCATTGACGAGGATGGAGACCTTGCCGCTGTTGAGATTCGTGACCGCTAAATCGTTGTAGGGCCTTCCATTGTTGTAGAAACGGTTCTTGAAATTGCCGACCGCCAGCGATGTCGGGAAATCCCCTCCCGTACCGAAGTTATTGGCTCCCTGAAAGGTGCCGTCGCCGTTCCCAAGAAGGATGGCAACTTGTCCTCCCACGTGACCCGTGACAGCACCGATGAGGGAACTAAGACCGATAGGAATATTGGCAATGGCCAGGTCCGGCTTTCCATCCCCATTGAAATCCCCCACAGCCACCGAAGTCGGCACGCCATTGCAAAGAAAACATGCCACCACCGTATAAGGGGACTTGCTGGCAGGTGTGAACGTCCCGTCGCCGTTGCCCAAGAGAACCGTGACGGCGTTGTCGCTCGCATTGGCTATGGCGAGGTCCGCATTTCCATCCAGATTGAAATCCGCGACGGCGACGGACGGCGGGTGTACCCCAACACCGACCGGAGAGTTCGTAGCCTCCTTGAACGAAATGCTCTGAGCGGAGGCTGTCGTGAGCGGAAGGAGGGCTCCCATGAGCAGCGGAAGGAGAATGACCGGGAGGCGCGGCGTCTCAATGTGAAATGGTTTCATGTCGGCTTCCCCCTTACGTGTCATGCTTACGTCGATTGCGCCTAGGCTCGGCCCTAAAGCAGCCTCTCAATCCAAAGACTGCTTGCTGCACTGGCTAGGTGCGACGGCTAATGTGCGTGACTGTAAGCGGCGTGGTAGAAAGGTGCAACAGGTATTAGCGGGCTGCCCGCTAATGTCCGCTCGTGCGCTTTGCTTTCATTGCGGGGGGTACGGTGTTGGAGTAGAATGCGCGCAAGTTCGGGCAGGTTTTAGCCATATCTCCCGAGTCGGCCTATGCCAGGTTCCGGTCCACACAATCGGGAAGAGCCTTCGGAGCCCCACGTTTCGGACCGTCTGGACTCCTGGAAAGAAATCGCTGCCTACCTCAAGCGTGACGAACGCACGGTGCGTCGCTGGGAAGAACTGGAGGGCCTGCCAGTCCACCGTCACCAGCACAAATCACGCGCCGCCATCTTTGCCTACAAGTCTGAGCTCGGCGCGTGGTGGGACAACGGGCGTAAGCGGCTGGAGGGGCAGGAACCAGCAGCGGCCGCGAGCCGAAGGGCGTGGTTCCTCTGGCCCGCGGCAGCAACGGCGACAATCCTAGTATTCGTAGGTGGAATGTACGCACGCAACTTGCTGCGCGGTAGGAGTGCCTTGGCGCACGTCCAGTCGATTGCCGTTCTGCCGCTTGCGAATCTGTCTCAAGACGCAGGCCAGGACTATCTTGCGGATGGGCTGACCGAAGCCCTGACCACCGATCTCGGGAAACTCAGCGTTCTGCGCGTCATTTCCCGGACCTCAACCATACAGTACAAGGGCACGAAGAAATCCATTCCGGAAATTGCGCGGGAGCTTCACGTAGACGCGGTGGTGGAAGGCGCGGTTCTGCGTTCCGGGGATAAAGTCCGGATCACGGCACAGTTGATTGATGCGTCGGCTGACCGGCACGTATGGGCCGAAACCTACGATCGCGACCTCCGCGACGTGTTGGCCTTGCAGGCCGATGTGGCGCGCGCGATTGCCCTGCAGATCCGTGGGAAACTTTCCTCTTCCTCGCAGCCTCATGGAGCGAGCCCGCTAAACCCCGAAGCTTACGAGCTTTATTTGAAGGGCCGCTATTCGCGGGATGAAGGCACCGAGGATGGACTGAAGCTGGCCTTTGAATACTTTCGTCAGGCACTCGAAAGAGATCCGCAGTACGCGCCGGCATATGCCGGACTAGCCGATTCTTACGCCCGCCTCCCGTTCTATTCGGAGACCCGTCCGGAGGAAGCTTTCCCAAAGGCCAAGGCTGCCGCAACGAAAGCCCTGCAGCTGGATCAAACGCTGGCGGAAGCGCATGCTTCGATGGCCTATGTGAAAACTTACTACGATTGGGACTGGGCGGGCGCGGAGGCGGAGTTCCGGCGGGGGCTCGAACTTAACCCAAATTATGCAGATGTGCACCACTCTTACAGCAGATTCCTGGCTTCGTTGGGGCGCATCGCCGAAGCCCGTGCTGAACTCAAGCGCGCGCAAGAGCTCGATCCGCTCTCCTTATTGGTTCAAGCAAACGCAGGAGTCATCTCATACTTTGGCAGGGAGTACGACCAGGCCATTCAGGAGCTGCAGAAGATCAAGGAAGTTAACCCGAAATTTCCCGTGCCTTATTGGGGGATCGGTCTCTGCTACGAACAGAAGGGCATGTACCAAGAAGCCGTTGACCAACTGCAGAAAGGCATTGCGGTCTCGGGGGGGAGAGGAGCCAACAGTATTGCTTCTCTCGGCCACGCATACGGCCTCGCTGGTCAGCACGGGGAGGCGCAGAAAATACTCGCCGAATTGGAGAAGCGCTCCAAGAAGACTTATGTGTCTTCTTACCAGATTGCTCTGGTTTATCTTGGTCTGCGCCAGAACGATAAAGCAATGAAGCAGTTGGAGAACGCCTATCAAGAGCACTCCACCGTGCTTACCTACCTCAAAATGGACCCAAGATTTGACCCCCTGCGCTCAGATCCGCGATTTCAAGACCTGCTACGCCGCGTCGGGCTCCCGCAATAAAACCGGCAGTCCGCGGCTCTAGACTGCTTCACGTTCCAGTCGCCGCTCCTCAAGACTACTGGTGCCCTCATTTGTGCTGACTGTGCTGAAATCCCCATCTCACTATCACTCTCATATTGGCGCCAGCAACTAGATCGCATTAGGAATGACAAGTCCGTTGTGGAAGTTGGAAGCTCCATTTGAAGCTTGCCGATTGCGGGCGGATAACGGGCAACCCTTCCATAATCCGGTAAAGGAAGGGTTGCCGACAACTCAGGAGTCGCATGGAGAGGCTGGAATTTGACTAACATTTTGAGCTATTTATGCGTGCCCTCATTCCGGACTGCCATGTCGACTGGCAGCTTGTGGATGGTTTGAACCACCCGGTTGATGTCAGCCTGAGAGATTACTGCGGGGCCGTCCTTTTTCTGATCAAAAATGAGATCTAGGTGGCCATCCTCGGAGAAAAGCTCAACGCTGAGACGTTTCGGAGGGCCCTGTGGGCGTCCGTATTGAAATCCCTTGAAACCTTTTGTCCTTACTTCAAAGATCCCAGACTCGGGATCTCCGGGGGTAGAGATCGCCTTTACGATTAGCAACACCCCTTGACCGACAGCAGTTTTTCTTGGAGCGAAGACGGTAATTTTGTCCGGGGTAGTTTCCAGGATGAGTCGCTTAAAGTCGTAATCCGATTGGAGGGCCTCATCGCCATAAATTTCTCGGAGGGCCTCGCGGTCCAACTTCCCCTCTTCAAGGAGGTAGTTCATGAACTCTTGCGGGAGGCTGCTCCATACGGTGAGAACGTTTCCGGAACGAAATGCGACAATAGCCTTATTCCCGCCCACAATTTTGGTTTTCTCTTCATCCACGTCAGTCCACGGGATCTCAAATTCGTAGCCGACGTAGGAGACCTTCCTGCCAGGCGCTTTCGAAATGGACGAATCCGCGAGCGCGACAGGCGTTTGCTCTACAAACGGAAGCTTGCGCGCGGTATTCCGTGCTTCCAGAACTAGAAAGGTCTGGATGCCAAAGAACCAAAGATAGGCGCCACACGCGACGACTGCAACTCCAAACCAGGTCAGAACGAGCGACCGTCGGGACATAGAACCTCCGTCTCCTGATGAGCTAACGAGTCAATCGCGATTCAATCATACAATTAAATTAGTCGGGAGAATTCTGCACGATGCCCTGGCATCATTGTGTACGCATAGGCTCTCGGAGTGGACCCGCTGCAAGGTTCAGGTGTTTCTAGACAGCGACCAACCCGCAATCGAGTGTCAGTGGCTGATTAACGGGCCACTCTTCCATAACGCGTTTTATGTAAGAGTTGGCGACAATCCGGGAGTTATCTCGTGGTGCCTCGAATCGAAATGCCGAATACGGCCACTTCTACGGGCAGCCCGTTTTACATCCTGTGGCGGTGACATGATCAACCCCTCTCGGGACGGTTGGCGAATCGGAAGGTGGCTCACATGAGTTGGCCTTCAATTGGCCAGCGCAATTGGGGACAGCTCTTTTTCAGGGTGGTTACAATTCCAGATCCAGGGTGTCCTGTTTCCGTTTTCTTCTTGACGGCTGCCGGGCTGCGTACTATGTTCCGCGCAAGGATTCTCCAGGTCCGCGGATGTTCGCCTTGATCCCATAATTCAGCGCAAAAAGCAGCAAGGCATCTTGCGACCCAGGCGGGGAGGTACTTATGCCGGAGCTCAACGATAAGCTTGCCCAAGGTTCCACGTTCCCTCTTGTTCTTCTCTCGCTCTGTTTGCTTGTCCCAGCGCATCTGGCCAACGGCCAAACGCTGACGACCGGCCAGGTCATCGGCCGGGTCAGCGACCCGTCGGGTGCGGCGGTCGCGGAGGCGAAGGTGGAACTGCGCGATCTCTCCACCCGGACCCTGCTCACGACCACCACCAACACACAGGGCCAGTACATTTTTCCCCAGGTGACGCCCGGCTCCTATTCCGTTAGCGTGACCGCTCCCGGCTTCGAACGCTCCGTTGCGCCCTCGGTTGGGGTGGAAGTGGGCAAGACATCCACGATCAATATCAACCTCAGCATCGGGAAGGTTACCCAAGTCGTGGAAGTGAAAACTCTGCCCGGGGCCGAGCTGGAGACGCTGAACTCGACAGTCGGCAATATTGTCGGCGGCGATGAGATTCTCGCTTTGCCGACACTGGAGCGGAACACAACCAGCCTGCTGCTTTTGCAGCCGCTGGCCATGCCGCAACAGTCCACATCCACTTTGCAATCCAGCCGTTTCGGCGGCCAGGTAGCCGGGGCGCGCAGCGATCAGAATTCCTTCTTGCTGGACGGCGGCGAGATCACCAACCCTACCTCGGGCAACTCCGACTATTACAAGGCTTTCAGCGGAGGGCCGGAGGGATCGATTCCGACGCCGGTGGAGAGCATTCAGGAGTTCAAGGTAGAAACCAACAATCCGAGCGGCAGTCTGAACCTGGGAGGCGGGGCACAAGTCGTCCTGGTCACCAAGCGTGGCAGCGATCAGTTTCACGGCTCTCTCTACGAGTACTACCGCGGCTCCGCGTTGAACGCTAATCGCTGGGATGCGAACCGTCTTGGGCGGAAAAGGCCGAATGTCGTGGACAACCGCTTCGGCGGCGCCCTCGGCGGACGGGCTCTCCCCGGTAGTTGGAAGAGTTACTTCTACGCGCATTTTGAAGGACGACGGCGGAGCGAGGCGAACTTCATTACCCGGCTCGTTCCCACCGACACCTTGCGACAGGGCATACTCCGGTTCAAGGACAACGCGGGAAACGTGATCAGTTACCCGCTGCAGCCGGGCAACATTGCCGCGAAGTGCGGTACGACCGGAGCGGGCACGTGCGATCCCCGCAATCTTGGCCTAAATCCCGTAATTAGCAATGTGTCGGGCACGGGCGCTCCCGGGTTGTGGCAACTCGAACCCGCAGGCAATGACACTTCGCAGGGCGACGGCTTGAATACCGTCGGCTTCTCGGCGTTCGGGAAGTTTCCGGTTAACGACAACTTCGGGCTGATCCGCGTCGATCACTCCTTCGGATCACGCCTACGCTGGACGGCCATTTACCGCCACTTCCGGGAAGATGCCGGATTTCTGCGGCAAGTGGATATTGGCGGGCTACTTCCAGGCGGGTTCCAAAGGTTCTCTCGGCGATCCCCCGCCAGCCTCGCTACCTGGTGACCGGCCTGACCGCCAATATTACGCCTAACGTGACCAATGACCTCCATTTTAGCTGGTTGCGAGATTGGTGGGAGTGGTCCTCTTTGCCCCCATTCCCGCAGATAGCGGGGATTTCCGCCGCGCTCGTTCCCGGCGGAGACACTGTGAACGCCCTGGTTCCCTTGAACATTGATACCCAGAACTCCCGGACACGCATGTGGAACTCGCACGGTCTAGACTTCCGTGATGATGCAAGCTGGCTGCGGGGAAACCATCTGTTCCAGTTCGGCGGTTCCTTCAAACATACCTACGCGTTCTTCCGGCGTGACGATGGACAGCAGAACTCACAGAAGACTTTGCAGTATTTCATGGGAAACACAATCGGAGGAATCAGCTTCCCCAGCACGGTCCGGCCGCCCGCGTGCGCGACATCCACATCAGCCAATTGTCTGCCCTCAAGCCAGAATTCCAGCTGGAACAACTTGTACGCGCAAATCCTGGGCCTGGTTGACGCCGGTACGATCCTGCGTGCGCGTGACGCGCAGCTTCAGCTACTGCCGCAAGGGACTGATCTCCAGAACGCAGTCAGGTACGATCAGGCTACTCTTTATGTCCAGGACGCCTGGCATCTGCGGCCCACGCTTACGTTGAACTACGGACTGGCCTGGGCAGCGACCGTGCCGCCGGTCGAGGACCAGGGCAAGTTCATGATAACGGTCTTCCCTGGCGCAACTGGTGGCATCGTGAACCCGCGGAGCTACCTGCAACAGCGGCAGCAGGCTGCGCAGGCCGGCCAGGTTTTCAATCCCCCGGTCGGGTTCGCGCCCATCGGCAATACCGGACGCACGTACCCTTTCGCTTTCGTGGGCCACAACGTCGAGCCGCGCGTGGCGGCAGCCTGGCAACCGAACTTCCGCGGCGGGGTGTTGGGGAGGCTCTTCGGCGGCGGGAAGACGGTGTTTCGCGGCGGGTATTGGCATTTCTATGACCGCTTGAATGGAGTGCAGACAGCCATTGATACGCTTCAGGCGGTGGGTTTTGGGCAAAGTCTCCTGTGTCTGGCGCCCTTTTCGCCCATACTTAGTAACCCCGACCCTACTAAGCCCTGCAAGGGGAACAGCGGGACTGCTCCAGATACGGCAATGCGGATCGGGACCGACGGCAGCACCGTCCCGTTGCCCCCTATTCTCGCCAGTGTGACTCCCCCAGTTGTTCCGGGCAATGCCCTCGTGCCTGGCGCCAACATTTCTTTTGTTCCCAACTCGCAAGTGCAAGACCCGCAATGGAAACCAGGCTCGCACAATACGTGGGATTTCACCATTCAACGCGAGCTTCCCGGCAAGAGCCGAGTGGAAGTGGGCTACGTGGGCCACACGGCAAGAAACATTTACCAGGGCATCGACTTGAATCAGGTTCCGTTCTTTATGGTCGCTGGTGGACAGAGCTTTGCGCAGGCCTTCGATGCGCTGGCTGCAGATCCAAACCTTACTAAGAATCAGACGCAGTTCCCTGTTGCGCCTCAACCCTTCTTTGAGACTGCCTTGGCGGGGAGCAATAAGTTTTGCGTCGGCTTCGCCAATTGTACGGCCGGCGTAGCCAGCAGTTTTTCTGGGGACGTCGCCAATCAGCGCGTGAGGAACACCTTCAATGGGATTCAATCTCAGTTCTCCTTCGGGCCCGCCACCAACGCCGCGACGCAATTTACGAACTTCTTTTACTGGTCGAGCCTCGCCAAGTCCAATTACAACGCCGCCTTTGTTTCCTACCATATCCGCGCTTACCGCGGTCTTACCCTGGACACAAATTTCACCTATAGCCACAGCTTGGACAACGTGGGGGTAAACCAGGATACGGATCAGGCATTCTCAAACAGTTACGATCCTCATTACGACTACGGGACTTCAGGATTTGATCGTAAGTACGTTCTCACCGTGCTGGGCGTCTGGGAGTTGCCTTTCCATGGCCAAGCCGCGTGGATGAAGAGAGCGATGGGCGGATGGCAAGTCGCACCGATCGTCTCCGTGGCGACCGCGTTGCCGCTCCGGGTGTTGGATGGCTCGGGGCAGGAATTTGGGCAGACGGGGTTTGGAGCTTCCTCAGAGGCCATTCGCACGGGTTCCGGCGGCACGGGCGCAGGCGTCAACCACGTCGCTCCCAGTTCGGGCGCGGGTTCCAGCGCCTCAGGGAAAGGATCTGGTCTGAATATCTTTGCTGACCCCCAGAGCGTGATCAACGAATTTCGCGCGATTCAGTTGAGCAAGGACACGACCTCGCGCGGCGGCACGCTGCGCGGCCTTCCCGCGTGGAATCTCGATTTAGCCCTGGCGAAGAAGATTCCTCTGCCGAAGGAGCGAATGAGCATTTCGTTTTCTGCTCAGTTCTTCAATATCTTCAACCACGTCAATTTCCTCGATCCCGCGGTCAGTCTCCCAAGCCCGCAAACCTTTGGCGTGATTACGACTCAGGGGAACGACCCGCGACAAATTCAAATGGGCCTGCGCTTCGACTTCTAGCAGGGTTGTGGGAAGTTGGCTGACACTGGGATTGACCTTCCCACCTGACTGGTTAGTGTACACGTAGAAGTGACCTCTGTCGCAGCCGATTAGCGGCGACCTCTCGCGATTGTGCCTGGATCACGGGGAAACCGGAAGTAATGCCTCCGGGTTGGCAGATTGCTCCCGACAAACGCCCCAGCGTTTGCCGATTCGACTGCCCTTGACCGTATGGTAGGCGCCCCGAAAGTTGCACCGCCCCGGGCGGATTGCCGCATGCACCTTGAATTGCCAGAGTGAAGCGGCTCAGAGACCTGTTAGGCGGCGCACTCGCCGCGGCCCAGCTTGAGCGAATAGGTCTCCGTATCGCCCCAGTCCACGAACAGCTCCTCGGAAGGCTCCTGCACGTCGGCAAACGGACGAAGCCGGCTGACAATCGCCTCATCCGCAATGCGCGCAGTCCAGGCAGAGAAGGTCTCGCCGGGTTGCCGGGCTTCCTTGTAGAAGGCGAGAATCTCACGAATGACCGCGGGAATGGGCCGGGCCGGCAAGGGCATCACCTGTCGCGCAAATCGAACTCCGTCTGCGCCCACCTGGCCGCCGAGCATCAACTGATAGAACGGGGCTTGCTGTTCGCCGATTTTGCGCGCGTTGCCGTAGAAGCCGATATCCGCAATGTGATGCTGGCCGCAGGAATTCGGGCAGCCGCTGATCTTGATGTGGATCTTCAGGACTTCGGGGTCGGTCTCGCCGGCCAGCTCGCGCGAAAGCACTTCCGCGAGCGTCAGCGAGCGCGTAATGCCGAGATTGCACGTGGTCGCGCCTGGGCAGCCGGTGACGTCCGAAATGGTTCGCGCTCCGGGCGTGGCTAGGTCGAGTTCACGCAGCCCGTCATGGAGCCCGCGCGTGCGATCGAACGGCACCCAGGGAATCACGAGATTCTGGTTGATGACCGTGCGCACGCCCGTGAGACGGTTCTTTTCCAGCAAGTCCGCAAGACCGCGCATCTGATGGCTGAACAGCGTTCCCGCGGGCAGCTTGATCCATACCGCTCCGAACCCAGCCTGCCTCTGCGGCATCAGGTTGTGCTCGGTCCAGCGGGCATATTCCGGATCGGCCGCCCGGTTGGCCGGAGGCGCAGGCGCGATCGAGACCAGGGAAGGTTGAATCTTCGAGGCCACGGTAAAAACCTCGGCGGGCGCTTGAGAGATTTTGCGCTTCTCCGCCACGAGGTGGCGGAATTGTTCAATTCCTTTGTCCCGCAGGACGAACTTCATCCGCGCCTTGAATTTGTTCTTGCGGTTTCCGGTTTCGACGAAGACCCGCAGAATCGCTTCGATCGTGGGGAGCAGCTCCTCTTCGGGCAGGAAATCCGTGAGGAGAGAGGCTTCCGTAGGCAGGCTGCCCAGCCCACCCCCTACTAGGACCTTGAATCCACGATGCGCTGTGCCATTGCTGCCGCTCACCTGAGCAATGAGCCCAACATCGTGAATGCCCGCGACCGCGCAGTCCCCGTCATCTTCGCAGCCGGAGAAGGCGATCTTGAACTTGCGCGGCAGATCATGAAACTCCGGATGCCGGAGCAAATAACGCGACACGCCGAGGGCGTAGGGCGTCACGTCAAACACTTCGCCCGGGCAAATGCCGGCCAACGGGCAGCCCGTGACATTGCGCACCGTATTGCCGCAGGCTTCGCGCGTCGTGAGGCCCGCCTCAGCGAGCAGCCGCATTACCGCGGGAACGTTCTCGAGCTGCACGAAGTGGAACTGCACATTTTCGCGCGTGGTAACGTGCCCTCGGCCGGTCGAGTAGGTATCCCCAATCTTGGCCAGCGTTCGGAGCTGCGCCGGCGTCAGAATCCCCGCCGGAATTTTGACGCGGAGCATCTGCACGCCCGCCTGCCGCTGGCCATAGGTGCCATGCTTCAGGCGGAAGGGGCGGAACTGGTCTTCGGTAATGGTGCCGCTGCGAAGCTGCTGGATGCGCTCCTCGAATACGCGGATCTCCGCCTCGATTGCCTCGGGACTGTGTCTGGCTTCGACATCGGATTGTACGGATGGCGCCGAAACGCTCATTTTTGGCTCCTAAAAGCAAAAAAAAGGGCCACTCCCAGGTTCTTGTCTGGCGAGTGGCCCTTTCGGGTAAAATGTCGGTTAGTCTCTTAGCCCGCTAACCTCCACGCGCCAGAACATGCCTGCGCGCAACAACACACGCACATGCAGCAGACCTCCGCAGGTGTGACCGCATAGCGGTCAACGCATCCGTTCTGGCGATCGTGAGTCAAAACCTCTTCTTCTCCTCGCCGCACTTGCCTAAGGGGCAGTGAACAGCTCTTCTTGCGACGAAACCACACTATACCAAGCATCCTCCGGGCAGTCAACGAATTACGCGGGCCGAAATTCGGGAGTTAAAGCCCCCAAAACTCGGCATTTTCTTTTCGCTGCGCCGGAACAGGCCAACTGCCACGCTGCTCGGGGGTTATGGTAGAGTTGCGCCCCGATGCGGATCTTCGTTCTGGGGGCGGGTGCGACCGGCTCCCTCCTGGCACAGCTTCTCGAACGGCAGGGGCACCACCTCCTGTGCGGCGACCGCGACCTGGAGCGCGCGCGGCGCTTTCTTGGGAAGAAGAGCAGGATTCCGATCGTGAAAGTGAACGCGCGAAACCTGCGCGGAATCGTGCGCGCGGCACGCGGCTGCCACCTGATCGTCAACGCCTCGGCGTCGGTTTACAATGAGATTGTCATGCGCGCCGCGCTGCGGCTCCGCGCGCACTATCTCGACCTCAGCTCGCACCTGACGCGGCATCCGTTCAAGGCCGAACAGTTGCGCTACGCCAAGCGCTTCGAGAAGAAAAACCGCACCGCGGCGATCAACGCGGGCGTGGCGCCCGGGCTGACGAATCTCCTCGTGCGGCGCGCCGCCGACGCGCTCGATCGCGTCGAATCCGTGCATATCCGCCTCTACGAGTGCGCCGAAAGCGACGACCCCATCTCGCAGTGGTCGCCGGAAGTCTCGTTCGATGAGGCGGTTTCGCACCCGCGCGTCTATCGCAACGGAAAATTCCTCCTGAAAAAGCGCTTTGCCGAACTCGAGAAATTCCGCTTCCCCGACCCCGTTGGAAAGGTCCGCGTGGTGCTGGCGGCTCAGGACGAGGTGGGCACGCTGCCGCACTTCATTCCCATGCGGGAGATGGACGTGAAAATCGGAGGGAACGAGATTGACCGCCTGCGCCGCTGGCAGCGGCTGGGCAAACTGAACCGGTCGCGCGGATTGGTGCGGCTGCGCTTCCCGAAAACCCCGACGCCGCAGATGGTGGCCAAACTGATCCGCCAGGGAGTGC
>Ga0209761_1001239_pt1 | contig 16425 bp, 13 predicted proteins | sample GraSoi013_1_40cm_4_FD_185818 | JGI IMG/M metagenome (GOLD analysis project Ga0209761, IMG submission 185818) | Grasslands soil microbial communities from the Angelo Coastal Reserve, California, USA - Sample 09_25_2013_1_40cm (SPAdes) (version 2) | ecosystem: Environmental > Terrestrial > Soil >...
TTGAACAGGTCGTTCCTCGGGCAGCGGACCCAGTAATCGTGCGCCGTGTACATCTTGAGCGCGGAGCTCGGGACATCGATCAGGTCCAGTCCTAGCAAGGAGAGGTTGTGATAGTGAATCACGTCCGGGCGGACGTTCTTGATGAGTTCATGGTGATGCGTCCGGACGCTCGGAGGAGCGCCGAAGATCCATGCGCCCAGGGGCTGGAACCGTCCGGTGAGGGCCGGGATCGGGTGACGGATGACGCCTCCGTCTCCTCCGTCGTGGATGTCGGGACGCCCCCGTTTGAGCGCCAGGGCCGCGGGCGAGTATTCCACGTGAACCTCGTGGCCTTGCGCCACTAGCGCTTCGGCCAGGTAGCGCACATGATTCGCGTCCCCTCCGAGGTGGTACGGTGGATAGAAGGCCGCGGTCATGACGAATTTGAGGGTCTCCATTCAATTCGTCCCTCCGGTCACGGCGTCGTGAGGGCGTGTGTGACGATCGGGGTGGCGCTCGAGCGACCGCATTCGCCTCGAGGTCTGAAGCTCCACCGGAAAATCCTCACCCCGTCCAGTTGGAAGCAAAAAGAGCGGACGTAGACGTATAACCTTTACGTTTCGGGGCGCCGCGCTTCCGATGACAGGAGGACCAGACACGTCCCGCCAGAGGTTTCCGCGAGTCGTCGACGTCTCGCCGATCGTCGAGTCGATCTCCGGCACGGTTTTGAAGGAGCTCCCAAATCCCGATGGAAGCCTCCCATGAAATCGAACCGCGCTCGGAGCGAGCGCAACGGGTCGAACGATCGCGCGGATACCACGGGGTCGCGCCACTCGTGGGCCGCCAACGTGTACGCGATCGTGGGCCCGGACGGCGCGGGGAAGACGACGATCGCCCGAGCCATCATGGATCGGCTCGCTCGGCGCGGGGTCAGGACGTGGATCGCATGGATGCGCTCGCCCCGAATCGTCACGCTCGGAGTCCTTGGCATCACTCGACTCTCCAACCTCAGCCGCACCGTGCGGATGGGCGATCATGACGACGTCATCACGGATCTGAGTCGTCACCCGTTCCTCCTGCATCTCTATTCGTGGTCGGTCACGTTCGATTATTTCCTCGGGTATCTCGGGAAAGTCACGCTCCCGAAACGGCTGCTGCGCCGCACGGTCTTCTGCGATCGCTTCGCCTGGGACACGCTCGTGGATTTGGGGCTCATCTCGGGGGTCGATGAAGGGTTCCTTCAGTTTCCGCAAGGCCGAATCTTGCTGGACCTCGCGAGGAGGCATCGGAGCGTCCTCGTCACCGCGTCCCGCGAGGAACTCATTCGACGAAAGCCGATTCTCTCCTTGGACCCGCGGCTCGCACGCCGGCTCCGGCTCTACATGTGGCTCGCGGAACGATTCGGACTCGGCCAAGTCGACAGCGGGACCACGTCCGAGTCGGAGAGTGTTTCTCAGGTCTCGGAATACCTCGGGATCGCTCCCGAATGACCCGTCGACGAACTTCCCTCGCCTGTGTGCCCAACGCTCAAATACGGGCCCGATAAATATCTACGACGCGGGAGGGCGACGCGTCCTTCCGGGGGCACGGGCTCGTGGGGTTCGGGTTCCGTCGCACCGGGGACGCGAGCGGCCTGCGCGTTAGGGACTGATCGATAAGTCGGGCACGGGAGGGACCAACCAACGAAGATCGCGGTGGCGGCTCCGGAATTCGGACGAATCTGGGGCGGGATCGGGACGTACCTGGGGCAATTGCTCCCGGGAATCGCGTCCCATCACGAAGTGACGATCCTGTGCGGACAGACGCCCACGTACGATACCGGCTACCAGACCGTGCCCCTCGCGGACGGGGGCGGCATCATGGCGAACTACTTCAAGTTTCAACGAGCCCTCCAACGCCGCTGGCCGGATCTCGTCCGGGAATATCGCCCGGACCTGCTGGTCGTCCACCACGCGCAGATGCCGGACCTCTGGACGGATTCGATGCCGTGCCCCACCATCGTGACGACCCACACGACGATCCTCGGACAGGCCCGAGGGATCCAAGGCGCACTGCGACACGGCGGGCCGCTGGACGACACAGAGCGGACGACCTTGGCCGTCCTTCCCGCTCTCCTTCCGATCGAGCTGTACTACTGGAACCGGGTTCGCCACGTCCTCTTCGTTTCCGATGCGGTTCGTCAGGAGGTCCTCGGGACCTACGGCCCTCGAGTGCGGACATCCGCGCTCATTCCGAACGGCCTCGCCTTCGATGAACTGCGAGCGGCCGGGGGAACGCTGGACTCGCCGGAAGAACCGGGGTTCATCCTGTACACCGGTCGGCTCTTGGGCTGGAAGGGCCTGGCCGTCCTCCTCCGCGCCATGGTTCATCTTCGGCGTCCCGAACGACTCGTCGTGACGGGGAGCGGTCGGGTCGAAGCCTGGCGTCGGTACGCCCGGTCCCTCGGGCTCGGACCTGATCGCGTCGAATTCCTCGGAGCGATTCCTCGTTCGGAGCTGCTCTCACGCCTGAGGCGGGCCACCCTCGTCGCCCTCCCGAGTTACATGGAGAGTTGTCCGTACTCGCTCATCGAAGCGATGGCGTTCGAGAAACCGGTCGTTGCCACGGCGATTCCGGGCACCCTGGACATGGTCGAGGACGGGGTCTCGGCCCTCCTCGTGCCGCCGGGGGATGCGATCGCCCTGGCCGAAAGGATCGATCGCTTGCTCGGAGACGAAGGGTTGCGGCGGCGGCTCGGACGAACCGCGGCGATCGTCGCCCGAGCTCGATTTTCATCCGAACGCATGTGCGAGGAGACGCTCCAATATTTCGAGAGCGTCCTCGCAGCGTCGTAATAGGGGGAGGATCCGGTTGAGAGGGGGAGAGGGGGCGTCGGAGCGGAAACGGCGTAGCCCTCAAAGCGAGAGCGATTCACGGGAGGGCTCCTAGTGCGCGTCCTCTTCGTCGGAGCCCACGTCGGCAAGGGCGGAGGCCTCGCGCTCCAGACGTTCCAGGTCTTCACCGGCCTTCGTCGCCACATCGAGGTCGACCTGCTCTGCCTGGATGCGCTCGGTGTCCACCGCACGATGGCGGAGATCCCCGGCGTCCGCTTCGCCGGACCGTTGGTGTTCCCGAAAGGCATCACGTTCTTGGAGCGGGCGATTCGCGAAGTCCAAGATGAATACGATTTGTTCCAAGTCCTGGATCCGTACTTCTCGCTGCCCGCGGCGTTCTTGGCCCGGGTCTTCCCGCGGGTGGTCTTCTTCGGGACGGATCCGCGCGCCGAAATCGGCTGGCGCTACGGGCCTCACATGAACGCCTTCATGCGACTCGTGATGGCCCCTCTGGTCTCGGGAACTCCGCTCGTCGTGAACTCGCAGGCCCTCGCCGATCGATTCCGTCGGTACCATCCGCGGATCATCCTGGGCGGGGTAGACGTTCAGAGGTTTGACCGCCTCCCTTCAAAGGAAGAAGCGCGGCATTCGGTAGGTGTCCATCCGGGCCGGACCCTCCTCGTCACGGTGGGGAAAGTCATTCCCGTGAAGCGGTTGGAATGGTTGATGGAGGTCGTGAGGCAACTTCCTTCGGTCGAGGCCGTGGTCGTGGGCGGATATACCGAGGAACATTACAGTGACCAGTACTATCGAACGCTCCTCGCGTCGTATCCGGACATCCGGGATCGAGTCCACTTTGTGGGCGAGGTGACGTGGGATCAGGTGCCGACGTATCTGGCCGCCGCCGACATCTTTGTCTTCCCCTCGAAATTCGAGGGCATGCCGAACGCCTTACTCGAGGCGATGGCGTCCGGGCTGCCCGTGGTCGTCTCGGACATCCCGCCGCACCGCGAACTGATTCAGCACGGACGGACGGGGTTCCTAGCCCGGGATCCCCTGGAGATGGCGCGTCTGGTCGCGACCCTTGCCAACCACGAGGACCTGCGGAGCTCCGTAGGCGAGGCCGGTCGGGTTTACGTCCGAGAGAACCTCTCCTCGGAGGCGTGTACGCAGGCCTTCCTTGACCTCTATAAACGTCTCACCGCGGGCGACCCGGGCCGCATCGCGCCGGCCGAGGAGCCGGTCGAACTCTCGCGTACTCATCGCGACTGAGCGACCAGCTTGGACCACATGTCGACGTACTCGTCCATCGCTCGGTCGACGGAGAACCGCTCCACCGCAATCCGTCGGGCTCCGTCCCGAAGTCGTCGCTGCAACGCCGAGTCCGCTTCGATTTCCAGGAGGCGTCCTTGGGCCTCTTCCGGCGAACGGACCGCAAAGCCGCTCTCTCCGTCGACGACGGCTTCGTCGGTCCCTGGGATATCCGTGGTCAGGATCGGGATTCCCATCGCGAGGAGCTCGGGCCAGACGAGGGGCGGTGCGGCGATCGACCGAGAATCCTGAATTGGGCAGAGGAACAGGTCCGCAGCAGCGCACGCCGATCGAAATGCCTCGGGGAGGTTCATTACGCGGATACCCGGCTGCTCGAAATTCCGGAACTGCGGTTTGAAGTGTTCGGGTTTGAAACAGAAGATGAACTCGACGGGACGGCGCTCGAGCGTGAGAGTCGCGATTCGAATCGACTCCCGCAGGTCCGTCTCGTTCGTCTGCTGGGTGAAGCCGGTCCACAGGACGACGAACTTCCCGCGTTCCAGGCCGAGGCTCGCCCGGGCCGCGGCCCGCGCGTCGTCGGTCGGCGGCGTGAACCGAGAGACGTCGATCCCCCAGCGGATGCGGCGGATCCGTCCGGTTGGGAAGCCGAGCTCAAGGAGGCGCCGGCGGTATGCTTCCGAAAACGGTACGACAACGGCGAAGCTCGAAAAACTCGCCAACAACATGGCATCATACAGGGGCCGATTGCGATGATACGTGGGCGCGGAAAGCGTCAGTGGGACATTCCGGCCGATCGCCCGGAGTAGCACCGTCGCGGGGCCGAAGTTGTCCGCGAAGTGAATCACGTCCGCGCGAAACGTCCGCTGACGCCGTCGGACCTCCCGGAGAATGATCGGCACGTTCGTCGTCTTGCTCACATAGTTGTTCACGCCTCCGAACTGCGAATGCTCCGCATTGAACCGAGCGTCGGGGCGAAAGTAGACCGGGATCTGGGGAACGTGGCGGATCGGGAGGCCGTTCCCCGGCGTCGCTTCGATGTCCACGGACAACGCCTCGACCTCGTGACCGGCGACGAGGAGTCTCCGAATCATGTCGAGCCAGAAGTTCTTGTCCCCGGCGTGGCGGAACGGCAAGATCCGTTCGCCCACGATCATGATTCGCAGAGCGAGGTCACCGTTTCGCTTGACGGCGCCCGCGTATTTGAAATCCATGCACGCGGGCGAGCCTCCGCTTCCACCGGTAAGCGATCTCGCGCGGACGCCACGGCGTTCTCCAATGGCCATCCGACTCGGTCCCCGTCGAAAGCGTAATCCCGCGGGTGAATCATAGGTGACAGCCGGGGCGCAATTCTTCGGGCGGTGGATGACCTGGCGGAGAGACTCGGGAACCTGGGGGGTCCGGAGATTATTCGGTTAGACGACCGCTCGCACCTGAGCGACATCTCGGACGAGTGGCTGCGGCTCATGGCCGGGATTCCTGAAACATCCTACTTCCAGACCCCGGACTGGGTCTTGGCCTGGTGGGAGACGATCGGTGGAATGCCGCCCACCGAACTCGCCCTCTGGCGGAGTTCGTCCGGTGCGCTGGAAGGAATCCAGTACCTCAGTCGTGTCACACAGCGCGTTCATCCGCGTCTGCCTCCCGCCTGGCCGATTTGGACGGTCACGGGCAGCGGCATTGGGGATGCAGACCACGTCGGATGGCCCGTCCTCCCCCAGCACCGGGAGAAGGCGCGGAAGCACGCGGTGCGCCGCACTCGCGGTTCTACGTTGCTCTTGCCGGACCTCGATCCAGAAACGGGCGTGCCGTTCGTTCCTGGAGGGGCTCGAATGCTGTTCCGGAATCCATGCCCGCGATTGGCTCTGTATCCGCCCGATGCCATCCCCGCGAGCATGCGGCGCACGCAACATCATCTTCGTCGGTACGAAAAGAAAGCCGACGCCGCGGGGATCACGTTTCGATGGATTCCGGGCCGCCAGATGGACGACTCGTTCGTGGAACGTTTCTTGGAGCTTCACAAATCGCGGATGGCGGAAAAGGGCGTGTCAAGCACGTTCCTCTCGGCCGAGGCACTGCTACGTCGGCTCATTGCGCGCGGTTCCGCCGAGCGGGGTCCGATCGCGATGGTCGCCGAGCGGGACCGTCACATGATCGGTCTCCTTTGCTTCCTGCGTTGGGGAGACACCCTCGCGTACTACCAGACCGGATGGAGTCCCGAGTGGGTGTCCGTCGAACTCGGGAGGCTGTTGTTTAACGAATCGATCAAAGGCGCGGGTGCGAACGGGCTCCGGACGATGGACTTGCTTCGCGGGAATGAGGAGTACAAGTATCGACTCGGCGCGGTCGACCGGTGGGACGAAACGTGGATTCGGCCCGGAGGTTTGTCGGGTTCGATTCTCAAGCTCCTCGTGCCGGCTTATCGATTTGCGGCGCGGCGAATGTGGACCGCACAGCCCTCGAGAGCATCGTGACGCGCTTGGCAGATGACGGGCCGGAACCTCCCGGCGCGGAAGGTCGCGACGGGGCTTCCATATTCCGGCGCGATCGTCGCGGACCTATCGGCGTTCTATCGGGTGGGACGTCGCGCGATCTCTTCCGGGAACCGGTCGATTGCGGAGGACGTACGGGATCGCGCTGGGAACGAAGCGATGTCGCTTGCTGTCGATCAACGTGATATCCCCGACTCCGGAAAGCGTGTGAATCCCATCGGGAAACGGGCTCTCCGAGAACGGCTCGATGGTCGCCGCGGGCTCCTCCATGAACTCGGTTGGGGTTAAGCGCACAACCCGGTTGATCACGATTCCGCCTCCGTACATTCGCGAGCAATCTTGGGCCGGTCGGTACAGGATGCCGCCGTCGACGAACGGCGTTCCCGCGGGCCTCGAGGATCGGATGTCCGCCTTCACCGGGTTCAATGCGTGCGGTTCCCACGGCCCCTCGAGGTTCCGCGCATGCCACACGAACAACGGCATGTTTTCGCCAACCTCGCGGTCCGTACAGGTGAGCCACCACCGGCCCTCGTGACGGAAGACGGTCGGGTCGAGGGCCGCGACACCCGATAGGAGCGTGCCTACCTTCTCCCATCGAGTCGGAAAATCGATCGCCCGGTACAGGCCAATCTCCCTCGATTCGTTCGTCTCCGGAATACAATAGATTTCCCCGCGGTCGACGACAAGATACGGATACGACGCGTGGACCGACAATTCGATCGCGACTCGGGGGAACCGGGGTGGCCCGCTGGCGGTGGCCTCGACGGTCCCGATCACGCCCTTCGAGGTCGCGTACCGGAAATCTTCGTACAGAATGTGCGTAACCCCGTCGATCTGGGCCCCGAACGGATCCGCGATGAACCGCCCGCGCTCCGGAGGATGGAGCCAACGGACACGCTTCTCCCCGCGGGATTCGAGGAATCGGTTGATGGGCACGTCGGCGACTCCGATGCACCATTCTTCGTGACGAACGAGAGCGCGCGCGACCCTATGGACGGCGTGTCGGGTTTGTCGGACGAGGAATCGCATCATCTGACGGTTCGAAGGAATGCGCGACGGGGCGAGCGGCGTAGGAGACGAAGGGCCCTCCAGGTACGCGGTCTGGCCCAAGCGGAGGTCTTGACACACGTTGGCCGGCCATCCGACGACCCCGAAGTGCACCTCGTCAACGTTTTGTCGGAGGGAGTGAAGCGCCGTCCGAAAGTACCCGCTTCGGAGTGCGATGCCGTTGTCGACGCCACCCGCGGAGCGCCGCAGGACCATAACGGTGACCGCGTCCCCGTCGTAAATGGGCCAGAGACACGCCGGAATCCCTCCATAACGAGGTTCGCCGTCGTGCTGAAACGACCACACGCCATAACGCGCCCCGCGCAAGATCTCGCCATCGAGGGCGCCGAACCCGCATTGGAGGAGGAAATCCAAGTCGTAGGCACGGATCCGGCGAACGTCGGATTCATCGTATCGGTGCGCCAACCCGCCTTGGGTCGTCGTCTGGCACCGCAAAGACGGTATGCCTTGGAACGCGAGAGCCATGTCCACAGGCCGGAGCGCGCGGGGCGGGTGCGATGCGACATACGCCCGGAACAGGAGACTGGTGGGACGTGAGCCGTCGGGCAATTTGTCCGCAGGGAAGACGATCAGGGCAAGACTGGTTCCCGGAACCCGCCGCAATTCCTCGATCGATCGAGCCTGCCACGTTGGGATCTTCGGGCCGTCGCACAGGACACCAAACCGAATTGGGCGGAGCGAAGCGATGCTTGGGAAGGCCCCTTGGGACATTCGAGCCGCGGGACGGTTCCGACATTATTTAGCCTATTCAGGCGAATCCCAAGCCTGCCGGGTTCCGATGCCGGCGGATGCAGAGGCGCGGGCTGATCCTTGGAAACCCTTCGGATCGCGATTATCACCGAAACGCTCCCGCCGGCCGAGCTGAACCTACAACCGTGGAGATACTTGGGGGATCTTGCCCAGGCGCTCCGGGTCGTGGGCCACGAGACCTCTGTCATGACAAGCGAAGTGGGACCTCGGACCTGGAACGGCGTGCCCGTCAAATGGCATCGAAACCGGAGCGATTTTCGCTCCGCCCCCGCACTTCGGCAGGTGCTCCAAACCGAGGGATTCGACATCGGTGTATGCCGCCTGACGGCAGGCCTCTTTTTCTCGATGCGCCGTACTGGAGGCAAGGGTTCTTTTCGAGGACGGCTAATCGGAATCTTTCTCCGGCCCCTCTACGACGCGGGGGAGCTGGCGCGACGATTTCTCGATCCGACCTTGGCCGCCGAAATCCCGCACGATCGGCACCACGTCGCGATGTACGGGTCGCGGCTACTCGGTACCTGGTCTAACGCGCCGGCTTTTGTGGACCATTTCGGGTTCTTGTGGGACAGCGATCGGGACCGCGCGACGGCCGCTGGCCTTCCCCCTTCATCGTGCTCGGTGGTTCGCCATCCGTTCGATCCGTTCTTCCTGGAGCGGGCACCGCCAAGTCTGGGACCGCGACTCTCGGGAGTCTTGGGCCAGGTCGGCCGACGGGTCGTCTTCACAGGGCCCCCGGAGGGCTCTCGGGGCGTCGACGATATGCTCCGCCTGGCCCGTTCGCTTCCGAGCGATCCGCCGACGCAAGTCGTCCTGTTGCTCCGCGACCGGAAGTATTCCGATCCGACCGTCACGCGCACGCGAATAGGAGCCCACGAACTCCTCATCGTGCGCGGCCTCCTCTCACGACAGGAACTGCGGGCCGCCTATCGGGTCTCTCACGTCGCGGTTTTCCCGTACCGTTTCGTCCGCACGGGTCTTCCGCTCGTCGCGCTCGAGGCGGTCGCGACCGGGTTGCCCGTCGTGACGACGCGCGTCCATCCGATTCGCGAGCTGGAGGGACGCACCGGCCTGGTGTTCACGGAACCTCGAGATCCGCCCGGGGTGGTGAGGGCGATCCAGGGAATCTTCGAGGAAGGCGCCGCCAGCGGGATTCAGCGGAGAAATCAAGAATGGATCCGAACGACGCCGGACTGGACGTCCGTCGCACGGACCTTCGTTTCCCTCTCGGGACGCTAGATTCCTTCGGGGGTTGCGCGAAAGTTCTTGAGTCCGTGGACTTTTCCATCCGGGAGCAGGGACTAATGATTCCGATTCCTGGAGCACGTGCGAGAGCGCCGTTCCCCTATGTCGGGCTCGCGACCGCCATCGTCCTGCTTCACGCGATTCTCGTGGCGGTGGTCCCTCCGAACCCGTATCGGGCTGTCTTCGCGTTGGCCGCGTTGTTTTCGGTGGGGTATTGCACCCTTGCCCTGATTGTCGGCCTAACGATTCGGCTCTCGGCGGCGGAAATTCTCGCGTTTTCGACCGGACTCACGATCTTCATCACGTCGTTGTCCGCTTTGGGTGTGTCGATTCTTGGCATCCCGATCACGGTGTTCGCGGTCGTGATCGTTGGGTTACCGATTGCCCTGGGGGCAACGCTCGTACTGCGTCCTCGCGGCAATCCTTTGGCGGCGTTCACCAATTTCACCCGTGCCTTTCTCGACTTATCCGACTACTCGGCGGCCGAGAAAGGGGCCGTCGCCGTCCTGTTCGTGGGGATTGTGGGGGCCCTCGTCATCTTCGTCTCTCTTGCGGCGGTGCATTATCCTGGCGAACTCTCGCCTGGACTGGCCATCGCGGCTCCGGACGGGACCGCGAACATTACGACCAGCTTCAACCAAAGTCAACCGCAGGACATCGTCGCCTCTGTCTTCGGCGGTTCGACAGCGGGCGCCTTCATGGTTCGGATCCGGCTCGTCCCCTCGAACGCCACCGGAAACGAGACATTCCACAAGGTGCTTCAGACTTCTCCCCTGCGGATGGACGCCTTCGCAGAGTATAGCGTATCGATCGTACTCGGACCTCGGGAGACGTGGAGCCAGCAGTTCTCGATCTCGATTGAACAGGCCGGCGACTTCGAGCTGAGGTTCGCGTTGCTCGATGCGACCTCGACGGTCGTCGCGGAAAACCTGCTCGCGGTCGTCGTGACTTAGGCCGTGCGTCACGGACAGGAGTGAACTAACATCATCCGATAGATCGAAAACGTAGCATCTTGGTACACCAACGCAAAGTGCCGATCCGTCGCGAACTTCCCGACCTGCACCGCCGACAACGGTGCTGGCAGCAGGCCTTCATGGAGAAAGTTCGGTCGCAAGATCGTCATCAAGTAGTCCACCGCCACATAGTCGCCGACCTTCACCTGGCACCACACAGACTCATTGAGGGTCGTACTGACGAAAACGCGGGTCGCTCCGAAGTCGACTGGCATGAATCCGAAGCCCGCGAAGACGTCGTTGGCCAGTTGATCACCCCACATCCGACACGACCCCGGCTTGTTGCATACCACACCGTCACCGAAGTGGTCCGTGGCCCAAGCCGAAACCCGTATCGAGTCCGGTCCGAGGTACAGCGGGGAATCGGTGGCCCGGCTAGAGAACGACTCGAAGTACGCCCGCAAGGTGATCGGTGCGAGATTGCCGCCCATGACGATCCCCGCGGCAATCGCAACGACGACAAGCCTCGGAATCCACGGCTTCTCACGGAAGGCCCGCGGCGCGCGCCGAGCCGATTTCCAGAAATCGGACCGAGCCCACCGGATGAGGGTCGCAGCCGCGAACGGCATAACGATGAAACCCGCATACTCGTTGATTCGAAGAGGGATGTAGTTGAGTGGAGTTACCATCAATGGGAGCGTGACGAAAACGAGGAACGATGCCACGATGCCATTCGCCAGGTCGAAGGGATTGTGGCGGGTCGCGCGGTGGCGCGCCGCCGTGAAGAAAGCGAGCAAGAACAGGCCGATGAGGGTGGCGACGAGCCATCCGATTTCGATTTGGGTGAATGTCCGACCCAAGTTCGAGCCCGAGCCCCCTCCCCCTGTCATTTCCGGCGCGATGAGATTCGTTAGGGCGGTCTCCAAGGTCTGCTGGTGAATGAGGAAAATCGCCTTCGTAAGCACGTCGATGTACATCAGCAGGATCACAACGAAGTACGTGAACAATACGACCAACCGCAACACGGGCAACGTCTGCCGGGCTCGACGGCGCACCATCAGGATCGCGAGAGCCGTGAGCCAGAAAGCAAACACGTACGAGGAAAGATGATGGGTCATCACGATTCCCGCACTCACGACGGCAAAGAGGAGCATCGCGCGGCGTTGAGCGGGGGGGTCGACGGCCTGGACGAGCATGAACAGGGCGAGCAGCGAAAGTGCGAAGAAGATTGTGCCGAACCCTTGCTGCACCGCGTCGTTGAACAGGATCGAGGGGGTCCCGAGGTAGAGCAGGAGACCGATCGCCGCAGTCCTCGGCCCGAAGAGCCTTCGGCCAAATGAGTACACGGAGGCGGGAATGGCGAGCAGTCGGAGGACGGGCTCGATCCAGAGGTACCCGATATCCGGAGGAAGCGGCGCATTCAAGATGACGTATCCGACGAACACGTTTCCGATCGGATAGAAGGAGTACGTCTTCGCGAAGGCGTTACCGCCCCCAGGGTCCCAAAATCCGGTTCTCAAAAGGTCCTGGGTGAAGGAGAAATTGAAGATCGGATCGGTCGAATAGACGATGCCGTGCGGGGCCCCGATTGGATACAAGAGAAAAATCGCGATCACAGGAGGCAAGAGGAACGGAATTTTCGGAGGACGCAGGAACGCCACGTAGAAGGGTGCGCAGGCCATTCCGATGAAGAGCAGGTACAAGGCCCTCGGCGTCCCGAAGACCCCGGTCTTCATCCTAAAGACAACGAAGATCAGGCCGAGGAAGCCGAGGAAACACGTGGCCAGGGAGACGATGTCGAGCAATGCGGGGCTCCGGACGCGGGGTTGCAATGTCTCGACGGAGCACTCTCAAAGCCTTAAGGATTCGGCAGCGTCCGGTGTCCCACAAGCGAACACGATTCGAAACGATTTCGTCGCGGTCTGAGAAACGTCATCGGCTGATCGCCGTCTCAGATGCCCCGCGCAGGCCCTCGAACTCCGAGCTCGATCCGCAAGCGACTTGGACAGGAACCAAGACCCGCGTCAGCGCCGCCCGCTGACGACGCGATACTGAGCGCCATGACGCCGGACCCGCCCGGCCTTCTCGAGGCATCGGAGATGGTACGACGCGAGCTGTCGGCTGATTCCCAAGACTTTGGCGATCGTGGCGGGCTGCGCGTTGTCCATTCGTCTCAGGGTGAGCAGGACGCGAAGGCGGACGTCGCGGTACTCCCAATGACGCGCGTAGAGCCGATTCACTTCGGCTTCACCGCCGGACACGTAGTACCGACTGCGGCCGTTGATCTCTTGCTTGTAGAGGAGTCCGTCTTGGACGAGCGCGTTCAGATGGTACCGCGCGGTGCCGACGGCCAGGCGAAGCGACCTCGCGACGGATCGGAAGTGGTCGCCCGGGAGGAGACGCAGATGGTCGTAGATCTGTCGACGGACCGGATGCTTGAGCCCCACCAAGAGGCCCAGACCGATCAGGAGCGAGCTCCCTCCATACGGCAGGTCGCGGGCGCTTGCCCGGGACGCCGTCCAGACGAGCATGCTGATCGCCCCGACCGTGCTGGCAAACGCGTAGTCCCTCCGCTTCGACCCATCCATGAAAACCCCTCGCCCCGACATTCATTCAGTCTGACGTATTTCAAACCTGCGGTGACAAAGACTTCCGGTCGCGCGGCCGCGCGCTCCGGATTAACGGCTCGCTTCGACCCTGGAGGATCGAGGTTCGACACGCTGAAGAGTCGTTGCCGATGCAGCGGTCAGTCGCGCAACGAGTTCGCGGGCCGCTTTTCGAACGTAGCGCTGGCTGACGTTCCTCGGGGCGATGACGAAGAGGAACGCCTGCGAGCCGAGCTTCGTGGCGATGATCTGCCGGTCGCCGCTCGTGACGGAGATCGACCGGGAGCTCGGCCCGCCGAGCGCCTCGACGATCGTGTCCACCGACGCCAGCATCGTCGCCGCCATCACGCTGACGACGTCCAACCGGATTCCATCTCGAGTCCAAGAGGCCAGGACGGATCCGGTTCGTCGGAGGAACAGGACCGCATCGAGACCGCCTTCCGTGTCGATCGACGACAAGAAAGATAGGGACGCATTTTCCAGCGCGGATAATGATTTGCGGCCCAGACCGATTCCTCCCCTTCCCAAGGAGGATGGACCCATTGGTCTAACCCCTCAAAAAGGTAGCCCTGCATGACCGCGATGTGGCGGGCAACATCGACCGACGCGATCTCGCGGTCCGCATTCCACTTTTTTTCGTCTGACACCGACAAGCTGAACGAACAGAAACGGCGTTTCTGCTCGCGCCATCGTCCAATCGCATCGCGGATCTCCTCGGCAAAACGTGTGCCAGAAATCAGATAGCATACTGGCAACTGAATACTGGAAGAGATCAAGGGCCGTGAACAACAGGGTTCAGAGCGAGGCTGCGCGGATCGCGAGGCCGCGTTCCCGGGACGTCGACGCGAGCATACATGGGACGTCAAGGTCTACCTCGGCACCTCGCGTGCGGTCCTTGCGTCAGCGCACATCGGGTCGGTCGTAAGGAATCAGGTACCGTTTGGAGGGGCAAAGTCGGATGGGTCAACCGTCGGAAGAGTGGGCATTGGGGGGCGCGGTCGGCCCGCGGACTCCCACCGGGCCGTCCCTAGACCCGTTCCCGCACTCGTCCCTGCCCGTTGATCCGGTCCCAAACGTTCCTTGGGGAGAGATCGCGAACCCGGCTCTGACGAGCCTTTCGATCCTGCTGCCGGCCCTGAACGAGGAAGATGGAGTTGCGGCGGTCCTCAACCGGATTCCGCGGCAGACCCTCCAGGAGAAAGGGATCGCCTACAGCGTCCACCTGCTCGACGGACGGTCCACGGACCAGACCCGCGCGGTCGCCAAGCGGCTCGGGGCCGAGATTTTCGTTCAGACCGGGAACGGCAAAGGATCCGCGTTCCGGGAATTCGTCCCGAGGATCCGGGACCAGTTTGTCGTGCTCCTGGACAGCGACGGCACGTACCCTCCGGAGATCATCCCGGAAATCGTCGGGAAGCTCGGGCCGGGGACACCGATCATCCTGGGATCCCGCCTCCGAGGCTCGATCGGCGAGGGCGCGATGTCCCTCGCGAATCACACGGGGAACCGCATCCTGAGCTGGTTCGCGTCGTTCCTCTTCGCCACGCCGATCTCCGACGTGTGCAGCGGGATGTGGGGATTCGTTTCCGATCGACTCAAGTCGCTTGACCTGACCGCAATCGGCTTCGAGCTCGAAGCCGATCTGTTCGCCGAGTGCGCCCTGAAGGGCATCCCGATTACCGAGATTCCGATCCGCTACGACCGGCGCATCGGGGAGCGCAAGCTCCACTTGCGGGAAGGGGTCCGGATCGCCCTTGCGTTGCTGAAGAAGCGGCTCCGCTCCGGCGCAGCCCCGGCGGCGAAGGAGCCGAGGTTCTCGATTGGCCGGTTCTTCGCGGAGCACACCGAGCGTTGAAGGAACCCATCGCGGATGACAAGCGATGAACTCTGTAATCGAAACCTCTTTAAGCACGAATTCCCTCGATGCGCCTAAGGGTGGGGTCCGATGAACCTCCTTCGTCCACGGTACTTGGCCCTCGCCTTCGCCGCGTATTTCGGCGCCGTGTGCTACTATGCGGCGCAGGAGGGACGGCGGGCGGTCTTCGGGGCGTATAGTAATGGAATCTCCCAGACCGTTTTCCAGACGACGATGGTGGGGGGCGTCTTGGTCCTCCTCGGCCTCTTCGTGACGGCCTCGATTTCGCCGCATATCAAGGGCGCTGCTCCATCCCGTTCGCCCGGGAACCTCGGGGCCGCGCGGGTGATCCGGAGGATTCGAGGCGATCCGGGGCGGATGCCGGACGACGACCGAATGCGGGGGCCGGCGGACTCGGCCTGGCCGGCAGGCGACGAATTCCTAGCGGACCCCTCCGATGCGGACATGTCCGCGTACCGAGACCTCGAGCAGGCACAGGATGCGGCGGCCGTCTCGGCGGCTTTGTCGCGCCTGGTGCCAACGGGCGAGTCTCCGGCCGCGGGGACGCTCGCGGAGCGCCTTTCGGGGATGCGCGCGCGGAGCAGCGCGGTCCTCGTGTCGGAGGGAAGAGAAACCGCGGGCGTGCTGCTCCGGCTCGTGAACGATATGAAACCGCTCTTGGCCGCCGCGAGGAAGGTGGGCCTCGACCTGCCGGAGCTCAGGCGGTTGGTCGCGGAAGCCGCGGCGGGCCACGAAGGGGATCTCTCGCAGCGCGTGCGCCTGGTCGAACAGGTGAAAGGCACGCTGGAGGCCGCGCTCGTCGAGAGGATCGCCGAATCCGTGCAGCGTGTCCTTCTCGACATCGAGCGAATGAAGGCTTCGACGCAGCAGGTCCACGTGGCCGAGATGACCGCGGCCGAAGCCGTCGCGTTGCTCGACACGGGAAACTACGCCGCCGCGCTGGACCGGGCGGAGAGGGCGCGCGAGACCTTGGCGAAGCACGTCGGCGTAATGCCTTCACGCGTCGAGGTGATTGGCGCGCCGAGCTCGTTCGTCGCGCTGGCGGGTCCGTCGCTCGTCGCGGTCGTGTTCGTCGCCGTGTCGTCCATGTTGTTGCCCGGCGTCGGCGAGTACTTGATGTTCAACTACAAGCTGAACGCCTCGGCCATCCTCGCCCTCAGCTACGGATGGTTGGGCCTGCTTCTTTATGCGCTTGTCTCCGTCTACTACGTGTTGCGCCCGCCTTCGATCAAGGCATCTTCGAAGGATCGCGCCGCGCGCGGACAATAGCCGCGCTCGTCCCCGAACGATCATACAACGGGCCGTCGCGTTCAACGCACTCGAATCGAAGAGGGCATCCATCCCTGTCGCTCGCGGGACATTTGCCTCGATTGGGGG
>Ga0209761_1001243_pt1 | contig 16402 bp, 13 predicted proteins | sample GraSoi013_1_40cm_4_FD_185818 | JGI IMG/M metagenome (GOLD analysis project Ga0209761, IMG submission 185818) | Grasslands soil microbial communities from the Angelo Coastal Reserve, California, USA - Sample 09_25_2013_1_40cm (SPAdes) (version 2) | ecosystem: Environmental > Terrestrial > Soil >...
GGCGGAGCTTCGGATCGGTCTCGAGCGATGAGTTCGACGAATTCCGCGCCGGCGACCAACGCCTCACGCGCGTCCTGCCCAACGCCAATGCCACGGGTCATGAAGTCATCGACCTGCGCGCGCTGCGCCCACTGGCCATGCGAGGTCTCGAGAGCTGGAACCCAGACGTCGTCCGCACGATCCATGGCTATGACGCGGCCGTGATTTGGAAGGGGGCGCATGCGTCGTCATCCTGAGGGGACCGCTACGGCGTCGCCCCGCCGGCGCAACTCCCGTCCGCCGCCCGCTCCGTCGGATACGTGATCCCCAACTGCTCGAGATACGTCCGGTACTTGCTCGGATCGTAGTAGTAGCGGCGCATCTGCGGGCGGAATCGCGCCATCACATCGCGGTTCAGCTCGATCGCGGGCCGGTCCTGCGGGCGAATGAGCGGCTGGTACTTGATGTCCTTCGTCTGCACGTTGCGGAAATAGTCCCACGCCTGCGTGACCAGCTCGGGGCGCGTCAGGAAATCGAGGATCGTCATGGCCATCACTTTCGCGCCCGCCGTCGCCCCTTTGTGCGCGATCGGGGTGGCCATCGAAATCGCGTTCGCCCAGTTGTGCCCCGGCAGTCCGGGAATGTTGGACGGGAAGCGCAACGTCACGGTCGGGGCGTTCCAGGAAACGTCACCGATATCATCCGAGCCGCCGCCCGTGCGCTCGCCTGGCTTCAGCGCCGGCCGCAGGGTGTCGAGCTTCGTGGCGAGACCCGAATCGGCCACGCCGAGCTCGCGCTGCAGCGCCTTGGCCAGCCGCTGATCGGCGTCACTCCAGGCGGGCAGCCCCACCTGCTTGATGTTCTCGTACATCGCCTCGGCGATGACGCGATTGAAGTGGCCGGGCCACGCGGAGCCGAGAATGCGCGGCGGCAGCTCGGTCGTGCTGGTCATCATGGCGGCGGCGTGCGCGATGGTATCGGCCAGCGCGAACAGCTCCTGGATGTGGGCATAGTCGAGCTCGCGCAGGTAATACCAGACCGAGGCGGTCGGCGGCACGACGTTGGGCTGATCGCCGCCGTTGGGAATCACGTAATGCGAGCGCTGCTGCAGGCGCAGATGCTCGCGGCGGTAATTCCAGCCGACGTCCATGAGCTCGACGGCGTCGAGCGCGCTGCGGCCGCGCCACGGCGCACCCGCGGCATGCGCGCTCCGGCCCTGGAAGCTGAACAGCACCGATACGAGGCCGTTGCCGGCGATGTCGCCCCATGACGTCGCGAGATTATCGTCGACGTGCGAGAAGAGCACGATGTCGACGTCCTTGAACAGACCGTCGCGCACGTAGTATGCCTTCGCACCGACCAGCTCCTCCGCCACGCCGGGCCAGATCTGCAGCGTCCCCGGCAGATGGTCGCGCTCCATGATCCTCTTCACCGCGAGAGCCGCCGTGATGTTCACCGCCTGTCCGGAGTTATGGCCTTCCCCGTGCCCCGGGGCGCCCTCGATCAGCGGTGCATGGCACGCGACGCCAGGCTTCTGTGACGCCTGCGGGATGTCATCGAGGTCCGAGCCGAGCGAGATGACCGGCTTGCCCGATCCCCATGTTGCGACCCAGGCGGTCGGAATGCCGGCGATACCTTCGCGCACGGTGAAGCCGTTCTTGCGCAGCAGGTCCACCAGATAGCGCGAGGTCTCGGTTTCCTGGAAGCCGAGCTCGGCGAAGCTGAAGATCTGATCGACCATCTGCTGCGTGAACTGCGCGCGGCCGGCAACGTCGCGCACGACTTCCTGCTTGAGCGCGGCAAGTTGTGGAGACTGCGACGTTGCAGCCTGTAAAACGAGCAACAGCGTGTTGAGTGACGGCATGCTCGCCCCCGTTGGCGTGAGCGGGAAAGCTGTATATTCCCGCAACTCACGTCCAGCAGGATTCCAATGACACGCGCTTGCCTTCTCGCCATTGCGGCCTTCATTGTCGCACCAATGCCACAGGTCAGAAAACCGGTGTGCGCTCCTGACAACGCCGGACTGACCCTCCAGCCGGGGTTCTGCGCACTGATCGTCGCCGAATCGATCGGTCCCTCACGCCATATGATCGTGCTGGAGAACGGGGACGTGCTCGTCGCGGTCGCGGGGCCGCGCGGGGGGGTGCGCGTGTTGCGCGACACCACTGGCGACGGCAAGGCCGACGTCATCAGCGCATTCGGAATCGGTGGCGGCAATGGGATCGCGTTCGCCGGCGAATATCTCTACTTCGCGACCGACGACGCCGTCGTGCGCTGGCATTGGAACATCGGTCAACTCACACCCAACGGCGGTCCGGATACGGTCGTCAGCGGCCTGACGAACCGGCGCCAGCATCAGCGGAAAAGCATCGTCATCGGCTCCGACGGCCAGCTGTACGTGAACATCGGCGCGCCGTCCAACTCGTGTCAGGTGCAGGATCGCGTACCGGAGTCACCCGGGCGGGATCCTTGTCCCATTCTCGACTATGCGGGCGGTATCTGGCGATTCGATCCCCGGCGTGGCGGCCAGACGCAGTCGGACGGGCAGCGCTACGCGACCGGCCTGCGTGACGCGGTGGCGATAGCGGTCGATCCCGCCACTGGTGCCTTGTTTGCCGCGGCGCACGGGCGCGATCAATTGGCCGCCAACTGGCCCAAGCTCTACAACGACACGCTGAGTGCGGAGCTCCCGGCCGAAGCGGTCTATCGACTCGAGGCGGGCGGCGACTACGCCTGGCCGTACTGCTATTACGACCAGCGGCGCCGCCAGAACATGCTGGAGCCGGAATACGGGGGAGACGGCAAGACGGTCGGACGGTGCGAGTCGGCGCCGAAGCCGGTGGTGGCCTTTCCGGGTCACTGGGCGCCCGATGGAATCACGTTCTACAACGCGCGCCATTTCCCGCTGAAGTATCGCGGCGGGCTCTTCATTGCGTTTCACGGATCGTGGAACCGCGCGCCGCTGCCGCAGGCCGGTTACAAGGTGGTGTTCGTTCCGTTGGCGCGCGGTGTGGCTACCGGTCCGGCGGAGGTCTTTGCCGATGGATTTGCGGGCAAGGACGTCACGCCGAACGGCGCGAAGTATCGGCCGACCGGCGTAGCCGTCGGACCCGATGGCTCGCTGTACGTCTCTTCAGACCAGGGAGAGGGCGCGGTCTTCAGAATTCTGAGTCAGCCTTAGCGCGCCAGTCGCGCGCGCGTGACGGAATCGGCAGTCGCGAGCGCCCGATCCGAATCCCACTTGTAGTAGAGCGTCAGGCACGAGGAAAGATTGAAGTCGCGCTTCGCCATGCACGTCTGCAGCTCGTGGCGATGCGTGGGCAGCTCGGCATTCCAGACCGAGTCCTGCGTCGCTTCCACGCGCCGCAGCGGCCACCCGGCGACGAGCAAACAGTTCCTCAGTTGATCGTCGCCGTGCTGGCACGACTGTAAATCACGTTTGTGCTTCGCCGAGCCGAGGGCCCAGACCGAATCTTCCTGGTGTGACCTGAGCGTATCCAGTTCGTGTGCGCGATCCGTGGCCGCCTTCTGAGCGTCCGCCACATTCCAGTGGTAGAGTCCCACCAGACATTGCGTCGTACCTTTGGCATCGAGTGAGATGGAGCTGCACTCGACCACCTGGGCACGGCGGCCAGGTCTCTTGCTGCAGGCCGCCAGTACCGCGACTACGACCAGCGCGAGGAATTGCGGGACACGGGGTTTCATGGCGCCCTAAAATAGCGAACGGGGCTTCAACGGAGCAACAGGAATACGTCGTAAAGCGCGTGGGTCCAAGCAGTTATGCCAAATCCGCGCAGCAGGTAGAGGCCGCTGAAGAACAGCCCTGCGATCGTGCGGAAAACGAAGGAGTACACGTCCAGGTGATCCCCATACGGGCCGATATAGTGGAATGCGGAGAAGATGAGCGCTCCCAGGACGGTTGCGACGACACCCCCTGCCAGTGGCCGCAAGCCGAGGAGCTTGGTCGCCGCCCATGCGAGCAGTCCGACGAGCACCACGCGGAAGAGCAGCTCCTCGTAGATGCCGGCGCCGAGTGAGAGCATCAGCATGGTCCAGCGGCCCAGCGTCTGGGTACTGAACGCGAGTACCATGGGCGGTGGCGGCGCGCCGAGCAGCGCCGCGGTAAGGCTCCCGACGACGACGCCGAACACGAGCGACAGGCAGATGGACTCGAGCAGCATGCCGCCGAGGATGGATGGCGTCAGTTTGCCCGGGTGAGCGCGTAGGTCCCTGGCGATCAGCCAGGCACCAACCCCGATCAGGCACAGCATGAACAACCGCGGTCCCCAGGCGCCAGCGAGCCAGAAGAATACCGATTGGAGGATCACGTCCGCCCCATTGCGGACGCTCATACCGCCTGGACCGACCGGTGCCAGCGCGGCGAGGATCTGGTAGATGATCAAGAGCGGTAAAGCAAAGAGCAGGCTGTAACGGGGGGCTCGGCTGGTCTGCAAATAGGTGCGCATCATCCTGAATCTTATCCTTCACCCGGTTTCGTACAGAGTCCTACGTGAGCTTCGTAATCCTCGTTACCGCCGTCCTCGCCCTCCAGAACCCCGCGGATAGCTCCGCGTACCTCGATGCCCGAGCCCGGCGCCTCGTCGCGGCCGCACGGGAGCGGCGGGAGACGATCGACCGATCAATTACGGCCTATCGCACCAGGATGCGCGAGCGCATCGGCGTCGGCATTCGGGCGTTGCGGCGCGACCGCATGCTGTATCGTCGCGAGATCGCATTACAGATCGATTGGCGGCGCGATTCGGTAACCCAGATCGAGGTCATCGGGGCACGGCAATCCGTGCCAGCCGCGATTCCGAAACCGTCGCTTCCCGAGGACTTGAAGAGCGATGCGGGCGATTACGCCTTCGATCCCGCGAACGATCGCCTCACCGTGGGATGGACGAACACCCGGCGCGACGACAGCACGCACGGCCGCACCGAGCACCGGGATATCGCGTTCCGGCACCCGCTCGCACCGGGCAGTGAGGCCGACTACCGCTTCGCGACCGGCGACTCGAGCGTCGTCGTATTCCCCGATGGCCGCGAGATCCGGCTGCGGGAGCTGCGGATCATTCCGCGACGGATCGACTTCGTGCTGATGTCCGGCTCGTTCTGGATCGATGAGGCCTCGCATGCAGTCGTGCGGGCACTGATCCGCCCCGCGCGCCCGTTCGACTTCGAGCAGGACGTGAGCGACGAAGGCGGCAAAGACATTCCCGGGTTCGTCAAACCGATCCGCGTGGAAGTGCGGTTTCTCACGATCGACTACGGCTTGTGGACCGGCCGCTGGTGGCTGCCGCGACTGATCGCGCTGGACGCGGTCGCGACCGCCGGCTCCTTCCTCCAGATGCCGCTGCGCTATGAGCGCGTCTACGACGACTACGAAGTCCGCGGTGACACGACGGTACGGCGCGCGCCTCGCCCACCGGAGGCGACGGAAGTCGATGACTCGGTCGCGCGGGCTGCGTGTCACGAACGAGCAAAGAGCGAGAAAATCTCGTGCCGATGCTCCGGCGGTCGGTGCGCGGCGTTCCGGGTCCACATTCCGACCGATACGGCCGCGCTGCTCGCCAGCACCGCGCTCCCACCGCCATTCGGCGCGGCCAAGGATACGCTCATCTCGCAAGGCGAGCTGGAGGAGCTGACGCATGGTCTCGGTGATCTGCCGCAGGCGCCGTGGCAGCTCAGCGCCCGGCCACCGCGCTGGGGACTCGCTCGCTACAACAGAGTGGAGGGGCTGTCCCTCGGTGCGCGCGGCGAGCTCGATCTCGGCCGGTTACGTCTCGACGGCGCGGCTCGCATCGCCACGACCGACGGCGAGCCCGATCTCCAGGGAGGTGTCCTGCGCGAGACCGGAACGGCGCGCATCCGGCTCACGGGCTACCGGCGAGTCGCCGCGGTCGATCCGACCGCGCGATCGCTCTCGATCGGGAATTCGCTGGGGGCCTTGGTGCTGGGCCGCGACGACGGCGACTACTTCCGCGCGACGGGCGCCGAGCTGACGATCGCGCCGGCAGTGACACTGCCGCAGCGCTTCGAGATCCGCGTGTACGCCGAACGCCAGCGCCGGGCGCGCAAGCGCACCGACTTCTCGTTCCCGCACGCGCTGCACGACGATCACGTCTTCCGTCCCAACATCAGTGCGGACTCCGCCAACCAGCTGGGGGCTTCGTTGACGCTGCGCACGCAGCAGGGAATCGATCCCGAGCGGCCGCAATGGACCGCCGATGTGACGGTCGATGGCGGCGTGGGGACGTACCGGTTTGGGCGCATGAGCAGCACGCTGCGGGTGACCGCACCACTTGGTCCTCGCATCGCCGGCGCCGTCGAGCTGGCGGGCGGCATAGCGGACGGCGTCGTCCCGATCCAGAGCTACTGGTATCTCGGCGGTCCCGGGACGATTCGCGGCTACGGGGGCAATGCGTCGAGCGGCGACGCGTTCTGGCGCGCGCGCTTCGAGCTCGCGAATCGTTGGCCGGCCGCCCGGCTGGTGTTGTTCGCGGACGTGGGACGCGCCGACTCGCGCGAACACCTTTCGCTCGTCCGGCCGCTGACTGGGATCGGCGTGGGCGCGAGCTTCATCGACGGGCTCGTGCGCTTCGATGTTACGAGGGCGGTGCGGTCGCCGACTGGCTGGCGTTTGGATTTCTATACCGACGCTGCGCTCTGATATCACTGTCCTTAAGGACAGTGTAGTTTGGGCCCAGGCTTCAGCCTGGGAACCATTGACGACACCATCTCAGACATCTGAGGTCCCCACCGACCTCAAACGCGAGCTCGGTCTCTTCGACGCGGTCATGATCAACGCCGGGACGATGATCGCATCCGCGATCTTCATCGTCCCCGCAACGGTCGCCGCCGCCGTCCACGGCACGGCGGTGATGACGCTCGTTTGGGTGATCGGCGGGATCGTGTCCTTGCTGGGCGCGCTATCGATTGCCGAGCTCGCGGCGGCCTACCCGGAGGCGGGCGGACAGTACGCGTACCTCCGCGAGGCGTACGGTACGATCTGGGCGTTCCTGTACGGCTGGGCGAACTTCGCCGTCATCAATACGGCCTCGATTGCGGCGATCGCCGTCGGGTTCGCCCGGTACATCGGCTTCTTCGTTCCACTCACTGAACCGGCCATCCGCTTCGTCGCCATCGGGTCGATCGTCGCGCTCACGCTTCTCAACTGCCGCGGTGTGCGCCTGGGCGCGACCACGCAAAACGTCCTGACGACTCTCAAGATCGCGGCCCTGGTGGCGATCATCGTCACGTCGTTCGTGCTGCCCGGTGGTGCGCCGTCACACTTTCAGCCGCTCTGGCCGGCTGGAGCGCTGGGAGGGGGTGGGGGGCAATGGATCGGACCGTTCGGGGTCGCGATGGTGGCGGTGCTCTGGGCCTATGACGGGTGGATCGAGACGACGTATGTGGGCAGCGAGATCGTCGATCCCGGCAGAAATCTCCCGCGTTCCATCATCTTCTCGACACTGATTGTCATCACGCTCTACGTCCTGGCGAGCGTCGCGTATACCTACGTGCTGTCGCCCGCCAAAATGGTGGGCTCCACACTCGTCGCGTCAGACGCGGCGCGAGTCACGATGGGAGCGGTGGGTGCGTCGTTCGTCGTGATCGCGATTCTCATTTCCACGCTGGGGGCGAACAACGGGATCGTGCTGACCGCGGCACGGATCCCCTATGCGATGGCGCGGGGCGGGATGTTCTTTCGCTCCCAGGGGATCGTCCACCCGCGGTACGGGACGCCGACCGTGGCGCTCCTCACCCAGGGGGTCATCGCGTCCACGCTCACGGCGCTCGGCACCTATGATCAGCTGTTCACCTATGTCGTGTTCGCGCAGTTCGTGTTCTATGCGCTGTCGGCGGGCGCGGTCATGCGCCTGCGGAAAGCGGCGCCGCAGCTCGCCAGACCCTACAAGACCTGGGGCTACCCACTGACGCCGATCGTCTTCATCGCGTTCGCCATCTGGCTGGTGTACAACACGATCGTCGAGACGCCGAAAGACTCTGCGATCGGCGCCGGGCTGATCCTGCTCGGGTTACCCGGCTATTACTACTGGCGTCGACCGCGCCCCGGTGGTCGATAGTTGATCAGCTCCGCCAGCGCCGGAGGAATGCGCTGGCCCCAGACGTCGCGCATCGGCACCGTGACAATCTGCGGGCGGCCGCCCGGGAGTCCGTCCCGGCCGTCCTGACCCTTTGCCCCCGATGGTCCGGCGGCGCCGGCCGTGCCGGCGACGCAGCGTGGGTCATTTGCGGGATTCGCCGCGCCGCCTTTGCCACCGCCGCCGCCTTTCCCACCAGTTCCCCCATCGCCACCTTCGCCGCCCGGCACTTGCGCGTCCACGAGTCCCGCCAGGAACGGCTCCTCAGCCGGGGCGATGATCGTGATCTGCCCGCCGCGCCCGCCCGGTCCACCCCCACTTCCGTTCCCGCCGGCGCCACCAGGTCCACCCGCACCGCCGGGACAGCCCGGCTGTCCGTTCGTGCCGGCGACGCCGCCGGTCCCCTCGGCCCCCCGTGAGCCGCGCGAACCTCGAGCTTCAATGATGAGCCAATCCGCCGGCGGCACGGCGCGCGCATCGGCGAGCAAGTAATACGGTGGCGCGTCTTCGACCTCGATGCCGGCGACGAGCAGCCGATCGTAGAACGGCGACTGAAGGATTCCCAGCCGCACCGTCACCTGCGGACCGCTCGCACCCGCCCCGACTCCCCGAAAGCCGAAGGCGTGCTGGAGGCAGCTGTAGTCGGGGGCCACTACCGTCGAGGTCGTGATACTCGGCTTGGCCTTGAGTGACGCGGTGAGACGAAAGCCCGTCATCGCGGTGGCGAGCGGATCGCGCGCGGCGCTCCAGCCGCCAGCTTCGAGCGGCGTCGCTTCGTTGCTCCAGCGCTGCAGAAAGACGACGTGCAGCCGTGGCGGATGATCCTTGTCGTAGCGCGTCTCGAAGGGAACGAGTGAGCCGTCGTTCAACACCGCGGTGTATACCGCACTAAACGATTCGCCGGGGCAGGCCCGAGTGTTCGTCGACATCCGCAGCTCCCGGATCTGCTCCACCAACCCTGGATCGGGCGCAAATGAGGGGGGTGGCCGCTTCGGTCCGCAGGCCGCGGTGAGCACGATCCCAGCGAGCACGACCCGTCTCATGGCGTCTCCTCGCGCAGCAGGCGCGTCGTTTCGATATCGAAGATCCGCGTGCGAATCACTAGACCTCCCCGGCGTCCGTCCACTTCGCGCACGTAGACCAGTTTTCGATTCTCCAGCGGGCGGTAGATGATCCAGCTCCCCGCGGGTGCAAGCGACTCGATCCCGGAGCAGGGGCGCGATTTGGGTCTGGGCTGATGCCCGGGAGGAGTGCCGGGAATCCAGATGCGACATTCCCCCTCATCGGGAAGGTGTCCCGGTGGCACGCCGAGCGTCGCGGCCGTGCTAGGTCCTCGGTTCGCTTCGCTGCTGGAGGCGACGTCCGGGTTTGCGCCCAGGATGACGGTCCTCGTGGTGTGCGTACAGGCGGCGGTCGACAAGACGGCGAGAGCGGGTATGAGCACGCGGGTACGCACAGGCCCTCCTCCGAAAAGGTCGGACCAAATGTAGTATTTCACGTCATGCCGCGCGCGCGGGCGGTCGGGGCGGGGGCAGTAGTGGATGTGGGTCTCATCGAAACCATCCGGGCCAGGGGAGGGCGGCTCCCCTGGCTTGCACGCCACTTCGTGCGCCTGCGCGCCTCGATCGCGGCCCTCGGCGCGCCCGACGCTCCCGATGACCTCGTCGATCTCGTCCGCTTCGCGGTGGGCTCCGCGGACCGCGTCGTTCGTCTGCAGGTGACCGGTGGCCATGCCGAAATCGCGACGCGCGACCTCAACACTGAACGGGAAGTCGCCGTCGTCGCGTCCCCCGAGGTGCACGTTCCCTATCCCCACAAAACCACGCGCCGTGCGCAGTTCGGACGCGCGCTGGCGAACGCGCGGCGCGTGGGCGCGGGCGATGCGCTACTCCTCACGGCCGACGGCTATGTCGCCGAGGGGACGGCGTGGAATCTGTTCTGGTGGGAGAACGGTGCGCTGTGCACGCCGGCCGCGGACCTCGGGATCCTGTCGGGGATTGGCCGGCAGCGCATCATGGACCTGGCCGAGGTGACGGAAGTCCGGGTGCCCGTTGCCGCCCTCGCGGGCCGCAGTCTCTTCTTCGTCAACGCGGTGCGGGGCATCGTGGAAATCGCGGTCTTCGAAGGTGAGCCCGTGCGGCGCGATCGCAGAACGGGGGAGTTGTCCGCCGCGTTCTGGCCCGATTAGGTTACTTTGGCCCGTGGCATGGTGGCTGTAGCTCAATTGGTTAGAGCGCCGGACTGTGGCTCCGGAGGTTGCGGGTTCAATCCCCGTCAGCCACCCTGACTATCAGAGGTCCTCTGAGCGACAATCATCCCATAATCCGCGTGCAGCACCTCGTGCGGTCGTTTGGCAGCGTGACGGCCGTCAACGACGTCACCTTCGACGTGCGCCGGGGCGAGACGTTCGCGTTCCTCGGCCCAAACGGCGCCGGCAAGACCACGACGATCAAGATGCTGACCACGGTGCTTCGCCCGACGAGCGGCACGCTCGAGCTCGACGGTTTGAACCCGGTCACGCAATCCACCGATGTTCGGAAGCGCATCGGCGTCGTGTTTCAGGATCCGAGTCTCGATAGCGAGCTCACCGCCTGGGAGAATCTGGACATCCACGGCGTGTTGTATCATGTGCCGCGCCGCGTCCGCCGGGAGCGGGCGGAGGCGCTGCTCCAGTTGTTTGAGCTGTGGGAGCGGCGGAACGATCTCGTAAAGACCTTCTCCGGTGGTATGAAGCGGCGGCTCGAGATCGCGCGGGGGTTCCTGCACACGCCCACGGTCCTGTTCCTCGACGAACCGACACTTGGGCTCGATCCGCAGAGCCGCAATCAGATGTGGACCCACGTCAAGAATCTGAATGCGAGCGAGGGCGTGACGGTGTTCCTCACGACGCACTACATGGATGAGGCCGACCGCGTGGCCGACCGGATCGCGGTCATCGATCACGGCCGCATCGTCGCGACCGGCTCGTCGGCCGAGCTGAAGCAGCAGACCGGCGCCGACTCGCTCGAGGGCGCGTTCCTCAAGCTCACCGGGACCACGATTCGCGACGACAGCTCCAGCGCCGCGGACAGCATGCGTCAGTTCATGAAGGTGTGGAGGCGATAACCGAATGAGTGTGGTCTACATCCTGTGGCTGCGTGAGGTCAAGAAGTATCTGCGCTCGCGCGTCCAGATCGTTGCCTCGCTGGGCGCGCCGCTCATGTACCTCGGCGTGCTGGGCTTCGGCTTGGGCCCCGTGTTTCGGCGCGCGGGTGAGGGAAGCTACTTGCAGTTCATGGCTCCCGGCGTCATCGGGATGACCGTGCTCTTCACGGCGATGTTTTCCGGGATCGCGATGCTGTGGGACCGCCAATTCGGTTTTCTGAAGGAGACGCTGGTCGCGCCGGTGCCGCGCGTGCAGATCATGATGGGCCGCACGCTCGGCGGCGCGACCGTCGCGGTGCTGCAGGGGCTGCTGATCTTCGTCGTGACGCTGGTCGCGGGATTCCGGCCGGTGAGCGTCCTGTCCGTCGTCGTGGCGTTTCTGATTATCGCGTTGATCGCGATTGTCTTCGCCGCGCTCGCGACGGCGATCGGCTCGAGCCTGAAAGAAATGCAGGGCTTTCAGATGGTGATGAATTTCTTCGTGATGCCGTTGTGGTTCTTGTCGGGCGCGCTCTATCCCCTGCAGGGGCTTCCCGCGGCCCTGGCGGTGTTGACGCGGATCGACCCGCTGACGTACGGGGTCGACGGCGTCCGTGGCGTCATGCTCGGCACGTCACATTTCGGGGTCGCGCTGGACGTCGGCGTCCTGCTGGCCGTCGGTGCGCTGTTCGTGATTGCGGGCGCGTGGCGATTCTCGAAGATTGAGGTCTAGGTTAGATTTGGTCATTGACTGCCTCGGCCTCTCAGCCTCTCGGCGTCTAGGCGTCTAGTCTTTAGGTCCGTAGCTCAATTGGTAGAGCACCGGTCTCCAAAACCGGGGGTTGCAGGTTCGATTCCTGCCGGGCCTGTTTGAGCACCGCACGCGAGGACCTGGTCCGTGCGATCAGCGCGGCCCGAGACCAGGCGAAAAAGCTGCTCACGGCATTGGAGCAGCAGCACCACCCGGAGACGAGCCGGTCGAGCTCGCTCTACCTGGCGCTCGTCTCGATCCGCAAGCGCCTCACGAAGGATGAGCAGTCACCGAGCGCTGTGGTCGCCGAGCTCGAGCAGCTCGTGACGCTGTGTGAGGGGAAGCTCGCGCGGATCAAACCCGACCTCGAGGACGCGTTAAAGATCGCCCGCGGAGCCTGAGCTACCGCAGCGCCCACGTCAGCCCACTGTAAGCCTGCACGCCCCAATCTTGCTGCGGATTCACGAGCTTGAACACGGGACCAAGGAACTGGAGCTCGGCGTACGGACGCAGGCGTCCAATGGGAAGCTCGAGGCCGGTGATCAAAAGGTCGTAGCCTCTTCCTTCGTGTCCCCAGTTGATGCCGGCAAACCCCACTCCCAGATAAAGCGGAGAAGAGCCCTCGCGCGCGCCGAAAGGCCGGTAGCGCAACGCTGCGCTTAACTCCCACTCCGGTCCATCCAGGAAGCGACTGACCACAGGATAGACGGCGAGACGTGGTCCGATCGGGATTACGAGCTGCCCACCGACGCGGTACATGTCGAATGGACCGTTCATCATGTTGCCCGCGACGTGTGTGCCGATGCGGAGGGGTGCGCGGGTCTGCTGGCCGAGTGCGGGCAGGCTTGCCCATGAGCCGAGCATCGCGACGATGATCAACGGCCTCATAGTGGACCTCGAAGAGCGTGGAAGGGGTCGCAAATTGATACACCCCCGCCCGAGAAGGTTCTAGGATCTCAACCGATCGTAGCCTCCGTCTGGCCGCAGCGCCCAAGCCTCGGTCGTCATCAGCTCCCCTGTCAGCACTTTGTCCAGGCGCTGGCGCGCCGCCGGGTCGAATACCGGCGCCATGACCTCGATCCGGCGTCGCAGATTGCGCGGCCGCCAGTCGGCAGACCCGATGTAGTACTCCTCCTCACCGGCGTTCGCGAAATGGTAAATCCGGCCGTGCTCGAGGAAGCGACCCAGGATGCTCACGACGCGGATTCGCTCGGACAGTCCCGGCACCCCGGGTCGCAACGTACAGATGCCGCGGACGACGAGGTCCACGTCCACCCCGGCCTGCGACGCCCGATACAGCGACTGGATGACTGTCGAGTCGGAGAGTGCGTTGAGCTTGGCGCGAATGCGCGCCGACCGGCCGGCGCGCGCATGCGCCGCTTCGCGGTCGATCATCGCCAACACACGGTCGAGCAGATCGATCGGAGCCGCGAGGAGGTGCCGGAGGTGGACCTGCGGGGCATGACTCGACCCGGTGAGCTCGTTGAAGAGGGCGTGCACGTCCGCGGTGATGCGCGGATCGGCGGTGAACAACCCAAAATCGGTGTAGACGCGCGCGGTATTGGCGTTGTAATTCCCGCTTCCGACGTGCGCGTAGCGATGGACCCGACCGCTCGCGAGCTGCCGCACGACCAGCGCCATCTTGGCGTGCGTCTTCAGGCTGACGAGACCCGTGACGACGTGAATGCCGTCGCGCTCGAGACTGCGTGCCCAGGTGATGTTGCGCGCTTCGTCGAACCGCGCTTTGAGCTCGACGAGAACCGAGACGTCCTTGCCGGCGACTGCCGCGTGCCGCAGCGCGTCGCCGATCGCCGACGGACCGCCGGGCCGGTACAGCGTGAGCTTGATCGCCTGAACCTCAGGATCCTCCGCGGCCTCCGCTATGAACCGCTCGAAGCTGTCCGGGAAGGAGTCGCGCGGATGATAGACGAGCACGTCATGCTCGTCGATCTGCTCGGCCACCGTGCGTTGCGCCTCGAAGGGCGGCGCACTCGGCGCGAGCGGCGGATAGTCGGGGAATGAATCCGCGGCGGCGATGTCGCTCAGGCCGCCGAGATCCACGATGCCGTCGGAGACGTAGACATCGGCGGCGGTCAAGGTACTCTCGCGCTCGCTCTCTTCGAATCGCAGCTCACGCTGGAGGAGATCCTGGAGTGCCGGCGGGGTGCCCGACTCGAATTCGATCCGCAGGACGGGCCGTGCCTTGCGACGCACGAGCTCTTCTTCGATCGCCTGCAGGAAGTTGGCCGTCGATGTCTCGTCCAGCTGCAGGTCGCCACTGCGGGTGAGTCGAAACGCGTGGGCACCGGCGATGACCCTGCCGGGATAGAGCAAGTCGAGATTGGCTCGCACCAGATCTTCCGTCGCGAGCCAGCCGCCCCCCCCCCCGGCGCGGGCGATGAATCGCGGCGCATCCTGCGGCAGCTCGACAATGGCGTAGTGTACGGGGGCGCCGGCGCGTTCGCGGAGCGCAAGCAGCAGGGCGATGCGCCGATCGCCGATCAGCGGGAATGGGTGACCCGGCGCGCGGGTGAGCGCCTTGGGACTGACAAAGGGAAGGATCTCGTCGGCGCATTTGGTGCGCAGCACCGCTCGCTCGCCTTCGGCGAGCTCGTCCCAGCGCGCGAGCGGCAGCCCGGCCGCCAGGGACCGAAAGGTCTGATACTGCCGTGCCAGCAGCGGGCGCAGCCGGACGCCAAACGCGTCGAGGGTCTCTTGGTGCGTGAGGCCGCCGCCGTCGGCAGATGACAGGTTGCGGCCGGCCGCGACGAGCTGTTTGAGCGCGCCGATCTGCGTCATCACGAACTGGTCGAGGTTCGTCGAGAAAATGCTCAGAAACCGCAGGCGGGCCGCGAGCGGCGTCCGCGCATCCTCGGCGAGCTCCAGGACCCGCGCGTCGAACTCGAGCCACGACAGCTCGGGGTTGAGAAATTGCTCGGGCGACGCGCGGGCGGGATCCTTCGCCTCTTGCCGTGGCGCCGCGACGCGGAGCTCCGTCAACGTCACGCGACTCGCGCGCGCGATCGCGTCCGCGTCCGGCGATGCGTCGTCACTCGCCTGGCCAAATGATGCCCCCGACCATTCGGGGACCAGGGGTGAACGTGCCGCTACCGTGAGGGCCGCCAGCGTTCCCGGATCGCGGAGCAACGGCGAGCCGACGCGCGCGACCAGATCAGCCGGCGCGAACCACTGCAGCGTCTCGCCGTTGCCGGAGTGGCGGTGCAGCCGGCGCGCCGTCCAGACCTCGAGCGGCACGCGGTCGCCCGAGCGCGGCACGACGCCGAGCAGCCGCAGCTGGCCTTCACCGCTGCCGACCAGCTGTCGCAGCGCGGCGCGACAGGCTTCCTCGCCGCTGCCCTTGTACACGGGCAGACGCAGCTCCGCACCGGCGCGACAGAGTCCGACGCGGCCGTGCTCCACCGCGACGAGCGCGACCTCACGTTCACCGCGCAGCTCGCGGCCGATTCCCTCCGCTTCGATGACATCCAGGGCCGTGATGGCGCGATGCAGCGCGTCACTGCCGGAGGGCCGCAGCGCAAACGCGGCTTCGAGGGCGCGCGCGATACGCCCGGCGGCCGGGTGACCCCAGCGGCGGGCGCGTACGCTCGCCTCACACAGCGTCGCCGTAATCTCCGACCGGCTGAGCGAGATCAGGTCGGTCACCAGGTCACAGACCGGCAGCAGGGCCACGGGAATACGGAACGTGCGGCACGCGCGCTCGACGTGGCGCTCGATCCAGGGTGCGAGTTTCGCTGGATCGATCAGGGCGCGCAGTCGCAGGGCGGCCTCGGACGTTCCAGAGAGTGCCGCCATGTCGTCCACGTTCCGGATGCGCTCGTCGATCCGCGGGCCGTCAGGTTGCCAGAGCGTCAGCCGGCGATCGCCCGCCGCCGTGAAGCGCAGCCGGCACCGGGCGCCTCGCTGGCGCAGCTCACCGGCACTGGTGTCGAAGTACACATCGCGGAAGTGGGTCGCGCGAAGTCGGCCGGGAGCCAAAGAAGTTGGGCGCGGCGGATCGGCGAGCAAACGCCGGAGTGTTGCCGCGTCCGGCGCATCCCAACGGAGGATCATTACCTGAGCTGAAGCGACCGGCAATTGCGCACGAATTCCCGACGCACCGCGCCGGGGTTCTCGAGGACTTTGAAGAAGTCATCGAAATACTCGAGCACGTTGCGGACGTCACCTTCGGGAAGATCGGGGACCGCGCGGACATTGGCGTAGATCGAGTCCTTGGCTGCTCGAAACCGCGCGAGGGCGCCTTGCAACACGCTGTCGGGTTGACAGAAGCCCCGATACCACCGCTCGCGCACCGTCTTGACGGGGACCTGGGGCGGCGGGGTCGCATAGGGCGCGTTTACCGCGCCCGAGAAGTCGAAGTCGTAGGGCACACCGAGCAGCGGCCGCGGATCGGCGGTCTTCTGAAAGACCGCGATGTTGTGCCGGC
>Ga0209761_1001244_pt1 | contig 16396 bp, 14 predicted proteins | sample GraSoi013_1_40cm_4_FD_185818 | JGI IMG/M metagenome (GOLD analysis project Ga0209761, IMG submission 185818) | Grasslands soil microbial communities from the Angelo Coastal Reserve, California, USA - Sample 09_25_2013_1_40cm (SPAdes) (version 2) | ecosystem: Environmental > Terrestrial > Soil >...
AGTATGCGCAGAACTTGCCTGTTAGTTGCATTACCGTTCGATTCCAGTAGCTTGGAGTTGCTAATAGAGCGAGGTGCTTCGTGAAGACAATGGGATGTGACAATGTTCGGAGCCTTCAACATGGGCTCGTCAGAACCGTCTGTAAAGTCGAGAATGTCATCTTGGACCTGGAAGGCCATTCCAGAGGAGCGCCCGAATTTCTGCATTCCAACGAGATCCCTTCCATCAGCGCCAGCGATCACGGCGCCAATTCCCGCCGCGGTTCCAAACAGAGAAGCGGTCTTCAAATCCGCAATGGCAACGCACTCGCTCACGCTAGCGTTGAAGTCACCTAGAATATCTAACAATTCCCCCTTACTGATGTCCACCAGCGTGGTTCCAATCATTCGCATTATTTCCGGATCCTTGTAATTCGACAACAGTTGCACTCCCTTCGACGCGAGAAAGAGGCCCGAAGTTAGGGCCTTTTCGTTGCTGAAGGCCATATGGATCGTCGGGGCACCTCTTCGCACCTGATCCCTGTCAATTAAATCGTCGAAAACTAGAGTCGCGGCGTGAATTATCTCGACCGCAGCAGCAGCCTCAAGAGCATTTCGCGGGTCCCCCCCAAGAGCCTCATTCGACAAGACGACCAGTAGTGGTCTGCATCGTTTTCCCCCAGTCCTGAACATGTATTTGATGATCTGGTTTGCCTCACGTTTGTCGAAGTTCGTCTGCAGCGTCTTGTTGATCGTCTTTTCGATCGGGTCACGCCACTCCTGAAATGAAGAGGGGAGCTTACTCATTTTCGACATCTGTCCGCTGAGATCTTCTGCTTCTAACTAAACACCGCTATTTAATCGGTTGCGGTCAACACAGAAACTGACCATCGAATTGTATGTAGATGCCAAAAACAACCTTTATAGCAACAACAGTCGGGTCGACTAATCTTAAGTGAAAACATGGAACAGGCCCCAAAGCCCGGCGAAGCGCCGAAGCCGAAGAACCGATCAATAATGCTGGCTGTGATAATTATCGTAATCCTGGTCGTCGTAGGCGTAGGGGTCTACATCATAACAAGGCCCCCACCAACTCCGCCTCCCTCGGGGCCACAGGTTGCCATCAAGGACGATGGAACCGCATGCATCAACAACGATGCGGCATGCGAGTTCACCCCGTTCACCCAAAACGCTACAGTTAACGGACCTGCTGTCGTATGGACCAATGCAGGAACTACAGCTGCAGGCCACACAGTGACTACTTGCGACACTACAAACGGCTCCACTTCTGCAGAATGCCCGAGTGGAATGGACGCGACTGGACTGGACTCGTTTAGCCTCTCCATAGCAAAAAGCGGAAGCCCAGTCTCTCACGTATTCACAAAGACGGGGGTATACTACTACTATTGTGCAATTCACCCATCGATGCATGGAATAATAAACGTGACCGCGACATAGAATCAGTCCAAGATAGCCAGGCAGAGCTTTAGTAAGGCAACAATCAAATCTTTTCTTGCTTTGGGTCAGCTGACCCAAACCCAGCTCCTCCATATCCAATTTGCTAAAGCTCTTGCAAATGAAACCGTCGGAAGAAATCACATCTAGGCGATCGTGTAAGCCCTGTTGTTAGCAGAGTTTCTGGCAGAGCATGCTTCGGTGTTGCATATTCGTCGCATTGCCAGAATTGGGGTTATCATAAGAACCGGAATGCTTGTGGCGATGAAAACTGTCTGGAGCGAAGAAAGTGTCAGAGCAAGCCCTACCGCTCCACCAAGTCCCAGCACTTCCATAACAAAGAATCCCGCACAAGTCGGGCAGACTGTAAAGAGCCCGATAAACGCCCCTAGTCCAGTGAGCCACTTCCCTCCTGCCATCTTCGGCCTATTGATGTAGGCGTAGCTTGCTGTCGCAGCGTTAAGCCCAACAAGCCAAGACACCGCAAATAGAAGAATAAGATTCGAGGGAATGATCAAGATTGCGATCTGTTGAGTGAGGTAGACGACAAGTTGAGGCATTTGACCAAAAGCGCCACAGCACACCACGGGTACTACGGATGGGACCCTGACTCCGTATGCTTCGGAAGAAACTACCCCGGGTTGGAAGACTAGAGTACTTGAGACAACCCCAAAGAACAATCCATAGCCCAGGGCCGTGAGGACGAATACTCTCGCAGACCGTCGGTTGGCAATCATTATCGATAGTCGATTCATTAGCGAAGACCTGCTAGCCGAGCTCTTCTCTGATGAGATCATTCGTAGATAGATCGTGAGACCGAGAAACGAGACTGTGAGACCAAGAAAGATGAGCCCCAGCACCGCGTAAGCTGTGGCTTCGAGTACTCCAATGTCGCTGTTCCCTATTACTAACGACCTTACCAATTCAATTTGGTACCACAGGAGAGATCCGACAACGAGTACGCCGCCGAGTGTTGTTATCGTCAATGGCGCAAGTCTGAGGCGGGTGAGAGATAACAAATCACGAGGGCCCCAAATTCTGAGCACAGTCACGTGATCTAGTCTAGCCGATGGCTATGATGATCCATAATGGAAGCTATGATATGACAGCTGCACGAAGCTGAGACTCATTAGGAGAGAGGCGATGACTATTCCGAGAATGATCCATACTGAGAGAGATCTGGGTTCGTATTTGAGGTGCTGGTAGTACATGGCGATCAGGATAGCCTTCGTCGCAGCGATGCCAAGTAGGACAGTCACGTAGGTTGTGCTGGAGATTATTGAGGAGAGGTTTACTTCGATATCGGTTTCGCCTATGAGTATCGCGAATATGATCAGATAAAGATAGTTTGTGTTCAACTCCGACACCTCAGATCAAATAGAACAACGGGAAGAGGAAGACCCAGACTATGTCTACGAAATGCCAGTAGAGCCCGAAGTGCTCTAGCGTGACGTGGTCCCCGTTAACATATTTGCCCTTTATCGCGTTGGCGAGAAGGTATACTGCCATGCACATGCCGGCAAAGACGTGGACTCCATGGGTGCCAGTTGTGATGAAGTAGCTTGTCGCGGGCAGGGGATAACTGTTGAAGACTCCGCCGGATCCGAGCGTGAACCATTCCCCAGCCTTGATGTAGAGGAAAGCGACGCCGAGTGCCAGGGTTCCTGCAAGGCTCACGATGAGTCCGTTCCGATTTCCTGCTCTACCAGAGGCGAGGGCCATGATTGCTGTCAAGCTGCTGGTCAGCAAGACGAGTGTCATCGCGAAGCCGTTCCGGATTTCGAATACTGTTCCTGGGGTCGGCCATGTCGGAGCGGCGGTTCTCACGAAGAAATATGCGCCGATGAGGACGCCAAAGAATATTACTTCTGCCCCTAGAAATGTCCAGATTCCAAGCTTCATGTTTGGAACTTGCCTGAATGGCCAGCTCTCCACGTGGCTGTCTTCGTGGACAGTGAATCTTTCTCTGCTATAGCCTAATAGTGATATGAGCCCGAGGATAACTCCGTCTGCGATGAGGGGCCAGAACGGTTGATAGCTGACAGGTTGAGGATTGGCCGGTTTTCCGATCGTGAGTCCCAGGAAGAAGATGAAAGCAGCGAATGCCATGAGGATCGGCCAGGGGCTCAACCCTTCGGCATGGAGGGCAGAGTATCCGTGTCCGATGCTTGAGCTGTCGGGCTTTGTAATTCCATCTCCATGTGATGAGCCGTTTGGCAGACCGATACTGCTGCCGAAGTGTATGGTTCCATCATCCGAAAACGTGGGAATAGTATCAAAATCGTGGGCGGGTGGAGGAGAGGGAAGAGCCCATTCCAACGTCCACCCATTCCAGGGGTTTGGTCCAGACGGAGGGCCCGATCGTAGACTCCGATACAGGTTGTAGAACAACAGCAACTGAGCACCTCCGAAGATGAAGCCTCCGACCGTAGCGGAGAAATTCAGCAATCCCCACCCTGTGTCAGGAGTGTAAGTCGCAATCCTTCTGGGCATGTCCAACAGGAGGAACATTGGGAAGTAGAGAATGTTGAAGCCGATGAAGGAGAAGACAAAGTGAATCCTCGCCATGCTCTCATTGTACATTCTTCCCGTGATCTTGGGGAACCAGTAGTAGAGGCCTCCGATCAATCCCATTATGCTGCCGCCCACCATTATGTAGTGGAAGTGAGCGACTACAAAGTAAGTTCCACGTAGTGCGTAGTCCAGAGCGACCGAGGCGAGATAGACGCCCGTGATTCCTCCGATAATGAACAATGCAACTGCGCCCAGTGTGAAGAGAGCTGCTGCCTTGAGTCGGAGCTTCGCCATCGCTAGTGTCTCGATCAGGGAGATTACGATAACGTCAAAGGGTAACGAAACTGCAACGGTCGTAACCGTATACAGCTTATCCGTGATTACCCCATACCCAGTCAAGAACATGTGATGACCCCAGACAATGAAACTGATTACAGCGGCCGCGACCAAAGCTCCGATAACATACTTTGATCCATAGAGAGGACGTCTTGCGAATGTAGGAATGACATCCCCGATTATTCCGAGTGCTGGAAATAGCACGATGTAGACTTCTGGGTGGCCGAAGAACCAGAAAACGTTGTCCCAAAGTAAAGACCCGCCTTGGATTGATGAGAAGTAGAATGTGCCGAATGCTCTGTCGACGTACAGCAGAAGGACCGCGGCGAGAAATGACGGGAAGGCATAGAGCATCATGAAAATGGTAATGAGAATAGACCAGGGAAACAGAGACATTCGACTCAGTTTGAGACCCGGTGCTCGCATCTTGAACATGGTGACCAGAAAGTTTACCGAGCTCATTGTTATCGAAACAACGATCAGAATCAGCGCACCTGCACCGAGATTCAGACCGATGGTTGGTGCGAACTCGAATGAGGTCTGCGGCGAGTAGAAAGTCCAGCCTAAATCGGGGGCCGCACCGAAGAAGAAGCTCAGAATAATCATCACGCCGCTGAAGAGGTAGAACCAGTAGCTCATCGCGTTAAGCCGCGGAAATGCGAGGTCCCTTGCCCCGATCTGAAGTGGAATGATATAGTTGGCAAAGCCAAATGCGAAGGGGGAGAGCACCCAGAAGATCATTAGAAGACCATGAACTGTGACGAATTGGTTGAAGATCTCATCATTGAGGACAGTGTTATTGGGAACGGAGAGCTGTGACCTCATAGTCAGTGCAAGAAGGCCTGCAGCGACGAAGAAGAATAGAGAAGTGATAATGTACAATATGCCGATATCCTTGTGGTTGGTCGTGTAGAGCCAGCGCTTCGCGGTAGCCACGAGCCGTTCGGCCATTCTAGTGCACTATCGTACTATTGTACCACTGTTCGAAACAGGGCCGGGTCGTGAGTGTTATCGTTGCGGGACACAGAGGCATTGCCTCGAGGGTCGTGACCATGGTCGCGTGGCCAACACCGCAGAGTTCGTAACACTGGATCGTGTAATTCCCAGGCGCGCCAGCGTTGAACCATATGTTGTTGATATGCCCAGGATACGCGTCTGCCTTGACTTTGAAAGCTATCACGCCAAAATTGTGAAAGACATCGGCGCTGGTGACGTTAAGACGGATATCGTAGCCCACAGGGATAACGAAGAGACATTTCGCCTCGTGGCAAGCCGGCTGCCCGGTAACTGAATTGTTAGTATAGCCAGGATAGGTGAACTCCCAGTAGAAACGATGCCCAGTAACGAGAACGCTACAATTATAGGTCGTATAGTTGTAAATCGGGATATTGCATGGTGGTGGAGTCGAAAGAATAGAGTCTATTGAACCGAAGCTGCCGATTACCAAGACCCCGAGAATTATTGTCGACAGCGAAACAGTAATTATTACGCTTCTTGCATGCCCTCTTGGGATCGGCAGTCTGCCCAAGATTGGAGCGTCGTCTGGTTCATGAGAGTTTGGATTTTCCCTGTATTTGATGATGAAGTATACCATCAGCCCGAAGACGACGACTGCTACCAGAGCGGCCAGGTAAGTGAAGAGCCAAAAGAGGTCGTCAAACTGAACCTGCATATTAGCGATTGCCATTCAGGCGTCGCTCTGGCTCTGAGCCAGCAGCTTCTTTTTTAAAGGGTTGCGCACTAGTTATAACTGCGCATAATTGGCATAACTATCGTTGAAACTCAACCGGGATGGAACGCAGGTTCCAGACCATCACTGCATTCACAACAACCAAAGCAAAGACAGCTGATGCAAGACCCAGATGTGCTGCGCTGACAAGCGGGTTGAGTGCTGAAGTAACGGTCACCATTCCGAGAATTACCTGGGCGAACAGGCCTACGAAACTCGCCGTTGAGAATAGAACAACATTGTGTGCTGGTCGATATCTAGTCCAGGCCAATAGAGCTGTACCAATGACGAAGAATGCCACCACGAGGTTGAATATTCTATGCGTGAACTCGATCACTTGTGCGGGATTGTTGAGGGAGGGGAAGATTGCCCCGTTGCACGTTGGCCATGAATCGCCGCAGCCGAGGCCAGAATTGCTGGTTGTCACGTAGCCGCCGATCAGTATGAGTATGTATGTTGAGATGACAGATCCATAGGCGAAGATGTTAAGGAACGTGACCCCTGGCTCCCTTTGTCCAATCGACATGTTGAGGGCTCAATCCGGAACCGGTTTCCGGCTATTTAGGCTCCGCTCTGCACATTCTTTACTTTGCGTTAGCAATCGCATTGGCCATGTCGGAGAGGATACTTTCGGGGTTCTTGCTCTTGACCACGCTGCTTGCGACAAGTACTCCTTCGGTTCCTAGCTGGATCGCCTTCGAAACGTCCTCCGAGGTGGTTATTCCGGCTCCGCAGAGGACCTTTACTGTCGAGTTGACCGATCTGATTCTTTGAAGACTGCCCGTGATGAGTTCGGGCCGAGCCTTTGACACCGAGACTCCCGTCCCGATAAGGTCTGGTGGTTCCACTGCAATCATGTCCGGCTTTGCTTTTGCGATCTCGGCACTCGCCTGTGCCGTATCGGCACATACCAGCGAATAGAGGTCAGCCTGCTCACATCTCTCTATGCAAGAGTTGATCTCGGCAGTACCGATGCGTCGTTCGGAATGGTTGAGCAGTGACCCCTCGGCGCCTGCCGATTTTATGGCTTCGGCGAGGATTCGTCCAGTGTAGGCACCGGGCTTGACGGGGTCTAGGTGTTGACTAAACACTGTGATGTCAACACTTTCGGACACAGGTTTGATGTCTGTGAACTGTGGAGCCACAATGACGGAGACTCCACTCTCTCTGGCCGCCTTTTCTGCAGATTTTGCTAGATCAACGGCTCGTTTGCCAGTTGCTTCGAGATAGGTCTTGAAGTTGACAACTAGTAGAGATCCCCGTAATGGCTTGATCAGACCCACCACCCCGGAGACCGGTTGACGAACAAGGAGGACTCTTTGGCGTGAATAGCTATTGTGCGACGACCATACTGAGTGCGTGATGCACTTCTCTGCCGTTGAAGATTATCTCTCGCAGTGCGCTCGCCATCTTAACCGGATCCGCATGCTGCCAAACGTTTCTACCCACGGCCAGACCAGTAGCCCCACCATCCATTGCCCCCTTGACCTGGTTTAGGAATGTCTCGTCAGTAGGTGCTTTGGGTCCGCCGGACATGAAGACCTTGACAAGCCCTGCCGCCTTGACAGCCCAAGCAAAACTAGTCGGGTCCCCAGTATACTTGATCTTGACCGCATCCGCCCCGATCTCAAGCCCCGCTCTAGCAGCATACGAGACAATCTCTGGAGCGGTATCGTTCTTCACAGCCTCGCCCCTTGGATACACCCAAGCAATAGCGGGGACTCCTTCCTCATGCGCGTCTTCCTGTATCTCGCCAAACTCTTGCAACATGATATTCTCGTGAGAACTACCCAGGTAGATCGTGTAGCCTACCCCCTTCGCACCGAGGCTGAGCGCCTCTTCCACACTACAGACCTGCGAGGATATCGGTTCGCCTTTAGGCAAACTCGTCTTCCCGTTCAACTTGATTATCAGAGGAATCTTGCCGCTGTAGTATTTCTCGGCAATTCCCTTGTGGAAGACGACCCCTGTGAACTGTCCTTTGAGCGCGATATCCAGTATGTAGTTAGGGTCGATGTTCTTCTCGTTAAAGTCGGTCGAGGGGCCATGCTCGAAGCCCTGGTCGTAGGCGAGTAGGAGTCCCTTTCCATTCTTCAGAAAAGCATCCATGCTTGCTTTCAAGGCAAATCCTCGGATTCTGTTGCTTCAGCCTGCCAGATTAAACTAGCTCTTGTTCCCGATTCAGGTCTCGTATGAGAGAAACGGTTATCGGACAAGCTTCGGCGCAACGGCCTTCATGGTTAGACGGATCGTAATAATCGGATGCGGCGTCTCGGGCACAACAGCCGCGTTTTATGCCAGGAAGACGGACCGGACTGCCGAAATCACCATTGTAGGGTCAGAAACCCTTCCCGAGTATTCGAGATGTGGTCTTCCCTACGCTTTCAGCGGTGTCGTTCCTAACCTGAGGTCGTTAATAGGATTCGACGAGGACTTTTACGAACACACGAACAGGATACACCTTAGACTCGGGCTCACAGCGACCAAGATCCACTCCGATCACCAGCTAGTCGAACATGACGGTGAGGATCGACTTGGCAACGAGCTGGCCTACGACAGCTTAATCCTCACTACCGGTGCCCATCCAACCACGCTCTCCGTCGCAGGCTCAAATCTCAAAGGAGTTTTCACCATCAGAACAATTGACGATGTCGAGCATCTCGCAGACTACCTGAGAGAGGCGATGGCGAAGAAGGTGGCGATAATCGGCGCGGGTCTCACCGGATCCGAGATGGCAGAAGCCCTACTACTCCGGGGAGTTGCCGTGATTCAGGCGGAGATAGTGCCTGAGATTCTCCCAGTCATCCTCGATCCTGACATGGCGTCAATTGTGAGAGAAAAGGGCCAAGAACACGGCGTTGAATATCATTTGCAGTCTAGCTTAGAGGAGATCCTCGGGGATAAAGAAAGGGTGGTGGGAGTTCGAATCTCGGGTCGAACGCATGATGTCGACGCGGTGGTTGTTGCCGTCAGGGTTAGACCCAATACGGAACTGGCGAAGGACGCTGGCATTCAACTCGGAGAGTCAGGCGGAATTAGAACAGACGATCGAATGGCCACGTCAGCCAAGAACATCTATGCAGCAGGTGACTGCATCGAGACCTTTGACCTCATCACGCGCAGACATGTCTTCTTCCAACTCGCCACAACAGCGGTCAGACAGTCGATGGTCGCAGGCATAAATGCCGCCGGAGGCGAGGCACGATACCCGGGCTCAACGGGTGTAACAACGGTGAAGCTCTTCGGCCTTGAAGTCGCGACTCTCGGCCCAACAATCTCAATGGCCGAGAAAATGGGAATGAATCCTGTCTCAGTCAGAATAACAGGATCCACGCGTCTATCGTACTACCCTGGTGGCAAGGATCTAACGGTCAAGCTTCTCGCCAATCCGAACAACGGAAAACTTCTAGGCGCACAGCTCGTCGGGGAAGAGGGAGCGACACTGCGAGCGAACTCCGCGTCCATGGCAGCCCATCTCGGACTAACGGTTCAAGAATTTGCTGAGATTGAGACCTGCTACTCGCCTCCTCTCGCTCCCGTCTGGGACCCCGTGACAATCGCGGCCCAGGCGCTCCTTAAGAAACTGAAACCAGTATCAGCCCAACCCCCGTCAGCGACCATTTCGGGACATTGATCAAGACTTGAGAGTACTGATCTCGGATCCAATCGACGAGGAAGGGATCAAGATTCTCACATCCGCAGGCTTCACCGTCGACAATCAGCCCGGACTAGACAGGACGAAGCTCGCCAGCATCATTGGTCAATACGATGTCCTGATCGTCAGGGGGAGAACAAAAGTGGACTCATCGCTCATCAACGGGTCTAGGCTGAAGATCGTTGGGCGAGCCGGTGTGGGCCTCGACAACATCGACCTACAGGCTACAAAGGAGAAGGGTGTCACGGTCCTCAATACTCCCAGCGCGCCGACAACAAGCGTAGCAGAGCTGACTGTGGGCCTGATGCTGTCACTCCTACGCAGTATTCCGTTTGCGGATCGGAGCATGAAGGAGGGACACTGGATAAAGAACCGGCTGATGGGAGACGAACTACAGTCAAAGACGATAGGAGTCATCGGACGGGCTGGGCGAATCGGAAACGAGGTCTCTCGTATCCTGACAGTAGGATTCCAGGCAGATGTCCTCGGCTACGATGTCATACGTCCCCGTGGCATACCCGGTCTCAGCTATGAGATAACCGAGTCGATAGAGGACCTCCTCCGACGATCTGACATTGTCACCATCCACGTCCCATACTCTCCCCAGACCCACCATCTCCTCAACGAGCCAAGGTTGAGAATGATGCGAAAAGGGTCGTACCTGATTAACACCTCGAGGGGAGACATAGTCGAAGGACCCGCACTACTCAGAGTATTGAAAGAAGGACGCCTGGCAGGCGCAGGGCTGGACGTATTTCACTTTGAGCCACCGGCCGATGAATGGGAGAAGGAACTCGTCAACCTTCCAGACGGGACGACCGTCGTAACATGCCACATCGGCGCAGAGACAAGGCAGGCACAGAAACGGGCCAGCATCGAGATCGCAGAAAGAATCAAGACAGAGGCTGTACGAATCGGAAATCCCGCACTGACCCCTGCCAGTTCCCTTTGAGTTGCTTCTCTATCGTCAAGAATTGTAGAAGTTGTGGATTCTTCATACATGCAAATATGCCGCTGACCTCGAACTAGCTCTGTCCAAGGACTCTTGAAGAGGTGGACTCGATGTCGACTAGTGACTCTCGATCTAAGAGTGCTCCCCGAATCTTCCTGGCCAGCTCCTCACTGGTCATCGAGAAGAGTATCGGCCACCCATCTTGAGCGTTTGTGATGGGGTGGACGCTGATGCCCTCGTCATGGACCATCTTCATCTCGTCCGGCGCGCTCCGGTGGTTCGACTCCGGAACAAGCAGGTCGGTTATCTTCACCTTCTCCGCCTTCAATATCCCTACAAGCTTGCCTGCTTCTCTTCCCCTTCCTCCCAGACCCCCTACTGGACCAACGTCCATCTTGAGCCCGATAGACCCGGTCATTACCTTCGACTGTGTTATCGGAGTGTTCGAAAGCTCGGAGATCAGCGCGTTGAGCATCGCGTAGCCGGCGCTGGGCCCTGAGACCCCTGCCCCTGGTGCGCCTTCAAGTATGCTTCTGATCTGGAAATGGACGTGGTACTTGGCCAGGTTGACACGTATCTTTGACCAGAGCCAGGATCTTACCGCCTCGACAGCGTTCTGGGCGCTCTGGATGACCGAGTCGTCAGGCACCGATGTCTGGCCCATCATCATCGAGCTTGCCTGGCCGGTTACCGAGACGTGTCTCTCGCCGGGGTTGATGGGCCTAAGGGTGCACTGGATGGTCAGTATTCCTCCCGATCCTCTCTCGCTCGTGTAGAGCCCATAGGTGACACCCGGGATCGCCTGGGAGAGGATCAGCGCCTCCGCAATCTCCCTGTGCTCCTTGTCCTCGAGCGATTCTAAGCTTGAGATAGCCTGCTGAAAGTGGAATAGCCGTATCCGGTAGTTGTCCTGGTTGACCTCGCCGCGCTTTAGAGTTGTACCTTCCTGCTGGTAGACCTTGAGCGCCGCGTCCAATCGCTCGATATCCTCCTCGAACCTTGTCGTGACATTCCTGATAGCCAGCTCTGATGCTCCCGCCTCGGTAACCCCCTTGGCAGCCGCGATCTCTGACGCCCAGAGCCGGTGTGCCTCAGAGACTGTCTCAGACACTCCCCTGGGGCTGAGGACACGTTGTCTCCGGAACATCTTCGTGACTTTGGCAGCGTCGATCTCAGCGTGGAGATATTGCTGGAGTCTTCGGAGGTGGATTGCAACCACCTCGTTCCACTCCGTATCGTTTAGTGGTGGGTGGACGTAGTAGATGTTCGGCTCGAAACGGTCCCGCGTAGCCTGGTCTATGAGCTGCTCCTTGTTCGACGTCGCGATCACCACGACTCTGTCCTCGGGGCGGAGCTCGCTTAGCTCTGCTTTGACTTGGGCGAGTATTTTGTTGCTGGACGGGTCTCCGCCCCAGAAGATCGCGTCCGCCTCGTCGAGTAGGAGTATGCACGGGCTCTTCTGTCGGACCAATCCGAAGAGGTCTTTCACCCGCTTCTCCGGGTCGCCCATATAGTTGGCGCCGCTCATCAGCTCTCCTCCGCGGACCTTGATGAATCCGACATTGTTCTCTGCGGCAGCGACCATGGCGAGGAGGGTCTTCCCCGTTCCTGGCGGCCCCATCAGGAAGAACCTTGGGTTGGACTGCTGGCCCAGCTCGGCCATTGACGGGTTGAAGGCAAGTGCGACATGGTTGAGGATTTTGTTCTTCACGTCGTGGAGCCCGCCAAGGTCCTCCCGGCTTACCTTCGGCTTCATGATATAGACCGCGTCGGTGACCTCTTGGGACTTCTCCTGTTCTGAGTAGAGCTTCACGTTCCGTGCAGCGATCGCAAAGTCCTGGACGGATGCGGTGATTCTTGGACGGTCGAGACCCAACGCACCCTTCGATTCTCTCAGCTTCTCTCTTAGAGGTGCCTCCTTCGACTTCCGCACCTCTCGGAATATTTCCTGGATGTCGCTTGGGGTGAGAGAGGCTCTACGCCGCACGGTTACTTCTCTCTCCATGAGGTCGAGCAGGTCGTCGGCCTTGAGATTGAGCCAGCCTTCCCGTTTGAGAAAGTCTTGGACAACGGCCAGTAGCATTTCGCGCGTGACTCCATCGTTGAGGCTAACCTTGGTCAGGCGTCGACGAATATCCTCGCGTATCTTCTCATACGCGTTGGTCGCTACTACGACAATTGTTCGGGATTTCCCACTAACTATCTTGTCCAGCCACCGGTTCAGCTCGTCCTGTATCCTCGTGTCCTCGATCTCGGCTCCGGTCTCGCCACGGACTTTCCGTCCAAAGCTCTGGAACTCATCGATGTAGACGACGGAGGGTACGGAGCTTGCGTAGTCTAGGAACCTGCCGAGTTGCCGGGTGCTCTTGCCGTAGAACTCGGAGTACACATCGGACCCCTTCAATATGACAGGCGTGACGAGGACTCCGCTGCGGTAGCCCTCTAGAAGCATCTCTCTCAGAGAGACCATAGTCAGGAACGTTTTCCCGGTCCCGCTGTCACCAGCGAGACATACAGCCTTGGGGAGTTCTTCTCTACCAAAGTACTTTGTGAGCGTCGGGTGGCGGAGGACGTGGAGCCTGAAGGAGTCTAGGAGGAGGTTGAACTCCTTGTCTCTGCCTATCAGGTTCGAGGGCGAGAACTTGTCGGGCGGGTACTCGCGGTCGAGGCGTTCCTGTATCTTCCTGAACCTTCGTGGGGAGACTCTGGCCTTGCTCCAGCGACTGTAGGACTTGTCGACCGACCGGAGGGCGATAGTGAAGACTCTTCGAAGCCAGGGTTGCCGGTCCCACCAAGGTCTTACGGAGCCGAATAGGAACTCGGACAGCTGGTCATCGTTGGATGCCATTCTTCTCTTCTGTCCCATTTTCTAATCCTCCATTATCGGTTTGAGGTCGAAGAACTTGTCCAGGCCCTCCCTGGCCAGGTAGATGATTGTCCCAAGGGCGGCGACGAAGAAGAGCGAGAAGAAGTCGACGAGCGAGAAGAGGTTGAGGTCGACGAAGAACAGATACTCGGCCACCGCTATCACGAGGACTTCGCCTATCATTATTGCGAGGCTGATGATGAATCCGGCCAGCAGGATTCTGAAGACCACGTCTATCCAGAGGTAGATCTTGTTCCCCCGGTCGAACGGCGGGAGGTGTCCTTCGAGGCGGCGTCTCTCATCCTCGAACCTGATCCATCTGTACCCGACGAAGGCGAACTGTGCTCCGAGGATTGAGTAGAGTATCTTGATCCAGAGGGGGAAGGCATTGCCGAACTGGAAGAACCATCCGTAGAGCGACGACAAGGTGACGGGTGCTCCCATTCCGGTAGAGGGTGAAGGCTGGAAGGATGCGAATATTGTCAGGTTGAGGTCTCCTCCCGAGACGTAGTAGGAGGTGTACTCGGTATTGGAGTCCGCAGACGGGTCGTTAATGATGACTTTGGTCGTGTATGAGCTGGGGTATGATAGCCATATGTCCAAAGTGTACAGTTGCGTCGAGTTTGTGGTGAGTGTGAAGTTCTTGGCCGGATAGTTCGTGTTCAGGGGTCCGGCCGCGCTCACGTTTCCCCTGACGAATACGGACTGGATGGCCGGCTGGTTCGAGCTGATGACGAGCCTATTGCCCGTGTAAAGATTCACGTTCTCCTGGGGATTGGAGACCGCGGAATGGCCTGGGTTAGTGGTGGTTGCTAGGAGGACGAAGGCAAGGGTTACCAGTATCCAAGACGCTCTTTTCAACCCACCGACCACGTGTTTACTTTGTCCGTACAATCTCTACGGGCAGCGCAGTGGCGCGCATTCACGACAGGAGGATGGGGATAGACTAATCTCCCGTAACTCTTGGAGATTCGACCGGGTTACTCGTCCCCAGCGGGTTTTTTAACCGAACCTTCTCGTTGCCTCTGTCTCGTGATGGCAAGTGGCAGAGGGCACGTACAAGCGGATGTTCCAGCGGTGGGAGATTCTCCGCGGTTGGATACCCGGAATCCTCTTCGCGGCCATTGCCGTCGCTATTGAGATTCTGTACCTCGAATACATGCTGGCCCGTGGACTTGCTGACGAAACATTCAGTGTGTCTCTTGGAATCGCCAGTCTGCCTCTCTCGATCGCGTTGTTCCTGTCCCTCGGAAACGCCATTGTTCTGCTTGTCCTCTGGGTGAGCGTCTTTGAGAGTACCGCCTACGTGATGGCGGGTCCCGATCGTCGAGTTCGTCGCTTACTGTATCCGCTGAGGATGATAAGGGCGGCCGCGCTGGTCTTGGCTCCGTTCACACTCGTTCTGTTCGCACCCTACATCATCGAGTCCGGCTGGTTCATCAGCATCGTCTCCGGGGTTTCGAACTCAAACGCGTCCCTCCAGCAGACCGCGGCCGGCTTCTACACGTGGGCTTTCGGTGTGGCTATGACCGATGCTTCGGTCAAATTCGTCGCTTCCCAGCTCTCTGCGGCTCTTGCCTCCACGGTCGTGGCTGGTCTCCAGATCTGGAGGGTTAAGGGGACGAGGAATCTCTTGATTCTCCTCAGAAGAAGAAAGAAGTAGTTAGAGAGCCAGCAGGATCTCGGCTATCTTGCTCAAGGCGCTGAGCGAGTCCACCTCCCTAACAAGGGCTCCGGAGTCCTCTGGCAGGCTGCCGGTTCCTCTCCCATAGACGACGATTCTTGTCAAAATACCGGAACTCTCAAGCCTGGATCTTGTCTCCAGCAAACCCTTCGCCGCTAAGCTTGTTAGCATTGAGATGGCGAGGACGTCCGGCTTCAGAGCAGACACCTTGGTTGTAAGTTCCTCAGGGGATAGCTCTTCTCCACCGTCCAGTGAAGAGATCCCGCCTACCTCGAGCATTGTCAACAGGAGCGTCTTGTCGAAAGCATGCGGGTCGCCTTTCAGCGAGGCCACCATTACTCTGCCTGAGATTCTCCTCGGTTCAAGTTTGAGTCTCGGTCTTAGTGCGTCGAGAGCTTTCTCTGCGGCTCGTTCGCAGCTGCTGACCTGTTCTGGGGTGTACCTATCGACCTCATGCAGGTCCGCGACTATGTTCATCGTCTCGGATATCGTGTCGACCACGTCATTCGCTTCCGTTCTTCCGCTTGCGAGTTCTCGCGCGATCTTTGCCGCGTCGACCTCGTCGCCTTTCAGAATGACCTCTGTGAGACGTTTCGACTGCTCATCCGCGCTGGGCGGGCTATTAGTAGTCATAGAAACCTTTTCCTGTCTTGCGCCCGAGTTTTCCTTCTCGCACCATTTTTCCCAGTAGCGGTGTTGGTTTGAAGCATCCGCCGTACTCCGCTTCTAGCACCTTGAGTGTCTGATAGACGATGTCGACACCGATGAAGTCGGATAGTTGTAAGGGTCCCATGGGATGGTTCGTCCCTAGCACGAATGCCCTGTCAATGTCCTCCTTGGATGCAACGCCCTGTTCGAGGAGTCTTATGCTCTCGTTGAGGAAAGGCATCAGAGCTTTGTTGACTATGAAACCCGTCTTGTCTTGGGACTGAACTACGCTTTTTCCGAGAGACTCGACGAAACTGCTGGCTGTTCGGACGGTCGTCTCGGATGTTTGTCCTCCCTTGATCAACTCCACAAGCTTCATTGTTGGTACTGGATTGAAGAAGTGGAGACCCAGGACCCTATCGGGTCTATGGGTGGCTTCAGCGAGACGAGTGATGCTTATCGACGAGGTATTCGAGGCGAGGACAGCATCCTTGGGCGAGTACTTGTCGATTGTCGCGAATACCTGCTCCTTGATCCTCGGATCCTCAAAGACCGCCTCAACCACCATTCCCGCGTTCT
>Ga0209761_1001245_pt1 | contig 16389 bp, 17 predicted proteins | sample GraSoi013_1_40cm_4_FD_185818 | JGI IMG/M metagenome (GOLD analysis project Ga0209761, IMG submission 185818) | Grasslands soil microbial communities from the Angelo Coastal Reserve, California, USA - Sample 09_25_2013_1_40cm (SPAdes) (version 2) | ecosystem: Environmental > Terrestrial > Soil >...
GGGGCGGTCGGCTGGGAGCAGCTCGCCGGGGCGGTCGGCGCGAGCGACGCGCTCGTCAACCTTGCCGGGGATCCGATCGCCGCCGGACGGTGGACGGCGGCGCGGAAGAAACTTCTTGCGACAAGCCGCGTGGATGCGACGCGGCAGCTTGTAACGGCGGTTGGGCGCTTAGCTCCGCCACCGAAAGTATTTGTTTCCGCCTCCGCAGTCGGATATTACGGCAACCGCGGCGACGAAGAGCTGACGGAAGAAAGCGCTTCGGGGAATGACTTCCTGGCGGGCGTTTGCCGCGCGTGGGAAGAAGAGGCAGCGAAAGCGGAGAGACACGGGATGCGCGTGGTGCAGTTGCGCTTCGGGATTATCCTGGCGAAGCAGGGTGGGGCGCTGCAAAAGATGTTGCCGCCCTTCCGTATGGGCGTAGGCGGACGGCTCGGGCCGGGGCAGCAGTGGATGTCCTGGGTGACTTTGGCGGATGTGGTGCGTGTCATTCAGTTTGCGTTAGAAGGGAGCGCGATGCGTGGCGCGACTGGCGTAGCCCCGCTAAGGAGCGGCGCCCTAAACGTTGTTGCGCCGCAGCCGGTGCGCAACGTGGAGTTCACGCGGGCGCTGGCGAAGGCGCTGCGGCGGCCGGCGATTTTCCCGGCGCCGGCGTTTGCGCTGCGACTGGCGCTGGGAGAGATGGCGGAGGCGCTGCTGCTGTCGAGCCAGCGCGTATTGCCGAAGAAGCTTGAGCAGGCCGGCTACACCTTTCTGCACCCGGAGATCGGGGGCGCGCTGGCTGCCATTTTGACCACGAGGTAGCGAAGGGATCTGATACTACTTGACCACATTCAAAGTTACTTCGACCTTCGTGACGCGCCCCGAGACTGGGTCGGTCGCCATGGTCGATTGGATTGTTTGCCCGTCGCGAATAAGCAGATTCACTTGGTAGTTAAATCGCTGGATCACCGGGGGAGTTTCATTTCCCACAGGTGAAGCTGGTTTCTGACTGGAAGCGGACGAGTACACGGACGACTTCTCAACACCCAGCTGCAAGCGAAACCGACCGTCTTCCGCCCTCTCGGCTCTCCCATCTATATTGGTCCCGACATCCTGATACGTAAACTGGCCTGCTGCTCCTGTCGGGGTCACAGTCCCTATGGGCACCCGCAACCCCATGCGGAGGATAGAAACGACCAAGCGTGTTCCGTCGCGCTCGTCTGCGTTCACCAGCAGTGTGTATGGCAAGCTGCTTATTTTCTTCTCGCCATCATATTCAGTGAAGACTACCTGGACTCGTACCGGCGTGATCCCTTTAGTGCTTTCGGATTTCTTCTCAGTGTCCTCGGGCTTTGGCTTGTCTTGCGCCGACACGAACGCAAGTGGAATGAACAGCGTGGAGAATAAGAATGACAAAACCAACCGTTTCATGTGCCCCTCCTCTAAATTCGCTTGCCTGCAAGACGGCGCCGCACAGACAAAGGTTCAGTGAAGTTCCGGCTGCGCAGTCTCCAGCGGTTTCACATCTACGGGTTCGAATTCCAGCGGAGCAATCGCGGGCAGGGGGAGCTCGGAGTTGCGGCGGTCGGCCAGCAACATCTCTCCTTTGACATCACCTCGCTGCAGGCCAGACAGGAAGCGGGCGACGGCTTCCTGTTGACCGGGGGGCACGAGCACCTGCGGCTCGCGCGCCCTCACAGCCATCTTCTTGCGAGGCTTATAGGCTTCCCTAGCTGCCGGGCGCCGCGCGGCTCGAGCGAACGATTCCGGCTCTGCGCGTGCGGCGCTTTTGACCGACGGGACCTCTGTGGCGATGTTGGCCGGCTTTGGATTCCGAGGTCCCGACGCGCGCCAGTTGACTTGAACCCATACAAAGCAGGCGGCGAAGACTGCGAACGCGGCGGCGAAGGCCCAGGCGGGAATTGAGCGCGGCAGCGGCACAGGTTCGCTCTGAACAGAGGCGCGGATTCGGGCCGCAAGACCGGGGGGCAGAATTCGACGGCGAGAACGGCGCGGCAGGCGGCGCAGAGTTCGAGATGTGTGCGCAGCGCGGCCTCGCGACGGGGCGAAACCGCCTCCGCCGCCAGTTCCTTCAGGTCGTTCTGGTAGGCCCGGCAATCCATGACAGTTTCTCCGCAAGCTGCTTTCTCGCAAGGTGCATCCGCGACTTCACGGTTCCTTCGGGAAGACCTAGCATTTCGGCGGCATCCGCGATCGTGTGGCCTTCGATGGCCGTGAGGATCAGGATGATCCGCTGCCGTTCGGGCAGGGCGTCGAGCGCTTGCTGCAAATGGCGGTGAAAATCGGCCGCGGCCGCACCGTGCCCGATCGCGCTCCCCGGCGCCATTTCCATCCACGACGTCTCGCGTAAAGTGCGGCGTTTGGCGGCGCGCAAGCGGTCCAGCGCCAGACGAAACGTGATGCGCACGAGCCAGGCCCGGAAGTTCTTCGAATCGCGCAGCTGATTCAGTTTGCGGTAGGCGCGAAGAAAGGCCTCCTGGGCGACCTCTTCCGCGTCGGCGGCGTTGTGCAGAACGCCGCAGGCCACACGAAAGGCCAAGCCCGAACATTCAGCCACGCGCTCCTCGAACCCGCGCTCCAGGGCTTCTCGCTGGCTCTCCTGGCTCACCTCGCTCTTCGCCTGGCCAAACGCTCGCGCAAGCTTCCACCCCGGTCCGGCAGGCCGGAGGCCCACCGCCAAGTCCGAGACCAGCTCCTGCATTGTGTCTCCCTGTCTGTTCACGAGACGCCGCCGTGGCTGGAAAGGTTCATCGCTTGGGGGCCCAAATCCTTCTATAAGTCGAGCTGCTGTAGGAAGCCGTCCAGATTTGCCTGATCCACGCGGAGATCGATGCTTGCGGCGCCGCCAGCGTCCAGAGGAGCGTTGAGCTCGTCAAACGCCTGGAAGAGGCGAAGTTTGGCGACGGCATACTCTTCCGTGCCGGTCAGGCCGCGGCGGGTGCGCCGTGTCGAGGCGCCAAGCGCGTCCTTTTCCACGAAGATCTTCAAAGGGAAAACCGACCGGCGGTCGGCCGAGACCATGTAGGTGTATTCGCGGCCCTCTTTGCCGGTGCGGCGCGCGGGGAGCACTTCAAAAAAGTAGTACTGGTAGACGAAGCCCGAAGCGGCCGAGTAGCTCTTCACGCGACGCGCGGCATCCGGACGGGCCATGCACGGAGTATCCAAGGGGAAAAGAGCGCTGTCAACCCGAGCAGTGAAGGGCGCGGAAGGATTGCAAAATGGGAATGTGCCATCCCGGCGCAGTTCCAAAGCGGAATTCCCGAGCGGGACAGTTGGACGGATAGCCCCAACATTCAGCCGCATTCGAGTCCATTAGAGAAAAGGAAATTAAGTCAGAAAGGCCGGCAAAATATAAGGGTTGCGATGAATTAAGGCAGCGGCGCGTGAGCCAAGCGCTGCGGCCATTGTCTACAAGCTTTCGATGGCCCTTCGCCTGCTATTCGCGGCGGCATGCCGACCCTTCCATGGGATCGCCGACAGCGCGGGACCGGCCGAGCGCTTCGGGTTCTCCTCATGGCGAGTGCGTGGACACTGGGCTGCGGCGGGGGAGGCGCAAGCCCTGTAGCGCCCCCGCCGCCACCACCTCCCTCACCGATCTCGGTCAGCGTGACGCCCACGAGCGCTGCGGTCCTGCTCGGCAATACACAGAATTTTTCCGCGGAAGTCGTGAACGCCACCAACACGCAGGTCACATGGAGTGTGAACGGAATCGGCGGAGGTAACGCGAATGTAGGCATGATCGCAACGCACGGGCAATACACAGCCCCCGCTGATTTGCCGTCACCTGCGAACGTGGAAATCCGCGCGACAAGCCAAGCCGACCTGGCGAAATCCGCCAGCGCGCAGGTCACGGTGACGAGCGATATCTCCCTCAGCGTGGCGCCGGGGGCGGCAAGCGTCGAGCTCGGCGCGATTCAGGCGTTTCGGGGTTCGCTTGTGAGCAACGGACACCCCGACCCCGCAGTGCGCTGGAAGCTCGCCGGCGCGGCGTGCCCGGCGAATTGCGGCGCAATCGACGCCAGCGGCAATTACACCGCACCACAAATCATGCCGACGTTCGGGAGCGTCACGATCAACGCGCAGAGCGTTGCCGATTCTTCGAAACAGGCGAGCGCTAACGTCACCATCACCAGCAATTTTGCATTGAACGTCACAGCGCCCGGGAGTGTCGCTGCCGGAAGCTCGACGAGCATTACGTCCACACTGCAGCCGGTGGCCGGCTCGAATCCGAGCACGGCGTTGAGCTGGACGCTCGCCGGAGCGGGCTGCACGGGCGCGGCGTGCGGCACCCTGACGGGCGCGACGATTCAGTCCGTCGGCGGCGCACTCACTGCCACGGCGGCGTACACTGCGCCCAACACACGTCCCAATCCCAACAGTGTGACCATCACGGTCACTCCCCAGGCGGACCCCTCGCGAATCGCGCAAGCTACATTGACGATCCTGCCTGGCTCTTCCGGTGTTTCGGTGACCCTCTCCCCCGTGTCTGCGACACGCGCCTCGAGTCATCGCTTGACGCTTTCCGCGCAGGTGAGCGGCACGAACAACAGCACGCTGAACTGGAGCGTGAATGGTGTCGCAGGAGGAAACGCAACCTTCGGGCAGATTTGCGTGGCGGGCTTGAGCCCATGCCAAACGGTGACTGCGAGTTCCGCCGCCCAGGTGGACTATCTTGCCCCGGGAGCGATTCCCCTGCCCAATCCCGTGACCGTGCAGGCCGCGAGCCAGGCGGACCCGACGGCGAGCGCGACCGCGCAAATCACGGTTATCGCGCATATTCAGGTGACCGTGTTGCCTGCGAGCGTGACGTTGGCTCCCGGGGCCGTCCAGGCATTCACGGCCGGCGTCCTCGGCACGGGCAACCAGGATGTCGTCTGGGAAGTGCAGGGAGCGGCGTGCGCGGGCTCGCCCTGCGGGATGATTGACGCAAACGGCATCTACACGGCTCCCCCCAGCGCGCCGGAGCCAAATGGTCTCCAGGTGGTGGCCGTCAGCTCCGAAGACACGACGCAAACCGGCGCGGCAAACGTGAGCGTCTCGAGCGGCGCAAAGATACAGAAACTGCTTCCTGCGAGCGTTTACGCCGGAGGCACAGCGGGCTTCACGCTGAAGGTCGAGGGCAGCGGATTCGCGCCGAGCAGTCCGGGTCCCGGGTCGTCGCTCGAGATTGCCGGCACGGTACGCACGACGGCGTGCAGTTCCGCGAACCAATGCACGGCGCCCATGCAACCGACCGATGTCGCGGTGGCGGGAAACATCTCCGTCCAGGTCCAGAACCCCGACGGAACGCCGTCGAATCAAGTTGTCCTAGTGGTGCTTGCGCCGTCGGATATGGATGACGTCATCGCATTGAGCGCGGCATCGCCCTCGGCGGGCGGAAAAGACATTGTCGTCGTGGAGCCGACGACGGCTGGCGTAGATCTTCCCGGCGACACGGTGGATTTGAACGTCGCCGCCATGGGAGTTTTTTCCACCGCGAATAATTTCTGTACGCTCGCGGGGAATCCAGTCGTTCTGGTTCGCCCGGCGAGCGGGACCGCTACTGCAGATTTGTGTCTGTTTTCTGCCAGTGGGCTGGACGCGAGCATGAACTACACGGTCTCGGGCCCGGGCGATATCGCGGTCATTGCCAAGCAGCCCGCGGGGCTCGGCATCATTCACCTCACGCTGCAGATTGCGTCGAGCGCGCTGCCGGGCGCGCGCTCTCTCTTCATTCAGAACGCCAATCTCGATAAGACCGCCGCCAGCGGGGCGCTGGAGGTCGAATGAGATGAGTTTCGCCGATCGACGACGATTTTTGTGGATTCTGTTTTTGGCCGGGCTCGTGCTGATCGCGCTGGTCGCGCAGGCCACCACGTTCTCGCGGCTGCGGTTCGAAGAGCTTGCGCGACAAGCGAGCGGCGTCGCGCGACTGCGCTGCCTCTCTGCGGAGAGTCATTGGGAAAATGGAGAAATCTGGACGGAGACGCGCTTTGCAGTCGAGGAGACGGAAAAAGGGCTGCTCGGAGCGCTCACCATGGTGCGCCTGCCCGGGGGCCGCGTTGGACACATCGAGGCGCACGTGGACGGTGCGCCGCGCTTCCATCCCGGCGAAGAGGTCTATCTCTTCCTCTGGGGAAAGCGGGGAGAACCTTTTCACGTGCTGGGCTGGGCACAGGGCACTTTCCGCATCACGCGGAATCCGCGCACGGGACGCGAGAGCGTGACGCAGGATTCCGCGGCGACAGTGATTTTTGACGCTGAATCGCGGACGTTTCGCCGTGACGGAATCTCGAAGATGCCGGTGGCTGAATTTCGAGAGCGCCTGCGGGGAGCGCTGGAACCCGCAGGAAAGCGCTAGAAAGAGAATGAGAGGCGTGGAGAGATGATTCAAGAGACTGCGCGCCGCCTGGGTCTTGGAGGGCTTGCGCTGGCCGTCGCAACTTTCTCCGTGCAGCAAGCGCAAGGCTATTCGTTCAATCAGGTCGTGCCGGACGTGCGCCAGCCGGCCTCGCTTTCGGGCGGTTCGGCATGCCCGGTAAGGGCACATCGCCCGACGGGCAGCGGAAGCGTTGCGGTCCAATGGAGCACGGCGTTCGGGACCAACCCTGTCGCGATCTTAACGCAGGACCAGACCACGAGCGGCCGGCTGAATGAGATCGAGCAAGCGATTCAGCAATCGCTGGGTGTTTGGACGGGAGTCTCGGGCACAACACTGACCCCGGCCTCACCAGCGCCGCTGGCACGCACGGCAGTGGCCAACGCCTGCGGCTCCGACGGATTGAACTCCATCTGCTTCGATCAAAACGACGCGGCATTCACGCCCGGCGTGCTTGCCTTCACCCGCGTCATCACGGCCGACCGCATCGGCGAGCAAATCGGGAGCGCCATTTCGGCGGAAGTTGGACAGATCCTCGACGCGGACATTTACTTTTCTTCGAGCGACCCGCGAACGGCGTTCGCAACGCCGCTTGCACTCTTCACGAATCCAAATGCGTACGACCTGGAGTCCGTCCTGACGCATGAACTCGGGCACTTCTTGGGGTTTTCTCACTCCGCAGTCTGGAGCGCCATCATGTTTCCCTTCGCGCCGGCGCCGGGAACGTATGCGGGGCCGCGGCCAACCGCACAGCAGCCGGACGCGCCATTGGCGGAGGACGACCGCACAGGGCTGCGCGCTCTGTATCCCGATCCGAATGACATGGTGCATACGGGAACGATCACCGGAAGGATCTTGGCCGCGAATCCATTGTCATTGCTCATTTCGCCGCCCGGAGTAACGGGAATCTTCGGCGCGCAGGTCGTTGCGGTGGATGCGTTAAGCGGAGCGGCCATGGGCGGAGCAATCGGCGGATGGAGTTGTAGCGGAACAGGTCCCGTGCAATTTGACGGAACTTACGTGCTGGAGCGCCTTGCGGCCGGGAACGGCACGAGCTACAAAATTTATGCCGAACCGTTGAATGGAGCCGTGAACCCCGGATGCGGGCTGGCCGGCGGCTGCTTCCTGCATCGTCCCGCCAGTGGACACCAGCTTCACGACTCACATGCGGCCCTCATCCTGATCAAGGAACTGCAATTTTCAGAAGAGGGGCGATCAAGAGCTTTTCTCGGGCGCCGTGGAAACGCGAATCAACTCCGCGAGGACCCGGGCGCACTGCTCGACGGAGCGGAGCTCAACGTATTCCTCCCGGCCATGCAAGCCGCGGCCCGAAGGGCCAAAGACCACTCCCGGGATTCCCTTCTCTGCCAGCAACGCCGTGTCCGTCCAAGGAGCCATGCCCGCGAGGCGAACGTCAAGACCGGCGGATTGCATGGCGCGCGACACCAATAGGACCAGAGACGAATCTTCGGCGATTTCGTACGGCGGGCGCGAGCCGAGCGCAGCCAGCGTCGCCGAAAATTCCGGCAGACCGGACTGAAGTTGCGCAAGAAGCCCCTCCAGCTCCTGCTGGGCATGGGGTTCGGTTTCACCGGGAAGCATGCGGCGTTCGAGTTGCAGCCGGCATTCGGCGGGATAACTCGAGAGCTCCTGCCCGCCCGAGATGAGTGAGGCGTGGAGCGAAGCGGCGCCGAGCAGCGGGTGGGGAGAATTCGCACGCAATTGGGACTCGATCTCGTCGAGACTGCGCAGGACGCGGCCCATGGCGCGAATCGCATCGCGTCCCTCGGCGGGAAGGCTGCCGTGAGCGGAGCGGCCGTGCGTGATGATTTCAAACCAGGCATAGCCTTTGTGCGCGATGACGAGCTGCAGATCAGTGGGTTCGAGGACGACGGCGTGCTCGGCCGTGGCGTGCTCGAGGAGCGCAGCCGTGCCGATGCTGTTGCACTCCTCGTCCACGACAGCCGCGAGCAGGACCGGCCGCGCGAGCGTTGCCCTGGACTGCGCCACCGCAATCGCAGCGGCGCACATGGCAGCGACGCCGCTCTTGATGTCCAGCGCACCGCGGCCAAAAAGCTTGCCGTCGCGTTCGACAGGCGTAAAGGGATCGGGCATGTCGCCGGCGCCGACCGTATCGATGTGCGCGAGAATGGCCAGAGATGCGCGAGCTTTGCCGGAAGCGTCCCGCGGCGGGGATGGACCAATCCACGCGACAACGTTGGGCCGGCCCAGCACCGCTTCCTGGGGCTCGGCGGCAATTCCGTGCTTGCGCAGGAATCCGCAAAGAAACTCCGCAGCGGCCCGTTCGCCCCGCGCGCCGGGCACGAGAGTGGGGTTGACCGAATCGATTACGACCAAGTTGCGCAAGAGGGATTCGAGCAAATCACGATCCGGAAGAATCTTCATCGGTGCCCCGAATCGACCCAACCTCCGCCCCAAAGCAGTCCGGGGCCGAGAGAGGCCAGAACGATGGGCCGGCGATCCGTCACATCGAGGCGCGATTGCGCTTCGAGCGCGGCTTGGAGTGCGGCGGCACAGGTCGTCGAGCCAAGATTGCCGCAGCGCTTCGCGATCGGAGGGAATTTCCGTGAGGGCGCGTCGAGTTGGCGCGCGAGAAGATCGACGAGACGTGGATTCGGCTGGTGCGTTGCAAACGCGGCGACTCCCGCGAGCGGAAGTCCGCTGCGCAGCTCGACATCTCCGATGACCTTCTTCAGCCGCGAGACCGCCGCGCGGGACAATGCGTCCCCGTCAAACTGCAGGCCGAGCGAGCCGCGAGCGTCGAGCGAGACCTGGATGGCCCCGGCATATTGGCTGGCACAGCCGAACTGAAACGCGCCGAGCATGTGGCCGTGCCCGGCCTCGCCCGCAGATTCGCCCCGAAGCAGGAATGCGCTGGCGCCGTCGCCGAAGAGACCGCCGAATTCGCCCACGACTCGATCGGGGGTGAGGATGCAGCTATGGACATCCGCCGTGACGACGAGAATCGCGCGCGCCGGACCAGCAGCGAGGAACGCCTGCGCCGCGGCAAAGGCATTGAGGAGACCAAGGCACGCTCCGCCGATGTCGAGCACACCGCAGGTTTCGCGAGCAAGCAGGCGCACATGGAGCTGCGCGGCGAGAGAGGGATAGGCGAGGTGCGTCTCGCTCGTGGCTAGAATCCAGTCGAGTCGCTCGACGCCACAGCGGGCTGACCGGAGCGCGCGGCGGGCGGCTTCTGCGCCGAGCGACGCTTCGTTTTCATCTCTAGCGGCTCGCGATATGGATTCGATCCCGGCGCGCCGGCGCAACTTTCCCTCGGGCATGCCGAACTCGCGGTCCACGACTTCCGGTGGAATAACCTGCGAGCCCGGAACGAAAGCCGAGCCGGTGAGAAAACTCGTTCGCTGGGAGAATTTCCTGCGGGAGATCATTCGCCGTCTGGAAGCAGCATGGAGACCGAGCGGATCAGATTTTTGGAGCGAAAGGCGCGCTCGTATCATGTCCGCCTCTGGGTATTGTGAAGGAAGAGAACGACGGCGGCAAGGCGGGAACGCCTCATGGGAGCGTGCCGCTTCGAGCCCGGCGGGAAGTCTCAGAGCTCCGGGCGGGCACCGGAAAGAAATTCGAGTTCAGTGACGACTCGGTCGAGCTCCTCAACGAGCGGGTTCACTCCGGCTTCGCGGAAGGATTTCACGAGGGCACGGTAATACCAGAGAGTTCCATCTTTCTTTCCATTGAATCGCTCGAAGACGCCATCACCTTGAAGACGGAGATCACACAGAACTTCGCGGGCGTTGGAAAGCTTGTCGGCAGCCGATACGAAGCGCACATCCGCGGATTCATTGCGCACGCGCTCGAGGTAGGTCTTCTTACGCTCGAGCCAGGGACGCTTCGGAGTTTCCCAGGCGTCCGTGCAGCCTTCGACGATATCCCCCACGCGCGAGCCGAATTTCTTTCTGATTTCCAGGAGGCGCGGCAGGCCGCCCTGGTCCTCGACGGCGTCGTGCAGGAGCGCGGCGATGGCCATTTCTTCATCGCCACCGTATTCCATGACGATTGAGGCGACGCCCAGGAGATGGCCGACGTAGGGGTGCTCCTTCCCTTTGCGCTTCTGGGCGGCATGCAGCCGCGCGGCGTAGTCCAGCGCGCAAAAAAAGCGCTCGGAAAGCGCGCGCTTGTCAGGCTCGATCGCGATCCCTCGCCGCCGCGAGTTTTTCATGCGCATCACATCCGGGCAGGCGCACCACAGACGAGCATTGCTAAAAAGAAATGCGCGCTGCAAACCGCATGAAAAAAGCTTACTTGTTGGTTCTCTCAAATACCAGGATATGTACGGCGCGGGTGCGGAAACTGCAAAGGCCCGTCCGGTGACGATCCCATTCGATATACGCGGGCCTGGCGGAGGCGGCTTTCCCGCCATCCGGCGATCCGTGGCGTGCGCGACTTACTCTCCTTGATTCGGCGAACAAGTCTAGCGCTTGGCTTTCTTCCTCGCGATGCGCGGCGCGTGTTCGTAGGCGATGCCGAACCAGCGCACGGCTTCCTCAAGGTTTGCGCGCGACGCAAGCGGAATCTCGACCCAGGCCCTCCCCCCGAGGCGAGCCGGCGCAACGGAGGGACGCCGCAAAGCTCGGGCCGCGTCGTCCTCTCGCAGCCGGATGTAAACCAAAGTGGGTTCGCCGGGCAGATTCAGCCAGGGCGGCTTGCGCTTCGAGAGGTCGCGATTTACGTAACATCCGAGCATTCGCTTGCCGCGCCAGAAGCCAAGCGTGCCCATCATCGGCCTTACGGTGACTCCGGGCCAGGTGAAAAGCTCGGCGCGAAGCGCCTCCCCGAGCTCATCGTCGAGAGGGCGCGTGCGCCATTCGCTTTCGCGCATGGGCTACCTCGCTGGGCAGTGTGCCATATTTCTTGACATTCGACCGAACAGCAGACGAGACTTTGCATTTTCCAGGTGGACGTGCGGATGCCGGAAGAAAATCAATCGGTGCGTCACGGAAGCATATCGAAGCAAGCCCCACCGATACAGGTCGCGCATCTGTTTCCCATCGTTGAGGCCCGCCTGAGCGAGCTACTGCGCTCGCTCGCACCGGCCGATTGGGAGAGGCCGACGATCTGCCCCGGCTGGACGGTGAAAGAAGTCGCCGCGCATCTGCTGGACACCAACATTCGCAACTTGTCCATGCGGCGTGACGGGTACTTTGGGGAAAAGCCGGCAGGAGCGGACAGTTACGAAAGCCTGGTGAGATTTCTAGACCGGCTGAACGCGGAATGGGTGAAAGCGGCGCGGCGGATCAGCCCGCGCGTGCTGATCGATTGGCTGGAGATGACGAGCCGCGAAGCGTGCGAATTCTACGCGAGCCTCGATCCGTTTGCGAGAGCACCCTTCCCGGTGGCCTGGGCGGGTCAAGCCGAATCGCTGAACTGGTTCGACCTTGCGCGGGAATACACCGAGCGGTGGCATCACCAGCAGCAAATACGTCTCGCGGTCGCCATGTCCGGCAGCCCAATGTTCACAGAGATTATGACACGTGAGCTGTATCACCCGGTGCTCGACGCGTTCATGTACGCGCTGCCGAGGACCTACTCAAATGTTGCCGCGGCAGAAGGGGCGGCGCTGAAAATTGTCGTAACAGGCGAGGCCGGCGGCACATGGTTCCTCGTGCGGAGCAAAGTTCGGTGGCGACTCAACAACCCCGCGCCCGCTTCCATCGCTGCGGTAGTCTCCATACCGCAAGACCTGGCCTGGCGGCTCTTCACCAAAGGTTTGGACGAGCAGGAACGCCGAAGCACGATAAAGATGGAGGGGGACATTGCGCTGGCTGAGCTGATCGCCAACGCAATCGGAATCATGGGTTGAATGTTGATCGCGATTCTTAGGTAGCACTGAAGGATCGATCACCCCGACCGGCGTTCCCCTTCGATCTGCTTCTGGACCTGTTCTCGAAATTCGAGCGGGTGGTAAATGTTTTGAAAAACCTCGGGCGTGCCACCCGTACCGCGAATCGTCACCGTCCCATAGCCCAAGACCCTTCCCAGCGCGGGCTCTTCGACCGAGATGCTCTCGATTCGCGGCAAGAGCAGTTCGATCGTTCGCCGGGTCGCGAGGCCCACTTTCACGATGACGCGTTTGTTGGTGACGGCAATCTCTGTCGCTCTGCGTTTCAACACCCCGAAAACAACGAGGTAGGCAGCGATGGCGAAACACAGTAGTCCGAGCCAAATCATGACGCCGGAGCTATCGCCTTTCCCGTGTTTTGAAGACCACGCTCCCGTGAGAATGGCGATTCCAGCAAGCATGGAAATCACGCCGAAGGTGACATGCCAGAACATCACATGCCAGTGCAGTTTGGTCTGGTACGTTACTGCTTCGCCGGGGATCAGATGTTTGTCGATGTAGGTCAAGTCCACTCCTCGAGGGCGCAGGCGCGCCAAAGCCAGGACTACTTTGCGGATTATAACTGGAGCGGATTGCCCGTCAAATGCGGGCCGGCCCAGATAGGTCACGTCGAAAACAAATTGGCAGCGCCAACGGGAATCGAACCCGTATTTCCACCTTGAAAGGGTGATGTGCTAACCGTTGCACCATGGCGCCGCCGAGGCGGATCCGCAACCATTTTAGGATAAGAGAAACTCCGTGAATCGACAAGCGGTACGAGGCAGCCAAGAAGTAAGATTCCTTGCTCCGCTACGACATCGGGGACGCAAAGAACGCGCTTCGCGCGGAATGAGGAAAGGGAGCAATTTAAGCCTGGCGTTCCTGGAACTCTTCATGCCAGGCCATCTGGATGGCTTCGAGCTTGCCTTCGTTTGACCCCATCGGGTCGCCGGAAAAGCCCGACAACTCGGTGATCCATTTGTGCAAATCGGTGAAGCGGACGGTCATCGGATCGGTGTCCGGAAACTTGTCGGCCAGCGCGATGGCAATGTCTTCGGCGTCGTCCCAGTCAAATTTCGCAGGCATTTTCGCTCCTCAGTGGTCTGCCTCTTTCGCGTAATTTTTGTTCCAATCGGGGATTTCGACGACAATGTCCGTCGTGCCGTCGGGAACGCACTGGCAGCCGAGGCGCGACTTCGGCGTGATGCCCGGCGCTTCGTCGAGTTGGTCGAGTTCGGCGTCAATGGCTTCGTTGCACGATTCGAGGCCCTCATGGACGATCACGTGGCAGGTGGAGCAGGCACATACGCCCCCGCAAGCATGATCGAGGCCAGCTCTGATTCCTTCCGAAAAATCCAAGATGCTGCCCGGCAGGCCGTTGTGGCCGTAGGGGATCTTTTCCGGATCAACCTCGATGGTCTTGCCGCTGGGAAGAAACGTCACCTTGAATTTCTTCGTGGCGGGTTTGTATTTGACTTCTTCGATGTATGGATTGCTGCCGCCCATGCGTGTCTCCCCTCCAGCCTCTTGCCCGGAAATGCCGGGCGTCCCGGTCAATAGCGCCGGGACGCAAAATTCATGACGACTTCCGCGAGGTGCGTCGTCGCCTGATTCAGCGCGTCAATGCGCGAGCGGATCAATTTGTAATCGTCGCCCGCCGCAGCCTCTTTCAGCGTCGCCACTGCCGCGTCAATTCTGCGTTTTTCCTCCAGCGCGAGGCCTGCCACCTGCTCGGCGCTGAGCGCCTTGGCTGTAGCGGAAAGGATCGCCTCTGCTTCCGTGCGCGCTTCGGTGAGCTGGCGCTCCGCAAAGTCCTGTTCGGCGTACTCAATCGACTCTTCGAGCATGCGCTCGACCTCAGAATCGGAGAGGCCGTAGCTCGGCTGGACTTCGAGCGAATGCTGCTCACTGCTGCGCACATCGCGCGCGGACACCTGCAGGATGCCGTTGGCGTCAATCAGGAATTTCACTTCGATGCGCGGCAGGCCGGCCGGCGCCGGCGGCACCTTCAAAGTGAAGCGCGCGAGCGAGCGGCAATCGCGCGCCATTTCGCGCTCGCCCTGCAGGACGTGAATGTCAATGCCGGTCTGATTGTCCACGCCGGTGGTGTAGAGCTCCTGCGCGCTCGCCGGAATCGTCGAGTTGCGCGGGATGATTTTCGCCACCGCGCCGCCGTAGGTCTCGATTCCGAGCGAGAGCGGTGTCACGTCGAGCAGCAGCATGTTCTTCACGCCGCGCTCGAGAATGTCGGCCTGCACAGCCGCGCCGAGCGCGACGACTTCGTCCGGATTCAGCTCCGTGTGGGGCGGGCGATTGAAATACTCCTGCACCGTGCGGCGGACGAGCGGTGTGCGCGTGGCGCCGCCTACGAGCACGACTTCGTCCAAGTCCCCGGGCTTCAGTTGAGCGTCGGCCAGCGCCTGCTTCACCGGGCCCATGGTGCGATCGACGATGGGACAAATCAACGCCTCCAATGCGCCGCGCGTGAATTCGTGGACGAACATCGCGCCGTTCGGCAGCGGGAACCGCAGTGCGGCCGCATCTTTTTCAGAGAGTTCATGCTTCACACGGATGAGCGCTGTGCGCAACTCCTGCGCAAGCTCGGCGCGGGGCGAAAAATCTACCTGGTGCTGCTGAAGAATCTTTTCGTGGAAGAGTGCCTGGAGCAAATTATCAATATCGTCGCCGCCGAGATGTGTGTCTCCGTTGGTCGAGAGCACCTGATAGATGTCGCCCTCGCTGGTCGAGACGAGCTTCAAAATCGAGATGTCGAACGTGCCGCCGCCGAGATCGTACACGGCCACTTTGCCGCGCCGCTTCTCGTGGAGGCCGTAGGCGAGCGCCGCGGCAGTGGGCTCGTTGACCAGCCGCAGAACTTCCAGGCCGGCGATGCGACCGGCGTCTTTGGTGGCCTGGCGCTGCGCGTCGTTGAAATAAGCGGGAACTGTGACGACCGCGCGATCCACGGGTTCGGCGAAATAGGCTTCGGCCCAATTCTTCAACTCGCGCAGGATGAACGCGGAGATTTCCGGCGGCGTGAACAGCTTGCTGCCGAGCTTTACGCGGATGACGTTCTGGCTGGCGGAATCGATGCGGAACGGAAAGAGCCTCAGCTCGTTCTGCACGTCGGCGGGCCCGCGGCCCATGAGCCTCTTCACGGAATAGATTGTTCGCTCGGGCTGCGTGAGCAGGCGGCGACGCGCCGGTTCGCCGACGATGATGCTCCCGTCAGGATCAAGGCTCACAACCGAGGGGCAAAGCGTCTCGCCGTATGGACCCGGAATACACTTCGCCGCACCCGTCTGCGGATCGAAGTACGCGACGAGGCTGTTCGTGGTGCCCAGATCGATTCCGACGATGCGTCTCATTTCCGTCGTCAGTTATCAGTTTCAGTTTTCGCCAAAAGCGATCAAATTCGTCTTCAGCCGGTCAATTCTGCCGCGACGTTGCGGACAAGGTTTCGAATATATGAGCGGCGGTTGAGCAGGTCGTTCATCCGCGCCATGAGTTTGTTCCGTGCGACGTTCTCGACGTTATTGTCGAGCGCAGCATCCCATTCCCGCGCGATACCCTGAAGTTGCTCATCCACTTCCGCAAGCTTCTCCTGAAAATTATTTTCCGCCGCTTCGAGCCGCGTTTTCAATGCGCTCAAATCACCGCCACCGGCTTTCGCCTCCCGCAGCTCATCGAGCGATTCGTTCAGGCCGAAGACTTCTTCGAGCAATTCCGGCGGCGCCTGCTGTTTCTGCTCGCCCTCCTTGCGCGCGCCTTCTATGGCCAAGAGATACTCAACGCGGCTCACGGGCTCGCGCAGCGTGCGGTAGGCGTCATTGAGTTGCGAGCTGCGCTCGAGCGAAAGGTCTTTCTCCCGCTCTGTCGCATGCACAAAGTTATCCGGATGCAGTTGCCAGCTCAGTTGCAGAAATTTTTTCTCCAGCTCGGCCCCTTCGATCCACAACTTGCGGGGCAGGCCGAAAAAGGCAAAATAATCGACGTCGCGCGGAAGCTGCTGGATCTTGCCGCAATTGGAGCAGAAGTGGGGGCCGAGCGCGCGCTCCCGGCAACTCCAGCAGATCAAGGGAGACATTGATGCGGTGCGCGTTGCACTCATTTCGGTTCCGATCAGGATTCACGTTGAGGCACAAAAAAAGTGGCTGGCGGGTCCGGCTGC
>Ga0209761_1001247_pt1 | contig 16387 bp, 17 predicted proteins | sample GraSoi013_1_40cm_4_FD_185818 | JGI IMG/M metagenome (GOLD analysis project Ga0209761, IMG submission 185818) | Grasslands soil microbial communities from the Angelo Coastal Reserve, California, USA - Sample 09_25_2013_1_40cm (SPAdes) (version 2) | ecosystem: Environmental > Terrestrial > Soil >...
GGCGGACGGGGGGATCTACCTGCACGCGGGACCCGAGATCGGAGTCGCATCGACCAAGGCGTTCACATCGCAAGTGGTCGCCTTGCTGCTGCTCGGGCTGTACCTGGGCCGCCAGCGGGGGTTGCCGGCCGAGGAAGGCCGCGGACTGGTCTCGCAGCTGATCCGGCTGCCGGAGCTGGTGGAGCGCGCGCTCGCGGTCGAGCCGCAGGTGCGAGCGCTTGCCGAGCGCTATGCGGACGCCCGCAACGCGCTGTACCTGGGCCGAGGTGCCAATTTCCCCGTCGCGCTCGAGGGCGCGCTCAAGCTGAAGGAGATCTCCTACATCCATGCCGAGGGCTACCCGGCCGCCGAGATGAAGCACGGACCGATCGCCTTGATCGACGAGAACATGCCGGTCGTGTGCCTGGCGCCGAAGGATTCCGTTTACCAAAAAATCGTTTCGAATATGCAGGAAGTGAAAGCCCGGGGGGGTCGCATCATCGCGATCACGAGCGAGGGCAACGGCGATCTGAGCAGGCTCGCGGATCACCAGGTCGCCGTGCCGGCGAGTCCACCCCTGATCGCGCCAGTGCTGACGGTCATTCCGCTGCAGCTCTTGGCGTATCACATCGCCGTCTTGCGCGGCTGCGACGTGGATCGGCCGCGCAACCTGGCGAAAAGCGTGACGGTCGAATGACACAATGATCGAGAGAATGGTTGTGCGCCTCTTGGCGCTGATGTTGATCACGAGCCCGCTCGCCGGTCAGGCCGCTTCCAAGGCTCCGCCGAGCGATTTCGAGCAGGGTGATCAGATCTACCTCGAAGTGGAGGGAGACACCCAGTTCACCCACCCGTTCAGCGTCGGGCCGGGACCCGCGCTCACGCTTCCCGTGATCGGCGCGATCCCGCTGACCGGCGTACGGCGCGCCGGCGTGGAGACGTATCTCGGCCAGCAGCTGGGCCGCTACATGAAGAACCCGGTGGTCCACGCGAAGGTGCTGGTCCGCCTGGGCGTCCTGGGTGAGGTGGAGCATCCCGGGTACTATGCCGTCGCCGCCGGCTCCGTCGTGTCGGACGCACTGATGGCGGCCGGCGGTCCCACGAAGGATGCAAAGTTCACCGCCGCGCGCATCGAGCGGGAGGGCAAGGGGCTCTACGTGGGAAACGCCTTCCAGGACGCATTCGCGCGCGGCATGACCGTGGAGGGTCTGGGCCTGCACACGGGCGACCGCATCGTCGTGCCCCGGCGCGCCGACCCCGAATCCAAGTGGCGCATCCTCGCCATCATTGCGGGGATTCCGGCGGCGATCATCATCGCCACACAGCTACGCCGCTGACGCGATGCGGATTCTCTCGGTCGTGGGCGCGCGCCCGAACTTCATGAAGCTTGCCCCCGTCGACCGGGAGCTCGTGAAGCGCGGGGTCGAGCATGTGATCGTCCACACCGGCCAGCACTACGACCCGGGCATGTCGGACGCGTTCTTCGAGCAGCTGTGGATCCCGGCGCCCGACCACAACCTCGGCGTGGGGTCGGGGTCGCACGCGCAGCAAACGGCGGCCGTCATGCAACGCCTCGAGCCGGTGATCGTCGAGTCCCGTCCCGATCTCGTCCTGACGTACGGTGACGTGAACTCCACCGTGGCGGCCGCGCTCGTCGCCGCAAAGCTCCAGGTGCGCGTCGGTCACGTCGAGGCCGGCCTCCGCAGCCGCGACTGGACCATGCCCGAGGAAATAAACCGTGTGGTCACGGATCGGGTGTCGGATCTGCTCTTCCTGCCGTCGCGTGACGCCTCCGAAAACCTCGAGGCCGAGGGCATCGCCGCCGACCGCATGCATTTCGTCGGCAACGTGATGATCGACACGCTGTGCTGGGCCCTGCCGCAGGCGCTGGCCGTCGACGCGCCCGCGCGCTTCGACGTGCGCGGGCGCGCCTACGCGGTGGTGACCATGCACCGGCCGACCAACGTCGACGACTCCACCGTGCTGCGGCAGCTACTCGAGGCGCTGACGCGGCTCGCGGACGACGCCCCCGTGCTGTTTCCGGTGCACCCGCGTACACGCGCGCGCATCGAAGACCTGCGGCTGCGGCCGCCGACCGGTCGGGGACTGCGGCTGCTCGAGCCCCTCGGCTATGTGGACATGCTCAGCCTGGTCGCCAAGGCCGGCCTCGTGGTCACCGACTCGGGCGGACTGCAGGAGGAGACCTCGTTCCTCGGCGTGCCGTGTCTCACGGTGCGACCCAGTACCGATCGTCCGATCACGTGTACGCACGGCAGCAACCGCCTGGTCCCGCCGCAGCGGGACGCCATCCTCGCAGCGGCCGAGCGTGCACTGGCGCGGCGCTCACCGGCTCGGCCGGTCATCGAACGGTGGGATGGGAAGGCCGCCGAACGGATCGCGCGCGTGGTATGCGACGGGGAGCGTTTCGCACTGGACGGAGGGCCAGCAGCTCAGCCACAACGCGAGCCCCGCCGGGCAGTGGCCATCCCGCAACCGCTGGCATCCTGAGCGTGCTTAACAGAGGAGGTGTGTGAATGACGGATGAAGCGACCAGCGGGGAGCGGACCGCACGCCGCTCCCCGCGGCGCTCGTCGTGAGCTCCTTGGTGCACTCTTTTTGTGCGCGCCGCAACACGCTTGCGCAACAAACTGCTGCACCCGCGCCATAGAGCGGACTCGTCGCGCTTCTCAACATGCTGTGAAATAATGTGGTTACGGAGCCGGATCAGGCGCGACTGCCTGGCACTAGCCTTGCTGTTGCGCCGCAGCAACATTCCACGGGCGAGGACCGCTAGCCATGGCCACCAAGGGCAAAGACGCGCAGTCGCCGCTGCCGGATCCCCAGGCACAATCTGAGTCCACAGCGGCGCTGTTGCGCGAGCTGGTGGCTCACCTGCGACAGAACCGGACGCAGCTGCGCGAGGAGTGGGCGCGGCGCATCACGCGAGCCCAGCTGCTCACGGCGATGACGGAGGAGGAAATCTTCGCCGAAGCGACGTCCGTGTACGACAACTACGTGGAGGCGCTGGAAACGGGGACGTTCGAGGCCCTGCAGGCGTACGCGCGCAATCTCTCCGAGCGCATCATCCCGCGAGGCGTCGAGACGCACGAAGTCGTCGGCATCGTGCTGTTGTTGCGTGACGTGCTGGCCCGCTCGCTGTTCGCCAAGTATCACGAAGACTTCACGAAACTGAACCGTATTCTCGACGCGTACGAACCCGCCGCGAACCGCATCGCCAATACGGTGGCCGTCGGGTTCGTGCAAGAGCGCGAGCGCATCATCCGGCAGCAACAGGAAGCCATCCGGGAGCTGTCCACCCCGGTGCTGCAGGTGCGCGAGCGACTCCTGATTCTCCCCATCATCGGCGTCATCGATCCGCAGCGCGCGCGGCAGCTCACGGAGCAGCTGCTGCGCGCGATCCGCACCAACCGCGCCAAGGTGGTCGTGATCGACATTACCGGCGTGGCCGCGATGGACTCGAACGTCGCGAACCACCTCGTGCAGACGGTCGAGGCCTCGCGGCTGCTGGGCGCGACGGTCATCGTGACGGGCCTCTCGCCGGAGATCGCGCAGACGCTGGTGACGATCGGCGTGGACCTGAGCGAGATGGCGACGGTCGGCGACCTGCAGGGTGGCATCGAAGAGGCCGAGCGGCTGCTCGGCTACAAGGTGCTGCCGCTGGAAGAGGTCGCCCCGAAGGTGTGACCCTGCTGCCTACTCCGTCGACGGAGGACGCGTGGAAGTCCCGATCCTAAAGCAGGGCCACTATCTCATTGCGTCCATCCAGTCGGCGCTCACGGACGCCGACCTCTCGCAGCTGCGGGAGGCCTTGATCGAGCGCGTCGGGCGCTTCCGGGCCCGGGGCGTGATCGTCGACGTCACGGCGCTCGACGTGATGGACTCGTTTGCCGTCCGGACCCTGCGCGACATCGCGCACATGGCGCGGCTGCGCGGCGCCGAAACCGTGATCGTCGGGATTCAACCCGAGGTCGCGTTCGCCATGGTGCAGCTGGGGCTCACGCTCAAGGGCGTGTCCACTGCGCTGGACCTCGAGGAAGGACTGCTGTTCCTCGACCACCAGGCGCAGCTCCGCATCGAGCGCGGCACGGGACGGATCGACCGTGGGTGACGAGCTGCTGATCCCGATCGCCGCCGACACCGACGTCGTCACCGCCCGGCAACGCGGGCGGGACCTGGCGGCGGAGGCGGGGTTCTCGAGCGGGGACCAGACGGTGATCGCCGCCGCGATTTCCGAGATCGCGCGCAACATCCTCATGTACGCCAAGCGCGGCGAGGTCGCGCTCAGCGTGGTCGCCAACGGCGACCGCCAGGGCGTGGTAGTGGTCGCGCGGGACCAGGGCCCGGGCATTCGGGATGTCTCGCGCGCGCTGGAAGACGGCTATTCGACGTCCGGCGGCCTGGGACTGGGGCTCCCGGGCGCGCGACGCTTGATGGACGACTTCGACGTGAGCTCGAGCGTCGGCAAGGGCACCACTGTGACGATGAAAAAATGGCGACGCATGAATGCCTGAGGCGTCCGTGAGCCGCTCTGCGTTGATCGAGTGGGGAGTCGCTACACTCGCTCTCCCCGGAGAAGCCCAGTCGGGGGACCGGCACCTCGTCAAGCAGGTCGGGACCAGCGTGCTGGTGGCCGTCGTGGACGGACTCGGCCACGGCGCCGAGGCCGCGACCGCGGCGCAGGCCGCCGTGGCGGCGCTCGAGCGACATGCCACCGAATCGCCGGTGCCGCTCATCGAGCGCTGTCACCGGGCCCTCAAGGGGACCCGCGGCGCGGTGATGAGTGTAGCACTGATCGGCCGGCCCGACCGCTCGATGACCTGGCTCGGCGTCGGCAACGTCGAAGGCCTGCTGATCTATGGCGACGGCGCCGCGCAGTCGGGCTCGCCGCGGATGAGTTTGGTTACGCGCGGTGGCATCGTGGGATCCGAGCTGCCGCGGCTCCACCCGGTCGTCCTCCCGGTCGCTTCCGGCGATACGCTCATCTTCGCGACGGACGGCATCCGGGAGGGATTCGCCGACGGGCTGTCGCCCGACGCGGCGCCGCAACACCTCGCCGATCAGATCCTGGCTCGTCACGGTAAGGGCACGGATGATGCTCTCGTGCTCGTCGCCCGGTATCTGGGCGGCGCCGGAACGAGGGGATGACGTCACCGGTTCACATGGCGCACTCGCTCCCGTCCGCACCGCCGAGCAAGGAGGCGTTGGCGCTCTTGCGGATTCTCGTAGTCGCCGGCGAGGGCGGGAGCGCCGGCGGTCTGCTGCAAAACCTGCGGCAATGGGCCGATGACGGCCGGCTGACGATCGACACGGCGCCGGACCTGCCGCGCGCGGTGCGGCAGCTCGCGGGCCAGCGGTGGGACGTGGTGCTCGCGGTGCTGGGCCAGCACCCGGACGACGACCTGGCTTGGTGGGTCGACACGTTGCGCGGCGCGACGGGCAGCCCGCGGCTCATCGCTGTCGCCCCGGCGCCGTCCATGGGCCTGGTGCTGCGAGCGGAGAAGGCGGGCGTACTCGACCTCCTGTCCCTGCCGTTGCGGCGCGAGGAGCTGGTACGCGCGCTCGAGCGGGTACGCTCCGTGGCCAGCGAGACCGCGGTCCCGCTGCCGGTCGTCCAGCCGCACGCCGTCGGCCCCTACGCGTTGGTGGGCCAGAGCTCCGCCATGCTCGACGTATACAAGCTGCTGGCGCGAGTCGCGCGGAGCTCCGCGACGGTGCTCATCCAGGGGGAGTCCGGCACGGGCAAGGAGGTCGTCGCTCGGGCCATCCACGTGAACGGCCCGCACGCGTCGGGCGCGTTCGTCGCGGTCAATTGCGCCGCGATCCCCGAAAACCTGCTCGAGAGCGAGCTGTTCGGCCACGAAAAGGGCGCGTTCACGGGCGCCGTCACGCGTAAGATCGGTCGCTTCGAGCAGGCGGGAAGCGGCACCCTGTTCCTCGACGAGATCGCAGACATGAGCCTCGCGCTGCAGGCGAAGATCCTGCGCGCCGTGCAGGAGCGGGAGATAGAGCGGGTGGGAGGCGGCGAGACCATCCCCGTCGACGTCCGCCTCATCGCGGCCACCAACCGCGATCTCAAGGACGCGATCAAGCAGGGGCGGTTCCGCGAGGACCTCTACTACCGCCTCGCGGTGGTCACCATCCGGCTCCCCACGCTGGTGGAGCGGGGCGACGATTTGGTGCTGCTCACCGCCTACTACGTCCGCCATTTCGCCGACCGCTACGGCAAGAAGATCCACGCGATCTCGGACCGGGTGCTCGAGCTGCTGCGCGCCCACGCCTGGGTGGGCAACGTGCGCGAGCTGCGCAACGTGATCGAGCGGGCCGTCATCGTGACGACCGACGACACGCTGCGGGCCGACCACCTGCCGGACGAGCTGCGGGGTGAGGAAACCACTCTGGCCGACCGGCCGCAAGGGGGCCTCCTCACCCTGGCGGAGGCTGAAGCACGGCACATCGCCCGCGTGCTGTCGCATACCCACGGGCAGATCGGCGCCGCGGCGGAGCTCCTCGGGATCCACCGCAACACGCTGACGCGGAAGATGAAGGAGTACGGCTTGTGACCGGGCCCCCGCCGGTTCGCGTCGAGAAGGCGCTCGCCCTCATGCCGGAGCTCGAGGCGCTCGAGCCGCTGCGTGCGTTGCTCGTCTCCATCGCGCGACCGGATGAGGCCACGCTATGGTCGAGCTCGGGCCCCTATCTCACCCTGGGGAAGCGCGGCGTCCACCCGGACGAGCTGCGTCGCCGCATGCCGCAGGCGTTTCACCGCATCATGGAGCACCTGCAGGTGCTCTTCAAGGCGTACATCGAGGCGCTCGAAGGCCAGCAGCGCGGGGACGCGCCCGGCGTGGTCGCGGCGCTGCTGCGCGCCGGCCGCCTCGAGGAGGATGTGGGCCGGCACACGCAGGCGCGGACCTGGTACGATGTGGCGCTCGGCGTGGCCGAAGCGCTCCAGGACCGCCGTCCGGAGGTGGAGGCGTTGCGCGCACTGGGCTACGTCTGTCTCGCGCTGGGTGAGCACGCCGCGAGCGCACGTCGTTTCCAGCGCTCGCTCGCGCTCGCCGAGGCCGAGTTCGATCAGGCCGGCGCGACCGCGGCGTCTGAGGGGCTGGGTGAGGTGGCCCTGGCACAGGGACAATGGGGCGGCGCGCAGGCATGGTACAGCCGGGGACTGCGACTCGCCGAAGCCGCGAGCGACGCGCCGCGCGTCGGCCGGCTGGAGCGGCAGCTGGGCGTACTGGCCCGGAAGCAGCGCGATCTCGCCGCCGCCGGCGATCTGCTGCGGCGGGCCCGGGAGCGCTTCGAAGCGGCCGGTCTCGCGGATGAGATGGCGCGGGTGCTGAATGAGCAGGGACAGCTGGACGCTCAGCTCGGGCGCTATACCGCCGCGTCGGCCGCGTACCGGGAGGCCCTGGCCTGGGCGCAGCGGGCCCCGCGGGATTCGGGCCTCGAGCTCTCCATCCGTCTCAACCTGGCGGAGCTCGACCTCGAGGCGGGCCGACTGCTGGAGGCCGAAGCGGAATTGCGCCGCGCGGAGCAGGCGGCCATCGCCGGCAACGGCATCCGTCGCCTGGCGTATATCTACACGCTGATGGGACGACTGCGCGGGGCCCAGGGAGACGAAACGGGGTTCGTCTTCTTCGAGCAGGCGATCGAGCTGGTCAGGGCGCTCCCCGGCTCCGTCGTCACCGAAGCACAGGTCTACCTGGCGTACGGCTTGTTCCGGAGTCGCCTGGGGCAGCCGGACGAAGCCCGCGCCTACCTTGAGCGCGCGCGCGAGTTGTTCGACTCGCTCGGGGAAGCGGTCGAGCGCGAGCGCGTCGACGAGGAGCTGCGAGCGCTGTCAGCCTGACCGCCGGCTAGTTGTTGGTCAGCGGGTTCTTCACGCGGGCCGTGTCGGGCTTGCCCGTGGTCTTCTTCTTCTGTTGCGTGGAGGTGGTGGGCTTGGCCGTGGCCTTGGACCGGGTTGCGGCGGGTCTGGACTTGCCGCCACCGCACGCGGCGAGACCGATGAGCACCGCGGTCGCGGCCGTCAGGACGGTTCTCGACATGGCACACTCCCAGAGACGGGGTTCGGCACCAATATAAGACCGAGGCGCCTGTCGAGGGGTGCTTCCTACCCTGGGCCCCGCGCCAGCGGCCGGGTCAGGCAGGTCGGGCCGCCGCCTCCCTTGAGACAAATCTCCCGCCCTGCGAACTCGTGCACCCTCACGCCGGCGTGCTCGAGTCTGGCGCGCGTTTCCGGATTGCCGGCGACCGCCAGCACCTCGCGCGGCGCGACCGCCAGGACGTTGCACCCCAGCGTTTCGAATTCGCGATCCGGCACCTCAACAAGCTCGATGCCGCGTGCGGTCAGCGCCTCGCGAAACGGCACCGGCATGAGCGGCGCGTACACGAGGAACAGGTCGCGGTCGACCGGGCTCACCATGGACATGAGATGGAACACGTCTGCCGGGCCGTGCCAGTGGGGCAGGGGCACCACGACGACCTCGTCCACGCAGTCCCGGACGAGGTCACGCAGCTGGCGGATCCCCGCGTCGTTGGTCCGGTAGCCTCGACCGACGGCCAGGGTACGCTGGTCGATCCAGCACACGTCGCCGCCCTCCACCGTACCGTCGCCGGTGATGCGCCCGCGGATTGGGAGCCCCGCGGCGCGGAAGGCCGCCTCCTGGGCAGCGGGCTCAGTGCGCCGCTGCGGCTTGCCCATGTTGCAAAGGATGACGCCACCCTCGCACACGATGGAGGGATCGCGCACATAGAGCGAGTCGAGGCCCACCGTAGGATCTGATGGGAGGCTCAGCGTCTCCACGCCGGCCGCCTCGAGCAGCGCGAGAAAGCACTGGTACTCGGCCGTCGCCGCCACGATGTCCGGGCGGGCGAGGTAGCCAAGATCGCGCCACTGGCGGTCGAGCGCGGCGTCGTCGCCGAACGCGTCGCGCGCGTGTTTCAGCGCGACCCGGTGGAGCCGCCCGACGTCCGACTGTCCTCCCACTGTCTGCATCGCTGGCCGTGAGTCCCGAGTGGCAGCAAGTTTAGCCCCGTTCCTGCCGCCTGTCATTTCCACCAGGAGACCGCCATGACCGATTGGGCGATGGACCGTCGCGCGTTTCTCGAGCATGTCACAGTGAGCGGATCAGTCGCGGCAATGGGTCCTGTGCTCCCCGCGCTGGCGCGGGGGGTCAGTCGGCCCACCGCACCGGGATCAGCGCCCTTCGAGCTCGAGGAGGCGACCATCGCCGGGCTGCAGGCGGGCCTGGCGTCGGGGAAGTACACCGCGCGCTCGCTCGTGACGGCTTATCTCCAGCGGATCGAGGAGCTGGATCGGAAAGGACCGGCGCTGCGATCGGTGCTCGAAGCCAACCCCGACTCGCTGGCGCAGGCCGCCGCGCTCGATGCCGAACGCAAGGCGAAAGGCCCGCGCGGTCCGCTGCACGGCATCCCGGTGCTCGTCAAGGACAACGTCGCGACGCGGGATCGGATGCAGAGCACGGCCGGCTCGCTCGCGCTCGCGGGGGTGACGCCGCCGGGCGATGCGTTCCTCGTCGACCGGCTGCGGGCTGCAGGGGCGGTGCTTCTCGGTAAGGCGAACCTCTCTGAGTGGGCGAATTTCCGCTCGACCCATTCGTCGAGCGGCTGGAGCGGGCGGGGCGGTCAATGCCGTAATCCGTACGCGCTCGATCGCACGCCGTCCGGGTCGAGCTCCGGATCGGGCGTGGCCGTCGCCGCCAACCTCTGCGCGGTGGCGATCGGTACGGAGACCGACGGCTCGATCGTCTCGCCGTCCACCTGCTGCGGCATCGTGGGGATCAAGCCGACGCTTGGCCTGGTGAGCCGGAGCGGGGTCATCCCGATCGCCCACAGCCAGGACACCGCCGGTCCCATGGCGCGCAGCGTGGCCGATGCGGCCATTCTGTTGGGCGTGATCGCGGGGGTCGACCCGCGAGACGAGGCGACCGCCGCGAGCGCCGGCCGGTCGCGGACCGACTACACGAGCGTCCTAGACCCCGCGGGATTGAAAGGAGCGCGCCTGGGGGTATGTCGGGCCCGGTTCATGGGCTACAGTCCGGGCACCGACGCCCTCATGGAGGGCGCGATCGACGCGCTCAAGCGGCTCGGCGCCGTGATCGTCGATCCGGCGGACATCGCGACCGCGGGGCAGTTCGACGACTCCGAGTTCGCGGTGCTCCTGTACGAGTTCAAGGCGGACCTGAACAAGTACCTGGGCGAGTGGGCTCCCACGGCTGGCGCAAAGACGCTCGAGGACCTGATCGCGTTCAACGAGCGCACGAAGGACAAGGAGATGCCCTACTTCGGGCAGGAGATCTTCATCCAGGCGCAGGCCAAGGGGCCGCTCACGGACCAGGACTACCTGCGCGCGCTCGACAAGAACCATCTGCTCGCGCGCACCCAGGGCATCGACAGCGTGATGGCCGAGCACCAGCTCGACGCGCTAATCGCGCCCACGGGCGGACCCCCCTCGTTGATCGATCTCGTGAACGGCGATCCGGGCGGCGGCGGGAGCTTCTCGAGCCCTGCCGCGGTCGCGGGCTACCCGCACGTCACGCTGCCGATGGGACAGGTGCGTGGGCTGCCCGTCGGGCTTTCGTTCGTGGGACGGCCGTGGACAGAGGCAACCCTGATCAAGCTCGCGTTTGCGTACGAGCAGGCGACGAAGGCTCGGCGCCCGCCGCGTTTCGCGGCATCGGCCGACCTAGCCTGAGGCGCGGCGCAGCGCCAGCGCGAGGGCCGCGCCCGCGAGCATGAGGACTCCGAACGTGAGCAGCGCGCCGGCGTATCCACCGGTCGCGTCCTTGACGAGCCCGACCAGGTAGGGGCCCGCGAAGCCGGCCACGTTACCAAGCGCGTTGATGAGCGCGATTCCGCCGGCGGCCGCGGCGCCGCTCAGGAACGTCGTCGGGAGCGTCCAAAACGGCCCCAGCGCGCTGGTGAAGCCGATCGCCGAAAGTGAGAGCGCGGCGGTGGCGAGGAGCGGCGTCTCGAGGGTCGCCGCGGTCGCGGCGAAACCGATGGCGCCCGCCACGAGCGGCGCCGCCACGTGAAGGTGTCGCTCCCGGGTGCGGTCGGAATGCGCCGCGACGGCGACCATCGCAACGGCCGCGGCGAGCGCGGGGGCGGCCGAGAGCAGGCCGACGGCGAAATCGGTCAATTGCGATGAGCCCTTGATGATCTGCGGCAACCAGAGCCCCTGCCCGTACAGGCCCGCGATAATAAGGAAGTAGAGCAGTCCCAGCTGCCAGACGACCCCACTCAGCAGGGCCTGCCGCAGGCGCGTGCCGTGCATTGCCGCGGTGCGGGCCTGCTCCTGCTGCAGGTGCTGGGAGAGCCAGGCGCGCTCATCGGCGGGCAGCCAGGCCGCGTCCGCGGGGCGATCCGTCAGGTACCACAGGGCGGCTGCGCCCAGCAGCACCGAAGGCAGTCCTTCGAGCAAGAACAGCCACTGCCATCCGGCCAGCCCCGCCACGCCGTTCAACCCGAGCAGCGCCCCGGAGATCGGCCCGCCGACCACCCCGGAGATGGGGATCGCGGTCATGAAACCGGCGACGGCGCGAGCCCGCTCGACGGCGGGGAACCAGTACGTGAGATAGAGGATCATCCCCGGAAAGAAGCCCGCTTCGACCACCCCGAGCAGGGCGCGCAGGGTGTAGAAGCTGCCGACGCCGCGCACCAGCATCATGGCGGAGGCAATCACGCCCCAGACGATCATGATGCCGCCGATCCAGCGGCGGGCCCCCACCCGCGCCAGCACGAGGTTGCTCGGGACCTGGAAGACGCAGTATCCGAGGAAGAACACCCCGGCGCCGAGTCCGTACGCGGCGCTGCTGAAGCCCAAGTCGCGATTCATCTGGAGCGCCGCGAAGCTGACGTTCACCCGGTCGAGGAAGTTCGCGATGTAGAGCACGAACATGAACGGGATGAGGCGCCGGGTCACGCGGCGGAGCGTCGCGGCCTCGAGCTCCGGGAGAGGATCACCCACTGAGGCGCTGCACCTCGCGGTGACGGAAGCAGGTGACGAGGTGGTCGTTCACCATGCCGACGGCCTGCATGAAGGCGTAGCAGATGGTCGGTCCCACGAAGCGGAAGTCTCGCTCGGTGAGTGCCGCGCTCATCGCGTCCGACTCCCGGGAGCGGGCGGGGAGATCGCGCAGCGTGCGCCGGCGAAATTGCTTCGGCTTCCCGCCGACGAAGTTCCAGAGAAAGGCGCCGAACGAGCCGTCCGTTTCCTGGAACCCGAGGAATGCCCGGGCATTCCCGATCGCGGCATTCACTTTCTGGCGATTGCGCACGATCCCCGGGTCCTTCAGGATCTGCGCGATTCTCTTGCGGTCGAAGCGGACCATGCGCTCGGGGTCGAACCCGTCGAATACGTCCAGGAAGCGGGCGCGCTTGTGCAAGATGACGCGCCAGGAGAGCCCGGCCTGGAAGCCGTCGAGCACGAGCTTCGCGAACAGATCCCGGTCGCCCCGCAGGGGCACGCCCCACTCCTCGTCGTGGTAGGCGAGCATCAGGGGATCGTCGGCGCTCGCCCAGCAGCGTTTGATCGTGGTACCAACCGGCACAGGGTCCTCGGAAGAAAGGCGAGACGAATTGTGCATCGTGCACCGCGGCGCGGCCAGCCCGGCGCTACATTGGGAGCGTGCGCTACCTTCGAGTTGTCGAAGACCAGGGCCGCTACCTCGCGTCGCTCGCCGAGATGGCGCCGCCCACGCCCGCCCGGGGTGAGACGCTCATCCGAGTGGCGGCGTCCGGGGTGAACCGCGCCGACTTGAGCCAGATCGCCGGACGCTACCCGCCACCGCCGGGCGAGCCCGATATCTTGGGGCTGGAGGCAGCGGGCACACTCGAGGAGACTGGAGAGCGGGTCTGCGCCTTGCTGGCGGGCGGCGGGCACGCCGAGCTCGTCGCGGCACCAGTAGGGCAGGTGTTCCCGACGCCCGCGGGGCTCGACCTCGTTACTGCAGCCGGCATTCCGGAGGCGTTCCTCACGGCGTTCGTGAATCTCATCGTCGAAGGCGGCCTCGATCGGGGGGCGACCGTGCTCGTGCATGCGGGCGCGTCCGGCGTGGGGCTCGCGGCCATCCAGCTCGCGAAGCTGTCCGGCGCCCGGGTTGCCGCCACGACGCGCAGCGCCGACAAGGTCAAGGTGCTCGAGGCGGTGGGCGCCGATCTGCCCATCGACACGAGCCGGCAAGACTTCGTGGCGGAGATCGAGCGGCGCTGGGGCCGCGACGCCGTGCATGTCGTGCTCGACCCCATCGGGGCGGCGAGTTTCGCCGGCGACCTGCGCCTCATCAAGATCGGGGGACGGATCGTAATTCTCTCCACCATGTCGGGATCCGAAACCAGCCTCGACCTCGCGCTCCTGATGAAGAAGCGCGCCCGGGTCGTGGGCTCGACGCTGCGCGCACGGAGCCGCGCCGAAAAGGCAGCCATCGTGAGCCGATTCGAGGACGAGATTTTGCCGGGCTTCGCCAGCGGAGCGCTCAGGGTGGTCGTGGACGCGGTGTTTCCCGTCGCCCGGGCGGCCGAGGCGTTTCAGCGCATGCGGGAGAACCGCAACGCCGGCAAGATCCTCATCGCTTGGGGACACGACTGATGTATCTTTTGCCGCCGTGAAACGGTTCCCAGCGCGCAGCATCGCGTACGCGGTGGCGTTGGCGGCGGCGTGCCGAGGGGGCGGCGCGCACAAGCCGGCCGCCGGTCGGGTCGCGGCCCCGGATTCTGTACCCCCGCCGGACACCGTCAATCTCTACGCTGCGGCCGGGGCCAACGCCCTTTCGGCCACGGCGGCGCGGGCCCGGCCCCTCGTGTACGTCCCTAATTCCCACGACGGCACGGTCACCGTCATCGACCCGCGCTCCTATCGTGTGCTCCGCACGTTCGCGACCGGCGCCCTGCCGCAGCACGTCGTCCCCTCGTATGACCTGTCGACGCTGTGGGTCGCGAACAACCGCGGCAACACGCTGACACCCATCGATCCATTGACAGGTCGTGAGGGCACGAGCGTGCCCGTCACCGACCCCTACAACCTCTACTTCACGCCGGACGGTAGACTCGCGATCGTCGTCGCGGAGCGCCGCCGGGAGCTCGATTTCCGCGACGCGAAGACCATGGCACTGGTCCAGTCGCTCCCGCTTGCGTGCAAGGGCGTGGACCACATGGAGTTCACGGCGGATGGGCGGTTCGCCCTCGCGACCTGCGAGTTCTCGGGACAGCTCGTGAAGGTCGATCTCGCGACCCCCAGTGTCATCGGCTACCTCACGCTCGACCCCGGCGGACTGGACAGCGCGAGCATGCCGCAGGACATCCGCTCGTCGCCGGACGGCAGGGTGTTCTTCGTCGCCGACATGAAGGCGAACGGCGTGTTCCTGGTGGACCCCGAGGCGTTCCGGCGCATCGGGTTCATCCCCACAGGAAAGGGGACGCACGGCATCTACCCGAGCCGCGACGGGCGCTTCCTGTACGTCACCAACCGCGGCTGGAACACCACGGCGGGCGGACATCACGGACCCGGCTCCATCAGCGTGCTCGACCCGCGCACGCGACAAGTGGTGGCCACGTGGCCGGTTCCGGGCGGCGGCAGTCCCGACATGGGAAACGTGAGCGCCGACGGCCAGGAGCTCTGGGTGTCGGGTCGCTACGACGAAGAAGTTTACGTGTTCGACACGGGGACGGGGCAGCTGACGCACCGCATTAAGGTGGGGCGCGAGCCGCATGGACTCTGCGTGTGGCCACAGCCGGGTCGTTATTCCCTGGGGCACACAGGGAACATGCGATAAGTAAGAACGACGTCGAGTAGAGACGTGGGGGTGGGATGAATCGGATCAAAGGAAAGCTGATCCTCGTCACGGGGGCGAGCTCGGGGATCGGGGAGGCGTGCGCGCGGCGGTTCGCCGCCGAAGGCGCAGACCTGATCCTCTGGGCTCGGCGCGGCGACCGCCTCGAACAGCTGGCGGCCGAGCTCGGTACGAAGCACCGGGTGTCGCTCTCGCTCGCCGTCGTCGACGTGCGGGACCGCTCGGCCGTCGAGCGGACCGCGGAGGCCCTGGTGCGCGCCGGTCGCGTGCCGGACGTCCTCATCAACAACGCGGGGCTCGCCAGCGGCCTGGCCAAGATTCACGAAGGCGATCCCGAAGACTGGGATCGCATGATCGACACCAACCTGAAGGGGCTGCTGTACGTGAGCCGGGCGATCATGCCGCACATGGTCGTCCGGCGGCGGGGGCACGTCGTGAACATCGGCTCGACCGCCGGCCACCAGACGTACCCGATGGGGAACGTGTACAACGCGACCAAGTTCGGCGTGCGCGCTCTCACGGAGGGGATGAATCTCGACGTGGCGGGTACGCCGCTGCGCGTGTCGGCGGTGGATCCGGGATTCGTGGAAACCGAGTTTTCGGAGGTGCGCTTCCATGGGGACCGCGCGCGCGCCAAGGCGGTGTATCAGGGGTTCAAGCCCCTCAGCGCGGACGACGTCGCGGACGCGATCGCCTACATGGTGAACCTGCCGGAGCACGTGAACATTCCCGACCTCATCATCGTGCCGACGGCGCAGCGCAACGTATACGTCGTGGATCGGGAGCAGTGAGGGCGGGCGCGATCCTGGCGCTCGCGGCGCTGGCCGCGTGCGACACCGGCAACGGCCCGCCGCCGCCCCAGGCATCGCAGCTCCGCGTGCTGCACACGATTCGCGGTGGACCATCGCTCAGCGTGTTCGTCGATGGGGCGCGGGGGACCACGCTCGCGTTCGGCCAGTTGAGCCGGTCGGTCTTCCTCTCGCCGGGGCAGCACGACTTGGTCCTCGTGCCGCCGGACACGACCCACAGTTTGATTGTGCTCTTCAGCGCGGCGGAAGGCGTGAACTACAGCGCGTTCGCCATCGATTCGACGTCTGGTGCCACGCACACCATTGAGCCCGTATTCGTGCTCGACACCGACGCCGTGCCGCCGGCGGGTCACGGCAGGCTACGGATCGCCAGTTTCGCGGGGGCCGCCCCGGCGATCGATGCCTATCGCACCCAGCCCGACAGCGCGGGGCTGCTGGTAAGCGCGCAACCGCTCAACTTCCGCGCGGTCACGCGCTACTTCGACGGCGCGCCGGGCGCCTGGAGCGTCGTGATCTCCCACGCCGGGATGACCGACACGCTGCTGGCGACCGGGTCCATCCCGCTCGCAGAAGGTCAGGCGCGGACGGTGGTGGTGATCGACTCGACACCGGGACTCGTCACCTGGCGGCTGGTGCCGGACCGGAACTAGGGGGCCCCCCCGCCGCCGTCGCGAAGCGCCGCACAATCTCTCCTGCGGGCTCGACGCTCGTGATGCCGCTCACGCTCTTCCCCGCCTGCCAGTAGTCCCGCGACGACGGCCCCGC
>Ga0209761_1001248_pt1 | contig 16375 bp, 15 predicted proteins | sample GraSoi013_1_40cm_4_FD_185818 | JGI IMG/M metagenome (GOLD analysis project Ga0209761, IMG submission 185818) | Grasslands soil microbial communities from the Angelo Coastal Reserve, California, USA - Sample 09_25_2013_1_40cm (SPAdes) (version 2) | ecosystem: Environmental > Terrestrial > Soil >...
GGCGGCGGCGGCAGATCACGCGGCAGACGTACCGGCCGCTGGCGCTGGCGGGTGCCGGATGAGCGCGAAACACCTGAAGTTGATCGCCCTAACGCTCGTCGTCGTGCTGCTCCTCTGGGGGGGCTCCGAGCTCTTCTCCCGAGGCTCGGACACGGTCACCGGCGGTCTCAGCGTTCCCGCACTCGCGCAGAGCGACGTGGACACGATCAGCGTCGTCAAGGGAACGGATTCAATCATCGTCGCCAAGTCTGCGACCGGCTGGACGGCGAATGGCCGCCGCGCCGCGCCCGACGCCGTGAACGATTTCTTCCTGGCCCTGCGCGACAGCGTGGCGCCGGAGCTCGTGGCCCAGGATTCATCGTCGTTCGACCGGCTCAACGTCGACAGTGCGACCGGCCGGTGGGTCCGCGTCAGGCGCGGCGGCAAACCGCTCCTCGCGCTGATCGTCGGAGCCCGGGGCTCGGAGTACGCGAGCGCCTACGTGCGCCGGCCTGGCGACAGCCACGTATACCTGTGGCGTGGCCGGCTGGCGTCGCTGGCGGATCGCGCGGTGGACGACTGGCGTGACAAGCGCATTGCCGCGGTCGAGCCGGACAGCGTCGCGCTGATCGAGGTCGAGCGCGGGAAGGACCGCTACACGGTCCAGCGCGTCGGAACGACCTGGAAGCTGAACGGCGCCCCGGCGGACTCGGGCGCGGTCGCCCGGCTGCTCGAGAAGTACCGCGCCGTGACGGCCGCGGGCTTCGCCTCGCCCGCGCAGGCCGACTCCGCCCGGGCGCTGCGGCCGGCGCGGCGCCTGAGTGTGCGCGGCGCCCGCGGCACGACGCTGGTCGCGCTCGTCTTCGATTCCATCCCCGGGGCCTTCTGGATCCGGCGCACCAGGGGCGGGGCTGCAGGCGGCGACGCGGGCACGCTGTACCGCATGAACGCGTGGGACGTGGACGGCCTCACGCCGGCGAGCCGATCGCTCGCGCCCCCGGCCGCGGCCAAGCAATAGCGCCCCAACCCCTTGGCTTCCAGCAGTTTGCCGTCTATTTTGCGGGGCTCACATGGCGGATCTCACGCTGTCGCGGAGCCAGCTGTTGCTCCTCGCCGGGACGGCCAACCGGCCGCTCGCCGAGGAGATGGCTCAGACCTTGGGGCAGCCGTTGTGCGCGGTGACGATCCGCCGCTTTGCCGACGGAGAGATCTTCGTCAAGATCGATGAGAACGTCCGCGGCCGGGACGTCTTCATCATCCAGCCGACCAACCCACCGGCGGAGAACTGGATCGAGCTGCTGTTCCTGATCGACGCGGCCCGTCGGGCGAGCGCGGCGCGCACGACCGCGGTGCTGCCATACTTCGGCTACGCGCGCCAGGATCGGAAGGACCAGCCGCGCGTCGCAATCAGCGCCAAACTGATGGCGAACATGATCACGCACGCGGGGGCGGACCGCGTGCTGGGAATGGACTTTCATTCCCACCAGCTCCAGGGGTTTTTCGACATCCCGGTGGATCACCTGTACGCCGCACCGGCATTCGTGAGCTATTTCCGCCAGAAGAGCCTGTACGATCCGGTGGTCGTCGCGCCCGACGTCGGCTCCGCGAAGATGGCACGGGGGTTCGCCAAGCGACTGAACGCGTCGCTCGCCATCATCGACAAGCGGCGCCCCTCGGCGAACGTGGCCGAGGTCGTCAACGTCGTGGGTGACGTCGCGAACAAAGACTGCCTCATCCCCGACGACATGATCGACACGGCGGGGACGATCACCGAGGCGGCGGTGGCGCTGCAGCGCCTGGGCGCTCGCAAGATCTACGCGTTCGCGACGCACGCGCTGCTGTCCGGCCCCGCGGTCGAGCGGCTGCGGGCCTCGTGCATCGACGAAGTGACGGTGACGAACACCATCCGGATCCCCGAGGAGCGGAGCTTCGAGAAGCTGAAGGTGCTGTCGATCGCGGGACTGATCGCCAAGGCGATCGGTTACGAGCACTCGAACCAGTCGGTGAGCTCGCTCTTCGACTGATGTCGGACGTCTGACATCTGAGGACTGGCAATGGCACAGATCGTTTCTCTCGCGGCGAGTCCGCGCACCACGACCGGCAAGGGCGCTGCACGGCAGGCGCGCTTCCAGGGCAAAGTCCCCGCCGTGATCTACGGGCACGGGCGTGACACCCAGCCGCTCGAGGTGGAGGCGAAGGCGCTCGAGAAGGCGCTCACGGGAGTCGAGCCCGCCAGCACGATCATCGAGCTTTCGGTGGACGGCAAGAAAACCAAGACGCTGATTCGCGAGATCCAGCGCCACCCCATCCGGCCCGACATCATCCACGTGGATTTCTACGAGATCCACGCCGAGGAGAAGGTCAAGCTCAAGGTGCCCGTGCACTTGGTCGGCAACCCCGACGGTGTGCGCAACGCCGGTGGCGTGCTCGACCAGGTGACGCGCGAGGTCGAGATCGAGGTGATGCCGGAGAACATCCCCGACCGCGTGGAGCTCGACGTCACGGCCCTCAAGATCGGCGACTCCCTGCACGTGCGGGAGCTGAACATCCCGAACGCGACGATCCTCACCCTGGCGGACCTCACGATCGCCACGGTGGTGCCGCCGCGGGCTGAAGAGGTGACGGCCCCCGCGCCTGAGGCCGCGGCCGAAGTCGCCGAGCCCGAGCTGATCCGCAAGGTGCGCGAGGGCGAGGAGGAGGAGGGCGAGGGCGCGGCCGAAGGTGCCGCGAAACCGGAGGCAAAGGGCGCCCCTGCCGCCCCGGCCAAGGCCGAGAAGCCGGAGAAACCCGAGAAGGCCGAGAAGCCCAAGGGCGGCAAAGAGAGCTGATCCCTGCGCGCCGTCGTCGGCCTCGGCAACCCCGGTCCGGAGTACGCCGCGACGCGCCACAATGCCGGCTTCTGGCTTGCCGATGCGCTCGTCGCCCATTGGGGCTTTCCCCCGTTCCGGCGCGGCGAGCGCGCGCGGATCACCGCAGGATCAGTGGACAGCGTGCCCGTCCGGGTGCTCAAGCCCACCACGTCCATGAACCGCAGCGGCGCGGCGCTGGCGTCGCTTCGCGCCGACCCGTCCTTCAATCCGGCCACCGAGCTGCTCGTGCTGGTGGACGACTTCCAGCTTCCCTGCGGCACCTTCCGCCTGCGGGCCGAAGGATCGGCCGGCGGGCACAACGGCCTCAAGAGCATCGAGGCCGCGCTCCAGTCGCGCCAGTACGCGCGGTTGCGGATCGGCGTGGGGCCGCTGCCGGAAGGCGTCGGCGACTGGTCCGAGTACGTGCTGGCGCCGTTTACCCCCGAGCAGCACGAGCAGGTCGCAGCGCTCTTGCCTCCGATGGTGGACGCGGTGACGCAGTGGGTGCGGGAGGGCGTCACGTGACCATCACCGGGGTGCTTCCCCTCGCCAGCGTCGCTGCCGGGCTGCTGGGCCTCGCGGTGGCCTGGCTCATCTACGCCGCGATCCGCCGTGCCCCGGAAGGCTCGCCAGCGATGCGCGACATCGCCGCCCTCATCCGCCGCGGCGCAATGGCGTTCCTGCGACGTGAGTACAGCGCGCTGGTGCCGTTCATCGCGGTCGTCGCGAGCCTGCTGGCGTGGGCGATCGGCTGGCGGACCGGCGTGGCCTACACGGCGGGGGCCTGCTGCTCGATCCTCGCCGGGCTGTTCGGCATGCACGCGGCCACGCGGGCGAACGTCCGGACCGCCGAGGCCGCACGCGCAGGCGGCCAGGCGAAGGCGTTGCGCGTCGCGTTCTCCGGCGGCGCCGTGATGGGGCTCGCGGTCGCGAGCCTCGGGCTCGCCGGGATCGGCCTCGTGATGCGCCTGTGGCTCGGCCTCGCGACGGACGACGCCGGCTGGCGCGCCTTCAGCGAGATCATTTCGGGCTTCGCCATGGGTGCGTCCTCGATCGCGTTGTTCGCGCGCGTCGCCGGCGGGATCTACACCAAAGCGGCGGACGTCGGCGCCGATCTCGTCGGTAAGGTCGAGGTGGGGATCCCGGAGGACGATCCCCGCAACCCCGCGACCATCGCCGACAACGTCGGAGACAACGTGGGGGACGTCGCCGGCATGGGCGCCGACATCTTCGAGAGCTACGTCGGGGCGATCGTCGCCACCATCGCGATCGGCGCGACCAGCGAGCTCGTCGGAAACCGCGTCGCCGCGGTGGGCCTGCCGCTGCTGTACACCATCGCCGGGCTGGGCGCGAGCGTGATCGGCATCGCCGCTCTCCGGTTGCTGGAGCGCGGCTCGCCTCAGGGCGCGCTCCGCTGGAGCAGCTTGATCGCCGCAGGACTGTTTCTCGTCGCCGCGTACGCGATCACACGGTCCGTCGACCCGGGCATCCTGGGGGGAAACCGCTCGCCGCTCCCCGCGCTCGGCTCGTTCTACGCCGTCGTCTCGGGCACCGTGGCCGGGATCGTCATCGGGCTGCTGACCGAGTACTACACGTCCGCCGCTCCCATCCGCGTCATCGCCGACGCCTCGCGCACCGGGGCCGCCACCAATCTGATCGCCGGCCTCGCCATCGGCATGAAGAGCGCCGTGCCTTGCGTGCTGATGATCTGCGCCGCGATCTACGTCGCGTTCCGGTTCGCCGGGCTGTACGGCATCGCGATCTCGGCGGTCGGGATGCTCGCCACCGTCGGGATCACCATGTCCGTGGACGCCTACGGTCCCATCGCCGACAACGCGGGCGGGATCGCGCAGATGAGCGGCCTCGGCCCCGCGGTCCGCAAGATCACCGACGGCCTGGACGCGCTCGGAAACACCACCGCCGCGATGGGCAAGGGGTTCGCCATCGGCTCAGCGGCGCTCACCGCGCTCGGCCTGTTCAGCGCCTACGGCACCGCGGTGCGCCTCCCCGCGGGGGGCCTGGATCTGGTGAACCCGCTGGTCGTGATCGGCTTTTTCATCGGCGGGTGCATCCCGTTCTTCATCGCCGCGGTGACGATGACCGCCGTGGGACGCGCGGCCGAAGGGATGGTCCAGGAGGTGCGGCGCCAGTTCCGCGAGATCCCGGGGCTGCTGGCCGGCACGGCCCAGCCCGACTCGGCGCGCTGCGTGGACATCTCGACGCGCGCGGCGCTGCGCGAGATGATCATTCCGGGGCTCACCGCCGTCGTGGCCCCCGTCGTCGTCGGGAAGTGGCTCGGCATCTACGCCCTGGGCGGGATGCTCGCCGGCGCCACGCTCACCGGCGTCCTGCTCGCGCTCTTCATGGCGAACGCGGGCGGCGCGTGGGACAACGCGAAGAAGTTCATCGAGGGCGGCGCGCACGGCGGCAAGGGATCGGAGCCGCACAAGGCGGCGGTCGTGGGCGACACGGTCGGGGATCCGTTCAAGGATACGGCCGGACCGGCCATGAACATCCTCATCAAGCTCATGTCGGTGGTGAGCCTGGTGCTCGCTCCCTGGCTCGTTCGCTAAGTGCTCCGTCTCGGGATCGTCGGTTTGCCCAACGTCGGAAAGTCGACGTTGTTCAACGCCCTCACCTCCTCCAAGGCCGCGGCGGCGGAAAACTACCCGTTCTGCACGGTGGAGCCCAACGTCGGCGTGGTCGAGGTGCCCGACCCGCGCCTCGCTCGCCTGTTCGAGCTCGTCCGGCCGAAGCGGAAGGTCCCCGCGGTCGTTGAGTTCGTGGACATCGCGGGGCTGGTGCGGGGCGCTTCGCAGGGCGAAGGATTGGGAAACCAGTTCCTGTCCCACATTCGCGAAGTCGACGCGATCGTGCACGTAATCCGCTGTTTCGAGGACCCCGACGTCGTGCATGTGATGGGACCCGTGGACCCGGTGCGCGACCACGACGTGATCACGAGCGAGCTCGCGCTCGCCGACCTGGGCGTCGTCGAACGACGGCTCGAGAAGACGCGCAAGACCGCGCGCGCCGGCGACAAGGAGGCGCAGCTCGAAGTCGTGGTGCTGGAGCGCGTGCTGGCGGAGCTCAACGCCGGCCGCGGGGCCCGCGAGGCGGGCGAGACCGAAGACGCCATTCGGTTCCTGCGCCAGCTCGGGTTGCTCACCGCGAAGCCGATTCTCTACGCCGCCAACGTCGACGAGCACGATCTCGCGGCGGGCGGCGGAAAGTGGATCGACCGGCTGCGCGCCGCCGTGCAGTCGCACCACGAAGAGGCGGAGATCGTTCCGTTCTCCGCCAAGTTCGAGGCCGAGCTCGCGGAGCTAGCGGGTGAGGAGCGGGGCGAATACCTCGCCAGTGCCGGCGTCCGGGAGCCCGGGCTCGACCGCCTGATCCATGCCGGGTATCACCTGCTCGGGCTGCAGACGTTTTTCACCGTGGGCGAGAACGAGGTGCGCGCCTGGACGATGCACCGGGGCGGGACCGCGTTCGCCGCCGCGGGGGAGATCCACTCGGACTTTCAACGCGGCTTCATCCGCGCCGAGACCGTGGCCTACGAGGAGTTCGTACGGGTGGGATCCTACAAGGCGGCGCGCGAGCAGGGCCTCGTGCGCTCCGAGGGGCGGGACTACGTGGTGCAAGACGGAGACATCTTGCTCTTCCGCTTCAACGTCTAGGACCGGCGCCACATCAGGACGGCACCGCAATTGTCCCCGAAGCCATACCGGAACTCCATGGGGACATCGAACCCACGCTTGTACAGCTCCACGCCGGCCAGGTCGTCGACCTGGATGACGTCCATGTCGTCGGGGGACAGCCGCATCCCGTTGAGGAACAGCGACATGACGCAGTAGCGGGTCCCGCTCCAACTGATTGGCAGGCAGTACCCCCGTCCGCAGCGAATCTGCACGCCAGCCTCGCCGAGCAACGACCGCAGCGTCCAGCTTCTACGGCGCTCCAGGTCGCGGAACGTGTAAAAGCGGCCGAACCCCCGCTGCTTGCGGTCGTAAAACCCCGCCAGGCTCCGCTCGGCGCGGCTGCTCCGCGCCTCGACGACGATCGGCGCCAGCTCGACGGCGTCCATATCGAGTAGCACTGCGAGTGTCAGCGTCTTCCCGCGCTTGAGGTCGATCCGCTGCTCGTACGACACGCTGTCTCGGTACAGGATACGGACTATCTGGTGACCGGAGGGGAGGCCCGTGAGCGCGAACGCTCCGGCGGAATCGCTCACGTCGAAGAGCTGAGTCCCCCGCACGGCGATCATCACGTCGGCGATCGGTAGGCCATTGATGGATGAACGCACTGTACCCGCGAGACGGGCCGAGTCTTGCGGCGTTTGCGTGAGTGCCGGAGGCCCGGCGATGAGGGTGAGCGACAACAGCAGGAGCGCAGCGTGATACCAGGGCGTGCGTTTCACTTTGAATGGTACACGCCCGCCCGTCTGTTGTGCCGGCGCTACTCGTCGACCCCCGTCCGGCTGGCCGAGCCCGCATGCACCCGGTTGCCGCGCTGCTGCTCGCGTGCCACGTTCGCCCGCTTGCTCTGATCGGTCAGCGGCACCTGTTGTTGCACCATGTTGCGTGCGATCCACACCACGTCATCGCCGCACATGATCGCGTCGACGGGGTAGGGCTGCCGCAGGAACGACTGCCCGTCGGAGCTCGCGACCTGGGTCCCTGGGAAGTAATACCAGCAGCGTTCGCCGCTCGGGTGGCTGTGGATCATTCCCACCGTGCCCGTCCACCCGGCCTGCTCGCACGTCTGCTTGGGCACGACGTGCGTCGCGGTCGACTTTGGGGGATCGACGTCTGCCGGCGCGACGCGCTGCACAATCACGGTCGCGCCGCGCACCTCACCGATCATGCACCCCATGAACTCGGTCGGGAACGAACGGTACTGGAGCGCGAGGTAGCGACGTGCCTGCTCGGAGATGATGAGGGTGCGGACGGCCGTCGCGCTCGGCGCCAGGCCCGCCGCCGCCGGCTCCACCAGGCGTACCGATTCGGGCTGCAGCGCGAGCAGCACCATCAGGCCTGCCGTCGCCACGACGACACGCCCTCCGCGCGTGAGAACCGAACCTCCGACTGCCTGCATGGTGCCTTCCCTCGGTCATTGATGCTCCCGGACATCTGGTGCCGGGTGAACTGCTGCTGCACTCCTACAGCTGAGCAAGACCGATGCCATGATCCGCCGCCCTGTGACGCCGGGGGGGGACAAGTTGTTACTCAACGAATGCTTGGCCGCAGCGCCCCGGCCTGTGACCGTAGTCACGACGCATCAATTTCGCATCAAAAGGGCGGCAGGCCGTGGCGGAGCGCGTCTGTGAGGAAGGTCACTAGGGGCTCTTGAGGCCCGAGCACATTACGGTGCGCGCCGCCGCCCCACGACCCAGAGCCCCTACCGCCGGCGACAGCCCCGGCCTATGTTTCCGCCCCACAAATCCCCTACCCGGCGCCGCACCAGTGTCGGGTCGCTCTAGACCAAAGGGAGGTGGCATGACTCGTCGGTACGAGACGGTATACATCTTCGACAGCGCCCTAGAAGAGCCCGCGATCACGGAACGGCTCGACAAGTTCCACGCCCTCTTGACCAAGGACGGCAAGGGGAGCGTCACGAACGTGGCGCACTGGGGCAAGCGCACCCTGGCGTTTCCGATCAAGAAGCGCGACTCGGGCCACTATGTCGTGGCGCAGTTCGAGACGGCGGCGGACCTACTACCGGAGTACGAGCGTGCGGTGAAGCTCGACGAGGGCGTGCTGCGGTACCTGGTGGTCGTGTCCGAAGGCCTCCCGGCCAAGCCGGAGGCAGCGCCGACCGCCGCCGCGGTGATCGCGCCCGAGGTGGAGGAACTCGAGGAGGATGAAGCATGAGACGGCCCGCCAAGACCTGTCCGGTGTGCGAGTCCGGCGTGCGCGTGCTGGACTACAAGGATGACCGTACCTTGGGCCGATTCCTGACCGAGCGCGGCAAGATCCTGCCGAGCCGGTTGTCGGGGATGTGCGCTCGCCACCAGCGTCAGCTCGCGACCGCGATCAAGCGCGCGCGCCAGCTCGCGTTGCTCCCGTACATCAAGGGCTACATCGGCTGACATGACGCGGGGGGGGGAGGGAGGGCCCTGGCGGCTGCTGCTCGGCACCGCCGCATTTTCGGCGTGGGCACCGCCCAGCCTGGTCGGGCTGCCGCTCGCCGGGTTGCTGCTGGCCACCCGACCCCGCTCCACAGTGGAGTGGGGTGCGGCAGCCGGCGTCGGCGCGTTGAGCCTCGGCCTCTTGCTCCTCCCCGCGAACGATCTCCTGACGGGGTTCGTGCGAGCCTACACGGTGCTCGTCGCCGCCGCGTTCGTGGCCGTCGCGCTGCTCGCCCCCGCCCAGGAGCCCGTGCTGCGGCGGGCGATCCGGGCGGGGCTGATCGCGGGCGTCGCGGCCGTCGCGCTCGCGAGCGTGCACCTGGGCGGCTCCGTCTGGGACGCGCTGCACTGGGAAGCGCGCCGCCAGGCGAGCGCCGCGATGCGCGTCTGGGTGCAGATCGAGCCGCGCACGTTCGCGCTATACGAGCCCGTGGTGCGGTTCGTGAGCGACACGGTGCCCGCGACTCTGGCGCTCCAAACGCTCGCCGGGCTCGCCCTCGCCTGGCAGTGGCACCGCCGTGTCGCGCGAAATCCGCTCGGCCCGCCGCTCGCGCCGTTCCGCGAGTTCCACTTCGGCGACCACTGGGTGTGGGCTGTGGTGGTCTCGCTCACCCTGTGGGTCACGCCGGTGGTGGCGACGCTCAAGCTGGCGGCGCTGAACGTGCTCGTGGCGCTCGGCGGGCTGTATCTGGTGCGGGGCATCGCGATCGTGGTCGCGTGCTCGGCCGCGTTCGGCATCGCGCCGGTGGCGCTCGTCATCGGGGCCGTGGTGGCGGCGGTGCTGCTCGCGCCGCTGCTGTTTCTGGTGCCCGGACTCGCGACCCTAGGCGTCACCGACACCTGGCTCGAGTTCCGGCGCCGTCTCAAGGCGCCGGCCTGAACCGTCACCGAGAGGAAGCGATGGAGATCATCTTGCGGGAAGACGTGCAGCATGTCGGGGCCGCGGGCGACGTCGTCAAGGTGAAGGACGGCTACGCGCGCAACTATCTCCTCCCCAAGGGGCTCGCCTACCCCGCCACGGAGGCGAACAAGAAGAAGATCGCCTACGAGGCGGAGCGCATCGCCCGGCAGCGCGCCGCCGAGAAGAGCGCCGCCGAAACGGAGGCTGCCCGCCTCGCCGACGTCCACCTCACGTTCGCGGTCAAGGTTGGCGAAGAGGACAAGCTGTACGGCTCGGTCACGGCGGGCGACGTCCAACGCAAGCTCGAAGAGCTCGGGATCCACGTGGACAAGCGCAAAGTGGACCTCCCCGAGCCGATTCGCGAGCTGGGCGATTTCCCGGTGGGCATCAAGATCCACCCCGACGTCCGGCCCGAGATCCGGGTGAGTGTGGTGAAGGAGTAACGACTCCGGCGTGACGCGCGGCACCGGCATCACCTACGTCGACGGCCCCCGGCTGCGCCGCGCCCTGCTCGCGGCCGCCGACTGGGTGGCGGCGGGCCGGGACGAGCTGAACCGGATGAACGTCTTCCCGGTCCCTGACGGGGACACCGGCACCAACCTCTGCCTCACGCTGCGCGCGGTGGCGCAGGCCCTGCGTGACCTGGGTGACGCCCCCCTTCCTCATGTGACGGCGACGCTGGCGGGCGCCAGCGTGCGCGGCGCCCGCGGCAACTCCGGGATGCTGCTCTCCCAGTTCCTGCTCGGCCTCGAGGAGGGCCTCGGCGACCGCCGCACCGCGAGCGCCCGTGACCTCGCCCGCGCCATCGGCCGGGCCTTCGACCGCCTGGAGGGGTCACTCGACGATCCCGTGGAGGGCACCATCCTCACCGTCGCCCGCGAGGCCGCCGACGAAGCCGCCCGCGCTGGCGAGGAGCCCGACCTCACGGTGTTCATGCGGCGCCTCGTAACGCGCGCCCAGCAGGCGCTCGAGCGCACGCCGCAGCTGCTCGCCGTGCTCAAGGCGGCCGGCGTGGTGGACGCGGGCGCGCTCGGCTTCGTGCGCTTCCTCGACGGGGTGAAGCGGCTGATTGAAGAGGGACAGGTCGCGCAAGGCGCGGTGGACCGCCTCGTGCCGCACGCCGCCGCCCAGACGGAGGTTGAGGCCGCACGGGACTTCCAGTTCTGCACCGAGGTGATGGTCCGCAGCCCCTCGCTGCCGGCGACGGTCGCGGCCCGGCACGCGCTGCGGCGCCTCGGCGGCTCCATCGTCGTGCTCCAGACGGGCGATCTCCTCAAGGCGCACATCCACACCGATGCCCCGGACGCGGTGTTCGCCCTTGGCGCGAGCTGGGGGTCCGTGGAGTCCACCAAGGCCGAGGACATGCGGGCGCAGCGCCGCGAGCTGCTGACGAAGCGGCCGGTCGCGTTCGTCGCGGACACGGCGTGCGACCTCCCCGATGCGGTGGTCTTCGAGCAGGGCATTGGCTTGGTGCCGACGCAGCTGATCCTCGACGATCGCGTGTACCGCGATCGCCTGGAGCTCACACCGCCTGAGTTCTTCGAGCGCCTGCGCGCCGGTCAGGACGCCACCACCTCCCAGCCCACCCCGCAGGCGTTCGAAGAGGCGTTCCGCGACGCCGCACGGGCAGGCGAGCACGTGATCGCCGTCGTGGTTGCGCGGGCGCTGTCCGGCACGTACGCGAGCGCCGAGACGGCAGCCCGCCGGCTCGACCCTGACGCCCGCTGCATCACGGTCGTGGACAGCCGGTCCGCGAGCCTGGGCGAGGGCCTGCTCGTTCTCCGGGGGCTCGAGCTCGCCGCCGCCGGCGAGCCGCCGGCGGCGATCGCGCGTGAGCTCGCACGGGTCCGCGATCAGCCCGGCGGGTTCTTCACGGTCGACAGTTTCGAGCGCTTGGTCCGCTCGGGACGCGTGGGCCGGGTGCGCGCGTGGCTGGGCACGAGGCTCAACATGAAGCCCATCATGGCGTTATCCCTCGATGGCTCGATCGACCCCATCGCCCGGGCGCGCGGCAGGCGGGCGCTCGAGCGCCGCGTGCTCGAGCGGTTGGATCGCGTGCTCGCGCGTGGCCCACAGTCGCTCCGGCTCGGCGTGGCGCACGCCGACATCCCCGAGTTCGCCGAGCAGCTGCGCGCGGAGCTCGTGACGCGGTACCGGCCCAAGCAGTGCCTGGTGAGCCCGATCACGCCAGTCATCGCCGCGCATGCGGGGATCGGAGCGTGGGGCGTGTTCTACCAAGTCGAGGACGGAACAAACGGATGAGCGCGGCGCTATGACTAGCAGGAGCCGCGGTGGTCGCCCGGCGAAGCGGCCGGTCGTGCACGTGCGGGCGGCGCTGCAACTCGTCACCGAGGCGCTGCTCGATCGCAAGGCGGTCGACCCGCTGGTACTGGACCTGCGGGGACTCAGCGCCGCCACCGACTACTTCGTAATCGTTTCCGGGACGTCCGACGCCCACGTGCGGGGGATGGCGGACCATTTGGTGACCGCGCTGGCGCCGCGCGGCCTCGCACCGCATCATGTGGAAGGGCTGGCGCAGGGGCGGTGGGTGTTGCTCGACTACGTGGATTTCGTAGTGCATGTGTTCCACCCTGAGCTGCGGGAATTCTACCAGCTCGAGCGGCTGTGGGGCGATGCTCCGGTGCTCGCCGGGGGCACGCGGGACGACGGGTTGAAAGGATGATCCCCATGCGACGGATCGCAGCAGCAGTGGCGGCGCTGGCGCTCGCGGGCGCGGCGCCGACCGCGGCGCAGTACTTCGGGCAGAACAAGGTCCAATACCGGTCCTTCGACTTCCAGATCATCCAGACCGATCACTTCGAGATCTACTACTATGCCGCCGAGCGCGCGGCGGCGCTCGACGCAGCGCGCATGGCGGAGCGGTGGTACGCACGCCTCTCCCGCGTCCTGCACCACGAGTTTCAGGGACGCAAGCCGATCATCTTGTACGCCTCGCAGTCGGACTTCCAGCAGACCAACGCGATCAGCGGCGATATCGGTGAGGGCACAGGCGGCGTCACCGAGTTCTTCAAGCACCGCATGGTCCTGCCCTTCACCGGCTCCTACGCCGAGCTCGAGCATGTGATCGGCCACGAGATGGTGCACCAGTTCCAGTACGACGTGTTCAGCCGGGGGCGCATCGGTGCCGGGGTCCAGACGCTCATCAACGTGAACCCACCGCTGTGGTTCATGGAGGGGATGGCGGAATACCTCTCGATCGGCCCGATCGATCCGCACACCTCGATGTGGCTGCGCGACGCATCGCTGGAAGGCCACTTGCCGACCATCGAGCAGCTCACCTACGATCCGCGGATTTTCCCCTACCGCTTCGGGCACGCCCTCTGGGCCTACATCGGCGAGAAGTGGGGCGACGAGGTGATCGGGGAGATCCTCCAGGCCTCCACGGCGGGCGGGGTCGAGGCCGCCTTCAAGCGGGCGCTGGGCCTGTCGCTGGACGACCTGTCGAGCGAATGGCGCGACGCGGTGCAGACGACGTATCTGCCGCAGCTCGCCGAGCACTATCGCGCCCGCCGCATCGCCCAGCCGGTGCTGAACCAGAAGCGCTCCGACGGCACGCTCCATCTCGCGCCGGCACTCACGCCGGACGGCCGGGATATCGCCTATTTCAGCGAGCGCAACTCGTTCTTCGTCGACTTGTATCTCGCCGACGCGGAGACTGGGCACGTCAAACGTCGACTCGTGAAGTCCACCCTCAGCAACAACTACGAGAGCCTGCGCTTCATCAACTCGGCGGGATCATTTTCACCGGATGCGCGTTACTTCGCGATCGCGGCGAAGCACAAGGACAAAGACGACCTGGTGATCCTCGACGTCAAGAAGGGCGGCGAGTTGCGCCGCATCCCCATCCCGCTGAACGGGCTGACGACGCCGGCGTGGTCGCCCGACGGCAGCCAGCTCGTGTTCACCGGATATGACGGCGGGCTCTCCGATTTGTTCGTCGTCAACGCCGACGGCAGCGACCTGCGCCGCCTCACCAACGACAAGGACGCCGATCTCCAGCCCGCGTGGTCCCCGGACGGCAAGACCATCGCGTTCGCCACCGACCGCGGCCCGGGCACCGACTTCAGCCAGCTGCGGTTCGGGAACATGCGGATCGGCCTGTACCACCTCGACAACGGGGCGATCGAAGTGCTCCCGCACATGGAGCACGGCAAGAACATCAACCCGGTGTGGGCGCCCGACGGGCGGTCGATCGCCTTCGTCTCGGACCGAACCGGGATCAGCAACATCTACCTGTACGACTTCGGCGACCACAACCTCTACCAGCTGACCGACGTCTTCACGAGCGTCACCGGGATCACACCGCTCTCGCCCGCGCTCTCGTGGGCGCGCCAGGCCGACCGGCTGGCCTTCGCCTATTACGAGGACGGGGACTACAACGTGTACGGCGTGGACAACCCCCGGTCGCTCCGGCGCCAGCCCTACCGGGAGCCCGCGACCCCGCCGGTGACGTCGCTGCTCGCCGCAACGCGGCGCGACACCACGCGCTCCGGCACGCCGGCGGGCGCGGCCACACCCGCCGACCAGCCGCGCGCGGCGACGTCCGTGTACCGCTCGCCTATCGGCTTCCGCGCTTCGAGCGCCAGCCCGCCGAAGACCGACTCCACAACCGGCGCGACCGCGGTGACGGTGCGCACGCTGCTCGACTCGGCGACCGCCTTGCCCGATACGAGCGAGTTCACGTTCAAGGCGTACCACACGCGGTTCACTCCCGACTACGTGGCGCGGCCCACCGTGGGCTACGAGCGCGACAACTTCGGGCGAGGCTTCTTCGGCGGCACGGCCATTTCGCTGTCGGACCTCCTGGGCAACCACACCCTGGTGTTCGCTGGCGCCGTGAACGGGCGTCTGTCGGAGGCGCAAGTGCTGACCGCCTACATCAACCAGGCGCACCGGCTGAATTGGGCCACCGGCTTCACGCAGGAGCCGTACTACTTCTACCAGCCCACCACGATTCAGACCGTCGCACCCGACACGTCCCTCCTCACCGTGGGCATCCGGCGCTTCGTGATCCGGGACGGCTTTGTCCAAGCGTACTACCCGTTCAGCCGGTTCAGCCGCGTGGAGCTCGGCATGCACGCCGTGAACATCTCCGACGCCGTGCTCCAGCAGCAGTATCTGGTGGAGCAGTCAACCAATCTCATCTTCGCGCAGTCGGACCTGCAGACCATCAGCAACCCGTCGATCACCTACCTGTCGCCGTCGCTCGCGCTGGTGCACGACAACGCGCTGTTCGGCTACGTCGGCCCGTTTGCGGGCTCGCGCTACCGCGTTCAATTCTCCCCGAACTTCGGTGACTGGCGGTTCCTGGGCGGCCTCGCTGACTGGCGACGCTACTTTTTCGCCCGGCCGTTCACGCTCGCGGTCCGCGGGCTGTTCTTCGGCCGCTTCGGGCGGGACGGCGACCAGTTCCCCGTATTCCTCGGGAGCACCGAGCTGATCCGGGGCTACACCGCGGGCTCGCTCATCAACAACGAGTGCGCGACCTCGACCACGACCACGAGCGGCCGAACCGGCTGTTCCGAACTGGACGAGCTCATCGGGTCGAGAATCGGTGTCGCAAACGTCGAGTTGCGGTTCCCGCTCACCCGCAGCGTGGTCCTGGGATTCCTCCCGGTGGGGCTCCCCCCGATCGAGGGAGCGCTCTTCTACGACATGGGGCTCGCGTGGGAGTCGGGCTCGGTCGTCAAGTGGCGGCGCGACGCGGGGGACGACCCGGAGACCGTGCGCAGCCCGCTACGGAGCTGGGGTGGATCGATTCGCGTGAATTTCCTGGGGTTTGTGGTACTGCGGTTCGACTACACCAAGCCGCTCGACCGGCTCCGCAACAAGAGTTACTGGACGGTGAGCCTCGGCCCAACGTTCTAACTCCGTATCGCTAAAACACTTGCGCTGGCCTCGCCGGTTGTCTATCTTGTCCGGCGAGGCCATTTTGCTTACCCGTGGGTGGTGCTGCGTCCTCGCCAGCCTGGCGCTCGGGGGCTGCCGGTCCCGAGCGCCCGCAGATCCGTCGTCCCAACCAAAGACGCCACAATCAGTTACGCACTCGGCCAGCGGTGGCGCGCGCACCGCCGGGGTGGCGATCCGCGTCGCGGCGCGCGGCGGCACGCCGCGGACCTACCGCCTCCCGGATCTGGTCGAGATCCCCAACGCGATCCACGGAAAGCTGCCGGCGGTGGCAGACGTCATCGGCCTCGACCCGGAGTCGGAATTCCTGTTCGTGATGACCGACAAGAAGGACGTGCTGTCGCTCGATCTCGGGAGCGGTCGCGTCGACACCGTAGTGACGGGGATCGTGCAGGCGGCCCTCGGCCCCGACGGCACGCTGTACACGGTGGACGCGAAGCGGCGCGTCGTCTCGCTCGCCCGGCGGGTGCGGTTCGTCTGGCCCCAGCCCCTGGGCGGCGTGCCGCGGGAGCTGTTCGGCGGCAGCGACCAGCGCCTCGTCGCGGTCGATCCGCCGAAGCTCATCACCGCCGCGGCCGATCAACCGCCCAC
>Ga0209761_1001249_pt1 | contig 16371 bp, 15 predicted proteins | sample GraSoi013_1_40cm_4_FD_185818 | JGI IMG/M metagenome (GOLD analysis project Ga0209761, IMG submission 185818) | Grasslands soil microbial communities from the Angelo Coastal Reserve, California, USA - Sample 09_25_2013_1_40cm (SPAdes) (version 2) | ecosystem: Environmental > Terrestrial > Soil >...
TCCTGGTCTGGACCGCCCTTCGCATTGGAGGGGACGGTCCCACGATCGCGGTCGACGACATCGGCGAGGGGGTGGCATCCGGGATCGCTGCGATCAGCCTCGTGCTGACCGCCCGCCGTTCCTCGGGCCGGCTCCGCACCGCGTGGGCGCTGCTTGCTGTCTCTGCGGCGAGCTGGACCGTCGGCGAGGCCATCTGGTCCTGGTACGAGGTCTTCCAGGGAGTAGCCGTGCCGTTCCCGTCGGCCGCGGACGCCGGCTACCTGCTGGCGATCCCGTTAGCGATCGCGGGCGTCTTCGCGTTCGCAACCGCCCCGCACCGCCTGGCGACGCAAGGCGAGGCGGTGCTGGCGGGAACGATCGTCGCCCTGGCACTGCTGTTCGTCGCCTGGACGCTCGGGCTCCGCACCGTTTACGACCAATCGCAGCAGCCCGTGCCGGCGACCCTGATCGGGCTGGCCTATCCGGTCGGGGACATCGTGGTCATCACCGTTCTGATCATCGCCCTTCGCCGGACGACCCGGGCACAGCTCGGCCGGATGCTGCTCCTCCTGGGAGGCCTGGCATCGAATGCCGTCGCGGACAGCGCGTTCACGTACCTCACGGCCAACGGCTCATACCACGCAATTGGCAGCATCCTTGACGTCGGTTGGGTGATCGGCTACCTGCTCATCCCCCTCGCGCCGTTGTGGCCGGCCCCGGCCCGAGAGAGCGAGACCGAGGAGGGACCTATTCAGCTCTGGCAGATGGCGCTCCCGTGGATGGCGGTGCTGGCCGCCGCCCTGGCGGCCATCAGCATTGCGATCAGGAACCAGCTGATGGATCAGTTCGAGACCATCCTCGCGGGCAGCATCGGGGTGCTCTTCGTCTGCAACCAGATCCTCACTCATCGGGACTCACTTGACCTGCTCACGGACAGCCGCAAGGCGGAGGCGCAGCTGCAAGCCCGTACCACGCTCCTCAACCAGGTCATCGTTCAGGCTCCCCTCGGGATCGCGCGCGTCGGCGTCGACATGAAGATCATCGAAGCCAACCCCCGCCTCGGCCTCCTGATGCACACCAGGCCGTCCGACATGGTCGGCGACTCGGTCGCTCACTTCCTGCCGCCGGAGGAGATGGAGCGGGTGATGAAAACCTTCCAGCCCCTGTGGACCGGGGTGGTGGACACCATCGAATCCGACAGCCACGCTCTTCGCGCGGACGGCTCCACGGTTTGGCTGCACTGGAGCGCGACGTCGATCAAGCAGCCCGGGGGCCACACGGACTTCTTCCTCGCGATGTTTGAAGACGCCACCGCGGAGCACACCGCCCAGGAAGCCGCGATGGCCAACCTCGCCGGGCTCGAGCGGTTGAGCCAGCTGAAGAGCGAGTTCGTGTCCCTCGTCAGCCATGAATTCCGAACCGCGCTGGTCGGCATCCAGGGATTCAGCGAGATGATCCGCGATCAGGACCTGGCTCCCGAAGAAGCCAAGGCCTTCGCGGGAGACATCAACAGCGACGCCCAGCGCTTGAACCGGATGATCACGGAGATGCTTGACCTCGACCGCATCGAGGCAGGGCGCATGACCCTGAACATCGTTCCGCTCGACCTCAACGGCATCATCGCCGAGGCGTCCGACCGGGCTCGCGCGACCAGCGCAAAGCATTCGATCGTCACGCGGCTTGATCCTGCTTTGCCCGCCGTGCGGGGTGACTCGGACCGGCTGTTCCAGGTCGTCTCCAACCTGCTCAGCAACGCGGTGAAGTACTCGCCGGCGGGTGGCGAGATCCTGGTCTGCACCCAGGTGCTGGGTGGCGCCGTGCAGGTCGACGTGCGCGATCACGGCCTCGGCATCCCGGCGGAATTCGTCAAGAAGCTGTTCGGCCGCTATGAGCGTTTCGAGGACAAGAGCAAGGCGAAGATCATCGGCACAGGCCTCGGGCTGGCTATCACCCGCCAGATCGTGGAGATGCACGGGGGGAAGATCTGGGTCGACAGCACCGTGGGCGCGGGCTCGGAGTTCCACTTCACGGTGCCAGTCCAGGTCCCGGCGGTTGCCGGCTAGCGGCGTGGCCGGTCGAATTCTCATCGTCGACGACGAGCCGGCGAACATCTACCTCCTGCAGTCGATGCTCGTGGAAACGGCCGGTGAGATTCGCGGCCTCGACGATTCCCGCCAGGTGGAGCACGTCTTCGCGGAGTTCGAGCCGGACATCGTGCTGCTGGACCTGCACATGCCGGATCCCGACGGGCTCGAGGTCTTGCGCCGGCTGCGCAGCGCGCGCCAGAGCCTCGGTTTCCTGCCAGTGATCATGCTCACCGGCGACACCGGCAAGGTGGCCCGCAACAGCGCTCTCATTCTCGGCGCGGACGATTTCCTGACCAAGCCGCTCGATCGCGACGAGGTGGTGCTGCGAGTTCGCAACTTGCTGCGGACACGCCAGATGTATGTCGATCTCGCGAGGGCCAACGCGGCCCTGGAGGAGAAGCGCGGCCGGAAGCCTTAGTTCATCGTCCGGCTGAACAATGCGCGCGTCCTCTTGCCCCAGAGGAGCCAGATCACGGCCACCGGCAGCGCGACGTTGACCAGCAGCGCGACCGGTCCTCGGTTGGCGCCGATCGGCAGGAGCAGCACGAGCACGGACCCGACCACGCACAGGATCTCCAGGCTCAAAGCGGTGCGGCGAGCCCAGCGCCGCCGCCACAGCACGCCGAAGCCGACAAGGCACACGAGCAGAGCGAGAAGGAGCGATACCACGCCGAGCCCGATCATGTGAATCTCGCCGCCGAGCGCAAACGGGAGCGCGGAGAGTCCCGCCACCATCCAGAAGATCGACTGCAGCAGGAGCAAGACGAAGACCGCTTCCGGGCGGCTCGTCTGGGTGGTGGTCATGTTCTGTCCACCGCCGTCACGACCGACGGATCGATGTCGACCGCGAACGGGCCGCCGCGAGGATTGTCCACGACCCAGACGTGAAGCATCGGCGAGGCGCTGATGTCGATGGCACCGATCGGGCACGTCGCGAACGGCGTCATCAGGCTGAACTCGAAGCCGAACGGAGTGAAGCAGATGTTCTCGTGCTGATGCCATGCAGTCAGAGGGCCGCCGGGGTCTGGGCCGAACTGGTTGAGCCCCTTCATCTGAAACATCGCCCCCAACAGCACCGGGCCGTGGTGCGTGTTTGCATAAACCAGGCCCTGCGGCCGGTGCGGGTCCATGACGTATCCGGCGTCGACGTATCTCTGGTTCATCCAGTGGGTCGAGGGCAACGTGCTCGAGCCGCCCGGTCGATAGCCGGCCGAATAAGCCGCGTGCCAGTCGGTGTACGGCTGGATGGCCGCCTTCGTCTCCGCGTACAGGCGGTTGGCGGCGTCGACCTGCTGCGGGGTTGGAAACGTGTTGGTGGATTGCAGCAAGGCTCCGGCATGGACGTGACGGGCGTCGGGCCGAGCCAGGTCGACGATCCACACCGTCGCGCCGGTGATGACGATCAACAGCGGCATCGCGACGCCAAGGGTCGCCCACCGCCACGAGCGATACGTGCGGCCCACCTCGCCACGGACCGGCACGAGCGCCAGGCCGAGCGCCGTCACCTCGACCAGCTTCGTGGCGAGACCGACCTGGTCGGGCCCCTCGAAACCGATCGCCACGTAGACGAGGTACGCGAGGACGGTCGTGATGAGCAGCGCCGCCGCCGCGATGCGCCACCACCGCCACGTGAACATGACCGCGAGGGCAATGAACGCTACTCCATTGAGAAGGAAGAGGAGGGACGTGAGCGGCTCCGAAGCCAGATGGTGCGGGATGAGGGCGAGATGCACGCCACCGCTGACCGCCATCAGGACGGAGGCGGCGCGAACCGTCCCCGGGACCAAGCGCCACCCCGGATGAAAGCGCAGAGCGACGAGTGCGATGAATAGAGCGAGGAGGCCGCCCACCACGCCTACCGCATGTTCCGGATTGATCGAGTACATGACGCTCAGCGTCGGGCTGTTTGCTAAGAAGGGCGTAAGAGCGGCAGGTCGACGTACAGGCCCGCGCCGCCGGCCTTGCTCTGGTGGGCGATGATGCGGCCGCCGTGCTGGTCGGTGATCCAGCGCGCGATGGCGAGGCCGAGGCCTGCACCCTGCCCGGTGCGTGCGACATCCGACCTGTAGAAGCGCACGAAGACTCGCTCGCGTTCCCCGACCGCGATGCCTGGCCCGTCGTCGCCCACCACGAGCCGCGCCCAGCCGGACTCGACGCTCAGGCCGACGGAGATCGTCGAGCGCGAATGGCGCAGCGCGTTGTCGAGCAGGATCCAGAGCAGCTGGCGCAGCGCATCCTGGTCGCCCGCCACCGACGCGTCGACGACGTCGACTTCGAACGCACGCTCCGGATGAACGGCCGCCGCCTGCCGCGTGACGTCGACGACCACTGACCGTAGGTCGACGGGGGCGAGGTCCAGACGCAGTCCCGAGTCAGCACGCGCCAGCGTGAGCATCCGATCGACGAGCCTGCCCATGCGCTCGCTCTCCTCGGCGATGTCTGTCGCCGCGGCGCGGCGCACTGGCTCGGAAACCGGCGGGCCATGCGCGAGCAGGCCGGCATTGCCCTGGATGGTGGTGAGCGGCGTCCGCAGCTCGTGCGACGCGTCGGCCACGAACCGGCGCTGCGACTCGAATGAGTCTTGGAGCTGCTCGAGCATCCGGTTGAAGCTAATTGAGAGGAGGGCCACCTCGTCGCGGCTCCTGCGGTTGGGGAGCCTCCGCCCGAAGTCACGCGCGCGGCCGATCTCGTCGGCGGCGCCGGCTACATCCTTCAGCGGCTTGAGGGCGCGGCCGGCGACGAGCCACGAGGCGGCCAGCGCAGCGATCAGGGTGGGGACGCCGGAGATGATCAGGAAGCCGACGATGCCCGAAAGGTTCGACTGCGGCACTCGTGTGGACTGGCCGGTGACCACGTAGCCGCTGGTAAAAGGCTGCGCGTACAGGCGCAGACCCGCGGCCGTTGCAAACGACCCATGTGTAGTCGCCGACTTGGCCAGCAGCGCAGGCGGCACGCCCGGCGGCAAGCCGTTCAGCTGGGCCGTCGAGTACACGAGTGACCCGTCGGGCGCGAGCACCTCCAGGAACACCTCGGTGCTGGTCTTGAGGTCGGCGGGCGCCAGGGGTGCTCTGGCGGTGAGGTCCTCCGGGCGCGCCGAGGCCAGCGCGACCATCGCGTCGTGAGCCCTGGAGCGCAGCGCATCATCCTGGTTGGTGTTGACGCCTCGCGCGAACAGCGCGTAGAGGAGCGCGCCGAAGAGCACCAGCGTCACCGCGACGACCGCGGCTCCAAACAGGGCCAGGCGCAACCGCAGTGACATCTAGCCTTCCCTCAAGGTGTAACCGGAGCCGCGCACGGTGTGGACGAGCCGGGGCTCGCCTGCCTCCTCGAGCTTCTGGCGCACATAGCCGACGTACACGGCAACCACGTTGTCGCTCTCCGGCTCGCCTGCCCAGACCGCGTCCAGAAGCTGTTCTCGGGTCAGCACCTGGCGCGGATGGCGAACGAAGTGCTCGAGAAGCGCGAACTCGGTGTGCGTCAACGCAAGCGACCGCGTACCGCGCCACGCGTCGCGGTTGGCCACGTCCAGGACGACATCCGCGAAGCGCAGGTGGTCCGAAGGCAGCGTCCGGCGAAGGAGCGCGCGGACCCGCGCGAGCAGCTCCTGGTACGCGAACGGCTTGACCAGGTAGTCGTCAGCGCCGCTGTCCAGCCCGCGAACTCGTTCCTCGGTCCCGCCCAGCGCGGTGAGCATGAGGATCGGAAATATTGCGGTAGCCCGCAGGCGGCGGCACACGGCGATGCCGTCCAGGCCCGGCAGCATCACGTCGAGGATCACGAGGTCAGGCGGGCGCTCGCGCGCTCGGCGGAGGGCTTCTGTGCCATCGCCGGCCACCGAGACGTCGTGGCCCTCCGCGGCCAGCACCCGCTCGAGGGTGGCGGCGAGCCGTGCGTCGTCCTCGACGACCAGAATCAGGGAGCGAGTCACGACCACGGATATATAAGACTGCGATGAGGATTTCATAAGAGCGTGAAAAGACCGGCTTATCTGCTCTTGGGTTTGCTCTCGGCGGGGTTGGCCTTAACCACCGTCCTGACCCAGCATGCCGGCTGGTGGCAGCTGGTCGTGCTGGCGATCGCGCCGGATCTGGCCCTCCTGGCCGGCGCGGCCCCAGGCCTCGCTCGCGGCCAGATCAACCCCCGCACGGTACCGCTGTACAACGCGGTGCATCGTTTTTGGGCACCCGGTCTCCTCGTCGCGGTCTCGCTCCTGCTCACATCACCCGGCTGGCTGGCGGGAGGCCTCGCCTGGGTCGCGCACATCGCATTCGACCGGAGCCTGGGCTTCGGGCTGCGAAGCCCCGAGGGATTCCAGCGCTCGTAAACGCGCTAGTCCAGCTGCCAGCGGTGATCGGGGTCGGTGGTGACCAGCCAGCGCCGGGTCGGCCCCGCCATCACATTCAAGTAGTAGAGGTCGTACCCGGGGGCGGCAACGACCGGGTGGTAGCCGTGTGGGACCAGCACCACGTCGCCGTCGCCGACCCGAATCGCCTCGTCAACCGATCGATCGTCGGTGTAGACGAGCTGCACCGCGAAGCCCTCCGGCCGCTTCATGCGGTGGTAATACGTTTCCTCTAGGTACGTCTCGCGCGGCGGATCGTCCGTGTCGTGCTTGTGGGGAGGGTAGCTGGACCAGTTGCCGCCGGGCGTGAGGACCTCGGTCACGAGCAGGGACTCGGCCGGCCGGTCTTCCATCAGGATGTTGTGGATCGTCCGCTCGATCCCGCCCGATCCGCGCTTGAGCACCTTCACGTCCGCCCCTCGAATCGCGATGGGGTCGGCGCCCCGCTTTGCCGGCGCCCAGCACAGCGCGACCTCGCAAGCGTCGGTCACGGCGGACACCTTCAGAGTGCCGCCAGGCGGCGCATAGACCGAGTCCCCCACTCCGTCGAAAACCGTCGATCGCCCGCCGAGCTCGGGCCATTCATCGCGACCGTACGAAAGATCCGCTCGACCCGACAGGATGACGGCGCAGACCTCGTGGCCGGGACTGGTCCAGTCCAGCGGCGTGCCCCGGACGAGCCGGTATACCTCGAAGCCAACGTAACCCCATCCGGCCGACCTCGGCGTCACCGAGATCAGCTGACCGTCGGAGCGGGGTTCGGGAAAGCTCCTCACGAGGAGCTTGCTATCGCTCACAGGAGCCAGCGCCTCCGTGCGCTGCCGCGCTCGTGATCCTCTCGAGCCTTCCGCACCGCGTCGCTCTCGGACACCTCCGCGACCGGCACGTCCCACCAGCTCTGGTAATCCGGCACGCTCTCGTAGCGGTCGGCCGGCACGTGGATCACCACTGTGCGATCGATCGCTTTCGCGGCGACGAGCGCGTCGCGAAGCTCGTCGACCGTGCGAGCGCGGAAAACATGCGCACCAAGGCCCTGGGCGTTCAGCGCAAGGTCGACTGGCAGCGGGTCGGCCTCATGCGTGCCAGAGTCGTCGCCTATCGAGCCATCTTTCCGATGGCGATACCTGGTTCCGAAACCGGCGGTGCCCTTCGACCGCGACAGGGCACCGATGGAGGCGAAGCCCTGGTTGTCGACGAGGACCACCGTGAGCTTCAGGTCCTCCTGTATCGACGTGACCAGCTCTTGGGCCATCATCAGGTACGAGCCGTCACCGACCATGACGTAGACCTCACGCTCGGGAGCGGCCAGCTTCACGCCCAGGCCGCCGGCGATCTCGTAGCCCATCGTCGAGTAGCCGTACTCGACGTGGTAGCCCTTGGGGTCTCGGGTGCGCCAGAGCTTGTGGAGGTCGCCGGGCATCGATCCCGCCGCGCAAACGACCACGTCGTGGGGCCCGGACAGCTCATTGACTGCGCCGATGACCTCGGACTGCGCCGGCAGGGGACCGTGTCCGAGGTGATAGAGCCGGCTCACCTCGCGGTCCCAGTCGGCGCGCAGCTGCTCGGTCTGGCGGCGGTATTCAGGGTCGACGGCCCAACCCACCAATGCCTTGTCGAGCGCTTCGAGCGTCACGCGCGCGTCGCCGGTGAGCGCGAGCGCCGCGAGCTTGTGGGCGTCGAAGTCGGAGATGTTGATGTTGACGAAACGAACCTCCGCGGCCTGGAATGCGGTTTTGGACGCGGTCGTGAAATCGCTGTAGCGGGTGCCGATGCCGATCACGACGTCAGCCTCCGCGGCCAGCCGGTTCGCCGCCATCGTGCCGGTGGCGCCGATGGCACCGACGGCCTGCGGATGGTCGAAGGCCAGCGAGCCCTTGCCCGCCTGCGTCTCGCCGACGGGGATTCCCGTGCGGCGCGCGAATGCATCGAGGGCCGCCGTCGCCTCCGAATAGATGACTCCGCCGCCGGCCACGATCAACGGCCTGCGTGCGGCCCGGATGGCATCGGTCGCTCGATCGAGCGCGGCGCCATCCGGCAGCGGCCGGCCGATCGGCCAGACACGGCGATCGAAGAAGGCGGACGGATAGTCGAACGCCTCGGCCTGCACGTCCTGCGGCAGCGAAAGCATCACGGCGCCCGTCTCGGCCGGATTGACTAGAACCCGCATCGCCTGGAGCGCCGCCGGGATCAACTGCTCCGCTCGTGTGATGCGGTCCCAGTAGCGGCACACAGGTTGGAAGCAATCGTTGACGCTGAGGTCGCCGCGCCACGGAGTCTCGAGCTGCTGCAGCACGGGGTCAGGGCGCCTCGACGCGAACACGTCGCCGGGCAGCAGCAACACCGGCAGCCTGTTGATGGTGGCGGCCGCCGCACCAGTGAGCATGTTGGTCGCACCGGGGCCGATCGATGTCGTGCACGCAAGCGTCGCGAGGCGGTTGCGCATCTTCGCGAAACCGGCGGCAGTGTGCACCATCGCCTGCTCGTTGCGCGCCTGGTAGTAGGTCAACAGCTCCGGATGCTCGGCAAGAGCCTGGCCGACGCCTGTGACGTTGCCGTGGCCGAAGATTCCGAAGCAGCCCTCAATGAAGCGGTGCTCGACGCCGTCCCGCTCTACATGCTGGGCGGCTAGGAATCGCACCAGGGCTTGCGCCATGGTGAGCCGGAGTGCCTTCACCCCGGCTTGCCGCCGGCTTCCTGCGCCAGCTCGCGGGCGACCTGTTCGAGCTCGGGCTCGGTGGCCATCTTCTCCAGCTCCTTGGACAGCCGCTCCAGCTCCTCGCCTCCCGCCATCATCTGCGTCAGCTCCGCCAGCGTCGTCTCGCTCTTGGCGAAGCTGCCCATCAGCCGGCCGCGATTGAGAAGCACGAACCTGTCGCCGACCGGAAACGCATGATGCGGATTGTGCGTGATGAAGATCACGCCCAGGCCACGCTCGCGCGCCTGGACGACGTACTTGAGCACGATGCCCGACTGGCGGACGCCGAGCGCCGAGGTCGGCTCGTCGAGGATGAGGACCTTCGCGCCGAAGTACACGGCGCGCGCGATCGCGACCGCCTGGCGCTCGCCGCCGGAAAGCGTGCCCACGGGCTGGTTCGGGTCGCGCACGTCGATGCCCATCTTGCCCATCTCCTCGCGCATCACCTTTTTCGCGAACCCGATGTCGAGCCTGCGGGCGGGTCCGATGCCGAGGGTCGGCTCGGAACCGAGGAAGAAGTTGCGCCAGATGGACATCAGAGGGACAGTGGCCAGGTCCTGGAACACGACCGAGATGCCCGCCGCGCGCGCGTCACGCGGCCCGCCGAAGTGCACGCTGTGCCCTTCGACGAGAAGCTCGCCGTCGTCGTGCGGATGCACGCCTGAGAGGATCTTGATCAGTGTCGACTTGCCGGCGCCGTTGTCGCCGAGCACGCAGGTCACCTCGCCGCCGTTGACCTGCATCGAGATGTCGCGCAGCGCGATCACGCTGCCGAAGTACTTGCTGACATTCCGCACCTCGAGAAGCGGGATGACCTTCTTCGAATCGTTCATTGCTCTACCGTCAACGCCGCGCGCTCGAGGCACGCCGTCTCACAACTGTGTTCACGCCCACCGCCAGGAAAAGGATCACACCCAGGAAGGTGTAGTACCAGTCGGATTCCCAGCCGGCGAAGATGATGCCGATCTGAGCAAACCCGATGATCAGCGCGCCGATGGACGCTCCGATCGCCGAGCCATAGCCGCCGGTCAAAAGGCAGCCGCCGACTACGGCGGCGATGATGTAGAAGAACTCCTGGCCCACGCCCTGGCCTGACTGGATGCCCTTGAAACGGAGCGCCACCATGATTCCGACCAGGCCGGCGGACATGGCGGTGACCATGAAAAGGATGATCTTGGTCCGCACCACGGGGACGCCGACTGCACGCGCGGCGTTGGCATCGCCCCCGACCGCGAAGATCCAGTTTCCGAATGTTGTCTGCGTCAGCACCCAGGTCGCGATGATGGTGATTGCGATCCACCACAGCACGGCGTCCTGGAAGTTGTATGGGGCCAGGAAGGTGCTGCCAAGGATTGCCTGCGCGCTCGCGAAACCCGGTGCGTGGTCGGAAACATCGAACCGGACGGTATTGGTGAGCAGTTTTGTCACGCCCACATCGACACCTCTCAGGACGAAGAATGTCGCCAGCGTGATGATGAAGCTGGGCAGCTTGGTCCGGATGACGAGGAGGCCGTTCATCGCTCCGATCACGGCGGCGAAGACGAGCACGACCACGATCCCCACCCACACGTTGAGCTGGTAGCGCGTGATCATCATCCCGAGCAATAGGCCGCTCGTCCCCGTCATCACGCCGGCGGACAGGTCGAACTCCCCGCCGATCATGAGGAGCGCGACCGCGACGGCCATGATCCCGTAGCTCGATGCCACGTCGGTCCAGTTCTGCATCCCCGCAATCGAGGAGAACCTGTGGCCAGGGGTGGCATCGACGGTCGCAAACAGCGCGTAAACCGCCATCGCGCCCAGGAGCGCGCCCAACTCCGGACGCTGCAGCAAACGAACGATGAGGCGCACGCCGCCGGTGCGTTCGTCCGCGCCGGCTTCCTTCGCCGATGGGGCCGGTGCCGGGACTGGTTGGCTGGCCACACTCATCGCTGCAATTCGTATTGGCCCTACCGGGCCGGAGTCCGGCCCGGTAGGAAGGCCAGTCTATCGGGTGCCTTGACCCGCCAACGATGCCACCTGGGACGCGTTGGTCTTGTCGACGATGCCCGGACCGCTCTTCACCGTGTCGAAGCCCCCGACAGTGTTGGCATTCGACTTGTACAGCTTCAGGAACACGACCGGCAGGTAGCCCTGGAGGTACTGCTGCTGGTCCACGGCGAAGTCGATCTTGCCGCTCTGGATGTCGGCGACGACGCCCGCGCTCAGGTCGAAGGTCGCGATCTTCGCCTTGGAGCTCGCGCCGGTCACGGCCGCTTCGACGATGTTCTTGGCGACGTCTGGGTCCAGGGCAAGGATGGAGTCGATGGTGGTGTCAGCGCTCAGCTTGGCCTGGAGCGTTGCGGTCGACGACGAGACGTTGGACTTGGCGTTGTCGAGGACGAGGTCTGTCTCGGTGCCCCCAAAGCCCGCCTTGGCGCCGATGCAGCGGTCGCGCAGGCTCGTGCTCGTGGCCTCGTGGATCACGCAGAGAAGGTGCTTACCGCCATCGGCCTTCAGGCGCGCGCCGGCCTGCTGGCCCGCCGCCGATTCTGGCTGACCGACACACGTGATTGCGCCCGAGTACGCGATATAGCTCTGGCCGCTCGAGGTGACTCCACAGTTGTTGATCAGGATGAGCGGCAGCCCGCCCGCGGCTGCCTGCTTCGCGCAGTCGAGCACCGTCTGGCTGTGCGGCGACACGGCGAGGCCGTCCGGCTTGGCGGTCACGGCCGCGCTGATGAACTGGCATTCCTGAGCATCGTCGTTGTTGCTGCCCTGGTAGTTGACGGTGACGCCGAGGTCGGCAGCCGCTTGCTTCTCGCCTTTCTGCAGGACAGACCAGAAGGTGCCGTTGTCGCCGTGTGTGACCATGTAGAAGGTGTAGGCCGACTTCGCCGGCGTATTGCTGCTGGTGGTCGGCGCGCTGTTGCACGCCGCGGCGACCACCATGGCGGCGATGCCGGCGATCCCAAATATCCGTCTCATGCTGTTTCCTCCTGTTGCTTGCGTTCTACACCGTGGAGCCCACGGAAAAATTCGAGACTCTGCCGGGCGGAAATGATTGGTCCCTCCCCCGGCGCCGGGTCCGCATCCAGCGCCGTGTCCTGCTCGAGCACGTACCAGCCTTCGTAGCCGGAGCCGTCCAGCTCATCGAGCACGGATCGCAGGTCGAGATCTCCCTGGCCGAGCGGCCGGTAGAGGCCGGCGCGCACGGCGGCGCCATAGCTGAGATCGCCGGCTCGCACGCGCTCTGCCACCTCGGCGTCGACGTCCTTCATGTGGACGTGACGCACACGCCCACCGGCGTCGCGCGCGAGCTGAGCCGGGTCCACGCCTCCGAGATAGAGATGGCCAGTGTCGAGACACAGCTGAACATTCGTCGTCTCCAGGAGCTTGCTCACCTCCTCCGATTTCTCGACCGCGGTGCCCGCGTGTGGATGAAAGGCCAAACCCAGCCCCTGCTCGGATGCGATCTCTTCCGCGAACCGTAGCGATTCCGCAAGCGACTTCCAGGCCGCGTTCGACATCGAGGGATGGCGGTCGTACCCCTTCACTTGCAGCGCCGCGGCCAGCACAAGGGTGTCTGCTCCGGCCGCCGACAGGGTCGCCGCCACTCCGGAGATCTCGGCAAGCGAATCAGCCCTCCGGCCGGGCTCGTGGAGCACGGCCGCCAGGAAGCCGGCCGCGAGCCGCAAACGGTGAGCGGCCAGAAGATCGCGAAGCGTCTTTGCATCAGCCGGCAAGTAGCCGGGAGGACCGAGCTCGGTCGCGGTCAGGCCGATCGCGCTCATCTCTGCAAGGACGCGGACGGGCGGCATCGAATGTCCCCAGCCGGCTACCTCGCTGACGCCCCATGTGATCGGTGCGCCCGCCACCCTGTGTCCGTTCATCCGATCTCCTCGATGCGCACGGGCCGGTGTTCGTGGCGCGAACGATCCGCGGCCAGCGCGACCGCGAGTGCAAGCCGCGCGTCGGTGACCGTGCAGGGGCTCTCGCGATGGTCGCGAACCGCTTCGAGGAACTCCTGGAGCTCGACGCGATAGGCCGTCTCAAATCTCTCCAAGAAATCGCGGTATCCGGCGGCGCGTGGCGGCTGCACACCAGGTTCGATCGATCGCAGGGGGGTGCGGTCGTCCCAACCCACCGCCACGCTGTCCTTGAGGCCGAAGACCTCCATCCTTACGTCGTAGCCGCGGGGATCATTGCGCGTGGCGGTGACGGCGCCCAGCACGCCGCCCTCAAACCTGAGTACGGCACATGCGGTGTCGATGTCGCCATGCCTGGCGAACATCTCGGCGTTGGCCTCGCCGTCGGCGTACACCTCGACGATCGGCCGGCCGAGCACCCACGCCGCGACGTCGAAGTCGTGGATGGCCAGGTCCCGCCAGATCCCACCCGAGGCCGCGATGTACTCCTCGGGCGGTGGGCTGGGATCGTGGGACGCGAGTCGCACCGCCTGGACATCTCCTACGGCTCCCGAGAGCACTGCGTCGTGCGCGGCGCGATAGCCCGCGTCGAAGCGTCGCTGAAATCCGATCTGCACCAACGTCCCCGCTCGCTGGACGTGCTCGATCACGTCATCTGTCGCGGGCAGGTCCAGCGCGATCGGCTTCTCACAGAATGCCGGCAGCCGGGCGTCGGCGGCGAGGTTGAGCAAAGGCGCGTGGGCGGGAGTCGCGGCGGCGATCACCAGCGCGTCGACACCGGCGTTGACCAATGCTTCTGGAGAATCGGCCAGCTCCGCATGCACCGATGCCGCCACTCGCGCGGCGCGGTCTTGATCGGTGTCTGTGACCGTCAGTCGATCGACAAGGGGGCTCTCCCTGAGCCCGCGCGCATGAAACGCGCCGATCCTGCCTGTTCCCACCAAGCCGACGTGCAAAGAGCTCTACTCCCCTGGCCAGCCTCGACGTTGTCGTTGGGAACGTTCCCAATGGGAACGTTCCCGTCAGTATAATCGCCTCAACTTCGATGTCAAGATCACCAACGATCATCGACGTCGCTCGGCGCGCCGGGGTCTCGAAGTCGGTGGTCTCGCGAGTGATGCGCGGCGAGCGGTCGGTCAGCTCGTCCAGTCGCGCGGCTGTGTCCGCGGCAGCCGAGCAGCTGGGCTATCGCGCGAATGCAGTCGCCCGCAGCCTCGTGCAGCGGCGTACCTACAACGTCGGCGTCATGGTCTCCGATCTTCACAACATCTTCTTCGCGGAGGTACTTGACGGGCTGTACGCCGCCGCGGCGGCGAGAGGCTATCGAGCGCTCATCACCACCGGCAACCGCGACCCCGCGGCTGAGCGGATCGCCGTCGAACAGCTCCTGGAGCTGCGGGCCGACGGGGTCGTCCTGGCAGGCGCCAGGCTGGAGGCTGATGTGATCGCCGGGTTCGCCCGCTCGGTTCCGATCGCACTGGTCGGCAGTGACTTGCGCCTTCGCGATGTCGACGTCGTCGTCGATGACGACTCTCGCGGCGCTACCCTCGCCGTGGAACACCTCGTCGGGCTCGGGCATCGCGACATCGCGCTCATCGACGGCGGGCATGGAGCAGGCGCCGCACAGCGGCGCGCGGGATACGAATCCGCCATGCGGAGCGCGAAGCTTGCGCGGTTCGCGCGGATTGAACCTGGCGATTTCACCGAGGAGGGCGGGTACGAAGGCGCACGCCGTTTACTTCGTCGCGGCAAGCGTCCCACGGCCATTTTCGCCAGCAACGACCAGTCGGCTGTTGGCGCACTGAACGCAATCGAGGAGGCCGACCTCGATGTGCCGGGCGACATCTCACTGATGGGCTACGACAACACGGCCCTGGCCGCGCTTCGGCACATCTCGCTGACAACGGTCCACCAGCCACGAAGGCAGATCGGCGAGATGGCGATGACCGCGGTGTTGCGGCGGATCGAGCGTCCAGGTGCGAGGGCGCAGCGCCACGTCCTGGCCCCACGCCTCGTACTTCGAGCGACGACCGCAAAGCCGAGCCGAAGCGTCAAACGCTCGCGCTGACTCGATCCTCACTCGGCAAGCGCTTGCCGACAGCGACGGCCGCGATCAACGCAGCCACCAGTGACGCGACCGCGTACGTGATGAACGCGGCCTGAATTCCGGCCAGGGACCAGGCGATGCCGCCGAGGATCGGTCCGATCGTCACGCCGACGTTCTCGAACTCGCCGAAGAGGCCCATCACCAGGGCGTGCCTGCGGCGAGGCGACGATTCCGAGATCCATGCCGTGGCGGCAGGCCAGATAAGCGAGGCCCCGGCGGCTCGGAGGGCGGCGCCGGCCAACACCGCGCCGAACGCTCCGGCGACGGCGTACACGGCAAATCCGGCAGCGCAGATGACTCCGCCGGCGACCATCGTTGCGCGCCGGCCCCAACGGTCCGAAGCCATTCCCCCGGGGACGAGCAGCAGCCCGCCGAGCATTCCGACGACGAACATGGCGGTGCCGGCAGTTGACGCGGAGAGGTTGAGGTGCGAGGTAACCAACAGCGGAAGCAGCGCGAGCTCACCGCCCGCGCCGATCTCGAACAGCAGCACGATCGACGCCGTGACGATCATCACTCGCACCAGGCTGACCCCGTTGGACTGCGAAGCCGTCACGTCTTCGGGCGCCGAGCGCCGGCCGCCCGACTCCGTGTAGCCACGGAAAACCAACACGACAAGAGCCGCCGCCAGCACCGGTAGTACGGCCGTCCCGTACAAGACGGTGCGAATCGGAAGGTGGTCGATCAGCTGCCCTCCGGCCCCCGCGCCGATTGCCTCTCCGATGACCCACTGCGAAGAGATGAGGGCGAGCCCGGTGCCCTGGTACCGCGGCGGAAGGGTCGTGCCGAGGAATGACCGCCCGATCGGCCCGACCGCCACCATCATCCCGGACGCCAGCAGGTAGGCGATCGCGATCACGAACACGGAATCCGCTCGCGCCAGAAGCAAGATCCCGACCGCGTACAGAAGTTGCGAGGCAATGAGCGGGATGCGGTACCCGACCCTGTCTGCGAGCACCCCCCACGCCCATTCGAAGAGGAACATCCCCAGGCCGAACATCGCGAGCGTGACGCCGATCTGGGCCGGGCTCGCGCGCAGCTGGCGCAGCTCGAGCGGGACGGCGATCAGAAGCAGTCCCGTCGCAAGCGTCGAGACGGACGATGCGGCGATGAGCGCGCCGCTGCGGCTCCGGATCAGAGTCGAAACGATGGTCGCATACCATAGGCCAGATCGAGATCACGTGAGAACCTCGCTGCACCCACAAGCGCGATCGGTCCTCGAAGAGATCGAGGCCTTTGGACCTCGGAGCTCC
>Ga0209761_1001252_pt1 | contig 16359 bp, 16 predicted proteins | sample GraSoi013_1_40cm_4_FD_185818 | JGI IMG/M metagenome (GOLD analysis project Ga0209761, IMG submission 185818) | Grasslands soil microbial communities from the Angelo Coastal Reserve, California, USA - Sample 09_25_2013_1_40cm (SPAdes) (version 2) | ecosystem: Environmental > Terrestrial > Soil >...
GCCACGAGCAGCCGGCGCGACACGCGCGGCCGCGGAGCGACCGCGAGCGCTCTGACCACCTTCGCCCAGGCCGCATCGGCGCTGCTCTCCGGTGCTGGCTCGGCGCTGACGCGCTTGATGAGCCGCAGATCCTCCAGGAGCAGGGCGTGCTCAGGGTCATCGGCGAGCCACTGCTGCACGGCCTCCGCGTCTCTAGCCGACGCCTCGCCGGCCAGGTAGCGGTCCAACAGGAGATAGAGACGCTCGTCCTCGAAGTGCACACTGCTATAACGGGGCAGCCGCATCCCAACCCCCAAAACCGGCTTGGGAGCCGGTGTGCGGCTGCCCCGTTATGGCGCCGAGTGGATTATGCGAAGCCGACCCGCGGCAGCGCGCGGAACAGCCCCCACGCCGCCGCGCCCGCGACCACCAGACACACGATCCCGGGCAGCAGCTTCCCGTAGAGCACGTATCCCGTGCCGAACAGCGCTGCGTAGATGACGGCGCAGCCCAGGAACCAGCACAGGAAGGCGGCGGTCACGCTTTCCCCAGGAGTCGCCGGCCCGGTCGTCACCGCGGCGCTCCAGCCCGGGCCCAGGGGCCGAATGCGGTCATAAAACGTCTGGAGGGTGGCGCGGTCGGTGGGCGGCGTCGCGAACGTCACGGCCAGCCACCCGACGGTGGTGATGGCGACGCCGATCACGAGCTGGAGCGTCGGGGCGAGCGGCGCGAGCCCGAGCGCGGTGTGCACGAACTGGAAGTACACGGCGACCACGAAGGAGATCGCCATGCCGGCGATCTCGCTCCACGCGTTGATCCGCCACCAGAACCAGCGCAGCAGGAAGATCAGCCCGGTCCCGGCGCCGATCTGGAGCAGGATCTGGAACGCCTGGTAGGAGTTGTGGAGCCAGAGCGACAGGGCCGACGCGAGCGCGATCAGCCCCACCGTGACGGCGCGCCCCACCCGCACGTAGTGGCGTTCGTCCTGGTGGGGCGCCACGAACCGGCGGTAGCAGTCCTCGACCACGTAGGAAGCGCCCCAGTTCAAGTGGGTGCTGATGGTGGACATGTACGCCGCCGCGAGCGAGGCGATCATCAGGCCGAGGAGCCCATGCGGCAGATACACGAGCATCGCGGAGTAGGCCAGGTCGTGCCGCACGATCGCCCGGTCGATGTGGGGGAAACGCGTGGCGATGGAGGCGAGGTCGGGATAGACGATGAGCGACGCGAGCGCCACGATGATCCACGGCCAGGGTCGCACGGCGTAGTGGAGCACGTTGAACAGCAGGGTCGTGCGCATGGCGTCGCGCTCCGTGGGCGCGGCGAGCATGCGCTGCGCCACGTAGCCCCCGCCTCCCGGCTCGGCGCCGGGGTACCACGTGCTCCACCACTGCACCGCCAGCGGCACGACCAGGACGGCGGCCGCCGTGCTCCAGTCCGAGAAGTCGGGCAAGAGCGACAGGTGCCCGGCCACCGCGGGGTGGGCGAACAGCCGCGACAGGCCGCCGACTTGGGGGAGCTTGAGCGCCACGACGGCAGCCATGACCGACCCGACCATCGCGATCAGGAACTGGACGAAATCGGTCAAGACGACTCCCGACAGCCCGGAGCTGGCCGCGTACAGCACGGTGACGGCGCCGCCGACGAGCACCGCCGTCTGGCGATCCCAGCCGAGTAGCACGCCGGCGATCTTGGTGGCGGAGAGATTCACCGAGGCCATGATCATCACGTTGAAGAACACGCCGAGGTAGATCGCTCGGAAACCTCGGAGGAAGGCCGCCGGCCGGCCGGAGTAGCGTACTTCGTAGAACGCGATGTCGGTGAGCGCCGCGGAGCGCCGCCAGAGCTTGGCGTAGAAGAACACGGTGCACATCCCCGTGACCGCGAAGGCCCACCAGACCCAGTTCTGGCTCACGCCGCCGGTGCGCACGAGATCAGTGACGAGGTTCGGGGTGTCCGTCGAGAACGTCGTGGCCACGAGCGACACCCCGAGGAGCCACCACGACAGCCGGCGCCCGGAGAGGAAGAACTCCTGGCGGCCCTGACCGGCGCGGCGCACCACCGCCAGGCCAATGGCCACGCACACGAGGCCGTAGAGCGCGAGCACGATCCAATCGAGGGTGTCCAGTCGCATGGCCCCCTTTGATGCGCTCTCGGAGACGTGGCGTCAAGCCCGGGAAGCAGTGCCGTCCGCAAACAGATCCTTCGCTCGCGCGCGTTCCGCGCGCTCGCTCAGGATGACAAGCCGCGGGTCGCTTTGAGAAGAAAGATGGGGGTCATCGTGGACGCGGTCGTTCCAAGAACCAGCGATCCGCTAGGTCTTCCCAGGTAGGGTTCCGTTCTTCGATCAGCCGGATCTTGCGTACACGAACCCAGCCCTTGAGCTGCTTCTCGCGGGCGATGGCGTCGCGAACATCGCCAAATTCCTCGAAGTAAACCAGCCGCGTGATGTGGTACCTGCTCGTAAAGCCGGGGGTGAGGCTGCGCCCGTGCTCATACACGCGCCGCGCGAGGTCGTTGGTGACTCCCGTGTATAACACTCGCGAGCGACTCGCCATGATGTACACGTAGTAGGTGCGCATGCCCCGCCAAAGTGGCGCCTGGGGAGGTCGCGACCGGTATTATTTCTCGGCGGCCCGGCGCTCAATGATGCATCGGAGGGTGGTTTCCTTCTTCATATATTTGCTAAGCGAGCGAGCCCGTCATCCTGAGCGCCGCAGGCGCGAAGGATCTTTCTTGGCTTCCGCAAGCAGATCCTTGGCGGCTGCGGTAGAAGAGGGAGAATGAGGAGGGAAGGAGAATGTCCCTTCTTCTTCACGTCGCAGAGCGAGCGGGCCTGTCATCCCCAGAGCCGTTCCGGGTACTCGCCCGCGGCCACCAGGTGACGCAATGCCAGCTCGACGCGCGGGCGGTCGTCCGGGTAGGTCACGCCGAGCCAGCGGCCGTGCGTGCGCAGGAGCCGCACCCGCGCTTCGCCCCGGCGCGCCGCGTCCCGGATCCCGTGCGAGATCAGGAACTCGCTCTGTCCGGCGCTCGCTTGGCCCAGGAACTCCGCGAACCCGCGCCGCAGCAGGGCGAACACCGCGGGCGTGAAGGCCCACATGTTCATCGAGACGAGGGAGTCGGCCGCGAGCCGCACCGGCCGGCCGCGAGGATCGGTTCCCGCATACGCACCGTCTCCCAGGCGCCGGATGTCCACGACCTCCTCCACGGTTTCGAGCCAGCCGTCGCCATCGGGGCGGCAGACTGCGCGATTCACGCCGCCGGCAGCGCTGAGCGTGTCGCGTAGCAGATACGCGATGTTGGCGAACGTCCCGGGGGATTCGCCTCCGTGCCCAGCGGCGAGGAACTCCGCCGCCCGCATGAAGGCGTCGCGGCCGTAGAAGTCGTCCGCGTTCACCACGGCGAACGGGCCGCTGACCTCGGACGCCGCCGTGAGCACCGCGTGGCCCGTGCCCCACGGTTTCGTGCGTGCCGGCGGGACGGTCGTGCCGGCCGGGACGTCGTCGAGCCGTTGGCGGGCATAGACCAGAGCCGCACGGCCTCCCCCGTCTCCCCCGCCCCAGCGCGCCCCGATCGTGGCGCGCACCGCCGGCTCCAGATCGTCTCGGATCACGAGGACAACGGTTCCGAAGCCCGCGCGCAGCGCGTCGTAGATGCCGTAGTCGAGGAGCGTCGCGCCGGCGGGGCCGAGCGGCTCGATCTGCTTCGGCCCGCCGTAGCGGCTGCCGACTCCGGCCGCGAGGATGACGAGTGCGGGCACGCCGATGGTCTACCTCGGAAGCTCGAGCACCTTCATGAGCGCCTCGAGAGCTGCTTGGCCCTCGCGTCCTCCACCACCCGTCGCACCCCGTCCTCGAGCGGCACGAACCCACGCCAGCCCCAAGTCTGCCGCGCAACGGCGGCGTCGAGACAGATCCGCACGATGTCCCCGCGCCGGTCCGGCGCGTGGCTCGGCCCATTCGTGTATCCGGTGGCGGCCGCCACTTCGCGAAACAACTCGAGGTCCGAGACCTCCCGCCCCCACCCGACGTTGGCGACGACCCCGGAGGGTCCGGCTGCCGCCCGAATGGTCGCCTCCACGACGTCGCCCACGTACACATAGTCACGCGTCTTCGTGCCGTCCCCGAAGATCGTCACGGGCTCGCCGGCGAGCATGCGTCGGGTGAAGATCGCCACGACACCGGCCTCCCCATCGGCACGCTGTCGTGCACCGTACACGTTGGCGTATCGCAGCACCGCGTACTCGATCAGCCCGCGTGCCGCGTAGGCGCTGAGATAGTGCTCGACCGCGAGCTTGCTTGCGCCGTACTCCGAAATCGGGCGCGTCGCGTCGGCTTCGGACACGGGGAGGCGCTTCGGGTCGCCATACACGGCGGCCGACGATGCGTAGACGATGCGCCGTGCCTCGGCGGCTACACACGCGCGCAGCACGTTCAGCCCGCCCAGCACGTTCACCCGCGCATCGAAGTCCGGCTCCCGAATCGACCGGCGCACGTCCGTCTGCGCCGCCGCATGGAACACGACCTCCGGTCTGAAGCCGCCGACGACCTCCCGCAGCGAGGCCAGATCGCAGATATCGACGCGCTGGAACCGGGCCCCCCGCGGGACGTTGCTCGCCGATCCCGTGGACAGATCGTCCACCACGCACACGCAGTGGCCGTCCGCCAACAGGCGATCGACGACGTGGGAGCCGATGAACCCCGCTCCACCCGTCACCAGCGCGCGCCGCCCTGTGTCGGTCATGCCGTGACGATCCCCAACCGCGGCCAGGTCTTCCAGCGGCCGCGAGTGAAGTCCGGGAATTCGACGGGCCGGCTGCTGTTCGCCACCGACCATTCGGAGAGCGGCGTGACGACGCTGAGGGCGACCGCGTCGTACACGTTCATGTCGGTGGGAAGCCCTTCGCGGAGGCACTTGATGAGCCGGTGGTCCTCGAGATAGTCCATGCCGCCGTGCCCGGCGCCCCGGCTCTTCTCCTCCATTTGCTTCCACAGCGGGTGATCGAACTCGGCCAGGTACGCCTCCGCCGGGTCCCACTCGTCCGGCTTGCTCCGCCCCTCGATGTAGACGCGGTCTGGGTAGCCCTGGAACAGACCGCGGGTGCCCTGGACCACGTGGACTCTGCTGTAGGGGCGCGGCAGGTTCGTGTCGTGGCTCACGCAGATCGTTCGCCCGTTTGCCGTCCTGATCAGGCTCGCGTTCACATCGCCCAGGACGTACTGCTCCTGCCGCTGGGCTGAGCCCTCCGGAAAGTGCTCGCGGGCGTACAGCTGGAGCCCACGGGATGGGCTGCTCATCGAGACTAGGGAGGCGAACCGGTCGCCCCGGTTGATATCCATGCAGGCGGCAAGGGGCCCGAGGCCGTGCGTGGGGTAGAGGTTGCCATTCCGCTGCATCGAATGGGCGCGGCGCCACAGCCCCTCGCCTTCGGGGCTGAATTTCACGGACCGCAGGTCGTGCAGGTACCCGCCTTCGCCGTGCAGGATCTCCCCGAACACGCCCTGGCGGACCATGTTGAACACCATCATCTCCATCCGCCCGTACGTGCAGTTCTCCATCATGATGCAGTGCCTGCCGTGTGTCTCGGCGTGCTCGACCAGCGCCCAGCAGTCCTCGAGCGTGTAGGCCGCCGGCACCTCGGTGGCGGCGTGCTTGCCGTTGCGCATCGCCGCGAGGCAGATCGGGACGTGCCACTCCCACGGCGTGGCGTTGTAGACCAAGTCCAGGTCCTCCTCCTCGCACATGCGCACGAAGTCCCAGGGACCCCGGGAGTAGCCCGTCGGGCGGTGGAATCCGGCCTCGGCGACCAGGTCCTGCATACGCGACACCTTCTCCGGCACGATGTCGCCCACGGCCTGGATGACGCAGCCTTCGACCCGGATCAGGTTGCGCACGTGGGCGCTCCCCATCCCGCCGACGCCGACGAAGCCGATCCGGACCGTGTCCATCGGCGGGGCCGCGACGAACCGCTCCGGCGCGGGTCCAGAATGGTGCCGCGGCTCGACCGACGCAGCGCGGACCCGCCGGCGATCAGCTTCAGGGCGTCCCGCCGGTCCAGGTCGTCGCTATTCGGGGTCATGTGAACCTCCCAGGGTCAGCTCCCGATGCGTCCGCGAAGGGGATCTCAACGGTGCTCGAGACGGTACAGGTCGGGCAGCTCGTTCTCCAGGAGCACCAGCGGGTCTTGGGTGAAGCGAACGAAGTCCACAGCGCCGGGGTGCCCCGGATATGGGGGGAAGAAATGGCGCCGGTGCTCCCGCTCGAACGTCGCGTTGCACCACACCGGCACACAGGCGATGCGCCGCGTGACGGAGCCACTGCGGTGAGGATTTTGTTGGGTGAGCGGCGCGAGCCTGGGCTCAGCTGGGCGGTCCGGTAACGGGCTCCGTACGGTGGAAACCCGGAGGCCGCGCGTCAAGGGCGCTAGCTTGTAGCATGTTCACTGAGCCCTCTGGTGAGTGGGTTGGTGGTTTCGCCACTCCCAGCTTCGCTCACTACGGCTTAGTGAACAACCGCTTCATCAATTACACCTAGATCCCCTTCTTCCCCTTTGGCCGCACGCGCACCCGTACGTTCCGGTCCTCGTCGTCGATCTGGCTCAGCGCCCAGCGCGCGGCGTCCTGCACGTCGCGGGACCCGTCCTGGAGCGCCGCCGTGAGCGGCTCGATCGCGCGCGAGCTCTCGATCTGGCCCAACGCCCACGCCGCCGCGATCCGCACGTCCGGCTCGCGGTCTTTGAGCCCCACCGCCAGGGGATCGACCGCGGCAGCATCCTCGATCTCACCCAGCGCCCACGCGGCGAGCTGGCGGGTTTCCGAGTCGGGATCCTTGAGCGCGGCGCTCAACGGGTCGACGGCGTTGCCGTCCTCGATCTGACCGAGCGCCCAGATGGCGGCGCGCTTCACGTCGGGCGACTCGTCGTGTACCAGGGCGCCGAGGCCGCGCACGGCGCGCGGGCTCTCGATTTCCCCCAGCGCGTGCGTGGCGGCCAGCCGAACCTGGGGATCCCGATCGTGCAGCAGCGGCAGCAGCAGATCCACTCCGTCCTTGTCCTCGATCTGTCCCAGCGCCCAGACGGCCGCGCGGCGCACGTCGGGCGACGGATCCTTGAGCGCCTCGCCCAGCACGGGCACGGCGCGCGCGTTTTCGATCTCGCCCAGCGCCCAGGCCGCAATCGCTCGCACGTCGGACGAGCGGTCCCGCAGCGCTTGGCTCAGGGGCTCGATCGCCCGGAGGCTCTCCACCTCACCCAGGGCCCACGCCGCGGCCCGCCGCACCGGAACGGCGTCGTCCGCCAGGGCGTTCGCCAGCGCCCCGATTGAGCTCGAGTCTGCGATCTCCCCTAGACCGCGCGCCGCCATCGCCCGAACGGCCGCGTCCCGGTCCCGGAGCGCGGTCTGCAGCGGGCGGAGCGCGCGCCGATCGTCGAGCTCGCCGAGACCGAGCGCTCCCGTCTCGCGCAGGCCCGGGCTGGCGTCGCCGAGCAGCGCGAGGAACGCGTCGTAGCTCGCCGCCGAGCGCGCCCGGCCGAGCACCCGCGCAGCGATGTTCCGCACGCAGCGGCTGTCGTCGCGCAGCACCGCGCGGAACGCCCCGGAGACGGCCGCGTCTCCGCCGTACCAGGCCGGGCCGTGGCGCACGTGCACCCGGACGTGGGGCACCCGGATACCCATGCGCATCGCCATCGGCATCGGCATCGGGGTGGGCATCGGCATCGGCATGGGGGTCGGGAACAGCCGCGGCTCCCAGGGGAAGCCCCACGAGTTACTGATCGCCTGTCCCGCGAGCTCGCACACGGTCGAGTCGGATGTCTTGAGAAGCGCGAGGACGCGGGCGACCGCCCCTGAGTCCATGGGGGTGTCGACCGCGCGTTGCGCGGCGAGCCGTGTCGCCGCGAGCAGAAGGACCGCTGTCCAGCGAAGCATGGACGACCTCGACGGAACGGGGGACGGTGTCGTTGATCACCGGGCGCCAAACGGTGGGATGTGTAGGGGGGCTGAAAGGTTGCAGCGGGGCCGGGGCTCATCGGGGGGAACGAGCGTCAGGCTTCAGCTCCCACCCGCCGGGTGGCCGCTCTCACCGCCACCCCCGCAGGCTCCTGATGAAATCGCCCAGCACGAGGAACTTTTCGAACACCGGCACGCCCTTCCGCTTCCGCCCGAACTCGGCGAACAGCTCTCGCAACCGACCTCGCCGCGCCACGTAGAAGCGGAACGTCTCGGCGAAATCTTCCTGCGGGTGCGTCGCGGCGTACGCGGTGACGTAGTTCGGCAGGGTCGTGGTCACGCCGCGGCGCTCGAAGTCCACCCACTTCGAGTCCGCCACGCGGTACACTTTGCGCACCTCGCCGAAGGCGCGGCGGAACCGCCCCGTACGCGTGAACGACCAGTTGTGATAGAGAAACGAGTGGCCGAGCTCGTGCAAAATCAGCCCGGTGAGCATGTTCCACGAGATCTCGTCGCGCCACCGCTTCCCGGTGACGTAGCGCCGCTCGATCTCGATGACCTTGGGCGAGCGGTGCGTCACGCCCGACATCCCCGGCCGGAGCAGCACGCGGTAGTTCCAGTCCTTGACCCGCGACACGACGAGCAGCTGGCGCACCCGGCGCAGCGCCTGGCGGATGAGGTCGCGCCCCGTGGCGTCCTCGCCGCACCAGGGACAGACGTCCATCCAGTCGTCCACACCCTTGCTGCAGTGCGGGCAGATGTTCTCGTAGCCGTCGTACCGCCACTTCTGGGGCCGGCCGCACCAGGGGCAGTACGGCATCGGGTACATCACGCCACCGCCGCACCCCCAGCGGCAGCGCCGCTCGTACTTGAACCCTTTCGGGGCCTTGAGCGGCTCGGGGCTCGACGCCTCGTCCGTGATGTCGCGCCCGCACCAGGGACAGAACGAGAAGGCGTCGGAGACGATCCAGCCGCAGTAGTAGCACTCGGCGCCCGTCGCCTTCTGCGTGTCGCGCCACTCGAGCCGGCGCCCGCAGTTGGAGCAGTGCGACCAGAAGCGCTCCAGCTCCGCACCGCACGTCGGGCAGCGCAGCTCCGGCGTCGGCACCTCGCGGCGCTGCCCCACAGGCCTAGCCATGGCCGCGCTCTAACGCTTCGTCGACGATCCGCTGGATGAACGCGTCGTAGCCCATCCCCGCCTTCTCCGCGGCGTTGGCCATCTCGTGCTCGAACGCGATGAAGGGATTGGGATTGACCTCGAGCACGTACACTTCGTCGTCGTGCGTCAGCCGCAGATCGATGCGCCCGTAGTCCTGGAGCCACAACGCGTGGAACGCGGTCGTGCAGATGTCCCCGATCTTCGCCGTGAGCTCGTCCGACAGGCCCTTCGCGAACACGTTCTTGATCTTCTTGCGCTTGCGGTACTCCTCGTCCCACTTCGCCTTGTAGGTCGCGATGCGGTGCTCCCCGTTTTCGGCTTCTCCGAACGTCATCTCGATGATCGGCAGCTGCTGGACGGTCGCGTTTCCGACCAGGCCGACGTACAGCTCCCGGCCCTCGATCAGCTCCTCGACGATCGCCGCCTGGCGGAATTTCTCGTGGATGAACTTCACCCGCTCGGCCAAGTCCTCGTCGTTCTCGACGACCGATGCCTGCGCGATCCCCACCGACGCATCCTCGAGCAGCGGCTTCACGATCAGCGGGAACCGGAGCTCGGACGGGCGCATGGGCTTCTCGCCGAGGTGGCACTCGGTGAACGCCGGGACGCGGATCCCGTGGTAGGCGAGGATCTTCTTCGTGAGCGACTTGTTGCGCGCGACGAGCAGGGCCGTGGGCGACGAGCCAGTGTAGCGATAGCCGTGCATCTCCAGCACCGCCGCCAGCGCGTATTCGTGCCGCGCGTTGCGCCGGAACGACTCGCAGCCGTTGAAGACGAGCTTTGGCTGAAAGGTGGCAAGCCGCTCGAGCATCGGTCCGAGCTGCTCGGCGACCCCGACCATGAGGACGTCGTGCTCCTTCGCCAGCAGCGCGCGGGCCACGTCGTACTCCGCCTCCTCGACCTTCGCCTCCACGGCCTGCTGGTAGTCGGCGTCGTCCCATTCGGGGTGAAGGGTGTCGAAGAGGACGGCGATCTTCACCGCGCCACCCCCCGGCCCCAATTCACGCCCGCACCCGCTGCATATCCCGCCCCACGGTCGTCAACGCGATCAGGATCAGGAGCCCGCCGACCGCCCCCGCGGACGGAAGCAGCAGCATCGCCAGCCGCAGGCCGAACCGGTCGGAGAGGTACCCGACGAGCGGCGGCGCGATGGCGTCGCCCGCGAGGTGCGAAAACAACACGTAGCCGCCGATGACCGAGGCTCGCACGGCGGCCGGCACGACGTCCAGGATCACGGCCGAGAGGGGTCCGTTGTACCAGGTATAAAGGAAGAACGTCGCGAACAGGAGCGGCACGAACAGCCGTAACTCGTCGACGAGCAGGAGGGCGGCGCACACCGGCCCACCGAGCACGAACCCCGCCCCGGATACCACCACGCGGCCCCCGCTCCAGCGCGTCAGCAGCCAGTCTCCGACCTGGCCCCCGAACAGCCCGCCGAGCGCGCCGCCGGCGAGCCCCCAGATGCCGAACTGCCGGCCCACCACCGCGACCGACAGGCCATGCGCGCGCTGCATGAAGCTCGGCGCCCAGGCGATCAGCCCGTTTACGGCGAACGTCACGAGCGCGCCCCCCAAAAACATCCAGATCAACGTCGGGGTTCGGAGTACAGTCGCGGCGGCTTGGAGAAACTCGCCGAACGCCGTCGCGGCGACCTCGGTCGCCTCGGTCGTGCGTCGCACGGCGGCGGGGACGAGCCGCACGACGGTCCAGATAATCCCGGCGCTCACAAACGCCGCGAACACCGCGGTCTCGATGCCCGGCGGCAGGCCCTCCAACAGATCCAGCAGCCCGCTCAGCGCGGCACCGGCGAGCGCGAGCCCGATGAGGGGCTTGCCGTACTGCATCGCCTGTCGCCGCCTGCGCTCGAACCAGCCCCGGAGGGTGGTCGCCATCGGCGCGGGCGGGCGCTGCCGCGGCTCGCGCAGCCGCGAGGCGAGGATCGCGAGCAAGAAGCCCGGCACGCCCATCGCCACGAACGCAGCGCGCCACCCGTAGTGCTCGGCGAGCACGCCGCCCAGCCAGATGCCCAGCACCCCCCCGAACGCCATACCGACGGAATAGACGCCGATCGCGAACGCCCGCCGCCGGCCCTGGTAGAACTCCGCGATCAGCGCCTGCGCCGCCGGCCCGTAGCCGGCCTCGCCGACCCCGACCAGGGAGCGACACACCAGGAGCTGCCAGAAGCGGTGGACGGCGGCTCCGAGGGCGGTGAAGGCGCTCCACAGCCCCACGCCGAACGCGATCACCGCGCGGCGCGAGCGCAGATCGCCGATGACGCCGAGCGGCAGCGCCGCGAGCGACAGCACGACGACGTAAGCCGAGCCGAGCCAGCCGAGCTGCTGGTCGGAGAGCGTGAGCTCGCGCTTGATGTGCTCGAACAGGGCGAAGATGACGTTGCGGTCGGTGTAGTTCAGGAGGTTGATGAGCGTGAGCAGGCCGAGGGCGTACGCTGCGTACGCCCCGGCGCCGCTGGCTCCGCGATCCGCCCCCGCGCCCTTAAGGCCTGCGCCCGGCAGTGGCCGCCTCCGCGCGCGCGTCGCGGTCCGCCTTCGCCTCCTGGTACGCTTCGGTCAAGGCCCGCATCATGTCGGGTCGCTTGTGGTACAGCCGCTTCAGGCGCCGCGGCTTGCGCCGGGCGAGCGCGTACGCGGCGAGAATCGGAAAGCCGACCGTGTTATCGAGGTAGCAGACCACCGTGTCCGGCAGCTTGTCGGGGTCCACCTTGCCCCAACTCACCGCCTCCGAGGGCGTGGCTCCCGAGAGGCCGCCCGTATCAGGCCGGGCGTCCGTCATCTGGAGGTAATAGTCGTGCCCCTTTTCGCTGATGCCGAGCACCTCCTGGATCTGCGGCTCGGTCTGCAGCACGAAGTTCTTGGGGCTGCCGCCGCCGATGATCAGCACGCCGCTCCGGCCGCGGTGCGTCTTCGCGTGAAATACGATCGCGGACGTCTCGTTGACGTCGGCGCTCACATCGAACCGGAGCTGCGAGCCCGTCAGGGCCTGCTCCGCGACATTCATGCCGATCGAGGAATCCCCCGGCGACGATGTGTAGATCGGCACGCCGCACTGGTGCGCCATGCCCAGCACGGATTTCCGTGAGATGCCGAGCGCCTGCTCGCGCTTGAGGATGTAGCCGCCCAGCAGGTAATGGTACTCGGCGGTGCTCATCGGCCGTTGGAACTCAGGGCCCGCGGAGACCTCCCGAATGTAGGCGTCGGTCGAGAGCAGCACCTCATAGTCGAAGAAGATGTCGTAGATGCGGACGACGCCCTCCTCGCGCAGCTCCACGTCATCGGCGAATGGGGTGCCGCGGTGCATCGAGAGCCCCAGGCCGAAGTGGGCGTCGTGGTAGAGGTTGGCGCCGGTCGAGACGATCCAGTCGACGAACCCCGCTTCGATCAACGGGATGAGGGTCGACATCCCCAGGCCCGCGGGCGTCATCGCGCCGGTGAGGCTCATCCCCACGGTCACGTCGTCCTCGAGCATACGCTCCGAGAACAGCCGGCACGCCTCGGCGAGGCGGCCGGCGTTGTAGGCGAGAAACGCGTTGTCCACCAGTTCCGGGACCGTCTCCCGACCGGTGATGGGCTTCGGGTCGATGCGCTGGCCGCGCAGGAAGTCCTTGCGTGTGGTCATGGCGTCAGGCGTCTCTGTCGATGGCCGGGAGCTCTCTGCTGCGGCGCTCCCGGGCCTGCCGGATAATGGCGACCGCGTCGCGCGCGGTATCGGTCGTGTGGAACAGGTCCAGGTCCGTCGTCGCGATCTTTCCTTCCCCGGCGACCCGATCGCGCAGCCAGTCGGTCATCCCCATCCAGTACGCCCGGCCGAACAGGATTACGGGAAAGTGACGGACCTTACCGGTCTGGATCAGGGTCAGCGCTTCGAACAGTTCGTCCATGGTGCCGTAGCCACCGGGGAAGACGATGAACGCCGTCGAGTACTTCACGAACATCGTCTTGCGCACAAAGAAATAACGGAAATTGATCGCCCGCTCCACGTAGGGGTTGAGCCCCTGCTCGAACGGCAGCTCGATGTTGCAGCCGATGGACAAGCCGTTCCCCTCCTGGCAACCGCGGTTGGCCGCCTCCATGATGCCGGGGCCGCCCCCCGTGATGATGGGGAAGCCCTCTTCCGCGAGCATGCGCGCGGTCTCCACCGCCTTCTCGTAGTACGGGTCGTCGACGGGCGTGCGCGCCGAGCCGAAGATCGTTACGGCGTTGTAGACGTCCGAGAGCGTGTCGAACCCTTCGACGAACTCTCCCATGATGCGGAGCACCCGCCATGAGTCGGTCCTCGTGAACGCGCGGCGCTCACGGGGGAGCTGCGTGAGGAGTCGTTCGTCCTCAGTGATCGCTTTGCGCTGCGAGCCGCTCGAGTGCTGCGACATAGTCGTCCTGCACGTTGTAGAAGAAGGGGGAAAGGCGAACGTGACCGGGCCGCGCATCCGCGATGATCCCCGCCGCTGCAAGGTGGCGCACCCGGTCCGCGGGATCCTCCACCGGGAGCATCACGATCGCCGAGCGGTCCTCCCCCCGAGCGGCCACCTTGGGCCGGAGGCCCATGGCCCGAGCGCGCGCGATCAAGTCCTCGGTGAGCGCAGCGGTCACGTCGCGGATCGCGGGCACGCCGATCTCTTCGATGTAGTCGAGGCCCCCGAGCTGCGCGTAGATCGCGCCGAGCGATGGGGTGCCCAGCTCGAAGCGTCGGGCATCCTCGTGCCACTCGAGCGACCGCGGCTCGAAGGCGAACTGGTTCCTGTGGCCGAACCAGCCGGCGATCGCCGGCGCGAGGGTACGTGCCAGCTCGGCTCGCACGTACAGGAACACGATCCCGGGGCCGCCCAGCAACCACTTGAGTCCGCCCGCGGTGAGGAAGTCGACGCCCGCCGCCGGCGCGTCGCACGGCACTTGCCCCACCGACTGGTACGCGTCGATCAGGCACAGGGCGCCTTTGGCATGCGCCGCGTCCGCGACGGCGCGGATATCCTGGATCGCGCCGCTTGTGAAGTAGACGTGCGAGGTCGCGACCAGCGCGGTACGCTCGTCCACGGCGTGGCCGATCGCCTCGACCGGCACGGAGACCTGGTCGGGGCTCTCCACGACGACGAGCTCGATCCCGCGCCTGCGCTTCGCGAGCCACTGGTAGGCGACGGTCGGGAAGTCGAGCGACGTCACCACGACCTTGGGGCGACGCGCGTAGTCGAGCGACTCCGCCAGCGTGGAGAGGGCTACGGAGATACTGGGCGCGAGCGCGATCGCTTCCGGCGCCGCGCCGATCACGCCGGCGTAGCGCGCCCGCAGCTCCGAGAGGGCGGCCCACCACACGTCATACCACGCGGACGCCCCGCGCGCCTGCCACAGGTCGAGGAACTCAACGACCTTGTTGCGGGCGCGCTCGCCCAGCGCACCGAGCGAGCAAGTATTGAGGTAGATGCGGTCCCGGAAGATCGGGAACTCGCTGCGGTAGCGGGCGAGCCGATGCGCCCCGGCCTGGTGGCCCGTCTTCAGGCCGCTTGCGAACGTCATAGGCGGTCAATATACAGAAGGAAAAGCACCGTCGACACGTCCCGACGTAGATTGCGTCCCATGCCGTCCACCGCCCGCTGGTCGGCCCTGTTCGCGCGCCTCGCGCTCCGCGCCGCGGTCAACCCGCGACTCGCCCTCGACCTGTTGCGCCTCGCCTGGAGCTTCCGGGCGCGTGACTGGTACCGCCGCCCGCCGTTTCTACCGCTCCCGCCGCGTGAGTACACACGCTGGCGGATGCTCACCGCTTACGGCGATGAACACGCCGTGCCGCCGCTCCAGGACGTGATCAACTTTGCCCGCTGGCGGCGGGAAACCATGCACGTATGACGAGAAAAGACGTCGAGCAGAAACGTCGCGTAGCGACGTCGCGCAACACCGTCGAGGTGAAGCGTCGAGCGCGCGACCTGGGCTTCGACGCAGTGGGCGTGGCCTCGCTCGAGCCGAACGCGCACGCCGTCGAGCTCGAGCGCTGGCTCGCCGCGGGCTACGCCGGCACGATGAGCTACCTGCACCGCCAGTCGGCCAGGCGGAAGCAGCCGGCCCGTATCATGGCGGGAGCCAAGGTCGCGGTCGTCACGCTCACGAACTATTGCCACGGGTCGATCGACCCCGGGGCCGTGCCCGGGGGTGCTGCCAAGGTCGCCCAATACGCCCAGTCCGCCGACTACCATCGCGTCCTCGGCCGCCGGCTGGAGCAGCTCGCGGCCGCGATTCGCCACGTCGCGCCAGGCGCGCAGACGCGGGTGTACCTGGACGCGGGTCCCGTTCCCGAGCGCGAGCTCGCGCAGCGCGCGGGCCTCGGCTGGATCGCGAAGAACATGATGCTCATCCACCCCATGCTCGGCTCGTTCACCTTCATCGGGGTCATCTTCACCGACGCTCCCCTCACGCCCGATCTGCCGTTTCAGGCGGATCGCTGCGGCACCTGCCGCCGCTGCCTCGACGCTTGCCCCACGGACGCCTTCGTCGCACCGCACGTGATGGACGCGCGACGGTGCATTTCCTATCTCACGATCGAGCACCGCGGCGACTTCACGACGGACCAGAGGTCGCTCGTCGGTGATTGGCTGCTCGGCTGCGACGTCTGCCAGGATGTGTGTCCGTGGAACGTGCGGTTCGCCCGCGCGACCGCCGATCCGGCGCTCGCCCCTCGCTCGGATCTCGCGGCCCCCGACGCCCGCGAATTCCTCGAGCTGGATGAGGAGACGTTCGCCAGCCGCTACGGTGACACCCCGCTCGAGCGGCCAGGCCGCCACGGGATGCGACGCAACGCCGCTGCGACGCTCGCCCGGAAAGCGCCGTGAGCGAGCCAATCGGCGAGATCCAGCGCCGCCTCGCGGACGGGCTCGCCAAGATCGATCCCCACCACCGCCTGCTCGGCCGGCCGGTGCACTACCGGATCATCGATGGGACGACCCTCGAGATCACCTATCGGGACGTGCCGGGGATCGCCGAAGGCGAGGTCCTCGGCGTCAAGCGACTGCTCCCACATGACTGTTTCTGCAGCGTGTCGCCACAGACGGCGGAGTGCGTGACGGTGAGATTCGTGGTGTCGCTGAAATAGGGAGGAGACGGTCAGGGAGACGCCGAGGCGCCGAGGCGCCGAGTGGCTATGAGGTGTGAGACGTTCGGAGAACCTCCTCCCCCCGGTTTACCTCAACGTCCACTCGCGTCTCTTCCCTCAGCAATCGAATCACTGGCATCTCCGGGGGATTTCCCCATCTCATCGGGATCGCAGCCGTCCCCA